>Ga0307479_10001384_pt1 | contig 22096 bp, 17 predicted proteins | sample atmos_gasesECM4C_FD_203743 | JGI IMG/M metagenome (GOLD analysis project Ga0307479, IMG submission 203743) | Hardwood forest soil microbial communities from Morgan-Monroe State Forest, Indiana, United States - atmos_gasesECM4C_515 | ecosystem: Environmental > Terrestrial > Soil > Temperate...
TTGTAAGGTAGGTGGCCCACACGAACGCGTCGAGAAGGTTGGGGTGGCGGGTGGCCGACACGAACGCGCCGGGAGGTTCTGGGTGCCGCATCCCTGTGGATTTCAGGGTGCGGTTTTTTGACTTTTTTCTGCCCTGACTTTGTTTGGCTCGTCCCGCAACCCACTCAAACATCTTCACTTACCAGTAATCGCTTGACAAAGTACCGAGATCGTGTATCATAAACCTACCCTGGCCGCCACAGGGAGTTCACGATGACCTGTGCCCGGCCAACCTCAACAGTTAGTCCTGCCCTAAGGTCCCCCTTTTCAATCGGTTCCGTAGTCTTTGCGCACTTCTCCTTCGCACCATCTCGCCTGCCTTCTCCTTGCTCGCTCGCCCGCCCCGTTCCCCACAGGGTCACTCGCCACCTCCGCGCAACATCGATTTACAAACCTGGAATTTCTAGCTGCTTACGAATCGCTCTTTCCGCAACTACCTTGTTTTCATATCTATCTGAATCGCCGGGGGTGGCGCCGCACCGCTCCCGTTTGTTTCGGACAATGGGACTTGGAAACCTTCAGACCTGTAAACTCTCGTGTTTTCAGAGCCTTGCGCACTCTTTGTCACCCAAAATCGAGCACCGCTCTTTCTTTTCAACAACTTGCGCACTCTTTTGCAAAATACCGGGGGGTGGGCCTGCATGACGGGTTCTAGTCCTCGCCTCCTCTGGAAAGAAAAAGCCCCACCCTCAAGGAACGAGGATGGGGCAAACCGTGCCGGTCAGCAGCAAAGAGCTTGGCACGGGAGTCCCGTGCCCCTACGCGGGCAGTCCCGCCTCAGGGGATCCGCATCGTGTTGCCTTCTTTGGTGCTGGCAGCCTGCTCTTTGCCGTTGGCGGTGTACACCACGATGAGCACTTTATCTCGGCCAATAGCCGGATCGCCGCCCAGGGAACCATTATCGACGTGGACGTACAACACGCCTTCGCGCACCATCGCTTGCAGCTTGTCAGTGATATTGATCATCTGGCCTTGCGCGCCCCAGTACCCGCGAACGATCTGCAGGCGCTCGGTCGCGAGATGCCGCGCGCGGTCGTCATCATCGCGCTTGCGGTCGCGGTCGCGATCGTCCCTTTCCCGCAGCGAAACATCGTCGCGACGCCCGTCGCCATCGCGGTCGCGAATGCGGTCGTTATCGCGAGGACGGTCATCATCGCGACGCCCATCGCCGCCCCGGCTATTGTCTCGCAGCGAAAACAGGGTTACGTCAATCCACGCGCCTTCACGATATTCAAACTCTTGCCGTTCGTGCCGCGGATTCTCGGCAATGATGCGCAGCGTTTTGTCCGCGCCGACGGCAGGATCGCCGCCCATGGTCTGATTGTTGACCGCAGCGCGGCCGCTCTCGCGCCCGTCCCAAAGCAGCCGGCGGACCACGTCGGTCACATCCACCTGTTGCGATCGAAAGCCGTACACGGCGCGCACCACCTGCCACTCGCCAGATTGCGCAGCGGCCTTGCCGATGAACACAAAAGCAGCCAGAGTCACGGCCACAGCCGCACCCGCGAGCATGATGCCATGCCCGCGCAAACGCCGAATGCCGGGTTTTCGAGAGGCTATTTCATGCATACATTCCCTCCGTTTAGGACAACGTCCTGCTTACTTCTACTCTACCCCGCCAACTGCACCCGCGTGCGTTGCGGTAGCCAATCAGTTAGTAATGAAGCGGGACGGCACGGCAAACGGAAGTCGAGGGCAGAACAAACCCACGCCACAGCCAGCCGGCGGGCGGTAGATGAAGACAAAAGTAGCCCTGCTTGCGGCGGGCAAGCATCACACCGGTCGCGAAGATGCGAATGGGTCCCGGATGACACGGAAACGGAAATGCGGGCGCGAGTTACTTCTTGAAGAGGTCCTCGAAGGCTTGGCGGGCGTCGCTGTGGCGGGGCGGCGCGGAGTGGCCGTTCATGGGCGCCTTCTGCGCGTAGGAGGTGGGCGCGGTGTCCTTCTCCACGGTCATGCGGAATTCGTAGAACTTGCAATTGTTGCGCGCGTCTTTGGGGGAAATGCGCTCCGGGACGGGCTGGGTGCACTCAAACTGCGCGCCGCTATCGAAGAAGCGGCACTGCTTGCAGCAATGCAGCTCAAAATTGCACTTGGGGCAGGTGCCGCTGGCGTCGAAACCGTTGGTGAGCACCGCGCCGCAATTGGAGCAGCGACCCCGCGTCACCGTGCCGACCATGCGCGGCGTCCGCGGACCGAACTGATCCGCGCGCGGACCGCCTTGCGGCGGCTTGCGGTCGTGCGACCGTTCTTTCTTTTCGCTCTTTTCTGCATCGCGGTAACCGCGGTGACTATACTTGCGATCCACAAACGCCTCCATACTGCACAACGTGAGAAACCGACTCAGGGGCTAAGCCCCAGAAAGAGAGAATGGGGCAGGGCGCTCTTTCGCCAGGCCTTGAAGGCCTCGCTCCCCTTTTTCGCTTCGCTCACCCTGCGCTAAAGCGCAAGGCAAGTCCGGGGCTTGCACCCTCGTCGGACCTAGGGTCCGAGCCACAACTTCTACGGAGAGGCAGTCGCCACACAGAATTCAGTCGTGGCGGACGACCACTCGCATAACTCCGGCTTTCGCGCTCACAACTGTGGCGCGTTGCACCTTGGTTTGTATCCAACCGGATTGCTACACTCGACCGTTAGGCCAATCTTCCCCAGGGTTTACCAAACAGGATTGCCGGCGTCCGAGCAGGAGATGGGACATCTATGTTTGTAGTCCTCTGGGAGTTCCAAGTCAAGCCGGGTTGCGAACAAGCATTCGAAAAAGTCTATGGGCCCGGCGGCGACTGGGACTCCCTGTTTCGCAGCGACGCGAACCATGCGGGAACCTACCTGTTCCGCGACACGGCGCGAGCGCGCGTTTATCTCACAACGGACTATTGGCATTCCCGTAAGTCTTACGAAGAATTTCTTCAGGCGCGGCGAAACGAGTATCACACATTAGACGCAGCGACCGACGATTTGATTTCAACCGAGCGCCACATAGGATCGTTTGAGACCGACGCGACATAGCTAATTTCGCGCCCACAGCGAGACGAGACCGTCGGGTTTCAGGTCCGGCTGCAAGAAGCGCTGCGGCGTGCCTGCCGCCTTCAGGACCGCTTCAGCCGCAAGATAGCCGCTGCGCACCGCCCCTTCCATGGTGGCGGGCCAGCCTGTATCCGTCCAATCGCCTGCCAGGAAGAGTTTACGGATGCGTGTTTCCTGCTTGGGACGCCAGCGGTCGACTCCAGGTTCTGGGGAAAAAGTGGCGGCTGCCTCTTTGATGACGGTGGCCTTAATTAGGTTTGCGTCGCGCGCGGCAGGAAGCGCCGCGCGAACTTCCTTGAGGCAAAGATCGATGATGTTTTGGCGGCCCATTTGTAGCAAACCATACGATGCACTGATGACGAGTTGCAGATATTGGCCGCCAGAGGATTTCTCCGGCGAGTTACCGTTAGGAGCGCCGTAGAGCGCGGACTTGTTGAAGATCCACTGCGTAGTGGTATCGATAAGGGTCAGAAATGGTTCTTGCATCACTTGGCGATCGAACCAGAAATGAACGCCGGTGATGGGAGCGTTCTTGAGGTTGGACAGGTTTCGTAAGCCTGCCTCGGCGCGGCTGAAGTCGTCGGGGAGCAACTCCAGTACGACGGTGTGAGGGACGGCAATAACGAAGGCATCCGCCGATTCGTGGCGTTCGCCATCGAACGTGATGGCGGCAACAGAATTGTTTTCGACGAGCAAGCCTCGGGCAGGCGCACGCAAATGCACTTCGCCGCCCTTTTGTTCGATGGCTGACTTGCAGCCGTCATAGAGCTGGGCCAGGGGCACGATAGGAACTCCCATGCGGTATCCAGCGCGGGTGGACAGAAAGGCCTTCCAGAAAACGTCGATGCCGTAGCGGGCGTCAGTTTTGTCGAGTTCCTCATCCAACGCGCTGACCAGGACGACGCGCCAGAAGCGCTCGATCGCGGCTTTGGTTTGACCGCGGCGCTTCAGCCATTCGAGCATCGAAATGCCGCCATGCTCGTCGACGTCCGAGGGGCGGCCGTTGGTCTGGAGAATAATCAGCATGGCCCAAGCGATGGACAGCTTGTCACGCAAGGAGAGTGGCGCGAATTTGGCGAACGCGCCGGTCATGTGAAACGGAGCCGGCAAGAAGCCGGCGTGAATTTCGCCGTGGCGCCCTTGCGGATCGAGAAACAGCAGCCGATCGAAGAATTTGATTTTGTCGGCGGCGCCGACGCGGCGGTAGAAGTCCTCGAGATTGGTGCAACAGCCGAGAGTGACGTGCTGGCAATTGTCGACATGCTCGCCGTCGGGGAGCACGTACGAGGTTGCGCGCCCGCCAAGGAACGGGCGCTGCTCGAAGAGGCGGACGCGCCAGCCAGCGTCAGCCAGCGCGACGCCGGCCGCCAGCCCCGCCAGCCCGCCGCCGATCACGATCACGTTTTTCAAGGATGTTCTCTTCCGTTAGGCGCGTGAAACGCGCTTTGCCAATGAATACAAGTTTTTCAGCGCGTGAAAGACGCACACGCGGACCAAAGACGGCGAAGTCGAGCGCCTCAATACGCGCGAGCAAGGCGCTGTAAGTATGCACGAGGAGCCAGAGAGCTGGCCGGCTTTCCGGGTCGATCAAGCCGAGCAGTGCGGCGCCTTCTTCGTAGCAGTCCCAGGCGCGGTCGGCTTCGAGGCGGAGCAGTTCGCGCATGCCGAGGGTGGCTTCGCTGCGGGAGAAGTCCTCGGGCGAAACGCCGTAACGCTGTAGATCTTCTTCGGGCAAGTAGATGCGGCCAAGCTCGTGATCTTCGCGAACGTCGCGGATGATGTTGGTCAACTGAAATGCGAGGCCCAGCTTCTCTGCGAGATCCAGTGCGCGCGGGTCGCGAAAGCCAAAGACATGCGTGCAGGTAAGGCCTACAGTCCCTGCCACGCGATAGCAATACTCACGCAAACGGTCGAAGGTGGGATAGGTGGGCACGGTCAAATCCATTTCCGCGCCGGAGATCAGATCGTGCAAATAACGCGTGGGGATCTTATAGCGCGAGAGGGTGTCGGCGAGCGCGGGTAGAGTTCGTGCAGCAGCGTCGTCAACTGGTGAATCCAGGGGCAGCGCAGCGGTGCCCTCAAAAGAGTGATCGCGGCCAGTGACGGCTTCGTCCAGGTCGGCACGCCATCGGGCCAGGCCGCGTTGCTTGGCGGCGAGGTCCGCGCCTTCGTCGGCGACGTCATCGATATTGCGCATGAAGGCGTAGAGGGCGGCTAGGGCGTCGCGCTTCAGTTTGGGCAGGAGATAAAAGGCGTAATAAAAATTGCTGTGGGAGGCGCGCGCCAGGTTGTGACAGGCCTCGTAAGATTGCGCAACATCTCGCGCTGGCTTTGAATGCGGGACCACAGACCTATGGGATTTGGGGGTCGTGGAGACAGGCTGTTCGGCTGCTGTTCGGAAGACTTTAGCGGCGAGGTGCGAAAGGAGAGAACGGCCCAGCAGCTGTGCTTGCTTAATCTTGGTGATAGCTGGACGGTGACGCAGCGTGTCGTAGCCGATGGCCTCGATGGCGTCGAGAACCGCCAAGCCGCCGCGGCTGAACATTTGCAGATCGATACTGAGGCGCTTATCAACGAGCGTTGCCAGCGGCCAGCCTTCGGCGAAAAGAGTGCGAGTGCGCGCGATGAGGTCTTTCATCAGGCGGATATAACGCCCATCGAAGCGGCGCTCGACAATGTCGGTTTCGCTCACGCCGTGACTCGCAGCAATATCGAGGGGAATGTAGATTCGGCCTTTGTCGAGGTCGCGGGAGACGTCTTGCCAGAAATTCGCCAGCTGCAGCGCGGTGCAAGTGGCGTCAGAGAGGCGTTGCCGCTGTTCGTCACGGTAGCCGCACAGATACAGCACCAAGCGTCCCACGGGATTTGCGGAGTAAACGCAGTAGCCGATGACGTCATTCCACGTGGCGTAGCGTTTCACGGTTTGATCTTGGCGGAAGGCTTTCAGCAAATCGGCAAAAGGCTGCTTGGGAATCTCTTTTGCGACGATCGTTTCGCTAAGAGCGACAAAGACCGGGTGAGACGGTTTGCCGGCATAGCAGGCGTCCAATTCCTGCTCCCACCAGTCGAGCAATTGCAACGCGCGAGCCTGGTCGGGCACCTCGTCGCCCAAGTCGTCGGCCCAGCGGCAATAGGCATAGACGTTGTAGAAATCCTGGTGCAGCTCTTTCGGCAGGAGCCAGGACACGACGTTGAAATTTTCGTAGTGATGCGTGGCCACCCAGCGCGTGTAGGCTTGAGCTTCGGTTGGCGGGCAGCCTGCTGGAGGCGCATTGGCGGCGATGTCGAGTTCGTCGGGGCGAAGCATGGTGATCGATTTTGCGCTGCCGCCGGAAAAATCACTTCAGGGGCTAAGGCTTATTGTACGTGCCAGCGTCATGTCGCGCTTGAAAGGGCGACCCACAAAGATTGTGGTTTTCAACAGCTGGGAACCGACCGTACACCGAAGCCCGCTTCAGAAAGCGAGCGCTAAGACGTTGCTCCAAACGTGCAGCTGAGAAACGCGCAGAAATAAGCCAGACCAGCGCTCGCGGCTCAGAGCAACCTATCCCCACTGGGCTTTACAGCGCGGCCTAACCGTGCCGTGACGCCTTCAAGGGCGGACGGCGAGCTTGATCTCGCGGCTGCGCGATTTCATGCGCGAAAATGCCTGGGGCAGCTCCGCCAAACGGATTTCTTCGGTGACGAAGTCGTGGGCGAGGATGTCGCCGCGGCGAATGGCCTCCAAAGCTTCGCGAATGAATCGCGGAGTGTGGTGAAAGGTGGAAATCAGCTTGATCTCCGAGTAGTGGATGGCCGCGGGTTCAATCTCCACATGGGTGCCGGAAGGCAGGCCGCTGAAAAAGTTCACCACGCCGCCGCGCCGGACCATCGCCAAGGCCTGCTGCCACGTAGCGGGATTGCCGGCCGCTTCCACCACGGCGTCCGCGCCTCGTTGTTCATCAGTCAAAGCCTTGACGGCGATAACCGAATCTCCCACGTTGGTCACATCGATGGCGGCGATTGCGCCCATGCGCTTGGCCATTTCGAGCGGGGCGGGACGCCTGGCCAAAGCGATCACCCGCACGCCGCGGCGAGAAAGCATGCGGACGAATTTCAAACCGATGGGTCCACAGCCGATGACCACGGCGGTATCGCCGGTGCGCAATTCCATCTCATGAATGCCGCGCAGCACGCATGCCAACGGCTCGACCAGAGCCGCGCTACCGTCGTCGACGGAGTGCGGTACCTCCAGCATATTTTCCATGACAATGCGTCCCGGAATGCGCATGTATTCCGCATAGGCGCCATTGTTGAAGAGCAGGTCTTCGCAGAGATTTTCTTGACCGCGGCGGCAGTGGTAACAGCGGAGGCACGGCGCGGAATTGGCGGCAACGACGCGAAGTCCGATGCGCCACCGGGCATCGACGCGCTTGCCGACGGCGGCAACCTCCCCGACAACTTCATGGCCAAAGACCGCGGGCGGCTGAATCATCTTGGCATGATAGCCACGTTGCCAGACCTTCAGATCCGTGCCATCGGTCAACGCCAGGCGGACGCGCAGCAGGACTTCATCTGGGGCCAACGCCGGCACGTCGACCTTCTCTATGCGCAGGTCCTCGCTGCCATACAGCACGGCAGCGGTCATTTTTGTGGGGACGACAGCGCGTACGAGAGCGGCAGTTTCTTCCGCAACTTCCGGTCGCTTGCTTGTGGTTGTTCTCATTCGTGCGTGATCAAGATCTTCAGCGATTCTGCCGTGGGCCGCGCCGCCAGTTCCAGCGCTTGCTGAATCTTATCCAACGGAAACCGGTGCGTGACGATTTCCATCACCGGGAGTTTCTTCTGTAACACTAAGCCGGCTGCTGATTCTTGGATGTCAACTGCCGCACTATAGCTGCCCAGGATTTCCTTTTCGTCAATCCCCACAGCCGCTGCAGGAAACTCGATCTTGGTAACCGGGTCGTTCGCCGCGAAGAGCAGGATCCGCCCTCCGGGCCGGGCCGCCGCGAGAGCATCCGGTATGACCGCGGGATGCGCCACCGCTACGAGTACCGCGTCTGCGCCGCGCCCTTCCGTACGGGTCTTAACGTGCTCGACTAGCTTATCACTTGTTGGGTCAAATGACTCTATGGCGCCGAGTGAAATGCTTTTGGCGCGCCGTTCGGCGATGGGGTCACTGGTGTACACCTTCGCACCCTGAATCTTGCTCACCATCAGCAATTGCAAGCCGATGGGGCCGCAGCCAAGGATCAAGACAGTCTCGCGAGCGGCCACTCGGGCTTTCTGGACGGCTTTCACGATGGTGTTGATGGGCTCGATGAAGGTGGCTTCCTCGAAGGTTACGTTGTCAGGAAGGGCCACGATGCCGCGCTCGGCAACCCAGGGCATGGCCTTGACGTATTGGCCAAAGCCGCCACCGTTGGGAGTGAAGCCGCCGGTGAGGCCGGTGGACTTGTACTGCTTGCATTGGGAGAAGAGGCGCTTCTCGCAATAGAAACATTCTCCGCAGGGCGTGTGGTGAAAGCTCATCACGCGGTCACCTGGTTTCCACTTTGTTACTCCGCGCCCGACGGCGACAACGGTGCCCGCCAATTCGTGTCCGAGAATTTGGGGCGGCTCGACGTAACGTTGGAAGATTTTCTTTATGTCGGTGCCGCAAATGCCGCAGGCGGCGACTTTGATTAAAACCTCGCGGTCGCCCACATCGGGAACGGGCACTTCTTCGACGTGCACGATTCCCTTTTCGCGGTAGACGCCGGCGCGCATCGTCTTGGGGATAGGCCCGAGGGCCTTGATTGGTTCTGTGACTGTTCCCGTGCCGCTCATCTCGCAGAAACCTCTTCTGCTTTTTTCGGCAGATCCGCTTGCGACAGTTTCACTACGAACCCGTCGAGGAAGCGCGCCAGGTGTGCCGCTGCTCTGCGGCTCTGTAGCCCAAAGCGAATCAGCCCCAGCACGGAGCCCGGGTGCCGGACCGCCTCTTTCAAAACGCGCGAGATGCTGATATCGCCGGAATCGGTGGTGGTGCGATTGAAATCCAGAGGCAAATCCTCCCCCGCAGCATCACTGATGCCGCGCACGGCGATTACCTTGGCCCCAAAGGCTACCGCTTCCAATAGAATATCCCCGCTTTCCATTTCGACGGCGTCCGCTTTGGAGCCGAGTTGCCGCTTATCTTCCGCACGAATTAGCACGCGATCCGCGCTGTAGAATGCATCGACAACTTTCGCGCCGGCGGCTGAAGCCAGTTTCAGCAGCGCGGAGTCGCTCGGAATTACTTTGTTCCAGTTTGTCGCGTGGACTTCTCTAGCGGCCAGAATGTCGCCGGGACGATGCTCCGCTTTTAGCGCGCCAGCAAGACCGCTGGAGATGCACACGTCCATGTTGCCGTCCCAGATGATTTTAGTGGCCTCCGCCCAGGCCTTGCGGCCTCCTACGCCGGTCAAGAGCACGGTTAATTCCGTGTTCGCGATTTGCGTAGCATATATCTTTACGCCTGCAGCCGCGGATTCGGAGAACTGGCGCATGTTGCGCCAGGGAGCAAATTCGGCCTCGACCGCGAAGGTGATGAGAATTTTCATCGAGCATCAGAATTGCGGAAAAATCCGACGCGAGCCAAGGATCATCGACTTTGCTAGCCTGGGCACAGCAGTGCTGCGCCCCACAACTTGCGCAGATCAGGCAGCCGTGGCGTGTATGATGCGCCTGGCGCGGCGCGCGGCTACGTAGCCGTTGGCTTCGTACCAGCGCACGGAGCGCTCCAAGGCTGCTGCCACCGAACCTGGCTGGAAGCCCAGTTCACGCTTGGCTCGCGACGCGTCGACGAACATGTTGTGACGGGCGATTTTTACGCCTTCGACGGGGATCTGCGGCTCCTTGCCGATCAGCCGGGAAGCTATGGTACTGACATAGGCTACACCCAGCGCGACGCCGTGCGGGATCTTCCAGGTCGGCGCGGGAAGGCCGGTGATTTTCTCCAACGTATCGAGCAATTGTTTGAGCGAGAGGTTTTCCGCGCCGAGTAAATACCGCTCCGCGATTTGGCCTTTTTCCGCAATGAGCAGATGTCCCGCGGCGCATTCTTCGACGCCGACAAAGTTCAAGCCAGTTTCGACGTAGCCTGGCATTTTGCCGTTCAGGAAGTCGACGATGATTTTTCCGGTGGGCGTGGGCTTCCAGTCCCAGGGGCCGACCGGGGTAGTCGGCATAGCTACGATAACCGGCAAGCCGTCCTTAGCGGCGTTCAGCACCTCGCGCTCGGCCATCCATTTGGAGCGCTTGTAGTGGCCGACCATTTCCTCCAGCTTGGCGTCGGTGAATTCGTTTGGCGGCTGGGGGCGATCGACGGCGATTGTTGCGACGGTGCTGGTGTAAATAAACTGCTCGATACCCGCGCGCTTCGCGGCCGCGAGCAGATTTTTTGTGCCGCCGAGGTTGCTGTCGTAAATTTCGCGCGAGCGTCGCGCCCACAGGCGGTAGTCCGCGGCGACGTGAAAGACGCGCTGCACGCCTTTGACGGCGCGGTCCAGCGAGTCCGTGTCCCGCAAATCACCGGTGACGTATTCCAGCGAGAGGTCTCCGATGGCGCGGTTGTGGCTTGAAGCTCGCAGGAGCACGCGCACGTCGTCACCGCGCGCCACCAACTGGCGCGCCACATGGCTGCCGAGAAAACCTGATGCGCCGGTGACGAGAGTCTTCATAGGCTACGCGTTCTCCTCACAGGTTCCGGCATTCGCTGAGGGAAACGTCTCTTGCAACTCAGAACGGACATTTGTGAGACGAGATTCTTCCAGCAGCCGCGAAAAAGTTCGCCAGCCGCGGGAGCGTATCGCGCTGCGGACCTCCGCAACGTTCTTATGGATCGCGCTGCTCCCGGAGATTTGCGGCGAATTGGCCGAGGCGACCACCATGCCTTCCAAACCTTGGGCATCCAGCCAATCAAAGAGTCGCGCCGTTTCAGAGCCATCGGTCTGGGCATCGACTGTGATGTGCGCGCAGCGGCAAAAACCGGAAAGCCCCGCGACATCGAAAGCTTCCAGGAAAGGACGTGACGCATTTCCGGCGGCCCCTGAGACACTGCTGCCATTTGGGACTTCGAGCGTCAGAAACAGACGCGAGTGCGGTTGAAATTCGTGGATGCGTTTGCGGAGCCCGAAGCCGCTACTGTGCAGGAAAACGTACCGTCCGCCTTTGAGGAGGGCCGCGACGACTCGGCCGATAGCCGGATGCATTAGAGGTTCGGCAGTGCCGAGCCAGACAACCCGCGCTCCCACGCGATTTGCTGCATCGACACAGGCTTCGGGAGTATGCCATTCCAGTTCCGGCGTCACTTGTTCTGCGCTAAGAGTCACCCCGAAGTGGTTGACCAATGGGGAAAAGGAAAAAATCGGCGACGTTGGACTGTTGAAGGGCGGCTGAAATTTCTGGGAATACAGAGTCGCGGCAAGACGCAGCGGAAACCGCATTCAGAACCCGCTGCGCAGCCGGAATTCGTCCGGCTGGAATTTGATGGCGCAGTATTGTTCGCTTGGTTGCGCCAGATTGCGGAACCTGGCCAGCGCGTATAGCGGGAAGGAATTGCGGTACAAGTGATATTTCAAGTAGAAGACACACGGGAAACCGGTGCCGGTAAATTCGTCTTCGCTCCAGGAGCCGTCCGCGTTTTGCTTTTCGACCAGATACGCCGCGGCTTTCTGAATGGCGGGATCGTGGACATCAGAAGCCGCGAGCAGGCCGATCAGGCCCCACGCGGTTTGTGAAGCGGTGCTGTTGCCCTGGCCTTTCGTGGCGGGCTCGTCGTAACTGCGCAGGGATTCGCCGAAGCTGCCGTCCGGCTTTTGGATTTTGCGCAACCACTGCACGGCTCGCTGGCAATACTCCTTGGCGGTGAGCGAAACGGTCTCCAGGGCGCGAAGAACGCCGCTGGTGCCGTATACGTAGTTCACGCCCCAGCGCCCGAACCAGGAGCCATCTTCGCACTGATCTTTGAACAGGAATTTGAGGCCGCGCTGCACGGCGGGATGCTCGGCGGTCCAGCCGTAGCGGCCGAGGCATTCCAGCACGCGCGCGGTCACGTCCGCGGTAGAGGGGTCGATCATGGCGTTATGGTCGGCAAAGGGAATGTTGCAGAGCAGGGCTTTGTTGTTGTCGCGATCAAACGCGCCCCAGCCGCCATCCCGGTTTTGCATGCTGAGCAGCCACTGGATGCCGCGGCGGACAGCCGCTTCCATGCGTTTCGCCTCGGGATAATTTACGCGCTGCAGAGCCATGAGCACGAAGGCGGTGTCGTCTACGTCAGGATAGAAATCGTTGCGAAACTCGAAGACCCAGCCGCCGGGGTCCGCGTCTTTATTTTTCACTTGCCAGTCGCCGGGGCCGAGGACTTGCTTGGACAAAATCCATTCCGCGGATTTCACTAGTGCCGGATGATCGGGCGGCAACGCGGCTTCTTCCAAAGCGACCATGGCGATGCAGGTATCCCATACCGGAGACACACACGGCTGGAGACGAATGGTGTCGCCCTCTTCAATTTCAAAGCGCGAAAATTCCTTGATTTCACGCAGCGTGAGCGGGTCGTCAGGCCCATGGCCCAGCGCGATCAGCGCCAGAATCGAGTTCATCATCGCGGGATAGATTGCCGCGAGACCTTCGGTGCGTTCGATATGTTCGAGCAGCCAGGATTTGGCCTCGCGCAGGGCGCGCTGGCGCAGCGGCTTCCAGGGAAGCTTTTCGTACAGCTTCAACATGCGGTCGAGCGCGAGAAAGAAATTTTTCCAGGAGATAAGTTGCTTGCTCCAGTCAAACGCGGCGGTCTTTCGCGAGGGATCGCAGAACAACTCATCGACCTGCGCGCGTTCCGGCAAGCGCCAATCCGGCCGCACGGTAGAAAGAATGGCCATGGGAATGACAATGCCCCGCGTCCATGAAGACATTTCGTAAATGTTGAGGTAGAACCAGTTCGGGAGCAGCATCAGCTCCGGCGGAATGGCTGGGACCAACTCCCAACCAACCGCTCCGACCAGCGCCAGATAGAAGCGCAGGTAGGAATTGGTGTGCTCCAGTCCGCCATGTTGGTGGACGGAGTCACGCGCGCGCGCCATGTGTGGCGCGTCTGGCGCATCTCCTGCGAGCTTCAATGCAAAGTAGGCTTTACAGGTAGCATTCAACTCGGAAGGACCGCCGGGGTAGATGCCCCAGCCGCCGTCGGGCAACTGCCGCTGGCGAACATAATTGGCGAGCTTGGCGATGCGTTCGGGCTCAGCTTTATCGAGAACGTGCAGATAGTAGATGTAGTCGGATTCCAGCGTGCTGTCAGCTTCCAGCTCGCCCAGCCAGTAGCCGGAGTCGGCCTGGAGAGAAAGCAGGTGATCCGCGCCGCGCTCGATGGCTTCTTCGAGGCGCGCTAGCCGCTCGTGCTGAAACAGCAGAGAAGGCGAAACCTCGGCAGGATTCTCTAGTCCGATACGCGCACTAGTAGCCAACCGTTCCCCCAGATGCACCGTTTGCAACACTAAGTTAGGTGTTGCGAGTGACTTCCAAGTGACAACGCACGACCCATACTTCTTCGAGTAACACTGGTACTATGAAATTATCGCTTGATGGAAAGCAGTGGTCAACGCTTAAGATGACTTGCTGTTAAGCGGTTGTGCTCAAACGGCGACGCCCGCCAACTCACGAAGCGTGGTTTGTATTACTTCCAGCAAAGCTTGAGGCAGCGGCTCACCTTCGCGCTGCAGAAAGCTCGTTTTCTCCGATAGAAACTGGGGCGATATGGCAGGCCAAATTGTAGCGGCGCCATTCTGAGCCGAAGAAGTCCCTCGCCAAACCAACGCGGATGAGCGATCCAGCAACAGGCGTGCGGAGTTCTTGAAGTCCGGCTTTGCCGGGTCCAAAACCATCAGGTAAAGCGAAGGCGTCACAAAATCGAGGAGCGTGTTGCTTTCGAGAATCAAGTTTGCGGGCCCGCCTTCTCCATGCAGTTCATATTCCTGCAACGCAGCGCGCATCAGGGGAATGCCTTCCGCCAGATAGCCCTGCTTCGTTCGCAACCAAAAAGAACGCTTCGCTCCAGCCGTCAAGAACCGCCCGCTGTCCGAGCGCGGGTGCGAACCGTTCTCCCAAGTGAGAGCGCAAATGTGTTCCTCAGGCGCGCAATCGCAATGCTTGCCCTTTTTCACGCAAAACCCGTGGCCGTATTGGGTGATTTTTCCGGCGATCCAATTTGCCTCTGGGAAAGCGGCGATGACATCGCAAACCAGTTGCGTTTTGCCGACGCTGCGCGTGTGCCCGCCAATGACAATTACTCGCCAACGTTTATCGATTGCGGTCATCCTGTTTTCTTTCGTGGCTTCTTGCCGGCGCTGGCCTCTAAAGCTTTGATGCGCGCAGCCAATTCCGGGAGACGCGCGTACCAGACATACTGCTCTTTGAATTTGGCCAGCGGCCTCGCGGGCGTTCCCCAGACGACTTGGCCGCTGCGAATGGTTTTGCCCGTGGGAATGCCTGCCTGCGCGCCGGCGATGGCGCCGTCCTCCAAGGTGCAGTGATCCGCAATACCCACCTGACCACCAACCACTACATGATGCCCTAAGACACTCGACCCGGAAATACCGGTCTGCGCCGCGACGACTGTGTGGGCGCCGATCTGGACGTTGTGTCCCACATGCACCAGATTGTCCAGCTTAACGCCATCGGCCATACGCGTGTCATCCAGCGAGCCTCGATCAATCGTGGCATTTGCGCCGATCTCCACGTCATCGCCGATCTGCACAATGCCCGCCTGCGGAAACTTCCAGTAACGCCCTTCTCCAAAAGCGTAGCCAAATCCATCCGCGCCAATCACCGCTCCGGCGTGAATTTCGGCGCGATGGCCAATGCGGGTGCCAGCGTACAATGTCACGCGGGGATGAAGCCGGCAATTCTCGCCAATCCAGGAGCCGACGCCGATGACGCAATGCGCGCCGACTTGTGTGCCGGTGCCCACGTGTACATCTTCCGCTATCACCGCGTATGGTCCGATGCTTACGCCCGCGCCAACTCGAGCTAGCGGCGCGACAATCGCCGTCGGATGAATGCCCACCGCGATCGGCGCGCGCTCCAGCAAAAGCGCCGCGGCTTTCGCAAAGGCCATCTTGGGCTGGGTATGACGCAGCACGGTTTTCCCGGGGAGAGGCACTGCATCTCCAGCAATCACGCAAGCCGCCGCCGACTCGGCGGCTCGCTCCGCGTTCTTTGCCGAATCCACATAAATTAAATGGGTCGCACTGGCACGTTCCGGCTCTGCAACACCGCGCAATACCAGACTTTCGTCGCCTGCGAGTCTGGCACCAATCGCGTCCGCTAATTCCCTGGCAGTTTTGTCCATACATGAACCCCCTGGTGCGTTCGTCCCTTTCGACTGGTTGCCAAGCTGGGGCGTCCGCCCGTGGCGGACTGCACCCTTACACGCTCTCCGTGTACGCTGCCTAGTCCTCGGCGTATAGCGTCGGCTCGCCCGGCGGCCGCGTCTTCCACCGCGCGTGCACCCAGACCCACTGCTCAGGGTACCTGCGAATAATTCCTTCGATGACTTTCGCGAATTTCTGCGTGTTCACGAAAACATCGCGCTCGGTATCCCCTGTCCGTACCAATTCCACTTCTGGCTCAAATCGTAGCCGGTATTTCCTGACGCTCTCGTCCCAATACGCGTAACCTGGCACGACCGCGGCGCCCGTGTGCAAGGCCACACGCGCGATTCCCGTAGTGGTGCACGCAGCCTTGCCAAAGAAGTCTACGAACACGCCTTCCACTGGCATGGTGTTTTGGTCCGCCAGAATTCCCACCGTGCCAGAGCCATGCAGAATCTTCAGCAGCGCTCGCGCGGATTCGTTCTTGAAAATCGGCTGGTTTCCCGACAAGCAGCGATAACGATTCACCAGAGCATCGACGCGCTGATTGTCGAGCGGCCGGGCCATGTAGTGCAGCGGGAAACCGTACAGCGCGTGCGCAAACGAAGATAATTCCCAGGCGCCGATATGTCCGGTGAGGTACAACACACCCTTGCCGCGCTTCTGGCCCTCCAAAAAATTCTCGTGCCCCTCCAAAACGACAATGTCGGCAATGTTTTCGCGCGTGTAGCGCGGAAGCCTCGCAAACTCCGCGGCCATCCAGCCCAAATTCCGCACCATACCCTGGATCACCGCCGTTCGCCGCGCGTCGTCCCAGTCCGGAAAGGCGAGCTTCAAATTGAATTGCGCCGTTCGCTGCAACTTCGGCAGCATGGCATAAATCAGCCGCGCTACTGCCGCGGCGGCGCCTCGCCCCACGCTTCGAGGTAACGCCGCAAGCGCTTTCAAGATCAACCACACAGCGGCATATTCAAGCCACTCCCGCATTCGCCTCCATGACGCTGCGACCTTCGATGCGGCGTGCCAGCAAGATGCCGGCGCTGCGAAGGCCTCCAACCGCAAGCCATCTCATGATAACCATTGATGAATGGCGGCCTTGCGGGACTTGCGCACGCCGACCCAGTATCCTACGCGCTCACGTTCGCCGCACCAATGCTAGACTCAGTGCCTCGTGACCACCGCGGAGACTAGTCCAGAGAAAAACGCGACTGCACCGGCGTTACGCGCCGGCTGGGTCGTGCTCATCTGCGCCACACTCTACGCCTGCTACTTCAGCCACCTCGGCGCCATCGGGTTCCTCGGGCCGGATGAACCTCGCTACGCCTCCGTGGCCCGGGGAATGGCGGAATCGCGCGACTGGATCACGCCGCGCCTATACGGCAAACCCTGGTTCGAGAAGCCGCCGCTCTACTACTGGGGCGCGGCTCTGAGCTTCAAACTATTTGGCGTAAGCGAAGCGGCGGCGCGGCTGCCCAGCGCACTGTGCGCTCTTCTGGCGACGCTAGCGCTGGCCTGGCTAGCGTGGCGTCTCTACAGCGCGGAAATCGCGCGATGGCTATTGTTGCTCCTTCCCACCACGGTCGCCATGATTGGCTTCTCCCATGCCGCCGCGCCCGATATGCCCTTCTCCGCGATGTTGACCATTACCATGGTCTTCGCCGGCGTCCTTGTCCGCCTCGTTCCATCCAACCATCTGCGTTCCTCTTGGTCCTTTACTTCCTTTGCGTCGCCAATCTCTTTCACATCCTTGCTCTTTGGGCTCTTTCTCGGTCTTGCGGTTCTTGCCAAAGGCCCCGCGGCCGTAATTCTCTGTGGTGGAGGCATTTTTTTCTGGGCGCTGTTCACGAAACGCTGGCGCGACGCACTGGCCGTCGTTCACCCCGCCGCGATTGCTGCATTCGCTATCACTGCCCTGCCGTGGTACATCCTGTGCGCTCTCCGCAGCCCAGATTTCTTCGGGATTTTCATCGTCGAGCACAATTTCAAGCGCTATCTCACCCCCGAATTCCAGCACATCCAACCGTTCTGGTTTTACTTTCCGATTGTTCTTGTTGCCGTGCTTCCGTGGACGCTTCTCTTGTTGCCGACCGCACGGGAATTGGCGCGCTCATTTCAAGATCGGCTCGGCGTGGGCGCGAACGGCATTTTCCTGGCGACCTGGTCCATCTTTCCGTGCTTGTTCTTTTCCTTCTCACAATCCAAGCTCCCCGGCTACATTCTTCCCGCGATTCCCCCCTTGATGCTTCTCTGCGTAAGCGCGTCGACGAGGCTTCTCGCCGCGAATTCGAGGCTCACACGATTTGCTTTTAGCGGCTCAGCCTTAATTGCCGTTGCGACGATTGTCGCGGCCTTTGTGAGCAGTGTGCGGCTCCGCGGCCTATACCGATTGATGGACATGACTGAAGACGCGCCACTGCGAATGCTTGTTTTTGTCCTTGGATTGCTCGCTGGTGTGATTGCTGCGGTCTTTGTTTTGAGACGTCGTCCTCGAGCGGCTCTCTTTTGCATCGTGACTGCTCTCGTAGCGTTTCTCTGGTCCGTGACCGTTGCCAGAGTTGACTCCTCGTTATCGTCACGGCAGACCGCTCAGGCTCTCGCCGGGATTCTCCGGCCGGACGAAGAGGTGCTGGTGTGCGACGTGGCGCGCTCCTACGTCTACGGGTTCAATTTTTACTTACATCGCGAAGTTTCAGAGTGGGGCCAGCACGAGCCGCAGCGACAAGCCCTCGTCGTCATTGGCAGCCCAGCATGCTGGAGTGAGCTAAACGGCAGGAAATATCACGTGAGAACGGAACTGGACTTCGCGCGCTGGCCGGTTATCGAAGTTGAGGGGCCTTCACCGGCCACCCTTCCCTTGCGGCGGCAATCTCAATAAGAAATAACTGACCACGCGATTTTCATAGTTGCGTTTGTCCTGATCGCCCAGGTTCGGAAAATTTCCGTGAAGGATGGTGACCTCTTCCTTCGGCTCCGGCGCGTTCTTAAAAAGCTTCAGGGTAATGTCCGCCAGCTCGGTGTCATCGGCGGCGGCGATAAACAGCTTCGGAACACCAGCCAGACCGTCCATCCTCCAGCTTAGCGGTTTCTGACCGCGATACTTGTGATTGATCCAGTCAAAGCTCACTTCCGCCGAACGGGCCATGAAGGGAAGGCTGCTCATTCCCGCTCGCTCAACGCCAATCTTGACCATTTGTTCCGGCATGTCGTACACGGAGTCGAGCACGAGCGCGCGTACACGCTTATCGCCCTCGGCTTCGCCGAGCGCCGCGTAGGCACCGAGATTGTATCCCCATACGCCAAAGCTTTGCGGGTCGACATCGCTGCGTTTCGCCAGCTCGTCGAGGGCCGCGTGTAGCTCGGCCACCTCGCTATAACCAAAGCTCGTGATGCCGTCATTGGCGCCGTGTGCGGCAAAGTCAAACACAAACACGTTGTATTGATGATCCTGCAGAGCCGAAACCAGGGTGAGCAGTTCACCGCGGCTCGAACCATAGCCATGGCACAGCACGATGGTGCGCGCTCCCATGAAGCCTGGGAAAAACCACCCGTCGCGCGATCCCACGCCAGGCACGGAAAACTTCATCGCGTCCGGGCGTCCGGGAAAGCTCTCCATGTTGATGTCTGTGCTGGTTCGTTGCGGCTTGACGATGCGGTAGACCAAAAACCCTGCGATGGCCGAGGTCGCCAGTACACCGAAAATTAACAAGGCGGCAAAGGTCATCAACAACTGTGCGTGCAAACTCTTTGGAGAGCGAAGTTCGCTAAGAAATGACATTCGTGCTCTGCATCACCGCGCCCGCGTTCCAGCAGGCTGTTTAGTTTTGCCGACCAACTACTTATGATTGTTGATGCTAGCACGCTCCCTTTTCCGTCAATTCCACAATCGGCCCGCACTGTGTCGCATTTAGTATGGCCCCCAAAATAGGACCAGCAGGGATAGTGCCAGGCTGCTAGCCCGGACTACCGCCGTTTCGCAGACCCCGCACCGAATCGGCTATCATTGTGCTGGCGACAGACATGGTCCCCTTGCGCTCCGGCCATCCATGAACATTCTTGACCTGCGTCAAACCAGTGTCCGTCAACTCGAGCCGCTTCTCGAGGAAGAGGCGCGCCATTGGCATGACGAGCTTCACTGGGATTATCGCGGCGCACTGGACCTGATCAAGCGCTTCCTCGAGGCGCACGCGCTTTGTGGATGCGTGGCGTTTGAAAATGGCTCCCCGGCCGGCTATTCCTTCTACGTACTCGAAGAACAAAAGGGCCTGATTGGCGGGCTTTACGTGTCGTCGCGGTTCCCGCAGGCGGACGTGGGGCGCCGCCTTCTCGAAGAAATGTTGTTCGCCATGCGCGCGCTTCCTCAGCTTTCCCGCATTGAAGCGCAGTTGATGCCTTTTGGCGGCCCGGTCGAAACACCCCTTCGCGAGCAAGGCTTCAAGCTCTACACGCGGCAATTTATGCTGCTCGATTTGCAGAAGACGCCGGCATCGCCGACAAGCGTTACTCAGGGAATGCGTCTCGATCGGTGGAACGACCGCTTCTTCGAGCCGTGCGCCAAGCTGATTTATTTATCGTACGCCAATCACGTCGATGGCGAAATCAACGACCAGTACCGCAGCCGCTCCGGCGCCCTTCGCTTCTTGAAAAATATTATTTTGCTTCCCGGCTGCGGCCAGTTCGTTCCCGGCGCGTCGTTCGCGCTTCGCGAACCTGGCAGCGACGAGCTCATCGCCGCCGTGCTCACTAGCGAAGTGTCTCCCGGCGTCGCGCACACGACGCAAGTTTGCGTCCTGCCCGGCTATCAAGGTCATGGCTTGGGACGTATGCTCATGCAAGCCTCCGCCGACGCGCTTCGCGCCATGAAGTTTCGCGAACTCACCCTGACGGTGACCGCGCAAAACCGCTCCGCAGTGCAGCTCTACAAGAATCTCAGCTTCACCACGATTCGCACCTTTACCGCGGGCGTTTGGCCACGATAAGGCTTTTCGCCGGATGTCCCGCCGCGGCTTGGAATGTGTGCGAACCACTCCGATAAACCGGCTTCAGCCCAAGGCAATCACCTGATGTTCTGCTTTGCTCGGAGGTTCTTACCGTATACCGATGGCACGAAAGCCGGCCAAAAGGCCGCTCGAGTTCTTCCATGTTCGACGTAGGTGTCCCCGTAATCTCCCGAATCGTCTGAGTCATGGGGTCCGCAATATCGATGTGTTTGCACATGTAGCGGGCGCCGACTCTGGCGGGCGTGTTGTCTCTTCGTCGATTTGCCTTGGATTACGGCACGGACATGGCCTAGCATAGCCGCGTCCCGAGTTGCTTCTCGAACCCCAAATGCCGCAACCAAACAAAATGCTGCCATCCTCAAACCGCCTAACCAAAATTCTTACCGACGCCCAATTCTGGGTCCCTCTCGCCGTGCTTCTCGCTGGACTAATCCTTCTCCAATTTCTTCACTAACCTGCAAAATGCATTCGACCACCACCACTCCAATCGAGACAACCGCCGCGCAAACCCTCTCGCGCGCGCGCCATCTCCAACGCTTGGGCATTCTGTGCGGCATCACCGCCGGCGCATGGCTCGGCGCCGCGGAAGCGCCGACCAAACTCGTTAGCATCGGCGTTTCTCCCCTGGTCATTTCTCTCATCATGGTCATTGGAGTTTTTCTCGCGCGCTGGAGTGTTCCCGCCTTGGTGCTCGGCACGTCTTCCGTTCGCGCCGACGTGCGCCGCGCACCTCACCTCATTCTTTGGGCGGCCCTCGCCGGATGCCTCTGGGCCGTCGCAAACACGCTGACGATTTTCGCCATCCGCGACATCGGCCTGAGCATCGCTTTCCCTTTGTGGAATTCCAACAGCTTGCTAGGCATTCTCTGGGGGTTTCTGTTCTTCAACGAACTGCGTCAAGCCGGCGCGCGCCGCTGGATCGGCGTCGTAGGCGGAGCGCTAGTCATGTTCTCCGGCGCGACTCTCCTCGCGGTCGCCTCGTCCGCCGCCGCACCCGCGGCACACCCGATGCGCGGGGTGGTCGCTGCTCTCGGTGCCGGAATTCTCTGGGGCACGATGTACATTCCGTATCGCAAAGCGTATCTGACCGGAATGAATCCCCTTTGCTTCGTCACCTTTTTCACTTTCGGCGAACTCGGCATGATGACCGCTCTCGCCGTCTCCTATCTCGGCCTCCGGCCTTTGTGGCGGGAATTGCTCAGTGCTCACGATGTGCTTTTCTGGCTCATGCTCGGCGGCTTTATTTGGGTCATCGGCGATTTGTTTCAGCAATACGCGGCCAAATATGTAGGCATCAGCCGAGGCATCCCCCTTTCCAATACTAATCAACTCTGGGGACTGCTGTGGGGCGTTCTCGTCTTCAGCGAACTTCACGGCAGTGGCCACTCCACGCTTGCGCAGGTCCTCGGCGGCTCGCTGCTCATGATGGCCGGAGTCGCCGCCATCGCGTTTTCTTCAGCAACCGGCTCAGAGCAGGCCCGTTGGAAAGAAGCGGCTCATCGCGAAGGCCAGCGCTACGGAATCTCCGCCGATTACGTCGAAGCTCGACTCGATGGCCGCCAATGCGCCGGCGAATCCAAGCCGACGCGCACCGCCTTGGATTGGTTGGTTGTCGCCGTCGCTACGGGGATACTCGTAGCGTTCGCCCTCATCGCCCGCCTGCCG
>Ga0307479_10001385_pt1 | contig 22093 bp, 16 predicted proteins | sample atmos_gasesECM4C_FD_203743 | JGI IMG/M metagenome (GOLD analysis project Ga0307479, IMG submission 203743) | Hardwood forest soil microbial communities from Morgan-Monroe State Forest, Indiana, United States - atmos_gasesECM4C_515 | ecosystem: Environmental > Terrestrial > Soil > Temperate...
CCGAACCTCTCCGGGCGAGCGATGGAACTCTGTTGTATTGGATCGGGGTTAACCTCGAGATTGAAGAACGCAAACAAGCGGAGTTCTACCTCGCAGAGGGAGAGCGGCTTGGCCATATGGGTAGCTGGGTTTTGGACCCTGCGGGTTTTTTCCCTTACTGGTCGCATGAACTTTTCCACATTTATGGCCTTGATCCGGCGAAAGAAGGGCCCAGCCTTGAGGAATACCTGGCAATCGTCCATCCGCAGGATCGCGAGTTCATGCGCTCGCTAATCAACCGGATGTTTGCAGAGGCCTCGGGATGTGATGTCACCAAGCGGATTGTGCGACCCGACGGGGAAGTCCGGTACGTACGTTGCGTTGCTGTTCCTATTGTCGAGAACGGGGTCTTGAAAAGGATTGTCGGCACCGCAATGGATGTGACTGAGCACGAGCGATTGACTCAGGAGTTGCAGCGTCGGGAAGCCTATCTGGCCGAGGCGCAAAGGCTCAGTCATACAGGCAGCTTCGGCTGGAAGGTTTCCAGCGGGGAGATCTTCTGGTCCGACGAGACCTTCCGAATCTTTCAAAGTGACTCAAGGACGAAACCGACGGTGGAATTTGTCCTCTCGCGAGTTCATCCGGATGACCGCGACATCGTGCAGCACCAAATCGACCGAGCATCGCGTGAAGGCCAGGGTTTTGATTTTGAGCATCGCCTGCAACTACCCGACGGTTCCATCAAGCATGTCCGTGTGACCGCTCACCCCTCGCGGGATAGCTTGGGCAACCTCGAGTTCGTGGGAGCCGTTACCGATGTCAGCGAGCAGCGCCAGGCAGAAGCGGTGATCCGAGAGCGAGAGAGTGAGCTGCAAGAAAACAAAGCCAAGCTTGAGGAAGCCCAGCGTGTCGCGCATGTTGGCTATTGGGAATGGGACCTCAGGACGGATCACGTGACCTGGTCAGATGAGACGTATCGCATCTACGGACTGCGCCCTCAGGAACGTCCCATGGACTTGCCGACAATTCGGGAATCGGTCCATCCCGAAGATCGAGAGTTTGTGTTCCGGAAAGCAGCGGAAGCCATTCAAGGCGGAGTACGCGCAGACGTAGAACATCGGATCGTTCGTCCCAGCGGCGAAGTTCGTGTCGTGCACAGTCAGGCCGATTTGAAGAGAGACTCGTCGGGCCGTCCCTGGCAAATGTTCGGTACCGCCCAGGACATTACTGACCGCAAGCGGGCCGAGGAGGCCCTCCGGAGCAGTGAAGCGTACCTGGCAGAAGCGCAGAGACTCAGCCGCACAGGCAGTTGGGCCTCGAGTCCCGACACCGCCGTCCGGTATTGGTCGGAGGAGTGCTACCGCATTCTGGGTTTTGATCCACGGGGTGGTTTGCCCCGAATCGAAGAACTCATCCAGCGAATTCATCCCGACGATCAACCGGCGTTCCGGGAATCTGCCAAGAGGGCCATGCATAACAAGTTAGACGAAGAATTGGATTATCGCATTGTGCATCCGGGGGGCGCCGTCAGGTACATTCACAGCATTGGTCATCCTGTTTTCAGCCCGTGTGGCGATCTCATTGAGTACACCGGCACTGTGATCGACATCACTGAACGTAAACAAGCAGAGGAGGAACTGCGCAGAAGTGAAATGGAGCTCCGGCAGATGCTGGATTTCGCGCCGCAACTGATTGCTGTGTACGCACCCAACAGCGAACGTCTTTATGCCAATCGCGGCGCGCTTGATTACCTTGGCATGAGTCTGGATGATTGGCGGCAGAGAAGCTTTGGCGCTGAAATTCATCCTGATGATTTGGAGCCGGTCACGTCGTATTGGGATCGTGCTTCATCAAATGGCTCTGCTCACGAACTAGAGGTGCGGTTGCGCAAAGGTGATGGAAGTTTTCGTTGGTTTCTGATTCGTTTCAACGCGCTGCGCGACGAAAAGGGACAGATCACGCGTTGGTATATTGCGTGTACCGATATCGAAGACCGCAAGCGGGCTGAAGACAGGCTTCGTCAGGAAAACGTTGCTCTGCGTGAAGAAATCGACAAAGCTTCGATGTTTGAAGAGATCGTTGGAACATCTCCCGCTTTGAAAAGTGTTCTCTCGCGTATCTCCAAGGTCGCGCCGAGTAATTCTACGGTCCTCATCACGGGTGAAACGGGAACAGGCAAAGAGCTTGTCGCACGCGCCATACACCGACGATCAGATCGTGCGTCGCGTGCATTCGTTAGTGTGAACTGTGCGGCAATCCCCCGTGATCTTATCGCTTCTGAGTTGTTCGGCCATGAGAAAGGCGCCTTTACGGGCGCGACTCAGCAGCGCTTGGGTCGGTTTGAGCTAGCAAATGGAGGCACGATTTTCCTCGACGAGGTCGGAGAACTTCCGGCTGAGACTCAGATTGCCCTGTTGCGCGTTTTGCAGGAACACGAGTTCGAACGTGTCGGGGGAACTCGCTCCATCCAAACGGATATTCGCGTAATTGCGGCCACGAACCGTGATTTGCAGGCTGCCGTTGCCGCGGGTAGCTTCCGCAGCGACCTGTTCTACCGGCTCAACGTTTTCCCGATCGAGATCCCTTCTCTGCGGGAACGCCGGGAGGATATCCCGCTGCTCGTCGAGTACTTCATCGATCGTTTCGCGAGGAAAGCCGGAAAGAGCATAGTGGGAGTAAACAAAAAGACTCTCGACCTTCTTCAGTCGTATCCCTGGCCCGGTAATATTCGCGAGCTTCAGAACGTAATCGAGCGATCGATTGTTGTTTGTGAAACCGAGATTTTCTCCGTGGACGAGAGCTGGCTTTCCCGCCAGCCTCCTCTACTTGAGCCCAGAAATACGATAGAGCTCTCCCAACAACTGGCTGCTCAAGAGAAGGAAATAATCGAGGCTGCGTTGCGCGAAACCAGAGGACGAGTATTCGGACCGTTGGGCGCGGCTGCCAAGCTAGGTATGCCACGCTCTACGCTGGAGTCGAAGATCAGGTCGCTGAAGATCGAGAAGAATCGCTTCAAGACTTAGCCTTTGAAATCCTGAGCGGGCGGGCGAGCAGGAACTCAGCTTGTTAGCCGAATAACTCCCTGTTAGCATACCTATTAAAACCAAGCGATCGTCGAGATTACCGGAAGCCGAGCGCGGGACAACGCGCCGCGCTCCATCGAGACTCCCGAAGCCCCTAAATCCGTTGGATCTTGGAGGGCGACGTGGCTACGCCAGTCATGAGTCGTTTAGGCCCCGGCGTTGAAGAACTTCCTCAAGTCCGGCCCATCGAGCCTGCCCACACAAGTGCATGTCTAGTTTCAACTCCCGAAGAAGTGCACGACTCGTGGCGGCGATGTATCACCGACTATCACGTCGACCCGCGGACCCGGGCGACGCCCAACGTCATCACACAAGGCGAACTAAGAGTTGCTAAAGAGCCACTCGCTGACGTCATCGCGCACGCTCGGGAAGAGATCGATCGTCTGTATGCGATCGTTCGACAGCAAGGGTACGTGGTCCTTTTATGCAACCACAACGGAGTTGCTATTCACCATCGCGGCGATGAGGCACGGGCTGATGAGTTTAAACATTGGGGGATCTGGCTTGGCGGCGTTTGGTCGGAGCAGATCGAGGGCACAAATGGAATCGGGACTTGCATCGCCGAACAACGGCCCGTTCTCGTCCACTGCGGCCAGCACTATCGCACTCGGCACGCCAAACTCAGTTGCGCGGGTGCCCCGATCTTTGATGCCGTAGGCAAACTGGCGGGCGTGCTAGATGTTTCTGCCGTCATTTTCGAGGGGACGGGTCAGACGCAGCAGTTAGCTCTGGCGGCAACCATTGCCTCTGCGCGTGCCGTCGAAGAACGACTCTTTCGTGAGTTCTTCCGACACGCATGGATCATCGCTGCTGCGCCGTGTGACGATAGCGTCACCGCGTCGCTTCTCGCCGTCGACGAAGATCAGCGCATCGTTGGCGCGGATCGCGTCGCCCGTCTGGCATTCTCTCTAAATGACACCCGTTTGGCCGGCGGAGTGCATCTATCCGCGGTTTTCGATTACAATCCATCGCTTTTCCGCCGCAGTAGTGGACAGGACATTCCGGTTCGTTTAACTCGCGCTGGTGGCGATTGCACGTGGAACACATTGATCACTCCTTCCCTTGCCCGATCCAAGGTATCCCGCAGCTCACCAGAGGCAATCGTCCACTCACAGCCCAGGATGAGTATGCTGGGCGACTTGCCGATTCAGGAAGCTCCTCGCCCTAGCCGTGGGGGCCTTTCACCCGCACTCACACACCGTATATGCGAATACGTTGAATCGCATCTCGACGAGAAGATAACTCTCGACGCTCTCGCTTCGATGGCGGGGCTTTCCGCACACCATTTCGCACGTGCCTTCCGACAAACGGTTGGAAAGCCACCGCACGGCTATCTGTTGCAGCGACGTCTCGAACATGTTGAACACTTGCTCCGTGACACTCGACTGCCGTTGTCCCAAATCGCATTGGCCGTCGGGTTTTCCGACCAGAGTCACCTCGCTCGGCACTTCCGCAGATTGACTGGCATGCCCCCAAGTCTCGCCCGCCGGCTGGAACGATAGATCCGGTTGCACACGAGCCCGAAAACGCATTAGCCTCGCAAGTATCCAACTCCGTCTGCGTGAACCCCTTCCCCCGCGCAGCTGAGCTGTCGAAGAATTGAGCAATAATATCCCGATCGGGGCCGCTTCGTTCAAGACGGCTCTCCACCCTTTGAGGCAATCTCCGCACATGCTATCCGAGCGTGCCCAATTCGGAGCTTTCGGTCTTCCGTCGTACGTCATTTTGAAGGTCGCCGAAAGCATTCTGTACAGATTTTCGCCAATTGGCGACACATCGCCATTAGGCAATCTATTAAGTGCTTGTGTTTCAATGACTTATGGTTGGATCCCCGATTGCCTTCTACCGTCGAGAATCTCGTTCCAAGAGAGGATCGATGCTGAAGATCAAGAGAGCGGCAAACGGAGAGGTGGTCTTTACGCTGAGCGGTCGAATGGACGGAGAGAATATAGCCGAGCTGAAAGCGCTGTTTGGCTCCGAAGCGAAAGGCCGTCGCATCGTCATGGACCTGAAGGACCTAACCCTGGTGGATCAAGAGGCTGTCAAGTTCCTGGAGCACTGCGAAACGGACAGTATCAGGATCAAGAATTGCCCGGCATACATTCGCGAGTGGATCACCAGAGAGAGACGTCCGGGTTAACGGAATGGCGACTACCGACATAGTGTTAGCGGTGCGCTTAGCTTTGCCGGTAGGGAAAAACCGCCTGATTTGGTGATGTTTTCGACCTTCCGATGCTACAGAGTGCAGTTGGTTTAGCGGGGCAGCAGAAGCGGAGGGCCGCATCGGCGGCGCGTTTCAGGAGTTTAAGGTCATCGTCAGATCCCGGTTAGGGTGGAGTCGCAAGTGAGAAGGAGACGTCATGGCAACAGCAACACAGTGGGGACAGCGGAAGGTATTGGACACGACGAAGCGGAGTTCAACGTCGTGCCATTTTGAGAATGCGCTGCGACAAAAGATCGTGGGGCAAGGCGAGGCCGTGCAAGCGCTCGTCGACCTCTACCAGGTGTTCTGTGCCGGACTGCACTCTCCTGCGCGGCCCGTCGGCAACCTGCTGTTCTTGGGGCCGACCGGATCGGGCAAGACGCGCATTGTCGAGGCCGCTGCGGAAATTCTCTTCGGAGATGGCCGGGCGGTAACCAAAGTGGACTGCGCGGAGTTTCAGCACTCGCATGAGATCGCCAAACTAATCGGCTCCCCCCCGGGATATCTCGGTCATCGCGAAACGCACCCACTGATCACCCAGGAAGAATTGGCCAAGAGCCACAGAGACCACTTGAAGCTTAGCTTCCTGCTCTTCGACGAGATCGAGAAAGCGAGTGACGCGCTCTGGCAATTGCTCCTCGGAATGCTGGACAAGGCGACCTTGACGTTAGGAGACAACCGCCGCGTCAGCCTGTCGCAAACGATTATTTTCATGACCTCGAATCTCGGAGGCACTGAGATCAGCGAGTTGATGACCGGAGGTATGGGTTTCGTTCAGCCCATCGACAAGCCAGTACAGCGGCTAGACGAGAAGGTGGAACGCGCCGCGGTGGAAGCTGCTCGGCGCAAGTTTTCTCCAGAGTTCATCAACCGGCTGGATAAGCTGGTCGTATTCCACCCATTAAAGCGCGACGAACTTGGCGAGGTTCTGGATATCGAGCTGGAGCAAGTTCAGAAACGTGTATTGGATTCTTCATCGACGCGGCCCTTTATGTTTCAGGTCTCCGGCGAAGGACGGCAGTTCCTGTTGCAAGAAGGGACCGACCAGCGGTATGGTGCCCGCCACCTGAAGCGGGCCATCGAGCGCTATCTGGTGTGCCCGCTTTCTAGGCTGCTGGCGACAGCGCAAGTACGTTCCGGTGACGTGCTTCTCATCGATCGGCATCCTGGTGGAAAAGGGTTGGCCTTCCTAAGAGACACGGAACAACGCTCTTCGTTTCTACAGGGTCCTTTTGGAATGCCGAATTTGAGGCAACTTACACACGCAGAAGTGCGAGGTTAAACCATTGTCGAACACCGCCTTGATAGCGACCTGCGAAAGGAGCTCAGAATGCAATTCGCGAAACTGAAGCAATGGCTGGTTCCTACAGCGATCTTTCTCATGGCTGCCGGAATTCTTGTGGCCATCATCGGAAACTGGAACAGTTGGGCGAGCGAGCGCGCCGAGCAAGAAACCGACGACGCCTACGTGCGCGCCGACCTGACGCCACTGAGCACAAAAGTCTCCGGCGTCGTCGCGAAAGTTCTGGTTGACGATTATCAGACCGTGAAAGCCGGAGACCTTCTGGTGCAATTGCGGGACGATGATTTTCGTGCGCAAGTGGCACAGGCAGGCGCGGCCGTCGAAGCAGCGAAGGCAGCTCTGGAGGATAACGGCCGTCAGAAAGACCTGCAGGACGCCAAGATTGACCGTGCAAAGACAGGAATCGATCTTGCCAAAGCGCAAATTTCTGCTGCGCAAGCAAGCATCGAAGCAACCAAGGCTGACGTAGATAGAACTCTCGCGGAACGTGCTAGACAGGAAGCCCTGATCGCCACGGAATCAGCCACCCATCAACATCTCGAGCAAGCTGTCGCCGACGAGCAGCGCTTCCGGGCTATGGTGTTGGCCCGCCAAGCGGACCTCGAGCAAGCGAAGGCCAGCTTGGCCAATAACCAAACCGCGGTCATTGCCGAAGTGAGAGCTCGAGCAGTGCTCGATTCTCGTGATGCTCAACTCATTGCCGATCTCCATGGAAAGCAGGCATCCCTCGATGCCGCTAAGACCAATCTCGACTACACGCGCATCTGCGCACCAGAAAATGGCGTAGTTGGGGAACGCAAGGTACGCCGGGGACAAATGGTCAGTCCGGGAACCCAAGTGCTGTCCCTCGTCCAAACCGACGTCTGGGTACAAGCGAACTTTAGAGAAACCCAGGTGCGGCACATGCGTCCTGGTGCTTCGGCCGAAATCTCTGTGGACGCGTTTCCCGGCGTGCGCCTCAAGGGCAAGCTGGTCCAGATCTCCCCTGCCAGCGGTTCGCAGTTCGCGTTGCTGCCGCCGGACAACGCCACAGGCAACTTCACCAAAATCGTGCAGCGCGTCCCAGTAAAGATCGTGCTCGACCAGGGGCAGCCTGTCGCCCAGCGCTTGCGGCCGGGACTATCGGTAATTGCCACCGTCCGCACAAGTGTAGGCACTGACTAATTCCGGAGCGAAGCCCTTGGCCACTGCATCTCCCAAACTCGCCACTCCTGCGACGCCGACCAAGGCGCCGGCCCAGGTCTCGACGCACCCGTACATCGGGATTCTCGGGGTCTTTCTGGGCGCGAGCATCGCGACCATGAACAGCCGATTGCTCAGTGTTGGCCTTGCCGATTTGCGTGGCGCCATCGGCGTCAGTTTCGACGCAGCATCCTGGCTACCGACCGCACTGAACATGGCTATGATGTTTAGCGGCGTCTTCTGCGTCTTCTTGAGCGCCGTGTTTGGCCCGCGTCGCATCTTGCTTTCCACTGCCCTCGTTTTTGCGATCACTTCCCTTCTCTTGCCGCTTTCGCCAAACGTGTGGGTGATGCTGGTGTTGCTAGTGTTAGCCGGCTTGACCTGCGGGACATTTTATTCGCTCACCCTCACCTTTGTTCTGACAGCGCTCCCAAAACGCATGATCATTTTCGGTATCGCTGCCTACGCCGCGGATATCGTTTTTACGAGCAACATCGCAGCTGCGCTCGAGGGCTGGTATTCCGACCACCTTTCTTGGCACTGGATTTTCTGGACCGCTGCGGTCTTCACGCCCTTGATGATGATTTGCGTGCATTTCGGCATTCCGCGGCGCACCCCAGCAGGTCTCATTCCAAGTTGGCGCGGCTTTGCCTATTTCAGCGTAAGCCTGGCCCTGCTTTACGGCGCACTCGATCAGGGGGAACGCCTGGATTGGTTTCATTCCGGCGTGATCGTTGCGATGTCGACGGCCGGATTTTTCTTACTGGCGGCCGCTCTCGTCAGGAGGAAACTCCAGCCAAATCCGCTCCTAAATCTCTCCTTCCTGAATTCCAGGAACATCATCATCCTCGCGATTTCGATTTTCGTTTTCAAGTTCGTTCACCTGGCGAGCATCATTCTGGTCCCCGGTTTTCTCGGTAGCATCCAAAGGTATCGTGCAACGGAAACGGGCGACGCTCTCGCCTGGGTCGCGGTGCCTCAGTTTGCGGTGGTGTGGCTCGTAGCCGCCGCTATCATCTACACCAACTCGCGGCTCGTCCTTGCGGCGGGCCTTACCATCGTGGCCTCGGGCTCCTTGGTCTGCGCCCATCTCGATTCCTCCTGGGCGGGCGGCAGCTTCCAGGCGATGGAACTTGTGCTCGCCACGGGACTCGCCTGCGTTTATATCGGACTAGTCAGCAGCATCGTTCTAGTGGGCTTGGAAAAGGGCGCGCTTAACAGCGCTGCCGCCGCCGCAACTTTTTCTGGATTTATGCACAGCTTCCGCATTTTCGGCGGCCAAATCGGCGTATCCATCATGAATCGCTTCCTATCCGTGCGCGAGCAGTTTCACTCCAACATGCTCGGCCTTCACGTGCAGATTGGGAATTGGCTGACGGAAGAGCGGCTCCGAATGGTTAGTCTCGGCTTGCTACCCGGTTCGTCCGGGCAGGAAGAAGCGCAAGCACGCGCGGGAGCACTCTTAAGCCAGCAAGTGCATGCCCAGGCCTACACACTCGCTATAGCAGATGGCTTTGTACTCATCGCCGCTGTAGCAGCCGCCTTTCTGCTTGTCATGCTGCTTATGGCTCCAGTGAAGATCAGCTACCAAGATTTGAGGAGAATGCCATGATTCGCCTACGACTTCTCCGGATATCGGCAACGGCAGCAGTGCTTCTACTTTGCGCCACCTCGGCTCTGACAGCCGAAGTGCGACGTCTCAGACTCGCGGAAGCGGTGCGCCTGGCTGTCGAACAGAACCGAACCCTTAAGATCGCGCGCTTCAAGGTCCAGGAGAACGAACACAGGAAAGAGGGTGCGCGCTCCGCTTACTTTCCGGCGATAACCAATCAATCGAACGCCCTGCATATCAGCGAACTGCAAGATCTCTCGATTCCCTCTGGAGCCTTCGGGACCGCCGCAGGCGTACCCATCCCAGCGCGGAATACTGCGCTGCCGCAGGGCAACCAGACGCTCTTTTCGAGCGGCACGATGATTACCCAGCCTTTGACGCAGTTGCTGCGCATCCATCAAGAAAATCGCATTGCGGCAGCGGAAGTAGCGGCTTCGCGAGACGATTTGAAGAATGCTGAGAATGAAATCGCGCTGGAGGTGCACACCCTCTATTACGGCATCCTCGTCGCGCAACTTCAGAAGAAGGCGGCGGAGCAGGATACCTCTTTCGCTACCGAGAATCTGCGTGAGAATGAAAATGACGTCCGCAACGGGAGTGCCCTTCAAGTGGCGGCACTGCAAAGTCGGGCCGAACTCCTCCAGGGACAGCAGTCGGTCCTCACCGCCGAACTCCAGATCGAGGACTACATGGTCGAGTTGAACGACCTGCTCGGCCTTCCGTTGGATACAAAATTAGAACTCGATTCCGAGGTCCAGCCAAACTTCGCGACTCTGGCCAAAGCCGACTACGTCAAAGCGGCCTGCGAGGAGAATCCGGAGATCCGCGCTGCTGAGGAGGCGGTCGCGAAAGCACGTGCCAGCGTGGCTGCAGCAAAGACGGCTTACATTCCCGATATCACAGCATTTGCGCGCCATAGCTACCAGGACGGTGTGCCTTTCTTGGTCCGAAATTTTGGCACTGTCGGAATAAACCTGAACTACACGCTCTGGGATTTCGGCAAGCGTCGCGCTGCCGTGCGCGAGCATGCCTCACAGCTTGCCGAAGCTGAGCAGAACCTCGAGCACTTGAAAGAACGGGTCGCAGTGGCCATCGAGCGCAGCTACAACAAGCTCGAGCGCACCCGGAACATGGTTAACGTTGCGACGCAGGTCGCACAGCTCCGCCAGGAGAGTGAACGCCTGGCGACCAATCAAGCAGCTCAAGGCGTAGTTCTGATTTCGGATGTGAGGCACGCTGCAGCCGCGAACTACCAGGCTAAAGCGGAACTCTTGCAGGCCAGCCTTGGATATTTGCTGGCCTGGGCAGAGCTCGAACGCACGGTCGGCCGAGCTCCCGGATTGGCGACACCATAAAGCATCGGAGTCAAAAATGATCTCGATTGCAGATAGACAGATCAACGAGTACAGGGGAGACGCGACTATGAGCACCAGCACTTTTTTTGCTTCGAATGAACCAATTGTGCGCAAACGGGAACCCGCCGAACCCTCTTTCCTGGACACGATTGTGGGGCGCCGTGGCGGCCTGCGCTCAATCCTCGCCGAAGTGGAGGCGGTAGCGCCCACGAATGCCACCGTCTTAATCAGCGGCGAGACTGGGACCGGCAAGGAGGTCATCGCGCGAGCGATTCACGAGCTCAGCCCGCGCCGAAGCCGGAACCTCGTCAAAGTGAACTGCGCGGCGATGCCAGCAGGTCTCCTGGAAAGCGAGCTTTTCGGACACGAACGGGGAGCTTTCACCGGCGCCATCAATTCGCACGTTGGCCGCTTTGCGTTGGCCGATCGTGGCACTCTCTTCCTCGATGAAATTGGAGACATGCCGCTGGAACTTCAACCCAAGCTGCTCCGTGTCCTGCAGGAGCGCGAGTTCGAGGCTGTTGGCAGCACGCGTACGACGCGGGTCGATGTGCGGGTCGTCGCGGCGAGCAATCGAGACCTGCGGCAGATGGTCCGGGACGGTGAATTCCGAGAGGATTTGTATTATCGGCTGAACATTTTCCCGGTTTCTCTGCCGCCGCTTCGCGAGAGAAGGGCGGATATTCCGGAGTTTGTGCGGTACTTCGTCGAACAGTTCGCCACTTCCATGGACAAGATCATCGATACGATCCCTGAGGAGACCATGCGATCTCTTGTTCGTCATTCGTGGCCTGGGAACATTCGAGAATTGCAAAACTACGTAGCGCGGGGCGTAATCCTTTCCACGGACGGGATCTTCGAACCAGCGCCGCTGGAGAGATGCGAACCAACACCGGTTGAAATTGCAAACCCAACCCTGAAGGACAAAGTCCGTCAGGAGATTCTCTCTGCTTGTCAGCGCGCAAATTGGAAGCTTGGTGGTCCGCGGGGAGCAGCCGCGAGACTCGGTTTGAAGCGCACTACACTGTTTTACAAGATGAAGCGGCTCGGCATCGCGCCACCTGAGGACAACTAGCAAGATTGAAACCAGAATGAAAGCAAGAACACCGTATGAGGCTCGCAACTAAGACGGCGATACGGATTAGACGATTCGTAAGACCGCACTCTGGCTATGCGCGAGGAAACCGCGTTGGTTTCGCGCTCGATCCCAATTTCGCCGGTGATTTCGAATATAGCTCAGACGTTTGCGATATACGCAGAATTCGCATTTCTCTATCCTGAGGTACAAAGCCTTAATGTCGTTGCTGGCTTCGCTGAAAAAATACGCCGTGGGTAGCTAATTTAACTTGCCACCCAGGCCATAGGAGTAAGGAAGTGAACCCAATTAGAGTGGTCATCGTCGGTGGAGGATTTGCTGCAGTTAAGTTCGCAAAGACTCTTCGCGGAAAGCTCCGCGCTTCCGAGTGCGAGATTCTTCTATTCAACCGCGAGAACCATATGGTCTTTCATCCTCTCCTCGCCGACGTTGCTGGAGCCTCCATCAATCCCGACGCCGCCGCCGCCCCTCTCCGCCAAATGCTTCCGGGCGTAGGTTGCCGTACCGAGCGCGTGCAGAGAGTAGACCTTTCCTCCTCGGAAATCGAGTTCGACGATGGCAACGGAGCCCTCATACGCCTGCACTACGATCACGTCGTCATTGCCTGCGGCGCGGAAAGCAATCTCGGAATCATACCTGGAATGAGCGATCACGCCTTCCCCTTCAAAGTCATGCGCGACGCCATCGATCTTCGCCAGCACATCGTCCATCAAATGGAATTCGCCGAAGCCGCTACTGATCCTGATCTCCGGCGTCGGCATCTCAGCTTCATCATCGTGGGAGCCGGTTTCAGTGGTGTCGAAGTCGCCGGCGAAATCAATGAGCTCGTTCGCAGCAGCACCCGCTTCTACCGCAATTTCAGCAAAGACGATGTCATCGTCACGCTCGTACATTCCCAGGACCAAATTTTGCCCGAAGTGGCACCCAAGCTGCGCGAATTCGCCAGGAAGAAGATGGAAAAGGCTGGCATCACCATGCTGCTGAATACGCGTGCGGCTGCCGCAACGCATGAGGGGGTCGAGTTAAATAATGGACGCATGCTTCAGGGCGCCACCGTCGTCTGCACGATCGGAACCACTATTTCTCCCATTGTGCAAAGCCTCGATGTTCCAAAAGAGCGAGGCCGCATACGCACTGCGCCGGACATGCGAATTGAAGGACAGACGAGCGCGTGGTCCCTTGGCGATTGCGCGTACATCATCAACGCCTTCGACAACAAGTCATCACCGACCACCGCTCAATTCGCAGAGCGCCAGGGCCGCCAGGCGGCTCTCAACCTCGTCCGTATTCTCAAAGGCGAAGCCACGCAACCCTTCCGTTTCAAAGCGCTCGGGCAGCTGTGTTCTATCGGGGGTTACCAGGCGGTAGCGGAAATGCTCGGAGTGCGCGTCTCCGGTTTCCTCGCTTGGTTTCTATGGCGTGGTGTTTACCTCTTCAAGCTTCCGACCTGGTCTCGCAGAATCAAGGTCGCCCTCGACTGGATATGGGACCTCCTCTTTCCCCGCGATCTCAGCTTCCTCAATACCGATGGCGCCCAAAGTCTGACCCATGAGTATTACCGTCCTGGCGATTTCATTTACCGCAAGGGCGAGTTGGCGCGGACCTTCAGCATCATCGAAGAAGGCGAGGTAGAGGTCCTGCAAACGGCCGAACACTCCTCGGAACTCAACGTAATCGGTGTCCTCAGTAAGGGTGATTTTTTCGGCGAGGCCGGCCTCTTGGGGAATCGTCCCCATGAAAAGAGCGTCCGCGCTCGCACGCCGGTCCGCCTCACACAAATTGGCAGCGCGCTGTTCTCGCAGCTGGCGGGTTCCTTCGCTCCCATTCGCGAACTGCTCTTTAAGACGGTCACTCGCCGCTCCGGCGACTTCTGGCGTCGTCTGCCGCTGGCCAAGTCTCTCCTGGAGGGCGAATCACTCGCGACCCTCATTGACCCCCTTCCCGCCCGCCTCCTCACTAAGGAGACTACGCTTCAGGATGCCGTAAAGGCACTCAATGAAAGTGCCACCGGCCAACTCCTGGTCCTCGACGAGAAGCAGTGTTTGTGGGCAACTTTCGACCGCGACGACCTTTACCAAATGATCGCCCGTATTGCTGTCGCTCCCACCGACGCGCACGGCGACATCCGCCAGTGTAAACTAGGTGACCTTCTGCCCGGGAATCCCGTATATCTTGCCCTGGACGATGCCACTCTCGTCGCCTCCGCCACCATGCTCGATCACGGCATCTCTTGGTTGCCGATTGTTCGCAGTAAAGACGATCTTCGGCCCGTGGGGCGCCTCCGGGGCGATAGGATCTCGCTCCGCCTGATGGAAAAAATTACCCACCAACAAGCGGATCATGCCCGGGTTGCGAGCTAAATCTCCAGGCTCCATGAGGCGTTCCCGTGATTGAACTCGCTCCTTCCATCCTCTCTGCCGACTTCGCCCGACTCGGTGAGCAAGCGCAAGCCGCCATCGAAGGCGGCGCCACCGTCCTCCACGTCGACATCATGGACGGCCATTTCGTCCCCAATCTTACGATCGGCCCTCCCGTAGTCGCCTCCCTCCGCAAGGTCACCCAAGTCCCGCTCGACTGCCATCTCATGATCGAACGCCCCGACGACTTCATCCCCGCCTTCGCCGAAGCCGGCGCCAACTGGATCTCCGTCCACCAGGAAGCCTGCGTCCACCTCGATCGCACCCTCCATCTAATCACCTCGCACGGATGCAGGCCGGGCGTCGTCATAAACCCTGCCACTCCCGTCCACACTCTCGATGAGGTTCTTCCCCTGGTTCATCACGTCCTGGTAATGAGCGTGAATCCCGGCTTCGGCCGGCAATCCTTCATCCCCTCGTCCCTCAAAAAAATAGAGCTGCTAGCGCAGATCCGCGAATCTCGCGGCCTAACTTTTCGCATCGAAGTGGACGGCGGAGTACACCACAACACCGTAGCGGACATAGTCCATGCTGGCGCCGAGATCCTAGTTGCAGGCAGCGCTATCTTCGAGCATGGCAATCCCTCCGAAAGCGCCAAGCAACTCCTGCAATCCGCCCGCGCCGCTGCATACCAACCAGTTCACGATCTCTCGTCTGCAGGTGGACGCCACTGACCTTCAGTGGCGTTTCAAGCGGTCGCCTCTGATGTCGCGGCCGTGCTCCCTTCCTTGTCCGTTGTAATTCGCGCAGCCTCAACCTTCAGTCCTTTATTCATATCGAATCGCTGCTTACGATCCAAACTCTTCACAAATTCTCGTGTAGCTTTTCCAATCGCCCCTGCGATGCTCGATGCGTCGACCTTGATCGTGCGGCTTTCGGGACCTCCTTTGCGATCTTCATACCTTAGTGTCACGTGGTACGTGTTCATTTGTGAGCCTCCCTCTCGGTTTGATGCCGCGACGCGGCGGGTGCGTACTACCTTCCTGAGCCGAAAATCCTGCGCAGGCTGCCTTTGCGAGCTGTGCACGCGTTCAATCTTCGATCACCCAATATGAAGCGTCAGCGATTCCAGTAACGCCTTGATCCCGTTCCAAGCAATCTGCACACCGATACAAACCAGGAGAAACGACGACAGTTGCATGATCACCGTCATTGCCGTTGCTCCTAAGATTCGCGCCAACCGGTCTGCAAATCCATAGCATAGAAAAATACTGAGTGCGATCAACGCGCACCCCGCGAGTGCTGCTACGACAGTCAACGGATGCAACGCGTGACTATGCGCCGCGTTCGCGCCCAGGGTGACCGCCACGGAGATTGATCCAGGGCCTACTGTTAATGGCATCGTCAAGGGATAGAAGGCGTGTTGGAATGTGTCCTGCGGTTGAACCGTTCTGTGTACGTCGTGCTTTTCATCGTCTCGCTGCTTCAGCAGCGTCCATCCCGTCACTACGACGATCAGACCTCCGCCGATCTGCACCACCGGCAGCGAAATCCCGAAAAAGGCCAGGATGTAAGTCCCGACAAAATACGACCCCACCAGCAGGAAAAAACTGTTCCAGGCGATTCGCCATGACAATGCTTTTCGCGCTTCTGGAGCGTACCCGCTGGTCAGCGCCAGAAAGAAAGGGCTGCCTCCGAGCGGGTCCACGATGGGGAACAGCGCGCTCACAACCAGCAATAGACTTTTCGCCGCTTCCAACATAGCTTCGGGTCGCCCCCCTCTCGCCTCAGTTCGAGTTTAAGGAGATCGGCATCTACAAGTTTACGGAGATCGGCGTCTACAACTGCAGAATCGAGGGGCGAACCTTGCTCCGTAAGTCCTTTCCTTGCCACACGCCCAGAAATGGCCTCCTGCAAGTCCTTTGCTTGCCACACATCCAAAAAGGGGGGCCCCCCCGGGTTCTATGCTCTTCCGTACCGCACGCTGTTCGGCTTCGATCCACTCAGCCCGTAGAACAATATATAGAGGTAGCAGAGCACCGGCAGAAAGAACGCGTGATGAATCCCAACATGATCGGCGATAACGCCCTGGACTACCGGCAGAATTGCCCCACCCACAATGGCCATCGTCAGCACGCCGGAGCCATTTCCAGTCAGCGGACCCAGCTCTGCCACTCCCAAGCTGAAGATAGTCGGGAACATGATGGAGTTGAACAATCCGACGGCGAGAATACTCCACATTGCTGTGTGTCCGCCCAGCATCATGGAAGCACCAACAAGCGCTGCCGCGCAGATCGCGCAGAGTGCCAGCAGATTTCCCGGCTTGACGCGCCGCAGGAGTCCGGCACCGAGAAAGCGTCCGATCATGGCGCCAGCCCAATAGAACGAAACAAAACCGGCCGCGGTCTTGGCCGAGAAGCCTGCAATCTCGGGCAAACCGAAAAAATTCACCAGAAAGCTTCCGATGGAGACTTCCGCACCTACATACGTGAAAATCCCAATCGCGCCCAAAAGCAGATTCGGATGCTTCCAGATCGAATCGTTCACTCCTGGGCGATGCGCCGCGTGTTCAATCTTCGGCAGCTTAAACGCGCCGATCGCAATCGCCAGCAACACCAGCGCAACACAAATCACGGTGTACGGCATTTTCACCGAGGCCGCTTCTTGCACGCGATACGATTGCAGTGCGTGTGGCGACAGCTCGTGCAATTGCTCCATCGCCACGGGCGCGCTAGCCAAAATCAACAGCCCGCCGAGTTTCGGCGCGATCGTAGTACCCAGCGAATTGAAAGCTTGCGTCAGGTCCAAGCGGCTTGATGCCGTCTCGGGTTTGCCTAACACCACCACGTAGGGATTGGCGGACACTTGAAGGCCGGTAATCCCCGCGGCAAGAACGACAAGGGCAGTTAAGAACAGAGGATACGAAGCAACGGATGCCGCGGGTACGAACAGAAATGCTCCAAGGGCCATGGTCAGCAAGCCCATTACCATGGCCCTCTGGTAACCAATCCTGTTCACCACTTTCGACCATGGAACTGAGAATAAGAAGTACGCCGAAAAAAATGCAAACTGCACCAGCATCACCTTCGCGTAACTCAGATCAAATATGGACTTCAAATGCGGCACCAGAATGTCGTTCAGGCAGGTGAGAAAGCCCCACATGAAGAACAGCGTTGTGACGATAGCCAGAGGGCGTGAATAATCTTGCGTTGCCGAGGTAACCGCAATACTTTGCGCTGGACTGGGAGTAGCAGTAATTTCTTGCGTTGCCATATTCACCTCAGATTCAGAAAGTTGTCAGCGCCGCCGCGTAACGGTGCAAAGCGCTGTTGCCTCAAGTCATAGTTCCAGCAAGCCGCTGGCTACCACCACGTTTCCGCTTGCACTCCGCAAGTGAGCCCGCTGGTTCTATCCTCGAATGGGATTCCACCAACGAAACCGCGGAAGCCGTTGGACCAATTCGCGTAGGTCAGAAACAAACGCAGCACAGGCCGGCTGAAGAACTGGCGGCCTGCTCCGATTTGCGGCGCGATTGTGAACTTGCGCAACCAACCGTTAAATTGGGTATAGCCAGTTTGCGTGGCAACAAATCCTTCGGTGTGGTCAAACCCGCCCTCGAATGCCAAAGAAATATATTTGGTAAAGAAGATTTCCGGCCTCATACCAAACGAAGCCCAGTCGTTGAATCCATGGCCGGGTTGCCCGTCCCGTTTCCGCTGGAAAATGAAGATGGGCATGATAGCAAACCGGTCGTTGGGCTGAACGAGCAGATGTTCCGCGATCAGCAATCTCTCAGAACTTTTCAGGAACGGATTCGGGTCCTCGATGGACGTGCTGAAATTGCTTGCGGCGCCCTTCCCGTATTGGATGGAAAACGCGTGGTAGCCTCCGTGCCATTCGAGGCGCTGGTGGCGCAACCCAAACGCGTAACCATTGGCGGTGGGAATGATCGTGCCGGTTTGCGTGGTACCGCCTTTCGCGTCCGCAAAATCAAACCAGACGGCGTAAAGCCCAAAGGGCCCTTTCAAATCATAGAGGCGGACGTCGACGTTGCTCTTCGCGTAGTTCCCGTTCTGTGTAACGATGTCGGGCCTCGCGCCTGCCAGATATGCCACGGACATCTTACCAATCCTAAGATTCCAATCCTCGACACCAGCGCCGTAACCGCTCATGTCCAGGGGATAGAAGTCATTAATCTCGATGTGCTGGCGGCGGTAGTAGCGTTCACCGGCCCAGAACTTTGCATCAGGTTGGCTCTCGAAGAAGTTGCCGGCCCGCACAAACGCTTCCCGCAGACGGAATTGATCATTTCCCGTGTTACCCGGAAAGTTTGCGTAACTCGCGTAATTCCCTGTGTTCGCCTCGATCATGACCTCCGTTTTCAGCCAGGCTTTGTCGTGACTGTGCTCAAGGTTTAGCCAGTTGTTGACGAAAATAAATTCCCCGTACGTTTCTGCTTCATTGCCCAGGCGATATTTCGCGTCTGCTCCTGGAGCCTGAAAAGCGACTTGCTCCCCGCCCTTGCTGTTGAGGCCATACCCCGAACGGAAATAGCCGTGAAACTCGAACGCCTGCACCTGCTGCTGGAGGCTCTCAATTTTCTGGTCCGCCTCTCTAAGGAGGTCATAGGTCGGCTCCGAAGGCACTTGGCCTTGAAACTTTGCTCCGACTTCATCTGACTCTCCGTGGACAGCCTTCTGGGCTGCTTGCTGGGCGGCCAGCTCTACCGCAGTAACCGTCCCTTCCTTTGCTTTTTCGCTGGCCTCTTTCTGTTTTTGGATTTGCTGTTCCAGAGCAGCGATGCGTTGCTCAAGATCGTGAGTGGTCGCGTCGTATTGCTGCTTGAGTTGCTCTAATTGCTTTTGCAAATCGTCAGGTTGCTGAGCGGTGCACGTTAAAGCCGCAGCAGCAAGAACTGCGATGAGCCAGGGCACCCGTTTCAGATGAAATAGGCTGCGCATTTCCTACGACCGCAGAGTCCCCCACCAAATGCCTTCAAACTTTCGCCGCGCGCGTGTTCAATACGAACTTTTCGATCGCTTTGGCAAATCCTTCGTCTTCGTTTGTGGCTGTGACGTAGGTAGCCGACGCCTGAACTTCGGGGCTTGCGTTTCCCATGGCAATGCTCACGCCGCTCTTCTTGAACATCAGAACGTCATTCGGCATGTCGCCGAGGGTCGCGATTTCCGCGGCTGGAATGTTGAGTAGCCTGGAGATCGAGAGCACGACCTCGCCCTTATTCGCTTGCGGATGGGTCACATCGAGGTAGTAGGGCTGCGAGCGGGCCGCGGAAATGTGCGTGCCGCCGGCTTGCTGAACATCTTTCTCGCATTTCGCAACGCGTTCGAGGTCGTCACTTACACCGACAATCTTAGCGACGCGGCCGAGGAGTCCGGCAAAGGTTTTGACCACGGTTGGAGGAAATTTGACGGTCCACTGCTCGCGTGCGACGTGAGGTGCGTTCGGGTCGCGCACGAACCACTCGGTGTCCGTGTATAGCCATACGTCCAGACCATGGTTCTCGATGGACTCAATCACCTTTTCCGGCACTCCCACTGGCAGAAACTTCTGGTCAACTACCGTTTTAAGATCGGGCTTAATCAACACGCCGCCGTTGAATGCCGCCAGTGGTTGGGTGAGTTTCAGTGGATCGATCAGCATGGCCATGCCGCGGGGAGGACGTCCGCTGGTGACGCTGAATTGAATTCCCGCGTCGTGTAACCGCCAGACGGCCTCGGTCGCGCGTTTGGTGAGCACCTTTTCTTGCGTGACGAGGGTTCCATCGACATCCGCTATCACCATTCTGATCGGCTGAGCCGCACGTCCATTTATCGATGCCATGTTTTAACCTCGCTGCTTCGTATTTCCGCTCTGGCCGGGCTAAAGCCCGGCCGCTACAGATCCATTCGCTTTCCGACTGGCTATTGCTCCTGGTAATTCCACAACAAACCGCCGTCTACGAAAAACGTTGTGCCCGTGACGTAGTCGGACTCTTCTGAAGCTAAGAAACTGGCGATACCAGCTACGTCTTCTGGCTTCCCGAGCCTGCCGAGAGGGATATTCTCCAGCAGCTCCTTGAGCTTGACGGGATCATTCAAGAGTTTTGTGTTGATCGGCGTTTCAATCGCGCCGGGCGCGATCGAGTTGATGGTGATCTTGTTCGGGGCGAGCTCGATGGCGAGATTTCGCGTCAGCATCTTGATTCCCCCTTTGCTTGCGCAATAGGAGGCAAAATGCGGGAACGGCAGTTCTTCGTGCACGGAGCTGATATTGATGATCTTCCCCGGGCGATTTGCTTGCCGAAGATGACGCACCACCGCTTGCGTTATAAAGAACATGCCCTTCAGGTTGACATTCAAAACCGCGTCGAAATCCGCTTCTGTCACGTCCCAGAAATCCGCTCGTTTCTCGAGACCCGCATTGTTGACGAGGATGTCGATCTTGCCCAGGCTCGCGACGGCCTGCTCGATGAATCGCTGGCCGTCAGAAACGATTCCGACGTCGGCTTGAAAGGCAGCAGCACGCTGTTTTGTTGCGGAGGTGATTCGATCCACCACTTCGTCGGCGCCTTGTTTGTTCTTGCGATAGCAGATTGCGACGTCAGCGCCGTCGCATGCCAGACGCTCCGCGATGGCGCGTCCGATTCCTTGATCGCCGCCGGTTACAGCAGCTACTTTGCCTTTCAGTCGATTGGGCACGACAACTCTCCTCCTCAGGTTCTCTTCCTTGCGAAAGGGACCCTGTCCGTACCTTGGATGCTCCTCGCACGCGCGTCAGCTAGGTGTTCTCTTGGCTAAAGATCTTTATGCGACTGTGATTTCGGGACTCAGATAGACGTCCTGAATTGTGTTCAGCAACTGAATGCCTTCCTGAAACGGCCGCTGGAATGCTTTCCGCCCCGAAATAAGTCCCGTGCCGCCTGCACGTTTGTTGATCACCGCCGTAACAACCGCTTCCTCGAAGTCATTCGCGCCGGAGGCTCCGCCGCTGTTGATCAGGCCTGCGCGCCCCATGTAGCAGTTCGCCACCTGGTAGCGGCAAAGATCGATAGGGTGGTCGCTGGCGAGATCGGTGTAAATGCGCTTGTCGAACTTGCCGTAGCTGGAATCGCCCGTGTTGAGAGCCAAATAGCCGCCGTTGTTCTCCGCGAGCTTTTGCTTGATGATGTCGGCCTCGATGGTAACGCCCAAATGATTTGCCTGTCCGGTCAGATCGGCCGAGAGGTGGTAGTCCTTGTCCTTCTTGAACGCGCTGTTGCGCATGTAGCACCACAAAATCGTGCCCATGCCCAGCTCATGCGCGTGCGCGAAAGCCCTGCTGACCTCGACAATTTGGCGGTCGCTTTGCTCCGATCCAAAGTAGATCGTCGCGCCTACCGCCGCTGCGCCCATGTCGTACGCTACGTCCACGGTGGAAAAAAACACTTGGTCGAACTTGTTGGGGTAGGTCAGTAATTCGTTGTGATTTAGCTTCACGATGAAAGGGATTTTGTGCGCGTACTTGCGCGCCACCGCTCCAAGCACGCCGCGTGTCGAAGCTACGGCGTTGCATCCACCTTCGAGAGCCAGCTTTACGATGTTTTCCGGGTCGAAATAGTCCGGATTTTTGGCGAAGCTTGCCCCTGCCGAGTGCTCGATGCCCTGGTCGACGGGAAATATCGACAGATAACCGGTCCTGCCGAGACGGCCATGTCCATAGATCCTTTGCAGATTGGTCAGAACGCGAATGTTCCTGTCGGAGCCGGCCCAAACACGGTCGATGAAATCGGGACCGGGAAGATGAAGACGCTCTTTGGAAATTTTTGGTGAATGAAATTCGAGCAAGGCCTCCGCTTTTGCGCCGAGGTGAGCTTGAATTGTAGTACGTGGACTGGTGGCCATCGTTTTCTCCTAAACTGCTCCCTTCGCTTTTGGAACGAGCATG
>Ga0307479_10001386_pt1 | contig 22092 bp, 14 predicted proteins | sample atmos_gasesECM4C_FD_203743 | JGI IMG/M metagenome (GOLD analysis project Ga0307479, IMG submission 203743) | Hardwood forest soil microbial communities from Morgan-Monroe State Forest, Indiana, United States - atmos_gasesECM4C_515 | ecosystem: Environmental > Terrestrial > Soil > Temperate...
GCGCGACGCGTGTGAGGCGCTCCAGTTCGACGGAAAAGAGACGGAACTTGTCCAGCGAATGGTCTTCCAGGGGATTGGACGTCATCTGCGCCTTGCGCAGGTCGGATTCCTTAAAGCTGTCGGAATTGACGATGAGGATGCCGTTGGCCTTCAGGTCGGCGACGTTGACCTTCAGCGCCGCGGGATTCATGGCAATCAGCACGTCGACAGCGTCCCCCGGCGTGTATATCTCGCTGGAGGAAAAATGAAGCTGGTAGCCGCTTACCCCCGGCAAAGTCCCGGCAGGAGCGCGAATTTCCGCGGGGAAGTCCGGAAACGTGGCGATATCGTTGCCATACAGCGCCACGGTATTGGTGAACTGGCTGCCGGTAATCTGCATGCCGTCTCCGGAATCACCGGCGAAGCGGATGACCGCTTGATCGATCTTTTCCCGCCGATGCTTGGTCAGCGGCGATTCAATTAGTGTGGACATAAGCTGCCTGAACCCCGTTTGGAGAGCCCCTCAACGATTTCCCCCGCGAAGGAGCGCGGCTCAGCTAAGTAATAAGATGACGCGGTAGCAAGAACAGGATGGTTGGTGCTTCCGCCCGCCGCGAGCCGGCATGGCTTAGGATACCATACCGGCTCGCCCGCGGCGGGGAGAGAGTCCGCCGCGCGGGCAATGTGCTCTATTGCGAAAGACGTGTGCGGAGCTTATGGGGTTGCACTCGTTTCAGGAATTCGCTTTTTTTCTGAACCATCGATGCAGCGACCTTACTCTTGAGACTGCATCGCTTGCAACCTTGCCAAATCCGGCAAGCCCGCAAAGGAAATGCTTGACTATTCGCTTTCTTTTCGCCTAAGGTGGAGCCAACGGCTGCCATTTATCCGGCGCTGGAATTGGAGGTTACACCCATGGCCCTCACCAAGCGACAAAAGGAAGTGCTCGATTACCTGGTGGCGTTCGAGACCAAGCACGGCTATGCGCCGAGTTTTGAGGAGATCGGCAAGGGCATGAAGCTGACCTCGCTCGCGACGGTGCATAAGCACATCACCACGCTGGAGAAAAAAGGGTTCATCCGCCGCGGCTACAACCAGAGCCGCTCGATCGAAATTCTGCAGTTGCCGAAATCGGTCAAGGACCAGGTCATCGAGCGCAGGGTGCAGGAGCTGCCGCTGGTCGGCCGCATCGCCGCGGGCCGTCCGCTGGAAGCTGTGGAAGAGCGCGAGACGCTTTCACTAGGGGATTTTGCGCGCGGCGGCAATTCTTTTGTGCTGCAAGTTAAAGGAACATCCATGATCGAGGATCACATTATGGATGGGGACTACGTGGTTTGCGAGCAAACGCAGGTGGCGAATGCAGGCGAGATCGTCGTGGCCTTGATCAATGGAGAAGAAGCCACGCTAAAGAGATTTTATCGCGAAGGGCCAGGGAAAATTCGTCTGCAGCCAGCCAATTCAGAAATGGCGCCGATCATCGTTCCGGCGAACGATGTGAAGATACAAGGCCGCGTCATCAGCGTTTTGCGCAAGTACTGAGCGAACCGGAGGAACCTTTTACTTCGCAGTAATCTGGCAAGAATAGACGAATTCTGCCGCGCAGTTTCCTTCCACCCGTCCGCAGCATCAAACTGGTCAGTGGTTCCTCGCGGTGCGATCGATCACGCGAAATTCCCGCCCCGCTGCTAGACTCGAACTGGCGTCTTACTCGTGAGGTAATCATCGGAGGGGCGGAATTGTTCTCAAAATTTGCTGCGCTGCTGGCCGTACTTGCGTCGAGTGTCTTTTGGCCCGCGAGGGCTTCGGCATACTCGGTGCTCTCGCACGAAGCCATCATCGATTCGGCGTGGGACACCAGCATCAAGCCGTTGCTGCTGAAACGTTTTCCAGAGGCTACTCCGGACGAATTGCGCGAGGCGCATGGGTATGCCTACGGCGGCGCGATCATCCAGGACATGGGCTACTACCCGCACGGCAGCATTTTCTTCAGCGATCTAGCCCACTATGTGCGCAGCGGCGATTTCGTTCTGATCTTGCTGCACGATTCCAAGGATTTGAATGAGTACGCTTTCGCCCTCGGGGCATTGGCGCATTACGCCGCGGACAACAACGGGCATCGCATCGGAACAAACCGCGCCGTACCCATTCTGTATCCCAAACTGAAGAAAAAGCATGGTGACTCCGTGACCTATGAAGATGACCCGCTCGCGCACGTCAAGACGGAATTCGGCTTTGACGTTCTCGAAGTCGCCCAGGAACGCTATGCGCCGGAAAGCTATCACGACTTCATCGGTTTCCAGGTCGCTGCTCCGCTGCTGGAGCAGGCTTTCCGCGAGACCTACGGTTTGGATTTGAAGAACGTACTCAATGACGAGGAAAAAGTAATCGGCTCCTACCGACGGGATGTCAGCAATCTGATTCCCCGCGCCACACGCATAGCTTGGTCCCTTAAGAAAAAAGAGATCAAAAGCGATATACCCGGAATAACTAGGAAGAGGTTTCTCTACAATCTGTCGCGCTCCAGCTACGAGCACGAGTGGGGTAAGCAATATCAGCCACCGAGTTTCTGGGACCGCTTCCTTGCCTTTCTGTATCGGCTGCTTCCCAAGGTCGGGCCGTTGCGGGTGTTGCAGCTACGCACGCCTACGCCGGAGACCGAGCGAATGTTCGAGGCTAGCTTCAACGCCACCATGGACCGCTATCGCGACCTGCTGAAAGAGCAGGGCGAGGGGAGCTTGAAGCTCCCGAACAGCAACTTCGATGTCGGCGAATTCACCGGCCCGGGCAAATACTTTATGAATGATGATGCGCACGCCGAGCTGCTCGACCGGCTCACCGCGCAGGATTTTGCCGGTATGTCTCCGGATTTGCGCGCGGAGCTGCTGGACTTTTTCGCCGATCCCAATGCTCCGTATGCCACCAAGCGCAAGCCGAAGGAATGGAGCAAGGTCGAAGTGGAGCTGCAGCGATTGAAATCCATGGCGTTGCCGGTGAGCGCCAACGCAGTGCCGGCTTCTTTCCGAGAGAATCTTCCGCTCTCGATAAGTTTTGTTTGCCAGCCGCATTGAAAAAACTCCTGCGGCATCGCCGCCCGCTCGTGTGAAAATGTAAAGTTTCGCGCGAGCCATGCTTCGCGCCCGTGATGACGAAAACGAAAAACATACAAAAATTGCTCGCTGCCAACCGCAGCGAAATCGCCATTCGCATCTTTCGCGCCGCGAACGAGCTCGGACTTCGCACCGTGGGCATCTACTCGCAGGAAGATCGCCTGGGCCTGCACCGCTTCAAGGCCGACGAAGCCTATCAGGTCGGCGCCGGAAAAGGTCCGGTAGAAGCATACCTGGACATCACGGGAATCGTCGCGCTGGCGAAGTCGAAAAACGTCGACGCGATTCATCCCGGGTACGGGTTTCTCTCGGAGAATCCGGCATTCGCGCGCGCTTGCGAAAGGGCTGGCATCACCTTCGTTGGGCCGACGCCGGCGCTGCTCGAGCTGCTGGGTGACAAGACTGCGGCGCGCAGACTCGCCGCCTCTGCGGGCGTGCCGGTGCTGCCAGGCACCGAAGAGCCGGTGAAATCGGCGAGCGAAGCGCAGCGAATCGCGCGCGAAATCGGTTATCCGGTCATCGTCAAGGCCTCCATGGGCGGAGGCGGGCGCGGCATGCGCGTGGTGCACGATGCCGCGCAGCTCGATGCCAGGCTCGAAGAAGCGCAAGGCGAGGCGCGCTCGGCCTTCGGCGACGCCTCCGTTTTCCTGGAGAAATTTCTTCCTCGCGCGCGGCACATCGAGGTACAGATTCTTGCCGATCACCACGGAAATTTGCTGCATCTCTGGGAGCGCGATTGCTCTGTACAGCGGCGCCACCAGAAAGTCGTGGAGGTCGCGCCAGCTGCAAATTTGCCCGCCAGCGTGCGCATCGAATTGTGCGAAGCCGCACTGCGCATCGGGCGCAAGGCCAACTATCGCAACGCCGGCACGGTCGAGTTCCTTTACGATGTAGAAGCCGGCAAGTGGTACTTCATCGAAGTGAATCCGCGCATTCAGGTCGAGCACACCGTCACGGAAATGGTCACCGGCATCGACTTGGTGCAGGCGCAAATCCGCATCGCGCAGGGTTGCAAGCTCCATGATGCGCCCCTGTCGCTTCCCAAACAGCAAAACGTGCCGCTCTATGGCGCCGCGCTACAGTGCCGCGTGACCACCGAGGATCCCGAAAAGAATTTCGCGCCCGACTACGGGAAAATCTCCACCTATCGATCTCCCGCGGGCTTTGGCATTCGCCTGGATGGCGGCACGGCCTACGCCGGCGCGCTGCTTGCCGCCTATTACGATTCGCTGCTCGTGAAAGTGACCGCCTGGGGGCTGAACCTTCCAGAAGCTTGCCAGCGCATGGATCGCGCGCTGCGCGAATTTCGCATTCGTGGCGTCAAGACCAACATTCCGTTCCTGGAAAATGTCGTCAATCATCCTCGATTCCGCGCCGGCGAAATCACCACCGCCTTCCTCGACGAGTCACCTGAACTTTTTCGTATCGCCACACGCGGCGACCGCGCCACCAAGCTGCTCTCCTATTTAGGCGACGTAATTCTCAACGGCAACTCGGAAGTCAAAGGGAAGCAAGTGCCCCACGTTTTGGAAAGCGCGGTTCTACCAAGCGTCCCGGGCATCGCGCCGCCCTCCGGCTCGCGCCAATTACTGCAGAAGCTCGGACCGAAAAAGTTCGCTGCGTGGGCGCGCAAGGAAAAGCGCCTGTTGATCACGGACACCACGTTTCGCGACGCGCATCAATCGCTGATGGCGACGCGCGTACGTACCCACGATCTTGAGGCCACCGCAAGTGCTGTGGCGCGGCGGCTGCCGAATCTCTTCAGCCTCGAAATGTGGGGCGGCGCCACCTTTGACACGGCGCTGCGTTTTTTGCATGAGGATCCGTGGCAGCGCCTGCGCCAGCTCCGCCAGCGCATTCCAAATATTTGCTTTCAAATGTTGCTTCGTGGCGCGAACGCCGTCGGTTATGCGTCGTATCCCGAGAATGTCATCGAAGAATTCGTGCGCGAAGCTCACGCCCAGGGCATCGATATCTTCCGCATCTTCGATTCGCTCAACTCCATCGACAACATGCGCGTTGCAATCGATGCCGTGCTCGAGACCGGCGCCGTCTGCGAACCAGCCATTTGCTACACCGGCGACATTCTCGACAAGGGCCGGCCAAAATATTCGTTGAAGTATTACGTCGCCATGGCCAAGCAACTCGAAAAGCTCGGCGCGCATTTCTTAGCCATCAAAGATATGGCCGGACTGTGCAAGCCCTACGCTGCCTTCCAACTCGTCCGCGCCCTTCGCGAAGAAATCGACATTCCGATTCATTTCCACACGCACGACACGAGCGGCTTGAACGCAGCCTCCGTGCTGAAGGCAGCGGACGCCGGCGTGGACGTCGCGGATGCCGCCGTAGCCTCCATGAGCGGCGGAACCAGTCAGCCCAACCTCAACTCCATCGTCGAAGCTCTGCGCCACACGCCCCGCGACACGCAGCTCGATATCGACGCGCTCAACGAGTGCTCGGACTATTGGGAAACCGTGCGCACCTACTATTTGCCTTTCGACTCCGCGCCTAAATCAGGGTCCGCGCGCCTCTATCAGCATGAAATCCCCGGCGGCCAGTACACGAACTTGCGCGAGCAGGCCGCCGCGATGGGACTCGGTCACCGCTGGCGCGAAGTCGAAAAAATGTACGCCCGCGTGAACCAACTTTTCGGCGACATCGTCAAGGTCACTCCCTCAAGCAAAGTTGTCGGCGACATGGCGCTCTTTCTCATGGCCAAAGAAATGACTCCAGAAGATTTGCTGAAGCTCGACGAGCATCACGATCTCTCCCTGCCCAATTCGGTGGTGGAAATGTTTTCCGGCGTGCTCGGTGTCCCTCCCGGCGGCTGGCCCAAGAAGCTGCAGAAGATTATCCTCCGTGGCGCCGCCCCGCTTCGCGGCCTGCCAAGCGACAATCTGCCTGCGGCGGACCTGGATCACGAGCAACAAGCTCTTGAGAAAAAAATCGGCCACGCCATTCGCCGTGACGACCTCTTAAGCTATTTGTTGTATCCAGACGTCTTCCTTAAATACGACAAATTCCATCAAACTTATTCGGACGTAAGCGTTCTGCCCACCGCCGCATTTTTCTACGGGCTGAAATCCGGCGAAGAAATCACCATCGAGATCGAGCAAGGGAAAACGCTCATCGTGAAATTCCTCACCTCCAGCGATGCGCATCCCGACGGCACGCGCACGCTCTTTTTCGAGCTCAACGGCCAGCCGCGCGAGGTCAACGTTCGCGACCGTGCTTTGCGCGTGGTCGAGCGCGCCCACCCCAAAGCCGACCCCGGCGACCCCGGTCAGGTGCCCGCGCCAACCGCCGGCATGATCTCCGGCATCGCCGTGCAAGCCAACCACGCCGTGGAACGCGGAGCGAAATTGCTGACCCTGGAAGCCATGAAGATGCAATCCAATATCTACGCGCCCATCTCTGGCCGCGTCACCAAGCTGCTCGTCGCCTCGGGCCAGCACGTCGAAGCCAAGGATCTCCTGGTGACGATCGTTCCGTGAGCGCTCCCGACCTCCGCAAGCATGAACAATTCCCCTCGTGCTTCCTGCGCAACGAACGCGACCTTATCGTCTATCTTCCGCCCGGCTATCGCGAGCAGCCCCAGCGCCGCTTCCCGGTTCTCTATCTGCACGACGGCCAAAATCTTTTCGACGGCGCCACCTCCTTCATTCCCGGCATGGATTGGCACGTCGGCCAGACCGCCGACAATTCCATTCTCGCGGGCGCCGTGCAGCCGCTCATCATCGTCGGAATTTACAACCTCGGAAAAGCGCGCATTTACGAATATACGCCAACCAAAGCGCCGCGCCTCGGCGGCGGCCGCGCCGACCGCTACGCAAAATTTGTTATGCAGGAAGTCATGCCGTTCATTCAGCAGGAGTACCGCACGCTCTCCGATACGCGCGTCACCGGAATGGGCGGGTCATCGCTAGGCGGCCTGTTGTCCCTCTATCTAGGCCTGAAATATCCCCAAGTCTTCGGCCGCCTCGCAGCGCTCTCTCCATCCGTTTGGTGGAATCAACGCGTCATTCATCGTTTCGCAGCGGCCGTTCCCGGCGAACCACGCCCGCGCATCTGGCTCGACATCGGAACAAACGAAGGCCCGCGCATCGTTCACGATGTCGAAGAATTTCGCGACGTCCTTTTGCAAAAGGGCTGGCAACTCGGCAGGGACCTCCATTACCAGCGTGTCGAAGGCGCCCAGCACAACGAAGCCGCCTGGGCCCAGCGCGTCGGCCCATTCTTGCAATTCTTGTATCCCGCGGCGGAGTCCACAGTATAATCCGCGATATTTTCGTGCTCGCGGATTCTCCGGCATGACCGAAAATCGCCCGCTCACCATTCTTTGCGTCAGCTCTTACGAAAAGGGCCAGGAATTTCTGCGCACCTGCAAAGCCCTGGGCTGCCGCGTGCTCCTTCTCACCGTCGAGAAACTCCGCGACGCCAACTGGCCCCGCGAATCTCTCGATGACTTCTTTCTTATGCCCGAAGATCTCTCCCAGCAACATCTGCTCTATACGGTCAGCTACATGGCCCGCTCGCAGCCCATCGATCGCATCGTCGCCCTCGACGAATTCGACATGGAAAATGTCTCCGCCCTGCGTGAGCACCTGCGCATCCCCGGCATGGGCCTTACCACCGTCCGCTATTTTCGAGACAAGCTGGCCATGCGCGCTCGCGCCAAGGAAGCCGGCATCCTCGTCCCCGAATTCGTCCACATTCTCAATTACGACGCCATTCGCGAATTCATGGCGCGCGTCCTGGCCCCTTGGCTGCTCAAGCCGCGCTCGCAAGCCTCCGGCATCGGCATGAAGAAAATTCACAAGCCCGATGATCTGTGGCCGTGGCTCGACCAACTCGGCGATCAGCAATCCTTTTATCTCCTCGAGCAATTCGTTCCCGGCGTCGTCTATCACGTGGACAGCGTCGTCTCCGACCGCGAAGTGCTCTTCGCCGAACCCCACGCCTACGGCGCGCCCCCGCTCGACGTATCGCACCACGGCGGCGTCTTCACCACGCGCACCCTGCCGCGCGATGCGGCGGAAAGCAAAGCGCTGCTGACCGTAAATCGCGAGGTGATCGAAGGCCTCGGCTATCTCCGCGGCGTCACCCACGCCGAATTCCTGAAATCCCACGCCGACGGCAAGTTCTATTTCATCGAAATCGCCGCCCGCGTCGGCGGCGCCTACATCTCCGACGTGATCGAAGCAGCTACGAACATCAATCTCTGGCGCGAATGGGCGCGCCTCGAAGTCGGAGCAGGCAAGCAGCCTTACCAACTTCCCGCCACGCGCCGCGACTATGCCGGCGTAATCGTCTCGCTTGCTCGTCAGGAGCAACCTGATACCTCTGCGTACCAGGATCCCGAAATCGTCTACCGCGTGTCGAAATATCATCACGCCGGCTTCGTGCTCAAATCCTCGAAGCCCGAGCGCATTCAGCAGCTTCTGGACTCCTACTCTGCGCGCTTCACACAGGATTTCCTTGCCACGCAGCCCGTCCCCGAAAAACCCTCTGCCTAATTCACACAAAATTTCAACACCGGACTGAAGGTACAGGTGTATGCTGTCTGCCCGGCCTAGTAACTCTCTGGAACAGCTCTTGCACACGATATTTGCCGCGCTCCTTCCCGAGGTCTAGAGTTTTGCTCTACCCCGGCCGGAAACCTGCGTGGGGTGCTGCTGTCCCTTTGGGGAGGTCCGATGTGGGGGAATAAGAAACCGGAAACGCCGCAAGCCGCTCCAGGGCCGCAAGCCGCGCTACCGGAGCAAAAAATTTCACAATCGAATCAAGCGCCGAAGCCCGCTCCGGCGACTTGGGAGGGAAAAACCGCGATGAGTACAGATGCTTTGCGTCCATTGGGTGCGACTGCGGACCGTGCAACCGCGCGGCTCGGGTCTAGCCTGCACGTGAAAGGCGAAATTACGGGCAACGAAGATCTGCAGATCGACGGCTCGGTCGAAGGACTGATCCAGCTCGACGAGCGGAAGCTGACCGTTGGCGCCACTTCTAAGGTGACCGCCGACGTCATTGCCCGCGAAGTAGTGGTCTACGGCAACGTGAAGGGCAATCTTCGCGCCAAGGACCGTATCGAAATCAAGAAGGATGGCTCGGTCGTCGGCGACCTGACCACCTCGCGCATCATGATCGAAGACGGCGCCTACTTCAAAGGCTCCATCGAGATCGACAAGAGCGCCGAGAAAGAATCCAGCCGCGGCAGCGCGTTTGCCAAACCCGCGACGGCTAACGCCGGAGCGCCGGCAGCAAAGACCATTTAACGTTTTGGCGTCCGAGTACCTCCCCAAACGGCGCGGGCATCCAGCCCGCGCCGTTTTGTTTTCATCCTCGACTTTCCTCCACGCTTGCGGTAACGCCCGGCATCTTGTTTATCCTGAGCCTCGAAGGGCGGCGCGGGATGCAATCGCCCTCTTGGCATGCAGCGCGCCAGGACACTAATTTTGGCAAGATTAATTATCTTGACAATCTTCAATTAATGTTTACTATACAGGAAGTATTCCCCCGTCAAGTCGGGTGTGCGTGGAGTCACCGCAGCGTGGCGCGATTACGAAAACACGTCCCGTTCATCATCTTTGGTCTTCTCCCAGTCGCATGTGCCGGATGCGGAGGTGCCGGCGGATCTGCAAGGCTCCAACCGCCTCCCACACCGGCAGCCGATTTTTCAATCGCCCTCTCTTCCACTTCGCTCTCGCTCTCTCAGGGGGCAACCGGTCCTCCGGTCACGGTTTCCGTCAGCGGACAAAATGGTTTCACGGGCGCCGTCCAGGTCACGCTTGCTGGCCTTCCCACCGGCGTCGCCTCCAATCCTTCTAGCCCGTTCAACATCGCGTCCGGCGCCAACGCCGCCGTCGTCTTCGGTGCAGCGACGAATGCCGCGACCGGCAATTTCACGATCACCGCCCAGGGCGCGAGCGGCTCCTTATCGCACTCCGCCATTCTCGCGCTCGCGGTACAAGCCTCCTCCGCCGCTCTCCTGCCGCGCACAACCTACACGCGTACAGACGCCGTCGCCGCCTTTGACGATCCCCTCGGCGAACCGCGCCATCGCCGTATCGCCTACGACGCCGCGAACAAGCACGTGTTTGTCGCCAATCGTGCCATGAATCGCGTCGAAGTCTTCTTCACCGCGGACCAGACGCGCGTGGCGCAAATTACGGTCCCCGCCGCCAGCAGCGCCGATCTCGCCGCTGATGGCGCCACGCTTTGGGTCGGCACCGCCACCGAACAGGCTGTCGCCATCGACACAGCAACGCTGAAAGTCAAATCTCGCAATTCGATTCAACCGCTTTCGCCAATTCCGAGCACTGTTTTTGACCGCCCCGAAGAGCTGCTCTCCATGTCCACCGGCAAAATAATGGTGCGCCTGCGCCAGTCCGCCGCCGCGCAATCACTTCTCGCGATTTGGGATCCCGTCGCGAACACCCTGACCAACCTGACTTCCCTCGAGCCGGCCTTGTTTCAGAATGGGCTCGGCGCAATGGCGCGGAGCGGCGATCACGGGAAACTCATCGTCGCCGCAAACGACGCAAGCGGTGAGGCAGCGATTTTCGACGCAAACGGCGCTGTCGTTGCCGGCTCGCACGGCTTCGGCGCGGGCACTATACCCCTTGTAGCCGCGAATCCCGATGGCACCCGCTTCTCCGTCGAGTTCGTCTCCGCCGGTGCAACGCAGCTTTTTCTTCTCGACGCCGCGTTCAACCAAGTTGCATCGCCGGTATCCTTCAGCACCCAAGGCCTGTCTTTCTCGCGCGACGGAAATTTTCTCTACGCTAGTGAGAGTGCCGCGGGGCCGCCCCTCGTCGCTGTCTTCGATGGCCACACCATGCAGCCCATCGGACAAGTCTCCGACGCCTCCATCCAGGGCGTACATTCTGAAATTGAAGAAGCGGACGAGACGCAACTCCTTTTCGGAATTGCCAATCGCGGTGTCAGCTTCGTTGACGCCGCCAAGCCCACCACCTTTCCTTCGTCGGTTCCGTCGTTCGCGTCTGCACCTGTTGCTCAGCCTTCGCAAGGCCCAATCACCGGCGGCACGGCAACGGTTCTCGCCGGTCAAAATTTCGAGTCCACCGCCCAAATTAAATTTGGCCAGCAGATCGCGCCTGCACCAACCGTCAGCCCAACGCAGATTCAGGCCACCGCTCCGCCGAGCGTTGTGAATGGAGCCGTCAACGTCACCGGGTACTTCCCGGGCGGCTGGCTGGCCCTCGCGCCAGATGCCTTCAGCTACGCCCCGCAAATCCTGGAGGTTCTCCCCAATGCCGGATCGCAAGCCGGCGGCGACGCAATCCAAATTTATGGCTACGGCTTTGGCAGCGACGCAACGCAGATCACCGCAAAAATCGGTGGCGCCGCCGCAACCGTTCAGAAAGTCGAAAATGTCGCTTCCATCGCGCCGTCACTCGATCTCGACGCTACATTCCCATTCCCCCTCCAGCGCCTCACCTTGCTGACTCCGCCAGGAACTCCCGGCCAGGCCGACGTCGCCGTCACTTCCGCGGCCGGAGGTACGATTTCCGCCCGCGCGTTTCAATATATCCAGTCCGTGAAAGTCTTCGCCAAGCCCGCTTTGTACAAATTTGTTCTCTACGACCAGAAGCGCCAATGGCTCTACCTCAGCAACACCGACCACGTCGACGTCTTCGATCTAGCCGCCGCGCAATTCCACGTCACCGGAATCAACCCACCAGGCGGCCCTCCGCCGAACGCCGCGCTGCGCGGCCTATCACTCACGCCTGACGCCTCGCAGCTCGTCGTCGCCGATTTCGGCGCTCAGAGCATTTATCTCCTCAATCCCGACGCTGGCACCGGCACAGCGGTTCCTGTCGGCGGCGTCGCTGGCTTCTTGAATTCCGGGCCCGCGCGCGTTGCCGCCACCAGCACCCAGACTGTCTTCGTCGCCATAAGCGGCGAAGGCAGTTCTTCCGGCGTTTGCAGTTCGTGCCTTTCGCAGCTAAATCTTTCTGCCAGTCCTCCCACTGTCCAGCCCGCACCGCAGCCGGAGGTCACCGGCCTCACCGGCGCACCGCTAGTGCAAGGCAACGCCACGGGCGACACCGTTTTTCTCGCCTACGATGCCGCCCCGGGCGGCCCCGTCGGCACTTGGTCCGCAGCCGCGCCCAATCAATTCGCCGTCTCCGTCGCTAAAGAATCCGCTGTCGATCTCACCGCCGCTTCCGACGGAACCATCTTTGCCTCGCGTGCAAGCGCTGGCGCGGAACTTCGCGGCGCCACTCTCACGCTGACCGCAACAATGGCCAGCCCTGAGCTCGAGCAAATCCCCGCCCGAGTTCTCGTCCCGGGTCTCGCCCTGCATCCCACCGGCGCGCTCCTCTATCAGCCTTTCCTCACCGGCCCCGCCCCCGCCGCCCCTCCCGCCACCGGCATTCAAGGCGGCATCGATATCCTCGACGCCCACACCGGCCGCCTCCGCCTGCGCATTTTCTTGCCCGAGCCGCTTGCCACGCTATCCACCGACGTCGATGCCCTCCACGGCGGCTTTCTCACCGTCGACGAAACCGGCCAACGAATCTTCGCCCTCACCACCTCGGGCCTCACCGTCATTCAACTCGCCAGCGTCCCGCTCTCCATTGGCACAATTTCTCCCGCATCCGCGCCAGTCGCCGGCGGAACGATGCTCACCATCCGCGGTAGCGGCTTCCAATCCGGCGCCACCGCAACCATCGGCGGAAAATCCGCCACTACAAATTTCGTCGACATGAACACCCTGACCGTACCAACTCCGCCGCTACCCGCGGGCCCGCAGCAAATCCTCATCACCAATCCAAACGGCGATTCCTACACTCTCGACGCCGCCTGCACCGCGAACTAGGCGTAATTCCGGTCCTATCCAGTCATCTCGCCTTAGAGTACACTCTCCTCGCTCGCCTCCAAAGGAGGCACCATGCCAACGTTCTTCCGCGCACTTCGCCTTCTCCCAGTATTCCTACTCGCCTCGAGTTTCCTCCTGCGTGCCCAAGACATGCCCGTTCGCGTGGAAGCCATCCGCCTGCTCGAGCGTGCCAATTCCGTCAGCCATCCCAATCACCTCATGCCCAGCCATCGCATCGACGAATCCTTCCGCATTTACCGCCTTGACGGCACCGCGCAGGACGGCACCCAGAACATCATCATCTCTGGCGACATCGAACGAGGCGAAACCCTATTCGGCACCTACCATCCTATTTACATTGAGTATCCCAATAGAACTATTCAGAACGAATACCAGCCTCCCCCGCCCGAAGTTCTGGAACTGATCAAGCTGACTCCTCTTCGCATCGGCCGCTTCGATCATTCCGACACCATCAATTCCATCATCCCTGCAACCCTCGGCGGACGTCCCGCCAAATGCATTCACTTCGACACCATCAATGGGCGCACGCATCAGTCGAATGAAATCTGCGTGGACGATGAACTCGGCACCCTGCTTCGCTGGAATGTCGGCGAGGATCTCATCGAGGACAGCGACTATGCCTCCTTTGAAGGTATGTGGCTGCCCACGCGCATTCGTCATTTCATTAATGGAAAACTACGGATGGAGGTCGAACAAAAATTCACGGTGATTGATGGCCCAATCGACTGGGCCGCGCTGACTCCGCCAAATCCCACGACCCTCGTCGGCTGCAAGCAGTATCGCCGTCCAATCATTCAGTCCGCGCCCCAGCCCGTCCATGCCGGCCCCGGACCGTGGCACGACGTCCAGGTTCACGCAATCATTGGCGAGGATGGCCGCGTTCGCGAAGCCGCTGTGCTCGCCTCCGGTCGCGATGACCTCGATAAGCAAGCCATTCAAATTGTTTCTGGTTGGACCTTCTCGCCGCCCCTCTGCGACGGCGAACCTACATCGATCCGCGCCAATCTCGTCGTGCACTTCCCGCCGTACTGACAACCTCAGTGGGACCTCTCGCCGCTCGTTAGTATCCAGAACGCCGCCACAAGAATGCGCTAGGCCGCGCAATCTTTTTGTGGCTACGATCGAATCAAGCATGATCGAGTTTCAAAACCTTCGCCGGGAATACGGAGATCTCGTCGCCGTGCGCGATCTCCAGGTGTCCATTCCCGAGGGCGAGGTTTACGGTCTGATTGGTCCCAACGGGGCCGGAAAAACCACCATTATCCGCATGGCTTGCGGCCTCCTCACCCCGACCGCCGGCCGCATCACCATCTCCGGCGTTGACGTCCACCGGCATCCTGAACTCGCGCAAAGTCACATCGGCTACCTTTCCGATTTCTTCTCCGTCTACGACGACCTGAAAGTTTGGGAATACCTCGACTATTTCGGCCGCGCCTATAAAATGCCGGATTCGCAGTTGCGCCCGCGAATCGACGAGGTCATTCAGCAAGTCGGCCTCGAGGTCAAGCGTGACTCCTTGATTCGCGGACTCTCGCGCGGCATGAAGCAGCGCCTGGGCATCGCTCGCGCTATCATCCACAAACCCAAAGTGCTCTTGCTCGACGAACCCGCGTCCGGCCTCGATCCCAAGGCGCGCGCCGACCTGCGCAACCTTCTCCTCGCTCTGCGCTCCGAAGGCGCCACGGTTCTCATCTCCTCGCACATCCTTCCCGACCTCGAAGGCTTCTGCACCTCCATCGGGGTCATGGAAAAGGGCGTCATGGTCCGCACTGGCAGAGTCGCGGATATCTCCTCGCAGGAAGCCCAGCACTTCTGTGTCGTCCGCCTGAGTTGGGTCGGCGAAGCGCCAGTAGAGCAAATCCTTTCCTCTGCCAATGCGGTTTCCGATATTGCCATCCGCGGCTATGAGGGGCTTTTCCGCTTCACAGGCTCCGATGACGAGCTCGCCGCTCTCCTCCAGCACTTGATCTCTCAAGGCGTCCGCATCCTTTCCTTCGGCGAAGTGAAGCAGACCATCGAAGATCTCTATCTCAAGCTCTCGCTCAACGAGGTGATGTAGTGCAAGCCCCTTGGCGCAATCCCGAGTTGATTCGTCACGCTCGGGCCGATCTGCGGCCCACGCGAATGGTTACTGCCGCGGCGGTATCCGTTCTCCTCTGCGCTCTTCTATTCTTAATGTTCTATCATTCGAGCGACCCCGCAACTTCAGCTCCCGGCGAACGCGAAATTCCAACTGCTCTCTACATCTCCCTCGTATCCGGTCAGGCTCTGGTGCTCTGTCTTTGGTGTCTCTCTTCTTGTGGCCAGGCCATTTCCTCAGAACGCTCCTTGAAGACGTTTGATTTCCTTCGCACCACCAGGCTCACCTCTGGGGAATTGTTGCTCGGCATAGTTTTCGGTGTGCCTCTGATGGCTTACTTTGTGGTCGCTTGCACCCTGCCGTTCACCCTGATCCTCGGTCTGTACGCCGGCATCTCCCTTTTGGCCATCGCCGCAACCTACCTGATGCTGCTCCTGCTCGCCGTCGTGCTTTCCCTCGCCGCGCTCGCCATTTCGATGATGACGGACCGTCCGCGCGCAGGCGAACTGCTCTTGCTGCTCGCCCTGTTTGGTCTCCCCGTTTGGGCGTCCATGATCGGCGCCAGCAGCAATTCTCCTTTCCCTGGCTTGACCGCCATTCTGGTCATCGTCGGACTTCTGCCGCTTTACCACGTAGCCCCAATGCCGTATGAGCCCATCACCCAACTCACGCATGTGCCCTTCTTCGGTTTCCAGGTCCCATCACTCTTGCTCACCGTTGTCCTCTACGTCAGCGTTGGCGCCTGGCTCCTTCTCATCCTCCTCCGCAACCTGAAAAAAGATCGCGAGGACATTCGTCTTCTTTCTCGCTGGCAAGTCGTCGGCTTCACTGTCTATCTCAACGTGCTCGTCTTCGCGCTCCTCGATTTGCGCACCATCCATTCGAATTCTTCCGAGTCCGCATTCACTTCGGATATTGCCCTCGGGTATCTCGGTCTGAATTTCCTGATCCTCTATGCCGTCGGCCTGGCCTCGCTCACCGCTCCCGCCCGCCTGCGATCAGGATGGGTCCGCGCTTCGTCAAGCGCCAAATTCTACTGGTCGGAGGACGGTCTGCCCTGGCCCTGGATGGCCGCTTCCGCGCTCACTGCCTTTCTCCTCTTTGTGCTGGAGGCGGTCGTGGCCAGGCCTTTCATTTCTTTTTCGGAATGGTCCGTTGGCGGGCTCGCGGCAGGTCTTTTCGTGCTGCTGGTTTTTGCCGTGCGCGACGTCTTATTTCTCCAGTGGTGCGCCCTGAAAGGTTTCCGGAGCCCTGCGGTCAAAGGCATGCTCTTCTTGCTGCTTTATTACATCACCGCGCTTACCATCACCGGCTTCTTCTTTCATTCCGGTATCGCCTGGTTCACTCCACTGGGCGTGTTCGGAGACGCCGAACTCGGCACGCCAGTCTCCGTTTTCATCGGCGTTGTTCTCCAGCTCGTAGTAAGCGTTTATCTCTCGATTGCCATTCGTCAACGTCTGGTGCCGTCCCCCCTCCCCCCGCTGCCTCGAATGCCTTAGCTTCCTGACCTTAGTTTGAGTAGGTTTGATCGTTTCCATCATCGCCTACGGAAATAAACCGGGTGTATAATGCCACCATTCCCAGCCCCGGGAGGGTAATCGTGATGACGCTCCGGGGAATTGCACGCAAGAGTTCCGGCGCAATCGTGGCTGTGGCTTTGACCATAGGCGTCTACACTTTTGGTCAAACCAAATCAGTTCCAGTAGACCCGGGCGTGCGCGGTGGCCCGGCGAGTGCCGGCACTCCGCTGAAGGGTCTTACTGCGGACGAAACTGCGTTCTTTCAGGATGGCCAGGCGAGGTTCGCTGATATCGAGGCCGTGACCAAAGGCTCGAACAACGGCCTCGGTCCGCGCTTCAACTCCAACCAATGTTTCTCTTGCCACTCGCAGCCGGACGAGGGCGGATCGAGCCCGGCGCAAAATCCCTTAATCGCGGTTGCCACCTTTAATGGCGCGAAGAATACGGTGCCATGGTTCATCACGCAAAATGGTCCGGTCCGCGAAGCGCGGTTTAAGAAGAGCAACGGAGTCAGTGACGGCTCGGTGCACAACCTCTTCGTGATCACCGGGCGAGTCGATGCTCCCGGTTGCAGCATCGCGCAACCCGACTTCCTGCCCGCGGGAAATCCGCTTACTGGCCAAGGCGGGAATGCGAACATTATTTTCCGCATCCCGACTCCTGTGTTTGGCGCGGGGCTGATCGAAGCGATTCCAGACTCGGCCATCCTTGCCAATATGCACTCCAACGCATCGGAGAAAAGGGCGATGGGTATTTCCGGACATGCCAACGCTCACCTAAGCGGAAATGTGAACCGCAATGCAAACGATGGGACCATTACGCGTTTCGGGTGGAAGGCCCAAAACAAATCCCTTCTGCTGTTCGCCAGTGAGGCCTACAACGTCGAGATGGGAGTCTCCAACGAGCTTTTCCCGCAGGAGCGCGACGAAACCCCTGGCTGTATCTTTAACCCCACTCCTGAGGACACACTCAACTTCACGTCGGTTCCCGCGAGCTCCGGCAATCCGAACACGCCGGTTATCTCCGACATCGAAGCCTTTGCCAACTTCATGCGCATGCTGGCCCCGCCTACTCCCGCACCCGCCACACCGTCTAGCGAGAAGGGACGCGCCACCTTTGCAAAGATAGGCTGCGCCGAATGCCATACGCCCTCGTTGACCACTGGCGCAAAGATTGCCAGCGGTTCCTCGACCACCCCGAGCGCTGCGCTTTCTAATCAGACCGCGAATCTTTACTCTGACCTCGTCGTCCACCACATGGGCAAAGGCCTAGCCGATGGCATCACGCAAGGCGCCGCCGGGCCCGACGAGTTCCGCACCGCTCCTCTCTGGGGCGTCGGACAACGCGTCTTCTTCCTTCATGATGGACGCACGACCAACCTGGTGGAAGCCATCCGCGATCACCGCAGCCATGGCAGCGAGGCAAATAGGGTCATCGAGCATTTCAATCGCCTGACTCGTCAGGAGCAGCAGGACCTCATTAATTTCTTGCGCTCGCTATAACCAAAGAGCGTTTTCAACCCCAAAATGGGGATGTCAGGGTCGGCGTCTTTCCAGAATGTGAGGAAGTCTTTGTAGGTGGCAAGCGCCCGGACACTAGCGTCATCGGCATTGGTGCCTTGCGAACTTCTCGTTTGCAGTCGCTCGCACGTTTGCTAGGGATGGACGTGAACGTGAAGGACTTTGGTTGGGTTTTGGGGCCCGCGCTTTCGCTCTGCGCTCAGGCGCGGGTCCCATCATCCAAACCGGTTCTAAGTATCAGTGAACGGAGCAACCATGCATCGCGTTTGAGTACTCGGGCTGGGTGGCATACAACTTTTCGTCAATCGGGTACACAAAAGGATCGAAGTAGGCATTGGTCGAAGTAAATGTGATGAACGAGCACTCGTCTCCAATTTCTTGCCCAAAAATGCCATTATCAGTGGAGTTCCACCAGGCGGTCCCGTCTGGATCGGTGATGGTTTCAAACAACTCGTGAGAAAGGACATTGTTTGTTGAGTCCTTCAGCTGCCCGTTTGGAGTTCCGGGGCGCACTTGGCAACCCGGCACGTTCTGAAAAGGCTCAACGGAGTAGAGCACATGACCAATGTCGGTGAAGTCGGCGCTACCGTGGTACGCGCAGAAGAAGAAGGTATTCGGGTTGTCCGGCGAATAGCACACCGCGAAGGCGGCGGTGAAGCATTCATCCTGACCCGGCGGGAGGAACACGTGAAATATGTGACCATATCCGCTCTTACCTGTAGCGACCGCCACCGCATGCACCACCGCGAGCATATCTGCATCCGTAAATGGAACCCCCGGCGGCACGTAGGAGAGCTTTGTCGCGCTGCCCAGCGTATAGCGTCCGCTTGCGCCGAGGCCAATGTATTGGTCCACCAGGTGAATGAAGTCACTGTCCGACAGATCCTTCAGGAATCCCTCAGGATTGCCCCAGCATACCGAAATCCGGCACTTGCCGTTTGGGAGCAAGTAGATGGCATGCGACTGAGCGAAATCCACAACGGCACCACCCTGATAGCTGAGATCCGCTGGATAGCGCACACCCCCGTGCCCGGAAGAGTCAGCTGACTTCGCTCCGCCGGCGGAGGATGAATGCTGGACTAATAATCCCTCTCCTCGTGCAGCCTTGCCGTCCGGGGAATTCGTAGGTTGCCCGCGATGGTACAAGTTCGTGGCTTCCCCCGCCGCGGCTTTGTCGGCGGCGTTCGTGCTGATGCTGGTCTCGCTTGTGTCTTGCGCTTGAGCCTTGCTTGCGGGAGAGAAAGTCAAAAGCATCAAAACACCGGCGATTACCGCAACTCTGTCTCGAAATCCAAAATTTGACATAGGCTTCACTCCTTGGTTGCCGAAGATTTTCCTTACGGGAATCCGAGCCACCTGTCCGGCGTGCAATGTGGCATTCACGCTGAACTGTGAAATCCGTCATGAATGCGCACTAAACCCGCGATGTGCTCGGGTCATGTGGAGAAAAAGTCAAGCTGCTGAGTGCACAAGAGTCGTCCTAGAATCTTGCTCGCTGGGCCTACCAAACAGGGCTATGGTCGACTGCTGAAAGCGATTCGAAAGGCGATTCTGCCTTTCCTTCTGAGACCAGGAACGCCACTCGCACTCTATAAGTCTGACTTCATCGTGCCGAACCGCCTGGGACTTGGCTGAGCTCAGAAACGAATGGAGCGGATGCTACTCGGCGAAAACGTATGTTGTCAAGCGCACAATTCCAGACACCCATGCAGCTCACGTCCTCCCTGTCCCCCCCTCTGCGATCCCCCCTCTCAGCCCAGTCTGTCCGCCGTGGACCCCCGCCCAGCCCGGGAGACACTTTTAACCTTTTCGTCCGTTTTTCCATCGAACGTAGGGACGGACATCGGAGCATTAGGAGGCGTCATGCAGACGCGCAAGCTGGGAAACTCAGACATGCAGATCACGCCCGTGGGCTACGGAGCCTGGGCCGTCGGCGGCTCGGGTTGGGACTTCGCTTGGGGGGCGCAAGACGACGACGATTCGATCGGCGCGATTCACCGCTCGCTCGAGCTCGGCGTCAACTGGATCGACACCGCGGCCGTCTACGGCGTCGGCCATTCCGAGGAAATAGTCGCGCGCGCCCTGCGCGAATGGAAAGGCCCGCGCCCGTACGTCTTCACCAAGTGCACCATGCGTTGGGACAAGAACGGCCGGGTCACGAAGGTGCACTCGGCCGCTTCCATCCGCCAGGAATGCGAAGACAGCCTGCGCCGCTTGCAGGTCGACCTCATCGACCTCTACCAAATCCACTGGCCGCCCGAAGACAACGGTCCCGGCCTCGAAGAATCCTGGAAAACCCTCGCCGCGCTGCGCAAAGAAGGGAAAGTCCGCCGGATTGGCGTTTCCAATTTCGACGTTCCTCAACTTCAGCGCGCCGAAAAAATCGCTCCGGTCACCTCGCTCCAGCCGCCGTACTCGCTGATTCGACGCCGCATCGAAAGCGAAGTCCTGCCCTACTGTGAAAGCCGCGGCATCGGCGTGATCGTCTACTCTCCGATGGCCTCCGGCTTGCTCACCGGCGCAATGACCCGCGAACGCGCCACAAACCTTCCGCAGGACGACTGGCGCCGGAACAATCCCGAATTTCGCGAGCCGCGGCTCTCCCAAAATCTTCAGCTAGTCGAGCGTTTGAGAAACGTTGCCGCGCGCTACGGAACCACTCCCGGCGCCATCGCCGTCGCCTGGACCCTTCGCCTTCCCGCCGTTACCGGCGCCATTGTCGGAGCACGCAACGCCAAGCAAGCCGAAGGCGTCATGCGCGCCGGTGAAATCAAGCTGACTCCGCAGGACATTGCCGAAATCGAAGGCGTCGCCGCGCAAGTCGCACGTTAGAGGGAAAAAATGAACCTCGGACTGCAAGGAAAGCTCGCTGTAGTGTCTGGCTCGACCGCCGGTATCGGCCTGGCAATTGCCGCCGCACTGGCAGCGGAAGGCGCGAGAGTCGTTGTAAATGGCCGCACGCAAGCCCGCGTCGACGCCGCCCTCAAGGGCATTCAGCAGCGTATACCCGGCGCCGACCTGCGCGGTGTGGCCGCCGATCTCGGTACCGCCGCAGGCGCTGAGAGCTTCCTCCACCAAATTCCCAGCGCCGATGTACTCGTCAACAATCTCGGCATCTTCGAGGCCAAGCCATTCTTGGAAATCCCCGATGGCGATTGGGTGCGCTTCTTTGAAGTGAATGTCTTAAGTGGCGTGCGCCTCGCGCGCGCCTATCTCCCAGGGATGCTCAAGAAAAATTGGGGCCGTGTTATTTTCATCTCCAGCGAATCCGCGCAACACATTCCTGCCGAGATGATTCACTACGGCATGACCAAAACCGCGCAGGTAGCAGTTGCTCGCGGCCTCGCCGAATCCGTCGTCGGCACCGGCGTCACCGTCAACTCCGTTCTTCCCGGCCCCACCGCTTCGGAAGGCGCCGCCGATTTCATCGACAGCGTGGCCAGGGAGCAGAAGCTAACCAAGCCCGAAGTCGAAAAATGGTTCTTCTCCAATATCCGCCCCACCTCGCTCCTCAAGCGTTTTGAAACGCCCGAGGAAATCGCCACCGTAGTCACCTTCGTGGCCAGCACGCAATCCGTCGCCATTAACGGCGCCGCCGTCCGCGCCGAAGGGGGCGTCGTCCGCAGCATCTTCTAGATGAAAAGAGAAAAGCTCGGCTAAATGAGAAATCGAGACTCGACGAAGGGCCGCGACTCCGGGAGGGCCAACGCCACCCCATCCCGGGCTGAGCGGGATCAATCTTCCGATTGGCGTCCGTTCCGCCCACGGCGCGAAACATTCGCTGGGAAAAGAGCTACGCGCGTAAGTAATCCGGCCTCCAGGCTTTTACCATCTGCTTGATGGCTTTCCGCTCCGTCATTTTTTCGTCCAACACCTTGCGCGCCAGCGCCGGAAGCTCCGCATCGCTCGCAAAGCGCAGCGAAATAAGCTGTTCCACCGTGAACTCCCCTATGCGCGGCTTCATGTCCGCGGGCAGCACGCGCTCGTAACGCAGTCGCTCTTCCAGCCGGATCACGCGATC
>Ga0307479_10001387_pt1 | contig 22090 bp, 19 predicted proteins | sample atmos_gasesECM4C_FD_203743 | JGI IMG/M metagenome (GOLD analysis project Ga0307479, IMG submission 203743) | Hardwood forest soil microbial communities from Morgan-Monroe State Forest, Indiana, United States - atmos_gasesECM4C_515 | ecosystem: Environmental > Terrestrial > Soil > Temperate...
CGCCACGTCACCCAGCGGCGCGAATCGGACCGGGCCGAGATTCTTTCCGGCGTGCACGAGGGGTGCACGACCGGCACCCCGATCGCGCTGCTGATCCGCAACGAGGACGCCAGGAGCAGCGACTACGCGGAGCTGGCCCAGACCTTCCGGCCGGGCCACGCCGACTACACCTATTGGCGCAAATACGGAATACGCGATCCGCGCGGCGGCGGCCGCGCTTCGGCCCGGCTGACCGCGCCGATGGTCGCAGCCGGCGCCATCGCCCGCAAATGGCTCGGGCTGACCTTCGGCACCCGCATCCGGGGGCACCTGCAGCAGCTGGGCGAGCTCGCCGTGCCGTTCGAGTCGTGGGACATGGTCGACGCCAATCCGTTCTTCGCGGCCAGCCTGAACAGCGTTGCCGAGCTGGAGGCCCGGCTGGACGAGCTGCGGCGCAGCGGCGATTCGTGCGGCGCGGTGATCCGGGTGGTGGCTTCGCAGGTTCCGGCCGGACTGGGCAGTCCCCTGTACGACAAGCTCGACGCGCGGATCGCCTACGCCATGATGGGCATCAACGCGGTCAAGGGGGTGGAGATCGGCGCCGGTTTCGCTGCGGCCACCCAGCGCGGCAGCCAGCACGGCGACGAGCTCACGCCCGACGGCTTCGCGTCCAACCATGCCGGCGGCGTGCTGGGCGGCATATCGACCGGCCAGGACATCGAGGTGCGCATCGCGTTGAAACCGACCTCTAGCATCCGGCTGCCGCGTCGATCCGTCGATCGCAGCTATCGCTCCGTGATCGTCGCCACCCAGGGGCGGCACGATCCGTGCGTGGGCATCCGGGCCACCCCGATCGCGGAGGCAATGCTGGCCCTGGTGCTGATGGACCAGGCGCTGCTGCAGCGGGCGCAGAACGCCGATGTGCGGCACGAGCTGGCGCCCCTGCCGGCGGCTCTGCCCGACATATAATCCGGGAGAACTTCGCGCCGGGATTCGCACGTGCATGCCGCCCCACGTACGCTTTACGACAAATTGTGGGACGAGCACGTCGTACACGTCGAGCCGGACGGCACAGCGCTGCTCTACATCGACCGGCACCTGGTTCACGAGGTGACCAGTCCCCAGGCGTACGAGAGCCTGCGCCTGGCGGGGAGGCAGCCCTGGCGCACCTCCTCGATCGTGGCCACCGCCGATCACAACACGCCCACGCGTGGCTGGGAAAACGGGCTCGAAGGCATCGCCGACGCGGTCTCGCGCGAGCAGATCGCCACGCTGGACGCCAACATCCTGCGCTTCGGGGCGGCCGCTTATTTTCCGTTCCGGGACCCGCAGCAGGGCATCGTGCACGTGATCGGCCCCGAGCTGGGCGCGACCCTGCCCGGCATGACCGTGGTGTGCGGCGATTCACACACCGACACGCATGGAGCGCTGGGGGCGCTGGCGTTCGGCATCGGAACTTCCGAGGTCGAGCACGTGCTGGCCACGCAGACGCTGCTCACGCGCAAGGCGCAGAACCTGCTGGTGCAGATCGACGGGACGTTGTGCGCGGGCGTGAGCGCCAAGGACCTGATACTCGATCTGATCGGCCGCATCGGCACGGCGGGCGCCACCGGCTTCGTGATCGAGTTCGACGGCAGCACGGTGCGCAACCTGTCGCTGGAGGCGCGCATGACGTTGTGCAACATGTCGATCGAAGCCGGAGCGCGCGCCGGCATGGTGGCGGTGGACGAGCGCACCATCGAATACGTGCGCGGCCGCCTGTTCGCCCCGACTGGCGCGCAGTGGGAGGCGGCGGCGGCGCACTGGCGCACGCTGCGCTCCGATCCGGACGCCCACTTCGACCGGGTGGTCCGGATCGATGCCAGCCGGGTGGAGCCGCAGGTGACCTGGGGCACCTCGCCCGAGATGGTCTGTTCGATCGGTGGGGCCGTGCCGGATCCGGCGCGCGAGCGCGATGCGGTCCGGCGTGCCGGCATCGAGCGGGCGCTTCAGTACATGGGATTGACGCCCGGGGTGCCGTTGACCGATATCCGGATCGACAAGGTATTCATCGGCTCGTGCACCAACTCGCGCATCGAGGATCTGCGCGAAGCGGCCAGCATCGTGCGGGGCCGCCGCGTGGCCTCCTCGGTGCGGCAGGCGCTGGTTGTGCCCGGATCGGGCCTGGTGAAGGCACAGGCGCAGGCCGAAGGGCTCGATCGCGTCTTCCTGGAGGCCGGGTTCGAGTGGCGCCAGCCGGGCTGCTCGATGTGCCTGGGGATGAACGAGGACCGGCTCGGACCCGGCGAGCGCTGCGCGTCCACCTCGAACCGCAACTTCGAGGGCCGGCAGGGCGCCGGCGGGCGCACCCACCTGGTCAGTCCGGCCATGGCGGCCGCCGCGGCGCTGGCCGGGCGCTTCGTCGACGTGCGCGGGCTGCTCTGATGCAGGCCTTCACGCGTCACGTCGGCCTGGTGGTTCCGCTGAATCGGGCCAACGTCGACACCGACCAGATCATTCCCAAGCAGTTCCTCAAATCGATCCGGCGCACCGGCTTCGGGGCCAACCTGTTCGACGAGTGGCGCTACCTGGACCATGGCGAGCCCGGCCAGGATGTGGCCACGCGCCGGCCCAATCCGGAATTCGTACTGAACCTGCCGCGCTACCAGGGCGCATCGATCCTGCTGGCCCGGCGCAATTTCGGCTGCGGATCCAGCCGCGAGCACGCCCCCTGGGCATTGCTCGAGTTCGGCTTCCGGGTGGTGATCGCGCCCAGTTTCGCCGAGATCTTCGAGGGCAACTGCCTGAAAAACGGCTTGCTGCCGGTGGGGTTGCCCGAACCGGTCGTCGAACGCCTGTTTGCCGAGGAACAGGCCCAGCCCGACTATCGGCTCAGCGTCGACCTGAGCGCGCAGTGCGTCACGACGCCCTCCGGCGAAGCGCTGGCCTTCCAGATCGACGAGTTCCGCCGCCAGAGTCTTCTGAACGGGTGGGACGACATCGCGCTGACGCTGCGCCATGCGCAGATCATCCGCGCCTTCGAGGAGCAGCGGCTGGCGCAGATGCCCTGGCTGGCTTGCGTGCGCGCGCCCGCCCGGAGCGGACGGTGAGGCAGGCACGCGTTGCGGTGCTGGCCGGCGACGGTATCGGACCGGAGGTGGTGACCGAGGCGGTGCGGGTGCTCAAGGCGGTGGGCGCCGTGCAGGCCTTGCAGTTCGAGTTTGTCGAAGCCGCGATCGGAGGGGCCGCGGTCGACTCGGACGGCGATCCGCTGCCGCGCCAGACGCTGGCGACGGCGCGCTCGGCCGAGGCGATACTGTTCGGCGCCGTGGGCGATCCGCGTTTCGACGCCGCCCCGCGCGCCACCCGGCCCGAACAGGGGCTGCTTCGGCTGCGCAAGGAGCTGGGCGTTTTCGCCAACCTGCGGCCGGCGACCGTGTTTGCCGGACTGGAGCAGGCTTCCTCGCTGAAGCGCGAACTGGTCGAGGGGCTGGACATCCTGATCGTGCGGGAGTTGACCGGGGACATCTATTTCGGGCAGCCGCGCGGCATTCGCGTGCTGCCGGGCGGCGAGCGCGAGGGGTTCGACACGATGCGCTACTCCGAGAGCGAGATCCGTCGCATCGCCCACGTGGCCTTCGGGGCCGCCCGCCGCCGCTCGGGCCGGCTGTGTTCGGTCGACAAGGCCAACGTGCTGGAGACGAGCCAGCTGTGGCGCGACGTGGTCACCGAGGTCGGGCGCGAATACGGGGACGTGCAGCTCACCCACATGTACGTCGACAACGCCGCCATGCAGCTGGTGCGCTCGCCGCGCCAGTTCGACGTGATGCTCGCCGGCAACCTGTTCGGCGACATCCTGTCCGACGAGGCCTCGATGCTGACCGGCTCGATCGGGATGCTGCCTTCGGCCTCGCTCGATCAGACGGGCAAAGGGCTGTATGAGCCGATCCACGGGTCGGCCCCGGACATCGCGGGCAAGGGCATCGCCAATCCGCTGGCCACGATCCTGTCGGCGGCGATGATGCTGCGGTACACCTTCAAAAGCGAGGCGGCCGCGGTGCGAATCGAACAGGCGGTCCAGCGTGTATTGAAGGCGGGCGCCCGCACCGCCGACCTGGCCGGCGGCAGCGGGCCCGCTGTGGGCACGCGCGCGATGGGCGACCTGGTGATTGCGCAGTTGCAGGTTGAGGGCCCGGCGTGAAAGTCGGCCTGGTCGGATGGCGGGGCATGGTCGGCTCGGTCCTGATGGAGCGGATGGCGAGCGAGCGTGATTTCGACCTTTTCAAGTCGCGCTTCTTCAGCACCTCCAGCCACGGGGCCGCGGCTCCTGCCGTGACCGGCGGGGAGCCCCGGCTGCACGATGCCCACGACCTGGCGGCACTGGGCGACTGCGATGCGATCGTCTCCTGCCAGGGCGGCGACTACACCAGCGCGGTCCATCCCAGGCTGCGCGCGTCGGGGTGGAAGGGATACTGGATCGATGCAGCCTCATCGCTGCGGATGAGCGACGAGGCGATCATCGTGCTCGATCCGGTCAACCTGAACGTGATCCGGGCCGGCCTGCAGCGCGGCGTGCGCGATTTCATCGGCGGCAACTGCACCGTCAGCCTGATGCTGCTGGCGATCGACGGGCTGTTGAAAGCCGGTCTGGTCGAGTGGGTGAGCGCAATGACCTACCAGGCCGCTTCTGGAGGCGGGGCCCAGCACATGCGCGAGCTGCTGCAGCAGATGGGCTTCGTGTTCGACGCCGTGCGCGACCGGCTGGCCGATCCGCATTCGGCGATCCTGGACATCGACCGTTCGGTCAGCCAGGCGCTTCGCTCCGATAAACTGCCCCAGGAGCAGTTCGGAACGGCACTGGCGGGCAACGTGATCGCCTGGATCGACCGGGATCTGGGACAGGGCGTCAGCCGGGAGGAATGGAAGGCCGGCGCCGAGGCCAACAAGATCCTGGGACGAGCCCCGATGGGGCAGCCGGGTTCCCTGATCGTCGAGAGCATCTGCGTTCGGGTGGGGTCCATGCGCTGCCACAGCCAGGCATTGACCATCAAGCTGTCCCGGGACGTGCCCCTGGCCGAGGTCGAGGCCCTGATCGCCGGGGCCAACCGCTGGGTCGAGCTGGTGCCGAACCGGCGCGACGACACCATCGGTTCGCTCGCTCCGGCCACCGTCAGCGGGCGGCTGCAGATCCCGATCGGCCGGGTCCGCAAGCTGGCGATGGGCGGGCAATACCTGTCGGCCTTCACGGTGGGCGATCAACTGTTGTGGGGCGCAGCCGAGCCATTGCGACGTATGCTACGGATCGCGCTTGATCGGCTGGATTGACCGGCATGCGTCGGCCAGATCAGCCAAACGGGTGGCGGGGACAGTTTCATACTCCCGAACCACATGTTGCGGGTAGTTCTAAACTTGCGCGCGTAAGTGTCTGATGTTATTTTCGAAAACCCTGCATTTCCCGATGTTGAGGGGGCACCCGTGCCGTCGGACAAATTTCGAACCGCGCCACATCGGCTAGTACGCGCCGGCGCTTTTTTCGCCATCAACCTGGGCCTCGCGGTCACAGTCGTGGGGGCGCACGCCGCCGGCCTGGGCCGACTGAACGTTCAATCGGCGCTCGGACAGCCGCTGCGGGCTGACGTCGAGGTGCCCTCGGTTGGCCAGGACGAGGCGGCCACGCTTCAGGTGCGATTGGCGCCGCAATCGGCATTCCGCCAGGCCAATCTGGAATTCAACCCGGCCTTGACCCAGTTGCACTTCGACCTGGAGACGCGCGCGGACGGCAGCTACGTCGTGCACGTGACCTCGGCGCAACCGGTCAACGAGCCGTTCCTCGATCTGTTGCTGGAGCTGACCTGGTCGACCGGACGCGTCTTGCGCGAATACACGGTACTGCTCGATCCGCCGGCGTTGAAGACGGCGCCCGAGATCGTATCGCCGGTCGTGGCGCAGACCCAGCCGGCAGCGCCGCCGCCCGCGAGCCCGGCCGAGGCCGCCCCCGCTCCGATGACGCCGCCCGCAGCGGCGGCCGCGCCCCAGGCCGCCCCGCCCCCAGCGCCCGAACCCGCGCCGCCGCCGGTCGCTGCTGCGCCGCCGCCGCCACCGCCTGCCGCCGCGCCGCCGCCACCGGCCGTTGCCGCTCAGCCGCCTGCGCCCGCGCAAGCTGCGGCCCCGAAGGCCGCGCCACAGCGCGGCCGCGCCAAGCCAGCGCCGGCCGAGGCGCCGCCGCCAGCGGCCGCCGCCACGAGCTACAAGGTCAAGCCCGGCGACACGCTGGGGCAGATCGCGAACGCCAACAAGTCGGCCAGCGTTTCGCTGGATCAAATGCTAGTGGCCCTGCTCAAGGCCAATCCGAACGCGTTCATCAAGAACAACATGAACCTGGTGCTGGCGGGCGCCACGATCGCGATTCCGCAGGATGCCGAGGCACGCGGGGTCGATCCGAATGACGCACATCGTGAGGTGGTCGCGCAAAGCGCCGACTTCGCGGCCTATCGAAGCCGCCTCGCCCAGGTTGCAGCGGCGGCGCCTCCACCGCCTGCGACCCCGAGCAAGGCCGCGGTCCAGGGCAAGGTGACCGCCAAGGTTGAGGAAAAGGGCGCTCCGCCGAAATCCGGAGATCAGCTGAAGATCGCCAAGGCCGAGGCCGCCGCCACCGCGGCGACCCAGGCGGCCGACGAGGCGCAGATGCGCCAGCGCATGCTGAAAGAAGAGCAGACGCGTGCCGACGCGCTGAAGAAGACCAACGAGAAGCTCGCCAAAGAGCTCGAAGTGGTCAGCAGAGCCGCAGCGCTGGCGCAGGAGCAGGCCAAGACGAAGGCCGACGCTGCTCAGTTGAAGGCTGAAGCGGCGGCGGCCAAGGCGAAGGCCGAGGCCGATGCCGCCAGGGCCAAGGCCGATGCGATCGCGGCCAAGGCCAAAGCGGAGGCCGATGCGGCGTCCGCCAAGGCCAGGTCCGAAGCAGACGCCGCCCGGGCGAAGGTCGAAGCGGCCGCGGCCGCCAAAGCCAGGATCATCGAAGCGGAGCAGGCCGCGCGGGCCAGGGCGGAGGCCGACAAACTGGCCGCGTCCAAGAAGGCCGAGCCGGCGCCGGTTGCGGCGCCCCCGCCTGCGACGGTCGCCAAGGTCGAGCCGCCCAAAGCCGAGGCGCCCAAGGCGGCTGCGGCGCCCGCCGGCGGCGGGGAAAGCCTGGTGGACCAGTTGACCTCGGCGCCGGTGCTGGGCACCCTGGGCGTGGTGCTGGTGGTGGCGCTATGGGGCATCAACTTCTATCGGAAGAAGAAGGTTGAGCGGTCCGACCAGTTCAAGTCCACGGTCGACGGCATGCGCGCCAACTCGCTGTTCGGCGCCACCGGCGGCCAGAGCGTCGACACGGGCGCGACCAGCACGTTCAATTCGAGTTTCATACCGGCGGCTTCGCAACTCGATTCCAACGAAGTCGACCCGGTGGCCGAGGCCGATGTGTACATCGCGTACGGGCGCGAGGAACAGGCCGAGGAGATACTCAAGGAGGCGCTGCGGCTCCAACCCGACCGGGTCGGAGTGCGCGTCAAGCTGCTCGAAATCTATTCCCGCCGAGGCGACAAGGCGGCCTTCACCACGCTGGCGCAGGATCTGCACGACCGCTCCGGCGGAGCCGGCGAGGAATGGGACCGCGCGGTCAAGCTGGGCCGTTCGCTGGATCCGAGCAACCCGCTGTACAGCGGAGGAGGGCCAGCCGGCGCCGACCTGGGACACGGCCCGACCACCGACCTGCGCGTTGCGGTGCCCGGGTCCGATTCGTATTCGACCGTGGGATCATCGTTGCCGCCTCAGGTCGATAGCACGTCGACTCAGCCGCTCATCACCGACTTCCAGAGCGGGCGGGCCACGAACCAGCCGTCCGCCGGGCCCGTCCTCGGACTGTCTGGCGGCACCCGCCAGGGCGCCGATTCGAGGCTGGGAGACACGAAACTGCCGGTGGACTCTCAAGTGGCTCCGGCCACGCGCGGGCCCGCGCCGGGCTCCGCTGAAATGCACAAAGTGTCCAGTAGCGCTCCGACTCTGCCCATCGACGAGCCGGCCAAGCCCCTGAGCGGCATCGACTTCGGCGCGCTGGATTTCGATCTGGGTCCGACCAAGGCCGGCGCCGACGGCTCCGCAACGGTCTTGATGCCGGTGCCCGAAGAGCACCAGGCATCGCCCGCGAAGACGGTCCCGCAGCAGGACGTCCCGACCGTCCCGTCGATCGAGCTGATGTTCGAGCCCACCACGCCGACGGCGCGTCGGACCACCGGGGCGACGGCCACCGGATCGGTTCCGATGCCGGAGATCGACCTGAACCTGCCGACGATGAGCCCGAGCACGCGCCCGACCTCGCCGTCGTCTCTGGAAGAGGCGCTTTCCAGGCCCACGCTGCTCGGAGCGGTGGGTGCCTTGCCGGACGAGCACGCTTCGCGCCTGACATCCAACACCGATCAGGCAACGGTACCGTTGATCGATTTCGACCTGTCCGGAACGGAGTCGACCCTGTCGGGACGGCGCACCGAGACGCAGGCCGGCACGCCGCTCGCCTCGCAGATGGCCACCAAGCTGGACCTGGCGCGCGGCTACATCGACCTGGGCGTGAAGGATGGCGCGCGCGAGTTGCTCGAAGAGGTGATGCGCGACGGCACGCGCGAGCAGCGCCAGCAGGCGGTCGAACTGATCAAGATGGTCGAGGCCTGACCCGCGCGGGTCGCAAAGATTCCGCGCCGCCCTTCTGCTTCGCTTTTGTGATTGGCTGGGGAGCACGAGGGGGCCAGCCAAGCCCCCTCGTTCTCTTCCTCTCCCGACCTTTTTTTCCGGCCAAAGGCCGGAAAAGGTCCTGCGTGATCTTTTCGACCTGACTTCATGCGCATCGCCCTGGGGCTGGAGTACGACGGCACCGGGTTCGCCGGCTGGCAGACCCAGAAGGACGGCTCCGGCATCCAGGACGCGGTTGAAGCGGCGCTGGGCTCCTTCGTCGGGCAGCCGGTGTCGATCGTCTCGGCCGGCCGCACCGACGCCGGAGTGCATGCGACCGGCCAGGTCGTGCACCTGGACAGCCCGGTACGGCGCGAGACGGGCGCGTGGGTGCGCGGGATCAACCGGTTCCTGCCGCGCGCGATTGCGATCCGCTGGGCCCGCGAGGCGCCCGACCAGTTCCATGCCCGCTTCAGTGCCGTGGGTCGTACCTACGAGTACTGGATCCTGAACGATCCGGTCCGCTCCGCGCTGCTCGATCACCGCACCGGCTGGGTATTCCGGCCGCTGGACGTGGCCGCAATGCAAACGGCCGCCCGGTCGCTGCTCGGTACGCACGATTTTTCCGCGTTTCGCTCGGCCCAGTGCCAGGCAGCTTCACCCGTGCGCGAGCTGCGCCGATTCGACGTCGAGCGCCTCGGGCGACTGGTGCGCGTGCAGGTGGCGGCCAACGCCTTCCTGCACCACATGGTGCGCAACCTGGTCGGAACGCTGGTCTACATCGGCGTGGGGCGGCGCTCGCCCCAGTGGGCCAGCGAGGTGCTGGACCGGCGCGATCGCGCGGCGGCGGCACCGACTTTCGCGGCTTGCGGGCTGTATCTGACCCGGGTCGAGTACGATCGGGCGCTGGATCTGCCGATCGGAGCCGATGTGGAGATGCCGTGCCAACCGTGGCGCGAACCCGGATCAAGATCTGTGGACTGACGCGGCCCGAGCACGTGGTGGCGGCCGGCGAGCTGGGCGTCGATGCGGTCGGTTTCGTCTGCTGCGACAGCAGCCCACGCTTCGTGCCGCCGCAACGGCTGGCCTTGCTCGCCGGCGAGCTGGCGCCGTTCGTTACACCGGTGCTGCTGTTCGTGAATGCGGCGCGCGAGACCATCGAGCAGGCCCTGCAGCTCGTCCCGCACGCGCTGCTGCAGTTCCACGGCGAGGAGTCGCCGGCCGATTGCGCCCGCTTCGGGCGCGCCTACCTGCGCGCGGTGGCGATGGCCGAGGGGGTCGATTTGTTAGACTGGGAGAAACGGTACGCGACGGCGGCAGCGTTGCTGGCGGATGCGCCGGGCGCCACTTTCGGAGGCAGCGGCCGCGTGTTCGACTGGAACAGGTTGCCGGGGATGGAACGTCGCAGCCGGCCGCTGATCCTGGCCGGCGGTCTGGACGCTTCCAATGTCGGTGCGGCGATCCGCGCGGCCCGCCCCTACGGGGTCGATGTCAGCAGCGGCGTCGAAGCGGAGCGGGGGATCAAGAGCGAGGCTCTGATGCGCGAGTTCGTGGCCGCGGTGCGCGCGACCGATGGCGTTTCCTGAGTCGGAACCCTCAAGGATGAAGCCCTACGATTTGCCAGATCCCCACGGCCACTTCGGTCCCTATGGGGGCACGTTCGTGGCCGAAACGCTGATGTACGCGCTCGGTGAGCTGCGTCAGGCCTACCAGCAGTGCCAGTCTGATCCGCAGTTCCAGGCCGAGCTGCACAGCGAGCTGAAGCATTACGTCGGCCGCCCCAGCCCGATTTACCACGCGCGCCGCTGGAGCCAGGAGCTCGGCGGGGCCCAGATCTACCTGAAGCGCGAAGACCTGAACCACACCGGGGCGCACAAGATCAACAACACGATCGGGCAGGCGCTGCTGGCGCGCCGCATGGGCAAGCGGCGCGTGATCGCGGAAACCGGTGCCGGGCAGCATGGGGTGGCAACGGCGACGGTGGCGGCGCGCTACGCGATGAAGTGCGTGGTCTACATGGGGTCGGAGGACATGGGACGGCAGGCCGCCAACGTGTACCGGATGCGGCTACTGGGCGCCGTGGTGGTGCCGGTGGAAAGCGGCTCGCGGACCCTGAAGGACGCTCTGAACGAGGCGATGCGAGACTGGGTGACGAACGTAAGTGACACGTTCTACATCCTGGGCACCGTGGCCGGCCCGCACCCCTATCCGATGATGGTGCGCGATTTCAACTCGGTGGTCGGCAAGGAATGCCTGCAGCAGATGCCGGAGATCGCCGGCCGCCAGCCCGACGTCGTGATCGCCTGTGTCGGCGGCGGCAGCAACGCGATGGGGATCTTCTACGATTACATCGGGCTGGAGCAGGTCAAGCTGGTCGGGGTCGAGGCGGCCGGCGAGGGTCTGTCCAGCGGGCTCCACGCCGCCAGCCTCCAATGCGGAACGCCGGGAGTGCTGCACGGCAACCGCACCTACCTGCTGCAGGACGCGCAGGGCCAGATCCAGGCCACCCACAGCATCAGCGCCGGCCTGGACTACCCCGGAGTCGGACCGGAGCACGCCTGGCTGAAGGACAATGGCCGCGCCGAGTACGTCGGGGCGACCGATGCCGAGGCGCTGCAGGCGTTCCACGACTGCTGCCGGATAGAAGGCATCATCCCGGCGCTCGAATCGAGCCACGCGCTGGCGTACGCGGCGAAGCTGGCCCCGACGCTGCCGGCCGACAAGATCCTGCTGGTCAATTTGAGCGGACGCGGCGACAAGGACCTGCACATCGTGGCGCAGGCGAGCGGGCTGGAGTTCTACTGCCGCGCTTCGTGCCGCGAGGCCAGCGTCGCCCTGGCCGGAAAACGCTGATGATGCGCATTGCCGAACGCTTCATGCGGCTGCGCTTCGAGGACCGCACCGGACTGATTCCGTACGTGACGGCGGGGGACCCGTCGCCGCAATCGACCGTGCGGCTGATGCATCGGCTGGCGGCGGCGGGCGCCGACGTGATCGAGCTGGGGGTGCCGTTTTCCGACCCCATGGCGGACGGGCCGGTGATTCAAAGAGCCTCCGAGCGGGCAATCCGGCAGGGCGTCGGCCTGTCCGATTGCCTGGAATTCGTTGCCGAGTTCCGCCGCAGCAACCGGACCACGCCGGTGGTGCTGATGGGTTACGCCAACCCGATCGAGCAGATCGGCACGGACCGCTTTGCCGTGCTGGCCTCGGCCGCCGGCGTCGACGGCGTGCTGGTGGTCGACTACCCGCCCGAGGAATGCGCCGATTTTGCCGGGCGCCTGCGCGAGCGCGGCATCGATCCGATCTTCCTGCTGGCGCCGACCTCCACCGGGCAGCGGATCGAGCTGGTGGCCGGCGTGGCCAGCGGCTACGTCTACTACGTCAGCCTGACCGGCATCACCGGCGCCGGCCACCTTGACGTGGCGGCGGTGGCGGACCGGATTCCAGCGATCCGGGAGCGCGTGCGCCTGCCGGTGGGCGTCGGGTTCGGCATCAAGGACGCCGCCAGCGCGCAGGCCATCGCACAGGTGGCCGACGCGGTCGTGATCGGCAGCCGCGTGATCCAGGCGATGGAGGATGCGGACGACGACGATCCGGTCGAAGCGGCCGGCGCGTTCGTGGAGACGATCCGGGTCGCGCTGGATGCGCGCAGGGGCAGGGACCTGGCAGACAACGGGGGAAAACGATGAGCTGGATCGACAAGCTGCTGCCGCCGCGGATCAAGCAGGGCGGCTCGCGCAAGACGGTACCGGAAGGCGTGTGGACCAAGTGTCCCGGCTGCGAAGCCGTTCTGTACAGCGCGGAACTGGAGCGCAGCCTGCAGGTCTGCCCGACCTGCTCGCATCATCTGAGGATCCGCACGCGCGAGCGGCTCGATGCGCTGCTCGACCCCGAAGGCCGGTATGAAATCGGCCAGGAGATCGTTCCGGTCGACACGCTGAGATTCAAGGACAGCCGCAAATACGCCGAGCGCATCCAGGAGGCGATGCAGGCAACCGGCGAAACCGATGCGATGGTCGTGATGGGCGGGGCCATCCGGGCCATCCCGGTGGTGGTGGCCGCCTTCGAATTCGAGTTCATGGCCGGCTCGATGGGATCGGTGGTCGGGGAACGCTTCGTGCGCGGGGCGCAGACGGCGCTGGAGCAGAAGGTGCCCTTCATCTGCATCACCGCCAGCGGAGGGGCTCGCATGCAGGAGGGGCTGCTGTCGCTGCTGCAGATGGCCAAGACCGCGGCCATGGTGGCCAAGCTGGCCGAGGCCCGCCTGCCGTTCCTGACCGTGCTGACCGACCCGACCACCGGCGGTGTGTCGGCCAGTTTCGCGTTCCTGGGCGATGTGGTGATCGCCGAGCCCAAGGCGCTGATCGGGTTTGCCGGCCCGCGCGTGATCGAGCAAACGGTGCGCGAAAAGCTTCCGGAGGGATTTCAGCGTGCGGAGTTTCTGCTGCAGCACGGCGCCATCGACCTGATCATCGACCGCCGCGAGATGCGCGACGAACTGGCACGCCTGCTCGCGTTGCTGCTTCGACAGCCGATCGACGCGATCGCGTAGGGCGCGACGGATCGCGTAAAACGGCCTGCGGGTGACGCAACTCGACGCCTGGCTGCAGCGGATCGAGCGGCTGCACCACCGAACCATCGAAATGGGCCTGGCGCGCGTGCGCCCGGTGGCCGAGCAGCTGGCACTGCGGCTGGAGTGTCCCAGTGTCGTGGTGGCGGGGACCAACGGCAAAGGGTCGACCTGCGCGATGCTCGACGCCATGCTGCGGGCGGCCGGCTACCGGGTCGGGCGCTACAGTTCGCCCCACCTGCTGCGCTTCAACGAGCGGGCGATGGTCGACGGAACGCCCGCCACCGACGAGGCCCTGATCGAGCAGTTCGAGGCGGTCGAGCGCGCGCGCGGCGACGTTTCGCTCACGTATTTCGAGTTCACCACCCTGGCTGTTCTGCGGCTGTTCAGCGCGCAGCGGCTCGATGCGGCGGTCCTGGAGATCGGCCTGGGCGGGCGCCTGGACGCGGTGAACCTGATCGACGCCGACTGCTCCGTGGTGACCTCGATCGGGCTGGATCATGCCGACTACCTGGGATCGACACGTGACAGCGTGGCGTTCGAAAAGGCGCACGTGTACCGGGGCGGAAGGCCGGCGATCTGTTCCGATCCGTCTCCGCCCGACTCGCTGATGGCTTACGCCGGCTCCATTGGCGCGGATCTGCGCATTCTGGGGCGCGACTTCGAGGCGATCGTGCTGTCCGAGCAGACGGGCCTGCTGCCGCCACAGCAGTGGACCTACCGGGGCCGCGCCGTGCGGCGCGCGGCGCTGCCCATCCCGTCGCTGCGCGGGCCGCACCAGTTGCGCAACGCGGCCGGCGCGATCGCCGCGCTGGAGGCGCTGCAGGAGCGGCTGCCGGTGAGCCAGCAGGCGGTTCGCGAAGGCCTGCGGCGAGCCGGAATCGAAGGACGGTTCCAGGTCGTTCCGGGGCGGCCGGCCGTGATCCTGGATGTCGCGCACAACCCGCAGGCGGCCGAGGCGCTGGCCCTGACGCTGGATCAGCACGTGTGCCCGGGACGCACGCACGCGGTGTTCGCGATGCTGCGCGACAAGGATGCGGCGGGCGTTTTCCAGCAGATGGGACGGCGCGTGGATCGGTGGTACCTGGCGCCGACCTCCGGTCAGCGCGGCATGGACGCGGGCACGCTCGCTTCGGTGCTGCAGGCGCATGCGGGGCCCTCGGTTCGGCTCGACGCGCGCTTCGATTCGGTCGGCCAGGCGCTGGCTGCGGCGCGTGAGGCGGCCGCGCCGGATGATAGAATTTTGGTGTTTGGATCGTTCGTCACCGTCGCCGACGCGATGCGCGAATTGCACAGCGACCGGCAGGAGCCGAGGGGCGCGGATTCGAGATGAGATGAGCTCCGAAGGGGCGGGTGTCGACGAAACGGCCCTGCGGGCCGGCAAGGCAGCCCGGATACGGGTACGGATGCGCCGGCGCCTGATTGGAGCTGCGGCGTTGTTGCTGGGTACGGCGGTGGTGGTTCCGATGATGCTGGACCCGGCCCCGCGCCCGCTTCCCGACAACATTCCGGTCGACATTCCGAGCGAGCGCACGCCGTTCGCACCGCGCCTGTCGCTGCCCCCCTCCGCCTCGAGTGCGCCCTCCTCCGCCCCAGGTGCGACGGTGGGCGAGCCCGCCGCCGCACCCGGTGCTACGGAGGGCAAGCCGGCGGAGCCGAACAATCAGTCGTCGGCAGCTGCTGACGGCGCTAAGGCGGACGTCGGCCAGCCTCCAACTGCCCCTGCCGCAGGCGCCGGGGAGGGTCGGTGGTTCGTGCAGGCGGCTGCGTTGTCCAGCGAGAGTGCCGCGCGCCAGCTGTCCGAGCGGCTGACCAAGGCGGGCCTTGCGCCGTTCGTCGAGCGCACCGATGCAGCCGGGTCCACGCTGTACCGTGTGCGGCTGGGACCGTATGCCTCGCGTGACGCCGCGGTCAAGGTGCGCCGGCACCTGCATGCGATGGGCGTTGGCTCCAACGTCGTGCGGGTCGAGGAGGCCCAGCGATGAACCTGCTGGACGTGTCACTGGTAGCGGTGGCTCTGATCTCGGTGATCGCGGGAGCGTTGCGCGGTTTCGTCAAGGAGCTCACGGCCCTGGCGGGCTGGGTGCTGGCGGTCCTGCTGGTGATCCACGGTTCGGTCAGCCTGGGCGAGCGCCTTCCGTTCGATCCGGGAGCGGGCGGCGTGCGCACCGCCGTTGCCGCGATCCTGATCGTTCTGGTCTGCGTGCTGAGCGCGAGCTTGCTCGGGCGCATGCTGCGCGCCGTGCTGACGGCCGCCAAGCTGGGCGGCGCGGACCGGGCCCTGGGGGCCTTGTTCGGCATTGCGCGCGCCGGAGCCGTGTGGCTGCTGGCAGCCGTGATCATCATTCACCTGGGGATGGCGCAGCGTCCCTTCTGGAAGTCCTCGCGGCTGGCCCCGTTGATCGAGGCCGCGCTACGATGGATGTCGCCCGAGCTTGTACCTTCAGCACCCTGGCTGAAGGTTGTGCCTGGAGTTTGAAACGATGTGTGGAATTGTCGGTGTAGTGGCCACGGGTCCGGCCAACCAGCTGCTGTACGACGCGCTGCTGTTGTTGCAGCACCGCGGCCAGGATGCCGCCGGTATCGCCACCGTGCACGGCAATCGCTTCTACATGTTCAAAGGGGCGGGCCAGGTGCGCGACGTGTTCAGAACCCGCAACATGCGTTCGCTGCCGGGCAAGTCCGGCATCGCGCAGGTCCGATACCCGACGCAGGGCTCGGCCAGCGACACCGAGGAGGCGCAGCCGTTCTACGTGAACGCGCCGTTCGGCATCACGCTGGTCCACAACGGCAACCTGACCAACACCGACACCCTGAAGGAAGAGATGTTCCGGCGCGACCGGCGCCACATCAACACGAACTCCGACTCGGAAGTGCTGCTGAATGTGCTGGCGCACGAGCTGCAGATTGCCAGCAACGGGCTGTCGCTGGATCCGGAGGCGATCTTCGCCGCCGTGTCGGCGCTGCATGGGCGCGTGAGCGGCTCCTATGCCGTGGTGGCCGAGATCGCCGGCTATGGACTGCTGGCGTTTCGCGACCGCTTCGGCATCCGTCCGCTGTGCTTCGGAGTGATGGAGACCGATATCGGCACCGAGTACATGATCGCATCCGAATCGGTGGCGCTGGAGGGCCTGGGCTACCGGTTCGTGCGCGATGTGGCTCCGGGCGAAGCGGTGTTCGTCGATTTCGATGGGCGCTTCTTCAGCCGCCAGTGCGCCGAGCGGGCGAGCCTGAATCCGTGCCTGTTCGAATACGTTTACCTCGCGCGCCCCGATTCGCTGATCGACGGCATCTCGGTCTACGGGGCGCGGCTGCGCTTGGGCGAGTACCTGGCCAACCGGGTGGCCCGCGAGTTGCGCACCGGAGACATCGACGTGGTGATGCCGATTCCGGACTCGAGCCGGCCGGCGGCGATGCAGCTGGCCAACCGCCTCGGTCTGAGCTACCGCGAGGGCTTCATCAAGAACCGCTACATCGGACGGACCTTCATCATGCCCGGGCAGGCGGTGCGGGCGCGCTCGGTGCGCCAGAAGCTGAACGCGATCGGGGTCGAGTTCAAGGGCAAGAACGTGCTGCTGGTGGACGACTCGATCGTGCGCGGCACCACCAGCCAGGAGATCGTGCTGATGGCTCGCGAGGCCGGCGCCAACCGGGTCTATTTCGCCTCGTCGGCTCCGCCGGTGCGCTTCCCGAACGTCTATGGAATCGACATGCCCACGCGCGCCGAGCTGATCGCGGCCTCGCGCACGGACGATGAGATCCGGCGCCTGATCGGCGCCGATGCACTGATCTACCAGGGCATCGATGACCTCAAGAGCGCGGTGCGCGCCGGCGCCACCCATCTGGACGGCTTTGAAGCCTCGTGCTTCGACGGCGTGTACATCACCGGCGACGTGACGGCGGCCTACCTGGACCGGATCGAGCGTGCCCGGCTGGCACCGCAGCTTTCCGAGGGCGGCGGACTGTCTCAGCTCAGCCTGGCGATCGAATCGGCCGATTCGTGAGCCGGCCATGAGCCAAGACGATCGCCGCGGCGGCACGCAGACCCGGGCGGTTCGCGCCGGCACGATGCGCAGCCAGTTCAACGAGCACAGCGAGGCGCTTTTCCTGACCTCCAGCTTCGTGTTCGACAGTGCCGAACAGGCCGCGCGGCGGTTCGCCGGGCAGGAGGAGGGCTACGTCTATTCGCGCTTTTCCAATCCGACCGTGCGCATGTTCGAGCAGCGGCTGGCCGCTCTGGAGGGCGGTCAGGACTGCCTGGCCACCGCATCGGGCATGTCGGCCATCCTGATCCTGTGCCTGGCGCATCTGAAGGCGGGCGATCACGTTCTGTGCAGCGCCAACGTGTTCGGAGCCACCGTGCAGCTGTTTTCCAATCAGCTCGCGCGGTTCGGCATCGAGACCACCTTCGTGTCGGGCACGGATCCGTCCGGATGGCGGGCGGCGGCGCGGCCCCGGACCCGGCTGATGTTCTGCGAAACGCCGTCCAATCCCACGATGGAGGTGGTGGACCTGGACGCGTTCGCGGCTGCGGGCCGCGAGCTGGGCGCCCTTACGGTAGTCGACAACTGCTTCTGCACTCCCGCCTTACAGCGCCCGCTCGAATTCGGCGTGGATCTGGTGATGCACACGGGCACCAAGTACCTGGACGGGCAGGGGCGGGTGCTCGGAGGGGCGCTGGTCGGACGAACGGACTTCGTGCGCGAGGTGCTGGTTCCGACGCTGCGGACCACCGGCCCCAGCCTGTCTCCGTTCAATGCCTGGGTGCTGCTCAAGGGCCTGGAGACGCTGCCGCTTCGCCTGAAGGCGCAATCGGCGTCGGCCCTGCAGCTGGCAAAGTGGCTGCAGCAGCAGCCCGCCGTGGCCCGGGTGCTGTACACAGGCCTCGAGTCGCACCCTCAGCACGCTCTGGCGCGGCGCCAGCAAAGCGGCTTCGGGGCGGTGGTCGGATTCGAACTGAAGGCAGCCCAGGCCGAGGCGCGCCAGCGCGCCTGGCGCCTGATCGACGCAGTTCGGCTGCTGTCGATTACGGCCAACCTGGGCGACACGCGCAGCACCATTACCCACCCGGCCACCACCACGCACGGGCGGCTGACGGCAGAGATGCGCCAGCGCGCCGGCATCGACGAGTCGCTGGTGCGGATCGCCGTCGGGTTGGAGGACGTCGAGGACCTCCAGCAGGACCTACAGCGCGGGCTGGAAGCCTGACGCGACAATGGGGCGTCGGTTTAAGGGTCTTAGCGTATGCGGGGGACACCCGGTCGATGGCGCGCAGCAAGGGGCGGAGTTAACCTGCCCCGTCGCCAGGGCTCGCTCGGCAGCATTGAAGCCGAAACGGTCGCGCCGGGGCATTTTTCACTGTCATGTTGAGGTTGGACTCACTTTCGAATCCGGCTGGGACGTGCAGCAGCAATCACGTTTTTGGCGCGGCATCGCCATGGGGGCCGCGAGCAGGACAGCCGCGACATGACCAAGGTTTCCGACGACATCAAGCTGGGTGACCTGGCGCGCCGGGCGGCCAAAGCGCTGACCCGGGCCGGCCTTGAGCACCGGATCGATATCTATCGCGACATTGAAGTCGACGACCCAGCGGTGCAGAAGATGCTGGGCCGGCCGCACCGGGTTCGGGTCCGGATCAAGATCACCGCCCAGAGCCTGCTGTTCGAGGATCGCCCGGGCGTTGCCGCCAACGACACCGGCAACCCCGTCCGCAAGAGCAGCGCCGAAGCCACGCGCAAGAAGCTCAAAGTCTAGCGCGCCGGACGAAGCCACTTCGAACGCGTGGGTGCGCGGCCGATCGCGACTCGCTAGAATCGGCGCGACTCGAAGATATCCCACTGAACAGTACGGACGCTGGCGCCGCGGGGGCGCAACGGAGGTTTCAAGATGGATCGAACTAGGCGCAGACTGGTTCAGGCAGTCGCTGGTGCCTCGGCCGTGGGGGCAGGGCTGCGCACGGGTTGGGCCGCCGAACCGCGGGCTTTGGCGCTGTCGCATCAGTTTCCTCCCAGCACGGGCGAGGACGGCGACTTCCGCGACCGGCTGTGTCGCCGCTTCGCGGCCGACGTCGAGCGGCGCACTTCGGGCGCGTTGAAGATCACGATCTACCCGAATTCCTCGCTGATGAAGACCAAGGCCCAGATCAGTGCGCTGCGCAAGGGTGCGCTGGACCTGGGGCTGGTGCCGCTGCCGTATGCGGGCGGTGAGATCGCCGAGGCCAACATCGGGCTGATGCCCGGTGTGGTTTCGTCCTACGAGCAGGGATCGAGCTGGAAAGAGTTGCCGGTGGGGCGGACGCTGGCGGGCGTGCTGGCCGACAAGGGCATCATGATCCTGACCTGGGTCTGGCAGGCGGGCGGCGTGGTCAGCCGCACCCGGCCGATCGTCGAGCCCGGGGACGCCAAGGGACTGAAAGTGCGTGGCGGCAGCCCCGAGATGGAGATGGTGCTGAAGGCGGCCGGAGCAGCGGTGACGTCGGTCACGTCCGACGAGATCTACGCGGCGATGCAGACCGGCGTGCTGGACGCCGCGATGACGTCCTCGACCAGCCTGATCTCGTACCGTCTCGAAGAGGTGGCCAAGCAGCTCACCACCGGTCGCGGCAAGGCGTACTGGTTCATGTTGGAGCCGCTGCTGATGTCGCGCAACGTGTTCGAGACGCTTCCGAAGAACCAGCAGGACGCGATCACCTCGGCGGCCACGGCCCTGGAGCCGTTCGGGGTCGAGGGAGCCAAGGCGGACGATCAGAAAGTCGCGATGGTCTACCAGAAAGCCGGTGGCAAGGTGTACGACCTGACGGCCGCCACGGTGGATCACTGGCGCGCGCTGGCACGCGATACCGCGTGGAAGGACTTTGCTGCCCGATCGGACAGCTGCGCCCGGCTGATGAAGCTGGCCGAGCAGACCATGGCTTGAGCCTGGCGGCGGAGGTGCCACGGCGAACTCGATGTTCGAACGGCTATCGCGCGCTCTGAGCCTGATCAACCGCCTGTTCGCAGCCGTTTCGATAGCGGCGATGCTGGCGGCCGCCGCGGTTCTGACCAGCAGCGTTGCCACGCGCTACTTCCTCAAGTTACCGACCGACTGGCAGGATGAACTTTCGGTGTTCCTGCTGGTCGGCGCGACCTTCATGAGCGGCGCCTACGTGCAGGCGAACCGCGGCCACATCGGCATCGGCGTGATGGCGGGCTTTCTGACGCCGCGCTGGAACCGTCTGCGGATGTGGCTGTGCGACGTGCTCAGCCTGCTGTTTTGCTCGTTTTTCGCCTGGAAATCATGGGTGCTGCTGCTCGAAGCGGTTCACGAGGGGCAGACCACCGACTCGACCTGGGCTCCGCCCCTGTGGATCCCGTATGGACTGATGGCGACGGGCATGACGCTGCTGTCGCTTCAACTGGCGCTGCAGGCAGCCGGTTTCGGACGGTCACAAGGCGAGCGCCGGTGAGCGCGGGCGCAGTGGGCGCCGCTTACGGCGTGGCCACGCTCGTGTTCATGTTCACGGGGATGCCGATCGCCTTCGCGCTCGGCATCACCGCCGTGTCGTTCATGCTCGCGCTGATGCCGCTGGCGGCGCTCGAAATCGTCACCCAGAACGTGTACGAGGAAATGGCCAGCATCACGCTGCTGTCCATTCCGCTGTTCATCCTGAAAGGGGCCGCGATCGGGCGCTCGCGCGCGGGGGCGGACCTTTACAGCGCGGTCCACGTCTGGATGAACCGGATTCCGGGGGGCCTGGGCATCGCCAACGTGTTCGCCTGCGCGCTGTTCGCCGCGATGGCCGGTTCGAGCCCGGCCACCTGCTCGGCGATCGGCTCGGCCGGGATTCCCGAAATGCGGATGCGCGGCTACCCCGGCGGCTTTGCCGCCGGCATCATCGCGGCGGGCGGCACGCTGGGAATACTGCTGCCGCCGTCGATCACGATGATCATCTACGCGGTGGTGGCCGAGCAGTCCCTCGGGCGGCTGTTCCTGGCCGGCGTCGGCCCCGCCCTGCTGCTGGTGGTGCTGTTCAGCGCCTATTGCGTGTGGCGTTACCGCCTGGAGCAGCGGCGCGCCAGCGAGGCTTCGCGCCTGCACGGGGCCCGATCGGCCCTGCTGGACCACGAGCCGTTCACCATGACGCAGCGCTTCCAGGCGCTGCCGCGGGTGATGCCGTTTCTGCTGCTGCTCACCGGCGTGATGGTGGCGCTGTACGGGGGCTTCGCGACCCCGTCCGAAACGGCCGGTCTGGGCGCTTTGCTCGCCCTTGGGCTGGTCGGCACGATCTACCGGGTCTGGCGCCTCAGGGAGGTCGCCCCGATCCTGGTTTCGACGCTGCGCGAATCCACGATGCTGATGTTCATCATCGGCATGTCGCTGCTGTATTCGTACGTGATGAGTTACCTTCACATCAGCCAGGCGACCGCGCAATGGATCGTCGGGCTGCACCTGTCGCGCTGGCTGCTGCTGACCTCGATCCTGCTGATGGTGGTGGTGCTCGGCTTTTTCCTGCCGCCGGTGTCGATCATCCTGATGACGGCGCCGGTGATCCTGCCGCCGTTGCGTGCGGCCGGCTTCGACCTGGTCTGGTTCGGCGTGGCGATGACGATCGTGATGGAAATGGGGCTGATCCACCCGCCGGTCGGGCTGAATATCTTCGTGATTCGAAACGTGGCGCCCGACATACCGCTGCGTGACGTGGTGCTGGGCGTGCTGCCGTTCGTCGCGCTGATGACGCTGGCACTGCTGATCCTGTGCCTGGTCCCGCAGATCGCGATCTGGTTTCCGGACGCGCTGCTGGGAGCGCGGACGCAATAGCCCTGCTTCGCCCTTCGGGCTACGCAGGGGCGGGCGGTGTTGATCCCTTCGAAGAAGGGATCAACA
>Ga0307479_10001388_pt1 | contig 22082 bp, 14 predicted proteins | sample atmos_gasesECM4C_FD_203743 | JGI IMG/M metagenome (GOLD analysis project Ga0307479, IMG submission 203743) | Hardwood forest soil microbial communities from Morgan-Monroe State Forest, Indiana, United States - atmos_gasesECM4C_515 | ecosystem: Environmental > Terrestrial > Soil > Temperate...
CACCGCCGCAGTGGAACGATTTCTACGCGAGGCGCGCTCCGCTTCCGCCTTGAACCATCCGGGTATCTGCATCATTCACGCGATTGAAGAGTACGAAGGACGCACCTTTATCGCCATGGAGCTCCTCGAGGGCCAATCGCTCGATAAGGTGCTGACCTCTGCCCCCTTGCCCGTTTCGCGGGTGATCGAAATTGGCATTCAGTTAGCCGACGCCCTGGATACCGCCCACAAGAAAGGCATCATCCATCGCGACATCAAGCCGGCGAATATTTTTGTGACCGGGCGAGGCACGGTAAAGATTCTGGACTTCGGACTAGCCAAACTGTTGCGCGATTCCGACGGAAATAGTGCCGGCGAAACTCTAGGCGATACCGAGCACTTGCTCACCAGTCCAGGCACCGCCGTCGGCACGATTGCGTATATGTCGCCAGAGCAAGCCCGTGGCGAGGAACTCGATGGGCGCAGCGACCTGTTTTCCCTTGGCGCGGTGCTCTATCAGTTGGTTACCGGCAAGCATCCCTTTCCGGGTTCCACCAGTGCCGTGATTTTCGACAATATTCTCCACAATGCCCCGGTCGCTCCCGTCGCGCTGAATCCCTCCGTTCCCGTAGAGCTGGAGCGCATCCTGAACAAGGCGCTCGAAAAAGATCGCGACGTCCGTTACCAGGTTGCCGCCGAAATGCGCGCCGACTTGAAGCGATTGCAACGCGAGCTCGATTCGGGCCGTGCGGTCCCCCTGTCGTCATCAGTCAAAATTGCGACGGTACCTTCGGTGGAGACCGGGGCCGTCCTAGCGCCTGCCAAGAAGCGCCTATTCCGTTCCAGCACGAACAAGAAGATAAGCGGGGTCTGCGCCGGCCTGGCGGACTATTTCAACATCGATCCCACGCTGATGCGTGTACTGTGGGTACTCGCCTTCCTCGGACTCGGCGGGTTGGATCTACCGGCATATTTGATCATGTGGGTGGCTCTGCCGCTGGCCCCGAGGGACCAAGAGGCCACGCCGGCCCGGGTGAAATCCAGCGGTTCTGTGATAGTGGACGCCGCACGCAAAAACAAAATCGGCGCGGGTCTGACAATTGCAATTATCGGGATTATTCTTGCCGCCGCCGCGTTTGGCGTTTACTCGTTTCTGCAGCGCAGCCGGCACTTGCCCTTCGAGCATTTCTCCATCGAGAATCTCACCAATAACGGCCACGTCTCGTTAGCCGCGCTCTCCCCAGACGGCAAATATCTCCTCCATGTGTACGATGAAAACGGCTTGCAATCGCTCTGGTTGCGCCATATCCCAACCGGGAGCAACACCGAAGTACTTTCTCCCGCGGCCACAAATTATGCCGGCCTGACCTTTTCTCCAGATGGCAGTTATTTCTATTGCGTGCGCCGCGACGAGTCCGAACATACGTTGATGTCGCTCTACCGTGCTCCGGTCCTCGGCGGCTCTCCGCAACTCTTGATTAAAGACGTGGATAGCCCGATTACCTTCTCGCCAGATGGCCAGCGTTTCGCCTTTCTGCGCGAGCGTCACGATTCGCCGTATTGGGACTTGCTGATCGCGCATAATGACGGATCGCCGGATCGCACTTTGCTCGGCAACACGCCGCTGTCATCCGCCAGTCCCATACCGGCTTGGTCCCCCGACGGTAAGACCATTGTGATCCCCGTCTCGCAACCTGTGCATGACTCTCTAAGCGGCCTGCTGGCCGTAGACGTTGCCACTGGAAAACAACAAGTCGTCGCCAACTCCGCGGGGCTGCTTTATTACCAGCCGGTCTGGCTGCCGGATTCTTCTGCGGTGCTCATGACCACCATAAGCCAGATGACCGACCTGCATGGGCAATTGAGTCTGGTGGGCTACCCTCGCGGAGAGTTCCGGCAACTCACCAGCGACACCAACGATTATTTCCACGCCAGCGTTTCCTCCGACGCCCGCAACATCCTCGCGAGTCAAATTCAACGCCGATACCAACTTGCGGTTGCGCCCGCCAATTCCCCGGACGCATTGCGTGCCGTGCCGCTGTCATCCCGCAAGGATATTTGGCGCTGGGATTGGATGGGAGATGGGCACCTGATTATTCCTCAGTTGCCGAACCTTCTGCTGGTCAATCCCGCTGGCGGCCAAGAATCCGTCGTCCTCTCCGACGCAAGCCACATCTCCGACCAAGTTACCTCCTGTGGAGACCGCTACATCGTATTTCGTTCTGCGGGACGCTCCGGGAAGGTTGCCATGAATCTCTGGCGCATGGATACGAACGGGTCAAATCTCAAGCAGCTTACCTTTGGATCCAACGAAAGCGAGCCAATCTGCTCGCATGATGGCAAATGGGTCCTCTTCATTGATCGCGCGGATAAGATGGCGGTCAAGCGCATCCCCGAGGATGGCGGTACTCCAGAGGTGATTCTCAAAGAAGCACTCGGCCAGCCCGATTTGTCGCCGGATGATAAGACGCTAGTGAGCCTGGAAGTTCGCGAACTGGATCACAAACTGGTCCTCAATCTCTACTCCATCGCAGACAAAAAAACCACGTATCACGACGTCGACCAACGGGCCTCCTGGCCCATTGCCTTCAGCCCCGATGGCAGGGCGATTGTTTACAGTGTTCGGGAAAAGGGCGTGGACAATCTTTGGATGCAACCCCTGGATGCCGCCCCATACCGGCCGCTCACGCACTTTACGTCCGAGCACATATGGGCAATCCGCTATTCCCCCGATGGCAGCAAAATCGCTCTCGAGCGGGGACACCTCGAATCCGACGCTGTCTTGCTACGCGAGACCTCAAACTAAGCCAAACTACTCGCCCGCTCCGCCCGGATTGGCATTCGACGGAATCGTATTGGCTTTCGCGTAATAGCCGCGGCGCGCGCGCACTTGATATCCCTTATGGTCGGGCACTTCGATGCGGATCTTGTGATATTTCCCGTTGAGATTGTAGTTGGTGGGATTGTAGGCGATGGAATACTGGTTGCGTAGTTCGTCGCCAATGTCTTGGAACGACTGATCCAAATCATCGACGTGATAGGGAAAAAACGCTCGCCCTCCGGTCTCTTCCGCCAAGTCTTCCAGGATCTTGTCGCCTTCCGTCAGGTGCGTCTTGCGATTGGCCAGCTTGTCCGGGTCCGTCTGTGAGAGCTGAATCCACTGCGTGCTGGTGCTGATGGTGTAAATCACCACGCTGTAGCGCTGCGCCATCTCAATGGCTTCCGCGCGGGTGTGATTTGAGAGATTATCTTCGCCGTCGCTGATCAGAATCATCACCCGCCGCACCACGTCCGGCTGGTCGCCCGGCGGGCGAGGCGGGTGGCTCAATTGGTCTCGGCAAGCATTATAGATTGCGTCGTACGCGGCCGTGCCGCCACCGGCGCGTGTCCCGATGATTTGGTCACGCAGCCGCCCGGCGTCATCCGTGAAGCCTTGAAGAACGTTCGGCTCATCGTCGAAGGTCATCACGAACGCCTGATCTTTGTTTCGCCGTATCACGTTATACAGAAAAGAAACCAGGGCATCCTGCTCGAACTTCAGGCGGTCACGAATGCTGTTGGAGGTGTCCATCAGCAGCCCAATGCGCAACGGCAAGTCCGTCTGCCGGCTGAAATAACGAATAGTCTGCAGCTTGTTGTCGTCCGTGATTTTGAAATCGGCTTTTTCCAGGTCGGGCACCAGCTTGTTGCGGTGGTTCAGCACCGTAAACAAGACGTCCACCAGGTTGACAGTCTGAATGATCTTCCCCTGGTCCTGCCGGGTGGGCGGTTGTTCCTGAGCTGGAGCGGGTTCTTGCCTTGCCGGCTGCTGCTGGGGCGAACCGCTTTGCGGGCTCGTGGCCTGCTGCGCCCTGTCGTTCGCAGAGGTCAACAGCAGCGCGAAAGCAACAAATACAGAAATGCAAATCCGATGCATTCCGTCGATTATAGGTAGGCTGCGAGGGCAGCGTCAATTCGATGAGCAGACTCGCCGGCGGCCGCCCCGACACATTGCAGAAAGTCCCGAAGCTCTTTCGGCAGCGGTGCACTCAGTTCTATCCAACGCCCCGTACGCGGTTGAGTAAAGCCAACCTTTGCCGCGTGCAGAAAATTTCGCCCCAACCCTGGCAATATAGTCTTCCCTGCACGCAGCTGCCTCACCGCGCCATACAGCGTGTCTCCCACTACCGGATGCCGAAGCGCGGCGAAGTGCACCCGGATCTGGTGCGTGCGCCCGGTGTGCAGGTCGGCTTCGATCAGCGTCGTGTTATCGAGGCGCAGCAAAGCGCGCCAATCCGTGCGAGCCTCACGAGACTTCGCTAATACGATGCTGCGCCTCGCCGTCATTCGTGTTCGCCGCCTGGGATCTCGTCCAATGGCCAATTCAATGCGCCCACGGTCTTCCTTCAGTATGCCCTCGAGTAATGCAATGTAGGTCTTCTTGACAGCTCGCTGCCGAAACGCCTCGCCGAGTTTCGCGTGCGCAAAATCATTCTTCGCCACGAGAATCACACCGGATGTCTCCTTATCCAGCCGGTGCACGATTCCGGGCCGCAACGCATCGCCGCCCTGCGACAACTTCTGCCCGCGCCCAAGCAGGGCATTCACCAAGGTTCCCCGCGCGTTCCCCGCTCCGGCGTGCACGGTCATGCCCGCTGGCTTGTTTACCGCGATGACGTCCTCGTCCTCATAGACCAACTCGAGCGGTATGGCTTCCGGCTCAACCTGCGGAGCGGGCCGCGGCTGCACCTGAAGGCTAACGTGCTCGCCCCCACGCAACCGCTGCGCGGCCTTCGCCGGCCTCCCGTCGATAAGCACTAGCCCCGCCTCAATCAACTCCTGTATCCGCGTGCGGCTCAGTTCGGGGCATTCCGCGGCGATGAATCGATCCAGCCTCACGGCAGCGTTGGAAGTCGTTGCAAGAAGGTCCCGCTGATCGGATTCGGGCATTGTCACCGAGCGATTGTAGCAGCCGCGAACCCTTGCACCCCAGATCTAGACCCCTGTTTGCGGATTCAAGTAGGCTATGCACAACGCGCCGGCTGGCGTGCCCCACATGAGCCAGTGCCTGAGCGCTGGGACACGTAACCCGCGCTCACAAGCCCCGTAAGTGGGTTACGCCAGTATTAGCACTTCCCAAAAGTAGACATTGACGACCTTCTCTCCTATTGTTTCGCTGCATGTTTGGCGCAGTATTGCTGCGCCCCAGCTCGGCACGTCGTAAGCAACTAGACGGTGAACCCGTGAAAATCACAAAAATCGCCGCCGTAGGGCTTCGCGGCAGCACTCCCGAAGGTGGCTGGTTGGCTGAGATCAAGCCCGAAGACTGCGTGCATACGCTCATCGCCGTCTTTACTGACGAAGGCCTTAGCGGTTGGGGCTCTGTCTTCACCAATGATGGCTTGGTGCAAGCCGCGCTCGAGGTTCTCGAGCCTCTATATGTCGGCGAAAATCCCCTGGAGCCCGAGCGCGTTAGCGAAAAGCTCCATGCCAACACGTTCTGGATGGGCCGCGGTGGTTCCATCACTCACACCATCAGCGGGATCGACATCGCCATGTGGGACATTCTGGGCAAAGCCACCGGCCAACCGATTGGCCGCCTGCTCGGAGGTCGCTACCGCGAGCGCGTGCGACCTTACGCTTCGCTGCTGATGCGCGAACCGCACGCTCTCGCCGACCAACTGCAGGCCATCCGCGCTCAAGGTTTTCACGCCTTCAAAATTGGTTGGGGACCCTTCGGGCGCCAAAGCTGCGCGCTCGACGAAAAAATCGTTCGCGCGGCTCGCGATGCTGTCGGCAGCGACGCGCTGCTCATGGTCGATGCCGGCGCCAGCGATGCGTTCTGGCCTAACGATTACAAATGGGCGCTGCGCACGGCCAAGATGCTCGCCGGATTCAACGTGTACTGGTTCGAGGAGGCGCTTCCGCCGGACAATTTGCGCGATTACATCCTGTTGCGTCAGCACGCGCCATTGCCGGTTGCCGGGGGCGAGGTTTTGACGCGGCGCCAATCGTTTCTGCCTTGGTTGCAGCAGGGTGCCTTCGATATTGTCCAGCCGGACGTGACCAAGGTTGGCGGCATCAGTGAGGAGCGCAAGATTGCTTGGATGGCCGAGGAAAATGGCGTCCGCTTCATTCCACATGGGTGGAACACTGCCTTGGGGCTCGCCGCGGATCTGCAGCTGGCGTCGGCTTGTCGCAACACTGACTTGATCGAATATCTGAGCGGCTCGCCCTTCATCGACGACATTGTCGAGAAGAGATGGCAACTGGATCGCGATGGCATGCTTGCGATACCGACGGCTCCAGGCTTGGGCATTTCGCTCAACCTGGACGCTGTCGAGAAGCACGCCGGGCAGCGCTTTGCTCGATCTTGAGTTTTTGGAGTGCGGCGGTCTTGCCGCCGCTTTTCGGTGTCGTGAGCGGGCGATCCCCTCACCATTGCCAAGCTTTCGCATGGGATTACGGCTCAAAAGCGGGAGCGGGCTCCGGCACTCCCAAAAGGTCCTCGCGCCATTACTGGCGTGGGAAGGTGAATTCGCCGGAGGGGTCGCGCTCCTTTAGGGCTTTTACTTGGCCGTTTTCCAGGACGAATTCGTAGATGGTGTCGGCGAAGTGCTCGGTACGGAACTGCAGGCCTTTCACGGGGATCAGCTTCTGCGGAACGCCGCCGGGAAACACCAGCGATAACCCGATGCCGGGCTGATAGTGCACTTCAAATTTGACCTTCGACGGGGTCACGTACACGCCGGCGAGTTTTTCGAGCACCTTTGGATCGACGGTCTCCGGCTTGCGCGTGAAAGCCACTTCCGCTTCGTCCAGCGAAATCACGGCTTGGTGGATATCGCCCTGCGGATTGGTACGGAAATTCACCGAAAATTTTCCGTACTGCTCGTCATCCGGGGTGTCAAAGCGGTCGTAGTGAAAATGCGTCATCGGATATTGAAATTCATGAAAGCCAAAGTGCAGCGCATCGCCGTTCTGGTCGATTTTCAAAATTCCGTATGCAGGATTTTCGTATTCGCCGACATACCCGGACAGAGGGTGAGACGGCTTTGTATTGGGTACACGGTCGGCGCCGGCCTTGGCGCGGGCTTCCGTGCTGGCTTTCTTGTTCGCCAGCCGTCGCTCTAACTGCCGTTTGTTCCATGGCGTCTGGTCCATGGCCAGAAGCCGCTCGAAGACGTTGTAGCTGATGTTGTTGTAGAGCGGAGCGCTGTGATCGCTAATTACCAGCACGATCACGCCGATTTTCTCGTTGGGTAGAAACGCTACCTGCGAGTGAAAGCCTGGAAGGTCGCCGCCGTGATAGGTGATTAGGTGTCCGCGATACGATGCGATCTGGCGGCCCATGCCGTAATCCGGATCGAGGATTTCCCAATAGCCCAGCGCCTCGCCCAGTGTGTTGGGCAAGCCCATGGCCGGCTGCAAGGTGGCTTTCAGCACGCTCGAGGGCAACACCTGTTTGCCGCTGTACTTGCCGTCGTTCATCAGCGCGGCTAGCCAATGTGACAAGTCTTCGATATTCGAGACAATCGCCCCGGCCGGCGCAACGCCTTCGGTATCTTCGTAATAAGGAATTTTGTACAGCTCGAAGGAATCGCGTTTTTCGCGGAAGGGCACGCCGTGATCAGCATTCTTCACCATGTCGGCGATCGTGTAATTGGTAGTCTTCATGTCCAGGGGTGTGAAGATCCGTTCGCGCACAAAGTCTTCCCAAGTTTTCCCGGATTTCAGCTCGATGATGTACCCCGCGGCCGCGAACATCAGGTTGTTGTAGAGGAAGGTTGTGCGCATGGGCTGCTGGGGTTCGAGGTACTTGAGTTTGTCAAAGAGCTCTTTGCGGGTGAACGGCGACTTGAACCAAATCAAATCGTGGCGCGTGACTCCGGTGCGATGCGACAACATGTCGCGCAGGGTCACATTGTTGGTGAGCTGATCGTTGTAGAACTGAATCTCCGGGACCGACTCATGGATGGGCTTGTCCCAGTTGAGTTTGCCTTCTTCGACCAACATGCCCGCCGCTACCGCGGTGAAGAGCTTGGAGTTTGAGGCGATGGGCTGCAGGGTTGTCGGGGTAAAGGGCAGCTTCTTCTCATAATCTCGATAGCCGTAGCCCTTGGCGAACACCAGCTTGTCACCCACGACGATGCCGACGCCCACGCCCGGCGTGTTCCAGTCCTTGAGCGTCTGCTCCATGTAGGCATCGAAGCCGTCCAGCCGCTTCGCCACGTCGCCTTGATCGAGAGTGACGGCCCGGCGCTCCTCCTGCGCGCGTGCCGGAACGACGAAGGTTATCAGCGCGAAGATCACCAGGATGGTCGTGTAGACAGAGCGTGCTGTGGTGTAAGTCGAGTGAGCGATCAGCGCAAATCGGACTTTGTCAAAGAGCATCAGGCCGCACCCCTTTGTGATTTGTCGAAGGAATTCGCCCAGGCATTGTATCGGCTCTTTCCGTGTTGGCAAGCCCTGAGAAGTGGGCAGCAAGTAGCGGTTCACTTGGCCGGCAAGCCCGGGAAAAGCCGGAAGCCGGAATGAAAATGGCTGCTCGGGTTCGAGACGCGGAGTCCCAGAAGCGGACGATTTGACCCAATCCCCGGCACAGACGTAAATCGACTAACTCACTCATTTACAGCCACTTGCGCAATTGATGTGTCCGGACGGCGATCTGCACACTATGACGTCAAACGATATAGTCCTACTTCTGGCGGTATTACGGCACACCAAGGGGATGGTTGATAAAAGCGACGCCGCGACTAGTGCAGGTGACGGCTAAGAAACAGAAGAGGGAGTGAAGCTGTGACGAAACAACGTGAGAGTGAGCCGCACTTGCCGCTGACGCCGGCCATGTTTCAGATTTTGCTGGCTTTGGCGGACGGCGAGAAGCATGGGTACGCCATTTTGAAGGAAGTGGCACGGCGCACCTCGGATAAGGTGCGGCTTAGCGCTGGCACATTGTATGGGAACCTGGCGCGGCTGGAGGCTGCGGGGATGATCGCCGAATCGGCTTCGCGTCCGGCGGCGAGCCTTGACGATGAGCGGCGGCGTTACTACCGGCTGACCGAGCTTGGCCGGGAGGTGACCATCGCCGAGGCCGAGCGCATGGAAGAAGCGGTGCGGCATGCACGCGCCAAGAACCTGTTTCGCAAACCGAAACTCGCTCAGTGAGGAAGGTCATGGGGAAAAACAACGCACCGCAATCCCAAAAATTGTTTCGAGCGCTGCTGCGGCTGCTGCCGTTTGACTTCCGCGCCAATTACCAGGGGGAGATGGAAGCCGTTTTCCGCGAGCAGCAACTTGACGTTCAGGAACAAGGCGGCTTTTGGGGCGCTGTGAAGTTGTGGGGAGAGACCATCGCGGGAATCTTTACCACCGCGCCGCGCGAACATTGGGAAATTCTGCGCAGCGACTTCTCTTACGCTTTGCGCATGATCGCCAAGAATCCCGGCTTCACTTGCGTGGCGGTGCTGACGCTGGCGCTGGGCATCGGAGTAAACAGCGCGATCTTCAGCGTGGTGCACTCGGTGTTATTGCGCCCCCTTCCCTACGCGCAGGGTGAGCAACTCATTTTCCTCCGGCAAGAAGGAAAGAAAATCGGCAACGATGATATGGCTTTTTCCGTTAAGGAAATCCAGGACTATCGCGACCAGAACCACACATTGGCGGGCGTGGTGGAATATCATTCGATGTCATTTACGCTTTTTGGCCACGGCGATCCGGACCGTGTGCGCACCGGGGTGGTTTCCGCGAATTATTTCGACTTGTTCGGCATCAAGCCGATGCTGGGACGCACCTTTCTGCCGGCCGACGAGCAACTGGGCGCACCGGCGGTTCTCGTCCTCAGTAATGAATACTGGAAAAACGTTTTTGGCTCGGACCCTGAGATCATCGGCAAGACGTTCGAGATGAACGACCGCGTTCATACGGTTGTGGGCGTGCTGCCGCCGGTACCGCAGTATCCGAATGAGAATGATGTTTACATGCCTACGTCAGCGTGTCCGTTTCGCGCCTCGAAGGACATGCTGGAACATCGCGACCATCGCATGATGGAAGTGTTTGCGCGTGTGAAACCGGGTGTCTCGCTGGAAGCCGCGCGCGCGGACGTGGCCACTATTGCCGCGAATCTGGGTCGAGCGTATCCCGAGGCCTATCCGGAAAACATCGGCTACGCCGTGGACGCGAATCGACTGCAACACGAGCTGACGCACCAGGCGCGTCCGACGCTGCTGGTTTTGCTTGCCGCCGCGGCCTTTGTGCTGCTGATCGCCTGCGCGAACGTGGCCAACCTGACGCTGGCGCGCATGGCGCGGCGCGAGCGCGAACTGGCGGTGCGCACCGCGCTCGGGGCAGGACGCAGCCGGCTGCTTCGACAACTGCTGACAGAAAGCTCTCTGATTGCGTTTCTCGGCGGTGCGCTCGGGCTAGTCCTTGCCAATGGCAGCTTGGAACTCCTGACGCGCTTTGCGGCGCGCCTGACTCCGCGCGCACACGAAATTCAACTCGATACGGGAGTTTTGCTCTTCACTCTGGCGATCGCTGTGGGTACGAGCGTCGTTTTTGGGACGCTGTCCGCGCTTTTCTCTCGCGTGAATCTCAACTCCAGCCTGAAAGAAGGCAGCTCGCCGGTGGGCGGCGGTTATCGCCAGAGCCGGATGCGCAGCGCCCTGATTGTCTGCCAGATTGCGGCGTCTTTCGTTCTGCTGATCGGAGCGGGGTTGATGCTGCGGAGTCTGTTCAAGATGCAGCAGGTGAACCCCGGCGTGGTGACGCAGCGGGTGCTGGCCATGCGCACGACCTATAACTGGTCTAAGTACGGAATGGGCACGGCCCCGGGTGGACAAAAGCTCAATCTGGTGAACAAGAATCTGCTTGAGCACGTAAAAGCCGAACCCGGTGTTCTGTCCGCCGCAGTCACCAGCCGTTTTCCTTTTGAGCCGGAGATCATCCAGGGAGGTCCCGCCAACGTTTCCGCTAAATTTCAAATTCAAGGCCGCACGCTCGGCCCGGGAGAAGCGCCACCCACGACCACGTTCGCGATCGTCTCGCCAGACTACTTTCGCACGCTGGGCATTGCTTTGAAGACCGGGCGGCTCTTCACGGAACAGGACGATTCCAAGGCGTCGGTCATTCCGGTGATCATCAACGAAACCTTGAAGAACCGCCTGTGGCCTAACGAAGATCCCATTGGCAGGCGCATTAGCGCGGACGGAGGTGCGAGTTGGGCGACCATCGTGGGCATTGTGGGCGATGTCCGCGAATTTGGCTTGGACCATCCTCCAGCGCCTGAGGCGTACGTCCCACAAGCAGTGCAGGCCCAGCCGGGCACGCTGTTGGTGCGCACGGCCGTCGACCCCCTGAGTATGAGCAAAGAGATTACGCGGCTGATTCATGAAATGGATCCGCGGACGGCGGTCACGCACGTGATCACGTTGGATCAGGCTCGCTACGAATCCATGGCTTCTCCGCGTTTGACCGCGAACCTGCTGGGGATTTTCGCGGGACTCGCGCTGATCATCGCGACGGCGGGGATCGGCGGCATCATGGCCCTAAGTGTCAGCCAACGCGTCCGCGAAATTGGCATACGTATGGCGCTGGGGGCGGCGCCGTCTAATATCATTCGGCAAGTGTTGGGAGAAGGGTTTCTTTTGGTTGGATTGGGAATCGCGATTGGTGTGGTTGGAGCGTTGGCGCTGATGAATTTGGTGAAGTCCCTGCTGTTCGAGGTTCCCCCTACGGATGTCATTACCTTCAGCGGAGTGGCTGTGGTGCTGACAGCGGCGGCTCTTTTCGCCAGCTACGTTCCGGCGCGGCGGGCGGCGGCGGTGGATCCCAATCAGACGCTTCGGGCGGAATAGGAGAGGTGCGAAAAACGCCCGCCAAAGTCGGCCCTCCGGCAAGCTCAGAATAAAGAGCCGCTACCGAGTGCCGGCTCAGTCGACCTTGCGGACGTGAGGACTTGGGCGGGTGGTGTTTGACACCGTTAAAGCGGCGGCAAGTCCGCCGCACTCCACGCAAACCTGTCACGGGGATTGGTAGAGTTCGATTAGGACTTTGCCGGCGCCGGGAGAGGGCACGAGGAAGAAATTGACACGGGTGTTGTCGGCGCCTGGACGCGTGGCGGGGTAGACAGGCATCACGCCAAATTTCTCTTGCAGGATGGACGATGCGCGGTCCACGTTGGTGCAGCGAAATTCCACCTGCTGCACGCCCTCCCCAAATCTCGTCAAAAATCGGGCGATAGCACCTTGGCCTTGCGGATCGCGGCTGGTGAGGACGTCTAAAGAAATATTGTCGGGGAAGTGCAGCTCGAATTCTTCGGCGTCTTGCTCGGGTGGGACGTGCGCGAGGCGTGGAGTATCGTTTGCCTGACGAATGCGAAGAAAGGTGGCACGGCGCACCGCTAACCCCACGGTGACGCTGGGATTTTTGCCGAGCAAGCCGGCAAATTCGGGATTGTCCCACCACTTGTAGACGGCGCGATCGGCAATGGAGCGGCCCCGACGATAAATTTCCGTGGCGGCGGCGACTCGCATAATGGGGTCGGCGGAGGAGAGGTCGTCGATGGCGGCGGATAAAGGGCTCGACATTAGGGGAAGGATTGTAGCTTGAGGAGGGGAGGAAACGAAGAGCCCGGCTGAGGCAAAGTCAAAATCCCCCCTCAACAAACCGATGGTGGGGCACCCCAACGAGCAATACGGGAGGGGCCTCGGCGGAGATGAAGTAACCAAACGAATGGCGGTATCATCCTTAGACCTATGCCAAAGCCGGTGATGCTGACGGTTGACGACGATCCCGAGGTGCTGCGCGCCATCGAGCGGGATTTGCGGGGTCACTATGCCGACCGCTACCGCGTAATGCGCGCCAACTCTGGGAGCGCCGGGCTAAGTACGCTGCGCGAACTCAAGGCGCGCAACAATCCTGTGGCTTTACTGCTGGCCGATCAGCGTATGCCGCAGATGGACGGCGTCGGATTCCTTACCGAAGCGATGGATATTCATCCGCAGGCAAAGCGCGCGCTGCTTACTGCATATGCGGACACGAATGCGGCGATCGATGCCATCAATGAGGCGCGGGTCCATTATTACTTCATGAAGCCGTGGGATCCCCCGGAAGAAAAGCTGTTTCCGGCTCTGGATGATTTGCTGCACGACTGGACGGCGCAGTTTCGGCCGCTGTATGAAGGAATTCGCGTGCTGGGGACACGCTGGTCGTCGCGTTCGTATGAGTTGCGCGATTTTCTGGGCCGCAATCAGGTGCCGTACCAGTGGATCGATGTCGAGCTGGCGAGCACTGACCCGGATGTGCGGCGGCTGGTGCAGTCGCTGGGACCCGAGGCAGAGACGCTGCCATTGATTCTTTTCCCTGACGGGCAACGCCTGGCGGAACCTCCCGTTCCTGCCGTCGCCGATAAATTGGGGCTGCACACGCGGGCGCAGACAACATTTTATGATTTGGCGATTGTCGGCGGAGGGCCGTCGGGACTTGCGGCGGCGGTTTATGGCGCGTCGGAGGGACTGCGCACCGTGATTGTGGAACGCGAAGCACCAGGGGGCCAAGCGGGCCTTAGCTCGCGAATCGAAAATTATCTGGGCTTCCCTTCTGGGCTGAGCGGCGGCGATTTGGCGCGCCGCGCCGTGGCGCAAGCGCGGCGGTTTGATGTGGAAATTCTTTCGCCGCAGGAAGCGAAGGGCGTTCGCGTGGATGGCCCGTACCGGTATCTCAAGCTGGCTAACGACACGGAGATTTCGTGTCATGCGCTGCTGTTAGCGATGGGCGTGCAGTGGCGAACCCTCGATGTGCCGGGAATCGACCGGCTGCAAGGCGCGGGCGTATATTACGGAGGCGGCGCATCGGAAGCGATTGCCTGCCGTGGAGAGACGGTGTACGTGGTGGGAGGCGCCAACTCGGCGGGCCAGGCCGCGATGCACTTTTCCAAGTTTGCGGAGAAGGTGATCATGCTGGTGCGCGGCGGCTCGTTGGCGGCGACGATGTCACATTACCTGATCGAGCAAATCGAGAAGACACCGAACATTGAGGTGTGGACGAGTAGCAGCGTGACGGAAGTCCACGGCGACACGCGGCTATCGGCCATTACCGTGCAATGCGCCACCACCGGCGAAACGAAAGAACTTCCTGCGAGCAGCCTGTTTATTTTTATTGGCGCGCAACCGCGCACGGACTGGCTGGGCGACTTGGTGGAACGCGATGAGCGCGGATTTATTTTATCAGGGCCAGACTTGCTGCGTGATGGCAAGCGGCCGCCGAACTGGACGCTGGATCGCGATCCCGGTCTGCTGGAAACGAATGTTCCAGGCATTTTTGTGACAGGCGATGTGCGCCACGGGTCGGTGAAGCGCGTGGCATCAGGGGTCGGCGAAGGCGCGGTGGTGGTGCAATTCATGCACCAGTATTTGGCCAAAGTGCAGTAGAGCGTTTGCGGCAAACTCAGTGGCTACCGAAGAAAAAAAAGTAGCGGAGCGTACGGATCAGGCGCACTTGCAGGCGCTGGTTGCCGACGTGCGTAAGGTGCCGACCTTTTCAGACCAGCCACAAGCCGAACTGGAGTGGTTCGTGAGCCAGGCGGAATTGCGTGAGATGCAGGCGGGCGAAGCGGTGGTGAAAGAGGACTCGACCGCGGAGTTCATGTTCGTGCTGCTGGAAGGTGAAATCCGCGGGCGACGGGAGAGCGCCAACGACAGCCCAACCTATACGGTGCAGGCTCCGGCGGTAACAGGCTTGCTGCCGTTTTCGAGGATGAAGAAAGCGCCGCTCACGGCGCGAACAGTGGTGGCCGGGCGCGTCTTGGCCTTCCACTCCAGGCATTTTGACGAACTGTTGCGGCGCATGCCCGGATTGACGCAACGTTTCGTAGTGGCGCTCACGGATCGCGTGCGCAGCTTTACGCAAGGCGAGCAGCAGCGCGAGAAGCTGGCCGCACTGGGGAAATTGTCGGCGGGATTGGCGCACGAATTGAATAATCCCTCAGCAGCGGCGCGGAGGTCGGCGGGAGCGCTGCGCGAGTGCTTGGAACGGCTGAGAAATGCGCAGCGGGCTTCGTCGCTTACTCCGGAAAATTGCGCCGCGATGGCCAGAGCGGAGGAAGAAATTCGGGCGGCACTGAAGCCAGCGCACTTCAAAGATGAGTTTGCGCGGGTGGAGCGCGAAGAAGCGGTACAAAGCTGGCTAGAGGCGCGCAAGATTGAGGATGCGTGGAAGCTGGCGCCGCTGGTCGCTGAAGCAAATCTGAGCGATGCACAGCTTCAGAATTTTGCCGCAGCGGCGGGGGTATCGCTGGCGCCGGAATTGACGCGCTTCGTCACGCTGCTGGAAATGGAACGTATCGCCGATGAACTGGAACATAGCACGGCGCGGATCTCCGACCTGATCAAGGCCATCAAGGAATATTCCTACATGGACCAGGCGAAATTGCAGGAGGTGGACATCACCAAGAGCCTGGAAACCACGCTGACGATCATGCATCACAAGCTGAAGCGCGGGATTACGGTGGAGCGCCAGTATGCGCCGGATCTTCCGAAAATTATGGCCTATGGCAGCGAACTCAATCAGGTGTGGACGAATCTGATCGACAACGCCGCCGACGCTATGGGCGAAAACGGCAAGCTGAACATCCGCACGGCGCGCGAGAATGATTTTGTTTTGGTGGAGATTCGCGACAATGGTCCCGGCATTCCTCCGGAGGTGAAGTCGCGGATTTTCGAGCCGTTCTTCACGACAAAAGGGGTTGGCGCGGGTACCGGGCTGGGGTTGGATTTCGTGTATCGCATCGTGACCAGCATGCATGGATTGGTGTCGGTGAATTCTGAGCCTGGCGACACCCGGTTCGAGGTGAGGATACCGATTCAGGGCCCCCAGTAAACATGCCAGCGCCCGCGCCGCCCCTCGAGCGCGCCAAGACACAAGCGAAAAACCGCAGGGCTCCGCAGACTCCGCCCCCTATAGGAAACCTACCTGTGAATCTTGTAGCAATCCTGAGGACCTGGGACTCCGCGGTGCTGCGCGATCCCACGGGCTGGGTGAGCCCGAGGACATGGGCTAAGCTTTTTTGTTGGGCGGCGCGGGAAAAGCCAAAGAAGCGAGCAGCGCTATGAGCAGAATCCCGACGACGGTGAGCAGCGAAATGTGCTCGGGAATGTGCAGCCACGGATCGGCGATCATCTTTGCGCCGATGAAAAGCAGGACGAAGGCAAGCCCTAGCGTTAAGTAGCGCAGGCGATTCAATACGCCAGCTAGCAGGAAATACAGGGAGCGCAGGCCGAGAATGGCGAAGACGTTTGAGGTATACACGATGAACGGGTCTTGCGTGATGCCGAAGACGGCGGGGATAGAATCGACGGCCAGAGTGACGTCGGTAATCTCGACGACGAGCAAAACGAGGAAGAGCGGCGTGGCGTAAAGCTTGCGCTCCTTACGGATAAAGAAGTTTCCGCCGGCGTAGTCTTGGGTAACGCGAAGATGCCGGCTGGCGAAACGAAAAATCGCGTTATCTTGCGGACGGATTTTTTCTTTCTTCACGAAGAGCATTTGTGCGCCGGCATACAGCAAGAACGCGCCGAAAACGTACAAGATCCAGGAAAATTGGCGAATGAGCTCGACTCCGGCGAGGATCATCGCGCCGCGCATAAGGAGGGCGCCGAGAATGCCCCACTCAAGAATGCGGTGCTGCAGGCGGTCCTCAACGGCGAAACTCTGGAAGATCACCAGAAAAAGGAAGAGGTTGTCGACGCTCAGGGCTTTTTCGACAAGATAGCCGGTGAAGAACTCCAGCGCCGGCTGATAGCCGGAATAGCGCAGAATTCCCAAGCCAAAGGCGATGGCGAGACCGATCCACACGGCACTCCAGGTGGCGGCCTCGCGAAGGGAAACCTTGTGCGCTCGCCGACTGAATACGCCGAGGTCGAGGGCCATCGCGCCGAGAACAAACGCATTGAAGCCCACCCAGAGAAGAGTTGTACCCATAAGGCCGCGCAGCGGGCGTTAGGGATTTGGGGCGTGCGGATCTATGGCGTTGAGATTAGTTAGTTCCACGCGAACGGTTTGGCCGGGCGGGATCGTCACAGGCACGTCCCAAAGGAGCCGGACATCGCCGGCATTGGCATCGAGATTGAGAGTGCTGATCCAATAGTTCCCCGCTGGCAGGCCGGAAAGTGAGGCGATGCCGTCCAGATCCGTATCGGTTTTGCCGGCGAGGTATTTCGTCTGCGCAACGTTGGGCGCGAGGTAGAGGACGCGCTTTTTGTGGTCGGCTTGGAGTTGTTGCCACTTACGCTGCGGACTGATGCTTTCGAGCTCCAGCTCGACGCCGCTGACGCTTTCCGGATGCGCCTGGATGAATTTCTTTAGTACGGTGTGATATTCCTCTACTTGCTTTTTGTAGCGGTCGGGATTTTCCGTTTTGTCGGCATCGCGATATTTTGGGTGGGGGATGCCTTCGGTGACGCCGCCGCTGTTGGAGCGCTGATAGGCGAGCAAGAATTCAGGAACGTGGATGATGTCGTCGGCGTTCAGCAGGCGATCGAGGCCGGGCGCGGTCAAATCGAAAACGTCGTGGGCCTTTAACCATTCCTTCAGCTCTGGTGAGAGTTTCAGGTCATCGATAAATTTGTCGCGGGTGGGCACGGGTGTCTGGTCTTCAACTTCTTTGACCACGTCGGCATAGCTTTTGGTGAGCACGTAGAAAGTGAACTGGCGAACGGGTTCAGGACGCGCGGCAGTGGGGGTGATGCGCGCGGTGAAATTCAGTGTGCCGTTGACGCTTTGGGCTGGCGTTGTGCCTGCGGCCGCCGCGGCACACAGCAACACCACGGAGAAAGGCGGGAACAGTTTTCTCATGCGACTCATCCTAGCAGATTGTGAACCCAGCATCAGGAGTTAAGAGCAATCGCATGTTCTAAGTTGTGGATGTATCCAGTGATCGGTTACCGACGACGCCCAAAAAGGCGCTCGCCACAGTTGGGGGCCGCTACCGGTACGCGCACACGACGTGTTGCATCTGCGATGTTGCGGTTCTTCGCCTCGACTACTGCAAACCGAATTTAGAAGAGGTGGAAGATGGCTTCGACGGTGATCCATGCGGCGATGGCGCGATGGTTGGGGTCGCGCGCCGGAGTGAATCGCCAGGTGTGGACGGTTTGCATGGCGCGTTCGTCGAGGCCGTAACCTACGCCGCGGATGACGCGAATGTCCGAGGCTTTGCCGTCGGCGCCAACGAGAACGCGTAGAGTTACGGTGCCCTGCATCTTTACGTGGCGGGCCTCGTCCGTATAGGCGGGAAGCGGACAGTAGGCGCAGGTCGGCAGTGTCGTCCCAGGAGCGTAAGAGCCGGCAGCGTCACCATAACCGGCTTGCCCTTCGCCGAAGTCGCCCATGCTGTTGCCATCCGCGGAACCAATCCCGTGACCTTTGCCTGGCCCAGGGGAGTTGGTGTCGTTGGCCATCCATGGCAGGCCGATTTTGTCGATGGAGATGACGACCGGCGGAGCGTTTGCGTCGAGCAGCGCGGGCGGAACGGGAAATTCGGGATGCTGATTCTGTAGAAGGGTTGGTCTGATGAGCTGAATGGACGAAATGCGCGGCAGGGGATTTCGTGTGGCGGGAATTGGGCTGCGATCTCCACCGCTACCGCTGCCGGTTGAGGGGTGTCCCCCGAAGGCCCTCAGAAATCCCCGAGGAAGTACGGGCACAGTGCGACCTCCAGGTGCGGAGGAGAGGAGATTTTTTCCCGGTCTGAGCGGATGGAAGGCGAGCGTCACCAGTGCAACGAAAACACACACGTGGGTCAGAGCAGAAATCGTTTGGGCGCGAGTGGCGGCGCGTGTCCGGGCGAACTTAAGCAAATGGATGGGTGCGCCGTTCGCGGCCGTCGGCGAGAGCCCCGCAGGCGCTATGAAGTGCGCGAGATTTTCACGAATTCTCGTCCACCATGAATCGGAAACAGAAGAGGAGAAACGAGGTAAACAAAGGCCCGGCATGGTTGCACCTCCGCGCCCGCCTCAACGTTTGGGTGCTCTGCTGAAGCGAGCAGCAATTGGCAGGTGTGAAGCGGCGAAGGCAATAGTGGTTGCCCGCGTACGCGTCTATTTGGAGGAGTTGGGAAGTGGCAAGGGAAAAGCCTCAGGTCTCCAAATTCAGGAGACCTGAGCTGCAGCGACGTTGAGGGCACAGCGCTGCCGTGTCCTTACGGGACGCAGAGACCGTTTGATTTAGTAGAGGCGGAAGGTGACTTCAATAGGGACGATCACCGGAACCGGTTTGCCGCTGGGACCAACGGCTGGCTTCAGGCGCCAGGTCTTGACGGCTTCCAGAGCTTTTTCTTCCAGGCCTAGGCCTGGCCCTTTGACGACGGAAGCATTGATGGCGCGGCCATCGACGGTGACGGTAACGAGCAAGGTCACCGTGCCCTGATACTTGGCCTTGCGCGCTTCGTCGGAATATTGAGGATTCGGGCAGTAGATGCAGACGGGGATGCCGACTCCGTTTACTCCAGCGCGAAACGCGCCTCCGCCGGTGCCCCCGCCTTCTCCGGGACCGAGACCCCCGCCCGTGCCGCTACCGATTCCGGTCCCGTTACCGTTGCCGAGAGAATCGGAATAGGCTTTGGCGAGCGGGTCGCCAAAACTCATGAGATTAGGATTCTGCACTTTCAAATCGGGCGGACCGAGCAGAGAGGGATCCATGGCCAGCTTGGGATTCTGGTTGATGACGTGAACCTGGGGAGCGGCAAATTGCGTCCAGGTAAATTTGGGGAGCTTCCCTTTGTTCGGCGGAGTGACAGTGTGATTGTTGGCCCCACCGCCGCCGCCGGCCTTGTTGGCGCCCGCAGGCAGTTTCGCAATGTAGGGAGAAAGATCAATGGGCGTGACATCCAGTTTCTTCGTTACGGCTTGCGTTTTGTTCAGGCCCAACAGGGGAATCAAGATGACCAAACCGAAAATCGCTGCATGCAGACCGATCGAGGCTGCTTGGGTCCAGCCGAAGTCTTCATCCTTGGTCCAAATGTCTCTGACCTTCACGGGCTTGCTGGTGACCTGCAGAGGCGGCAGCTTTGTGGGCGAAATGAATTCCTTTACTCGATAAAGGAATCCACCAAAATTCGTGCCCCAATTCACGGTAAGGCGGCTGTTGATGGGGCCCTTGGGGGCAGGGCGCGAGCTTAGAAACTCTTTGAGGTTATCGCCCATGCCCGCGCCGAACGACGTGCGAGTGAACGGCGCGTCGGCGCGTTCCTTAACTTTGATGGGCCGCTCGGTCAAAAATTGCCGAAGGTTGTCCCAGAAATTGTCAGGGACCATGTGCGACGGGGGGCCGAAGGAAGGCACAGCAGTAGCCGGAACTGGGACGGCCGGCTCGGCGCCTGCCGCCGAAGGTTTCCGCTTGGTTAAGCTGGGCGGAAGAAGTGTAATGATGGAATCTGGCACCGTTAACCCCTAGAGCAGACCAAACGACTGGCCATAGTGTTTAGACGTAGAAGTCCTCGACTCGGGTGTACCAACGCAAATACGATTCTCCACAAGTATTAATGGTTGCATGGGCCAGCGGTGTGACACCCACTGGCATTCATTGTAACATACGTCGTTACACTGCTTTCCGATGTTTCCCACCAAACACCATGGGAAATAAAGGCACAGAAGGGATTTGCGCCGACGACGCTATGGCCGAACCATTGGAGCTCAAGAAGACGCTGAACCTGCCCAAGACGGATTTCCCGATGAAGGCCAATTTGCCGCAAAACGAGCCGAAACAGTTGGCGCTGTGGGAAGAAGCCCGTCTGTATGAGCGGATTTTGGAGGCGCGCAAAGGCAAGCCGCTGTTTGTTCTCCATGATGGCCCGCCGTATCCGACTGGTGAAATTCATCTGGGTACTGGGTTGAACAAGATTCTGAAGGATTTAGTGGTCAAAACGCGCAGCATGGCGGGACATTACGCGCCTTACGTGCCGGGCTGGGATTGTCATGGCCTGCCGATTGAAACGCAGGTGGAAAAGGAGCTTGGAGGCAAGGGGAAAGTGCCTCCGGCAGAATTTCGGCGGCTTTGCCGGCAATTTGCGGCGAAGTACGTGGAGCAACACAAGCGCGATTTCAAGCGGCTAGGTGTGTTTGGGCGCTGGCATGATCCGTACCTGACGATGAGCCCGGATTATGAGGCGGTCACTGCTGGGGCTTTCCTGGATTTTATGGAGAACGGTTACGTATATCGCGGCCGGAAACCCGTGTACTGGTGCATTTATGACTCGACGGCGCTGGCGGAAGCCGAAGTGGAATATGAGGACCACACCAGTCCGTCAATCTGGGTGAAGTTTGGTGTAGCCGGCGGCGGGCGGGGCGACGCGGCGAAAATTGAGAGCGAGGTGAGCGCGGTCATCTGGACAACTACGCCTTGGACGCTGCCCCACAACCGCGCGCTGGCGTTTCATCCTGATTTTGAGTACGCGGTGGTGGATACGGAAAAGGGCGCGCTGTTGCTGGCCGCGGATCGCGTCGGAGCGCTACAAGCGGAAAGTGGGATCAAGGAAGCTCGGGTGCGGATGACGTTGAAGGGCCGCGATTTCGAGGGGATGAAATTTCAGCATCCGTTTTTGCCGATTCAAGTGCCGGGGATTTTGGCAGATTACGTCACCTTGGATCAGGGCAGCGGCATCGTGCACACGGCCCCGGGACATGGCGCGGACGACTTCGTTTCCGGCCAGAGATATGGATTGGAGATTTACGCGCCGTTAGACGATCGCGGCGTTTATCTGGAAGGCTTGCCGGAATACAAAGGTAAGGACGTCTTCAGCGCGAACCCCATCGTTGTGAAGCTACTCGCGGATCGCGGCGCGCTGCTGGCCAACCACGAGTACAAGCATAGCTACCCGCACTGCTGGCGCTGCCACAATCCTGTGATCTTTCGGGCTACGGAGCAGTGGTTCATCAAAATTGATGCCGCGGCGCATGGACGAAAGGAGACGTTGCGACAAGAAGCGCTGGCGGAGATTCGTCACGTGAAATGGATTCCGGCGTGGGGCGAAGACCGCATGTACGAAATGATTGCGGAGCGGCCGGATTGGACCGTGTCGCGGCAGCGGTTCTGGGGTGTACCCATCATTGTGTTTTATTGCGAGGCTTGCG
>Ga0307479_10001389_pt1 | contig 22081 bp, 19 predicted proteins | sample atmos_gasesECM4C_FD_203743 | JGI IMG/M metagenome (GOLD analysis project Ga0307479, IMG submission 203743) | Hardwood forest soil microbial communities from Morgan-Monroe State Forest, Indiana, United States - atmos_gasesECM4C_515 | ecosystem: Environmental > Terrestrial > Soil > Temperate...
ATCCGGACTATCAACTCGTGGTTGAGGCGAAAGGCATTGCCAGCGTGCGTGAGGTCCTGACGGCGTATCGGCCGGTCGTGCTGGTCGTCGAGAGTGCCTCGGACGAAGGGGTGCCCGTCGGCTCCGTCGATTCGCGGACAACGAGTTTGCTCTTCGTCGATCCGCAAGAGGAACCGGATGCCTTCATCGAGTCGGTGCGCAGCGCGCTGTCGAGGGCGCGCGCCCTGCCGGTCGGCGCTCGACCACGGCTTAGCGATCGCGAGCGCGAGATCCTCGCGCGGATCGCGAGTGGCCACAGCACCAAGGAAGTCGCGCGCGACTGCCGGATCAGCTCCAAGACGGTTGGGAATCACGTGAACAACATCTGCCAGAAGCTCCACGTGCGCCATCGCGGGCAGCTGATCCGCTTCGCGATCGAGGAGGGCCTGGCGACCCTGGAGCCGGCCCCGGCTTAGTAGGCGCCGTGCAGGGTCAGGACCACCCAGGCGGTCCTGACGATCAACCTGAGGTCGCCCCAAAAACTCCAACTGTCAACGTACTGGAGGTCAAGGGCGAGCGCCTCGTCGAAATTGAGCTGCGCCCGACCGCTGACCTGCCACAGGCCGGCCAGGCCGGGTTTGACGCTCAGCCGGCGCGCGATTCGCGGATCGTCCAGATGGAACTCGTGCGGAAGGCGCGGCCGTGGCCCGACCAGGCTCATGTCGCCGCGGATGACGTTGATCAGCTGCGGAAGCTCATCGAGGCTGGTGACCCGCAAGAAGCGTCCAACTTTCGTCACCCGCGGATCGTTTCGCACTTTGAACAGCGGCGGCAGCGCCTCGTTGAGATGCTCGATCTCGGCGCGGCGACGCTCGGCGTGTGGCACCATGCTGCGCAGTTTGAGCATGCGAAACCGTTTGCCGCAACGCCCGAGTCGTTCCTGCGTAAAGATCGGATTTCCGGGGGACTCCACGACGATCGCGAGGATCAAGAGGACCAGCAAGGGAAGGGCGACGAGCAGCGCCATGGAGGCGACGACAACATCGAAGAGCCGCTTGGGGAGCCCGCTCGAACAGACCGGCCGAGGAGGTGCGGCGGTCGCGAACAGATCCCTGGCTGCGGCGGTGTTCAGCATTACTGTGTCTCCTCTCGATGACGATCGGCGCTTCCGGCTCGTCGCCTCATCTCACTTCGAGTGTATGCACCGCGCGCTGCGGTGAAAATGAGATGAAATTCCATCGAGTTGTGCGCCTGTCGGCGGCTGGGGCGGCCCGGTCCCGAGCTTCCGGGACAAGCGCCCTATTCCGCTCTAGCTGGCGACCTGCTGCACGGGCACCGGCCCGTCAACGGAGATCGTCCCTGCGACCGCACCGCGGAGCTGGGCGAGGTCGACCGCGGCCGAGCGCGCCCGCCACCAGCGAGCGACCTCGCGTGGAAGCGCATGCCAGAAATCGGCGCGCCGCCGCATGGCGCGGAGGAATGCCTCGTAGAGCTGCCAGCTCGGCGGGCTCTTGAGGTAGTCGGGGTGCGCGTTGACAAGCGCCAGCCCGCTGTAGCTCCTGATGAAGTCGACCTTCTTCAGCCAGACCTCCGGGGTCGTCTGCTTCAGGACGGCGGTCAGCGTGTAATCCTGGACCAACGTGTAGGGCAGCTCGAGGAAGCGGCCGATCGAAAACGGCCAGAGGCTCATCGTCCCGCCCGCCTGTGGCTCGTAGGGGTCGGTATCGAAGAAGGACAGGTCGTACTCGATGTCGAGCGCCTGCATCCACTCGGGATTCCGGTGGGTCAGCGGGGAGCGGAAGCCAACCGCTTCAAACGTCCGGAGGTGCCGATTGATCTGTTGCGCGCGACGCATGAAGGCCGGCTTCGACCTGAACAGCTTGCCGTCGTGCTTCAGGCCGTGCAGGCCGACCTCGAAGCCGCGCTCGCGCAGCTCCGCCATCAGCCCCCAGTCGAGCCGATAGTCCTCCGGGACGAAGTTGAAGGACGAACGAAACCCGTAGGTGGCATCGAGGTCGGCGAGGGTGCGCACGAACGCCTGGCCGTCGCCGGTTTCCACGTCGTGGGTGAGGACGAAGGCATAGGGACGCGCCTCGGGCCAGAAATGAATGAAGGGCGCCGCCGGCTCGCCGCGCCGCCGCAGCAGCTGGCGCACGACCTCCCACTGAAAGCGCGGGTACCGGTCCTCGACCGGCCAGCCAAGCGGGAACGCCTTCTCGGTCGATCCCGAGTACAGCCGGCGCAAGTGGGCGGAGATGGCTCTCGGCAGCAGTGGTTTCACCGCGTAATAGGCCCGCTTGAGCGGGCTCAGCTGCCAGTGGTCCTGTCCGAACTGGCCCTCGCCCAGGGTGTTGAACAGCAGGGCCTCGATGCCGATGCCATCGGCGGTCGCGGCCGGCGGAAGCTGGGTGGCCGCGGCGCGGATCGCGCCTTCCCACTCCCCGGCACTGGGGATGGGTTCCAGCAGCAAGCGCCAGAAGGCGGCCGGAGTGTTCTCCCGGTACAGACTCCAGGTCGGGGCGGTCATCATGATCAGGCGACGGTCGCGGCGACGCGACCGTAGAGCAGTTCGCCGGCGGCTCGGCAGACGATGGGCGGCGATACCTGGATCACCTTGGCCAGCGCCCAGAGTGGCACCCTGGCCATCGCCCCGGGGGGTGTTTGCGCGACATACGAATACACGAGCGGCACTTCCGTCGCCCCCCAGCGGCGCTTGTAGGCGCGGAGGCCGTCGTTGGCGAGGTCGGTGCGGCCCATGTCCAGCAGCCGGTAGCCGCGCTGGCAGGCCCACTCGATCGCGGTCCGCATCACCACGTAGTTGGCCTGGTGGTCCCAGTAGGTCGGGTCCGATGCGGAGAATTTGTAGATCAGGTTGCCGTTCCAGGCCAGGTAGAGCGCCGCCGCGATCGGCCGCCCGTCCTTATAGGCGAACGAAACGAACCCCAGCCCCTTAAGGACGACCTGCTCGAAGACCGCCTCGATGAAGCGCTTCGGTTGCACGGGGACTCCCAGCCGCCGACGGGTCTCCACGTGAAGCCGGTAAAAGGGATCCAGGTCCGACGCCGCCTGACTCACCCGCGCCTCGACGCCCAGCCGCTCCGCCTTTCGAAGTCCCCAGCGCACGCTGCTCTTGAAGCCTTTGGCGATTCGCTCCACGCCGCCGTCCAGCGGCAACAGATGCTGGACCGCCCGGGTCACGCGCTTCACCCCGGGCGCGTCGGGCAGCGCGCCGTGGATCGCGATCCGCCGGATTCCGAGCTCTTCGCGTTGCCGCACGAGGTTGGTGGTGAAGCGCGCCAGGTCGTCAGGGCCCTCGACGAGCGGCGGGCAATGATCGGTGAACGGCAGCGACTCGAAACGCAGTCCGTTGAACCGCCCGCGCATCTCCATCAGCGGCAGACCCGCGACGATCTCGCCGGCGCCATCGGTCTGGACCAGCAGCCGCGCGTGGTGCCCGTAGCTGCTGGCCAGCAGGTCCGACCAGGCAGGGTGATGGAACAGCGTGGCCTCGGGGCGCGATCCGATAAAACGGAGCCAGCGCGGGTCCTGGCCCGTGCAGATGTTGAGTGCGGCAGGCAAGGGTGGCCCTTACCCTCAGACGGCCTGTTGCGCGATGGGGTTCGATTCCAGCAGTTCGACTGGTTGACCGCGTTGCGCCAGGGACTGGGTCGCCGCTTCGAGGATGCGGACCACCCGCAGCCCGGACTCGCCGTCGGAGAGCGGTCGCCGACCCTGCCGGATGCACTCGAGGAAGTCCTGCGCCTCCGCGCGGAGTCCCTCGGTCAGGCTGAGCTTCGGGGCCCACATGTCACCGGTCCGGTACCCGATCATCGATTCGTAGACGCCCTCCGGCCGATTCGTCAGCGTGATGCCCTTGTCGTAGATCTTGACCTTCTCGCTCGGTTCCAGGTCGTCGTAGACGATCATCTGGCGATCGCCACAGACGAGCGTGCGGCGCACCTTGACCGGGGCGAGCCAGTTGACGTGGTGATGCGCGAGCAGCTCATCCTCGAAAAAGCAGGTGAGGTATGCCATGTTGACCGGTTTGCCCTCGACGTGGGCGGCGCCGGTCGCGGCCACCGCGCAGGGTTGCGCGCCGAGGACGTAGTCCATGATCGAGAGGTCGTGCACGGCGAGGTCCCAGAGGACGTTGACGTCCCGCTGAAACAGGCCGAGGTTGACCCGCACCGAGTCGTAGTAGTAGAGCCGCCCCAGGCTGCCGCTGTCGACCAGCTCCTTGATGCGCCGCACGGCGCCGGTGTAGAGGAACGTGTGGTCGACCATGAGGACCAACCGGCGACGAGCCGCTTCCTCGATCAGGCGGCTGGCCTGTTCCGAGCTGGTCGCGATCGGCTTGGCGACAAGGACGTGTTTGCCCGCCTGCAGCGCCTCCATGGCCAGGTCGAAGTGGGTCGACACCGGCGTCATGATGACCACCGCCTCGACGAGTGGGTCTTCGATCATGGCGTGGCTGTCGTCGGTGACGTTGATGGCCGGGTAGCGGGCATGGGCCTGCGCCAGCAGCTCGGGGCGTTTGTCGCTGACCGCCCAGACCTGCGAACCCGGGACCTCGCTGAAGTTGCGGACCAGGTTGGGTCCCCAGTAGCCGTAGCCGATGACACCGATCCGCACCGGTGGGGCGGCCTGTGGCGACTCCCAGGGGGCGTCCGCTCGCGGCGGGGCCGCCGGTCCGATGGCGGGCAAGGTCTGAATCGGACTCGCGATCTGTGGATCGATGAATTCGATGGCCATGACCCTGCCCTGCGAATCAGCCTAGGGGCGCCCGCTGCTCGCGGGAATAGGCGAGCCCCGCCGAACCCGCTCGCAAGTAATGGGCTTCACAGCCAGCTTGTCCCGGTGGGCGGGCAACCCGTCCCGGCTTCCACGTCCAGGCATGGCCGTCACCGGGTCAGGGCCGCGTACGGCAACAGCGCAAACTCGGCCAGCCAGGGGAGCGGGTCGTCGCGCGTGAAGACGGCCTCCGTGTGACACGGTTTGAGGCTCTTGAAGTAGGTTTTCAAGTTGAGGTCACCCCGTCTGAGCGCTCCGAGTGCGGTCGGCAGGTCCGTCAAGGTACGCATCCAGCGGAAGCCGGCGGGCGCGCGGCAGGGGTCGGGCGACTCACCGATCTGGTCGGCGAAGAGCAGGTAGGCAAAGTCGACGCCGGCGCGGCTGCCGAGCGAGTGGTAGCCCCAGGTCCGCGCGTTGAAGTCGAGGAGCTTGTACTGGCCATCCCTCGGGTCGAGCTTGTACTCCAGCTCGACGAGCCCGTAGTAGTTGACGGCCCGCAGCAGCCGTTCGGACAGGGACTCGAGCTGGGGGAGATCAACGGTCTCGACGAACGTGCTGGCGCTGCCGAACTCGAGCGGATGCTGCCGCAGCCGTCGCGCCACCATCCGGCCGACCGCCTGGCCGCCTTTGAAGAAGGCGCAGTACGCAAATTGGTGAGATCCATTGCCGGGGACGAAGTCCTGCACCATCACCTCGCCGGGGCGAACGACCGACGACGCTCGCAAGAAGAGCTCGATCAGCTCCGCCTTCGAGCGCGCCTTCCAGGCCTTGGCCCCGGTGGCGTAGACGAAATGCTCCTTGATGGCGGGTTTGATCACGAGTGGGAAGGGGGCGTCGATGGCCGACAGCTCGTCCAGGTCCTTCGGATACCAGGTCCGCGGGGTCGGTAGCTGCAATCGATCGGCCAGGGCATACGTATTGCGCTTGTCCCAGGCCCAGCGCACGGTCTCCCAATCGGAGGTTGGCACGCGAAACTGCTGACGGAGCCGGTCGCGGTGAATCGAGAACGCGGCCACGGTTTCTTCCCGCGTCGGATACAGCACCCACCCATCGAGCCCGAGCTTCTTGCCGACGTCGAGGACCGCGTCGACGCAAGCCGCTTCCTCGCGCAGGCTCCGGACTCGAACGGCGTGGGTGGTGTAGCGAGAGTAGCGGCTGATCGACCGCCTGTCGTCGATGACGCAGACCGGGACCCCGCGCCGCCCCAGGCTGCGGACGATGCCGAGTCCCTGGTAGTCACCACCGACCACGAGGGCGCCGACCCCGGCTTGCATCAGGCTCGGGGTGATCGCGCGGCGACCGCCGTGATCCGTCGAGCCGCCACGTCCGCGCCTGACACGAATCGGCAGATTGGCCCGTAACTCTGATCCGCCAGCCCGCCGACGAAGTGGAGCCCGGGAACCGATGACTCGAGCCACCGGTTCAGCACCGGGAACCCATCCCGCTGGCGCACGGCGACTTGCAGGGAGGGCGCGATCAGCGAGAGTTTCTGCAGGTTCGGCCTGTAACCGGTGGCCAGGATGACATGGTCGACCAGCCGCTGGCTGCCGTCGCTCAGCTCGAGGCGCACCCCGTCGCTTGCCGCTCGGGCTCGGGTGACGTGCGTGTCGGTCGTGGTCCGCACGCGGCCGACCACCCGATCCATGAGCCAGCGCGCGCCCGCGGGCCGCACCGCCCGTCGGGTGGCCGCCTGCTTCCACCCGCGTGGGAGGAGCCTGAAGGCGAGCGGAAAATGGAGCAGCCAGTTCAAACCGGGAGGCCCCACGTCGCTGGGCGCGTAGAGCAAGCGCCGGCCCGGGCCGGCATAATCGTGGAACTTCAACCAGCGGACCTCCCGGCGGACGATCAGCTCCACCTCGGCGCCGGCCTCGTGGAGAAGCGCGGCGTACTCGATCGCGCTCTGTCCACCGCCGATCACCGCGACGCGAGCGCCGCTGAAACGGCCGAGGTCACGGTGGGCGCTGGTATGCGAGACGGCCGATGGCGCCAGCTCGGCGGCGAACGCCGGGCGGTTGGCGAACTGCTCGATACCCGCCGCGACGACCACCCGGCTCGCCGCGAGCATCCGGCCATCGCGCAGCGCGAGGCGGAAGCCGCTGCCGTCGGTCTCCAGCGACTCGACATAGGTCTCGTCGACGTCTGGAACTGCCCGCTGCTGGAACCAAAGGCCGTAGTCGACGAAGTCCTCCAGCGGGATCGGCATCTGCCGGCGGCGTCCAGTCGCCGCGATAAAACTGTCGAGGTCATACGCCCGGCCCGGGGCGGAGAGACTCGAGGCGCTCCACGCCGAGCGAAGGAACATGCCGGCGGGCATGCCGCGCCAGAAGTCCATCGGCTTGCCGAAGATCCTGACCGGGACCTGTGCCGCCCGCAGATGGGCCGCGACCGACAGGCCGTAGGGCCCGGCGCCAATGACCATGACGGGATGGGGAGTCATCGGCCTCAGCCTAGGTCCGATGGTCGGCTGGCCAAAATAGGCAGCCACGCTGGGCGGTCGAGGAAAGTCCCATGACTTTGCGAGAAAGTCCCGGGTCGCGCAACCCGGTGCATCGCGCCCGCGGCCGGCGAGTCGGCGCGCTGGGAAAAAGGACTATTGACCGGCGTCCGCCGTTCGCGCTTACTTGTAGCTGTGGCCCGCACAGGTTCTACCCCCCCGCCGGTGAAGGCATTCTGGAATACCCCGCCGGAACCCGTCAAAGTGGAGGCGGCGGCGCCGACGCGACCGCGTCTGGCCGTTGCGACGCCGATTGCTGACGACCGGCCGGCCGCGGCGCGCGCCGAGCTGATGCCGCCGGCCCGGATCGTCCGGGTGTTGATCGCCGATGATCAGACGCTGTTCCGTTCTGGCCTGGGCAAGCTCCTCGGCGAAGACCCCCGGATCGAGGTCGTCGGCCAGGCCGGAGATGGGGCGGAAGCGATCGAGCGGGCGACGGTGCTGCGACCCGACGTCGTGCTGATGGATCTCAAGATGCCGAATCTCGATGGCGTGGAGGCCACCCGACGGATCATGAGTGAGCTTCCCGAGGTCAAGGTCCTGGTGCTCAGCACCTTTGACGCCGACAGTTTCGTGCTGCAGGCGCTCCGGGCCGGGGCCAATGGGTACGTCCTGAAAAGCTCCGAGCCCGAAGCTATCGTCTCCAGCATCCTCGCCGTGGTCTCGGGGGAACGCGTCATGGCCAGCGCGGTCGCGAACCGCGTCCTCGACATGCTGACGGGAAGCGCCAGCCCGAGGGAGTTCTACGACGGGCTGACCAGCCGCGAGATCGAGATTCTCAAGCTGCTCGCCACCGGTCAGGCGAACAAGCAGATCGCGCGCCGCCTGAATATCAGCGAGAAGACGGTTCGCAACCACGTCAGTCACCTGTACGAGAAACTGCACATCTACGATCGATCGCAGGCGGTCCTGTACGCAGTGCGAAAAGGGCTCGTCGAGCTGTAGGTCGTCCAGGCCGTGCGACCGGTGGTCTTATCGCCCCACGAGGTCCACGTTTGGCGCGCTCGTTGGCGTGCGCTCGCCCCCCCGGCGGAGCGCGCTGGGCGTCGGCGAGCGCTGCTCAAGGCGATCCTGAGCCAGTACCTGCCGATCGAGCCGGCGGCGATGCGCTTCGTCTGCAATCCGGCGGGCAAGCCGGCCCTCGACCCGGACCACCAGGCACCCTGGCTGTCCTTCAACGCGGCGCACACCGGGGACACGTCCGTCTACGCCGTCACCCGCGGTCGACAGGTTGGCATCGACATCGAGGCCGTTCGTCCGCTCCCTGAGCTCGAGGGGATCGCCGCCCAGTTCTTCACGGCCCGCGAGGCGGCGCTGATCCGCGCCCTGCCTGCGCCGGATCGCCTCGAGGCCTTCTTCACCTGCTGGACGAGAAAGGAGGCGTATCTCAAGGCACTCGGCCATGGGTTCACGCTCGCCCCCAATCATGTCGACGTCCCGGCCGCCGGCGGACCGGTTTTCAAGGTCGAGACGGTCGCCCCCTATCCTGGCCACCTGTGCACGGTCGCGGCCGCGGGCCGCGACTGGCGGATCAGTTGGCGGGCGTGGCCGCCGGCGCCGGCTCCGACGCAGGCCGCCGCTCTGACGCCTCTCGCTCGCTGAGACAGCTGCGAATCTGCTCGGCAAGATCGTCGAGGTGATCGGTGCGGCAGCTTACGTGCGTGCCCGGTATGAGCCGGATGTCCACCCCGTCCGAGGGTCGGACCTGGCCCCACCACAGCTTGCGCCGATCGGGGTTCTCGCGTGCGAACAGGTACGTCACCTTGCCGCGGTAGGGACGGGGGGCATAGCCGGAGACCGCCCAGATGAAGACCGCGAGCCAGTCCTGCCGCAGCGCCCCCGGGGCGGGCAATGGGGAAAAGCGCCGCGGATGTTTGGCGCGCCATTCGCGCATCAGGCGGTCGGCGTGGTCGGTGTACTCATCCCTCGCCCGTCGGATTTTTCGCGAGATGAAGCGGAGCGACAGGAACAAGTTGAGCTGGCGACGCTCGCCCACTCCCAACAGGCGGCCCACCCGCCGGATGGCGGCGCCCATCGCCCGCATCGATCGGATCGGCCCGGCCATCGGGTCGATGAAGAGCAGCAGGTCGATCTTCTGCCCCTGGGCGCGCAGTTGCTGCGCCATTTCGTAGGCGTACAGGCTGGCGCCACAGAAGGCGCCCAGCGCATATGGGCCTTCCGGCTGGATCCGGCGCATCGCGGCGAGGTATTCGGCGGCCATCGCCTCGATGCTCGGTGGTGCCGACAGCCCGTCGAAACGATAGGGGTCCAGAATGTGAAAGGGCTGGTCTGGGCCGAGCGCGCGGGCGAGCGAGAAGCAATAGAATGCGCCCCCCTGCCAGTGCACGTGCAGGTAGAAGAAGGGCCGCTTCGACCCGCCGGGTTGCAGCGGGATCACTGGCGTTCGCGTGCTGCCCGCCAGCGCGGGATCGCCGGCAGCCCGCGCCGGTTCCATGACCTCGGGCCTCGCGCCGGCGGCCGCGCCCGGACGCCAGTACTTCTGGAGCAGCGCGCGCTTGACGGCGGCCAGCTCGGGTGTGTCGGGCACGCTTGCGTCTATGGCACTTCTCCTATCGCCAATTGTCGCCAGGTGTGGCATCGCGGGCAATGAGCACCACGCGCCGGTACCGGCGGGACAAGCCACCGGGACCCCGCGGGACCCTGGTCCCAGCGCCCGGGACAGGTCGTGCGAACGTCGTTACTTGGGGCTCGCCCCTGGTGGCGCCGCCTATTCCTGCACGGTCCAAAGCGCCATAGGCTGAGATCTGGAGGCGAGAACATGGCATTGAAAATCGCAGAGCCCGATCCCGGGCCGGACCTTTTCGGGACGGCCACCGCCACCGACCTGGTGGCGGCGCGCGCCGCGCAGGCCCCGCAGGCAACCGCGGTGGTGCGAGGCACGCGATCCATCAGCTACGCCGAGCTGGATGCTCGCGCGGAGCGGCTCGCCGATCACCTGCACGGCCTGGGGGTCGGCCCCGGTGTCATCGTCGGCCTCTGGCTGAACCGCTCGATCGAGATGGTGATCGGCGCGCTTGCCATTCTGAAGACGGCCGCGGCGTACCTTCCGATGGATCCCGGCTGCCCACCCGAGCGTGTCGGCTTCATGCTGGCTGACGCGCAGGTACCCGTCCTTGTGACCGAGAAAGCGCTATCGCAAACACTCCCGACGCCCTCCTGCCGGGTCGTCTGCCTCGATCCGGGCGGCGCATTCGTAGGCTCAGGAAACGCGCGTCGGCTGGCCGGCGGACCCAGGCCCGGCGACCGCGCCTACGTCATCTACACCTCGGGATCGACGGGCCTCCCGAAGGGCGTCGAAGTCACGCACGACGCGCTGATGAGTCTCGTCCTCTGGCACCAGCGCGCGTTCCGGGTGACCCATGCCGATCGCGCCACCCAGATCGCGAGCCCCGCCTTCGATGCGGCGGTTTGGGAGCTCTGGCCGTACTTGACCGCTGGCGCCAGCGTCTACATTCCGGAAGAGGAAACTCGCACGGATCCCGGTCTGCTGCGCGACTGGCTCGTGGCGCAAGGCGTCACCATCACCTTCGTCCCGACCCCGATGGCGGAGCTGGCGATGACCCTCGAATGGCCGAAGCGAACCGCGCTTCGCATCCTGCTGACTGGAGGTGACACCCTGCACCGCTATCCGCCTCAAGGTCTGCCGTTCGCGGTCGTCAACAACTACGGGCCCACCGAAGCCACGGTGGTGGCGACCTCGGGGTTGGTCGCTCCACTGGCGGGCCAGTCGACGCTGCCGTCGATTGGGCGGGCGATCAGCGAGGCGTGGATCTACATCCTCGATGAGAACGGTGAGCCGGTCAGGGCCGGAACGTTGGGCGAGCTGTACATTGGCGGACGAGGCGTCGCCCGCGGCTACCTCAATCGCCCCGAGCTGACCGCATCGCGCTTTAGTCCCGATCCATTCGCGCAAGACCCGCAGGCGCGGATGTATCGAACCGGTGACCTGGTCCGGCTCCGTCCCGATGGGGATCTCGAGTACGTCGGGCGCACCGACGATCAGGTCAAGATCCGAGGGTACCGGGTCGAGCTCGGCGAGATCGAGGCGGCGCTGGCCGGCCATCCCGACGTCCGTCAGGCGGCGGTGATCGCCCGCGAAGATGCACCGGGCGACAAGCGGCTCGTCGCCTACATCGTTCCCGCCTCGTCCCTTCCGCTCGATACCACGGGACTGCGGAGCTTCCTGAAGAGCCGGCTCCCCGAGTACATGGTCCCGGCGATTATGGTCGCGATGCCCGCGCTGCCGGTCACCACCAACGGGAAGGTCGACCGACGGGCGCTCCCGGCCCCGGAGGCCGCACGGGCGGCCCAGGATGACGATACGCGGCCGCGCTCCCTGATCGAGGCGCGCGTCGGTGAGATGGTGTCCGCCCTGCTGCAGGTCGATCGCGTCGCCGGCGATGAGAACTTTTTCATGCTCGGCGGCCATTCACTGATGGGGGCTCAGCTGCTGGTTCAGGTGCACGAGACCTTCGGGGTCGAGCTCCCGTTGCGGACCTTGTTCGAGGTCCCGACGGTATCGGGGTTGTCGCTCGAGATCGAACAGCGGCTGGCCGCCGACCTCGAGGCCCTGACCGACGACGAAGCCGAGCGGTTGCTGGCATGACGTCGTGCAGCCGCCGTCTGGGCCGGCCCACGTGAGCGTGCGCGAGCAAGCCCGCTCTTCGGATTCGGTGCTGAGCCTCTATCAGCTCCTCGATCCAGAGGTGCTGGCCGATCCCTATCCGCTCTATCACCGGCTGCGCGCCGAGGATCCCGTGCACTGGGACCCATTTCTCCATGCCTGGGTCGTTACTAGCTACGCCGACGTCGTCACCGTCTTCCAGCGGTTCTCCGCCGACCGTTCGTATACGCCGGAGCAGCTCCAGGCATTGGGAATGGCGGCACTCAGTCCGATCGCCAGGGTAATGGTCCAGCAGATGCTCTTCATGGATCCTCCCGCGCACACCCGAATCCGCGGCCTGGCCGCGAAGGCGTTTACCCCACGCCGGGTCGAGCAGCTCCGCACCCACATCCAGGAGATCGTCGACGACCTGCTGGATGCGGTCGAGGCGAAAGGCTCGCTCGAGGTGATCGCCGACCTGGCGTATCCCCTACCGGCGATCGTCACCGCGGAGCTGCTGGGTGTGCCGCCGGCGGACCGCGATCAGCTGAAGGCATGGTCGGAGGACTTCGCCGAGATGCTGGGGAACTTTCAGCACAACCCGGACCGGTTCACGCGCGTCCTGCGCAGCCTCGAGGCGATGCTCGCCTATTTCCGGGAGGCCGTCCGGCGAGAACGGGAGCATCCGGGCGACGGACTGATCCACGCGCTCACCACCGCGGAGATTGACGGCGACCGCTTCACGGACGATGAGGTGGTCGCGAACACGATCGTGACCATGGTCGGAGGCCAGGAGACGACGACCAACCTGATCGGCAATGGGATGCTGGCCCTCTTGCGCCATCCGGATCAGTTGGATCGGCTCCGCGCCGATCTCACGCTGATCCCGAGCGCGGTCGAGGAACTGCTTCGCTACGAGAGCCCCAGCCAGCACACCGCCCGCCTGGCTCCGCAGGACGTGGAGCTCGGGGGCAAGCTGATCCGTACGCGCCAGGCGGTGATTGCCGTCATGGGCGCCGCCAACCGCGACCCGGCGCGTTTTCCCGATCCCGACCGGCTCGACATCGGCCGAGCCGACAATCGCCACCTGGCGTTCGGCTGGGCCAGCCATTTCTGCTTCGGCGCGCCACTGGCTCGGATCGAGGGGCAGGTGGCCTTCGAGAAGTTGATCGCGCGGTTCCCCCATTTGCGGCCGGCGCCGGGCCCGGTCACCTGGCGGCACAACCTCGGCCTTCGGGGGCTGACCACGCTGCCGGTCTTGCTGTGAGCACGGGCAACCTCCTCGGGTCATGATCCGCGGCGCGCGCAAGGTCTCGCGGCGGATGATTCCCGATTCGGGTCTCCTTCGGTCGTCGGCCATCGTCCTGGCCGGCGATTCCCTGGCCCGCTTCCTGGGGTTCCTGTTCGCGGTGGCGGCCGCTCGTCTGCTCACTCCCGCGGGCTACGGCCGCATTGCCTTTGCTCTTGCCCTATCCGCCATCGTCTCCGTCCTCACGCTCAATGCCCCCTACGGGCTCAGCCGCTTTCTCGCCCGCCACCAGGGCAATGACCGAGTGCTCGAGATCTACTCGACGAATTGGCTGGTCGTGATCGGCCTCATGCTGTCGGCCAGCTTGACGCTGCTGGTTCCGGTCGCCCTGGTCGCCGGATTGGATGGCGCGATGCTCTTCGCCTTGATTGCGAACCTGCTCGGCACCGCCGTCCTCCAGACGTACCGCGAATCGCAAAAGGGATTGGGGCGCCTGTGGGCCACCTCGACCTTCTGGGCGCTCGCGAATCTGCTCGAGCTGATCGGCATTCTCATCGCCGCGGCCTTCGGATTCCGCTCCCCCGCGCTCTATCTGGCCATCTACGGTCTCTCCAGCGTCTGGGCACTCGCCCTGATGCAGCCGGTCGCACCGACGGGCCTGAAGTTCGTCCGGGCGCTGATCACCTGGCGTCAGGTGACGGCGATTGCCCGGTTTGTCTGGCCGCTGATCCTTCAGGGCATCTTCTACAGCGTCTGGGTTTGGGCTGACCTGATCCTGGTGCACGTGTGGCGGCCCTCGGCCGTCGGCAGCTACGCCGTGGCGAAGACCTTCGCCCTCGTGCTGATCGTGCCGCCTACCGCGATTGCCACCGCGCTGGCCCCGCGGATGGCCCGTCTGGGCGAACCCGCGCTGCGCGCCTATCTCCGCTACGTGATAGGGCTGACGGCCGCCATCACGGTGCCCCTCGGCGCAGCCATGGCGTTCCTCGGCACACCGTTGATCGGCCTGGTGTTCGGGAGCCGGTACGCGCTCGCCTCTGCCGTGGTGCCGATCCTCATCCTGGGGCAGGTTCTTTACGGCCTCTACCTCGTCCTCGCCAGCAGCTGGGCCTGGGGCCTGGGGCGCCCGCAGATCGATCCGGTCGCGACCGCGGCCGCCATGATGGTCACCATCGCCGTGGGCTTGGTGCTCGTGCCGGCGGCAGGGTTGCTGGGCGCGGCCCTCGCCTACACCGCGGGCGCGGCGGCCGAGCTCGCCGTGATCGGCGGGTTTACCACCTGGGCGATTTTCGCCGGGGCGAAGCCGCGCGTTGGCCACGGCCGCGAGCTGGTGCTCGATGCCGAACGGCTGGTGGAGGCCTGATGGCGCGCCAGCGACCGATGAATCGCGGCGCGGGGTCCAAAGGCCGGGTGCTATTTCTGGTGGAAAACGCCCCGGTGCCGGCTGATCGACGCGTCTGGAATGAAGCCCAGACGTTGGCCGAGGCCGGCTTCGGCGTATCGATCGTGTGTGCGAAGTGGGGCTTTGCCAGGTATTACGAGGAGCTGGAGGGCATTCGTATCTACCGCGTCCCACTTCCATCACTGGGAGGGATGGCCGGCCATCTCGTCGAATACGTCATCGCCACGCCGATCCTCTTCCTCTTTACCTGCCTCGTGTTCTTCCGCGAGGGCTTCGATGTCATCCACGCGGCCAACCCGCCTGACTTCCTCTACGCCATCGCCCGGGTCTTCAAGGTCCTGGGGAAGAAGTTTGTTTTCGATCAGCACGATGTTGTGCCGGAGGCCTGCGGCACTCGCTGGTCCGGGATCAAACTGCGGCTGACCCAGGCCATCGCGAGGTGGACCGAGCGAGCCAGCTATCGAGCGGCCGACGTGGTGATCACGACCAACGAGTCCGTCCGCCGGCTCGCGCTCGAGCGCGGTGGCGTCGCCGCGGATCGGGTGTTTGTCGTCCGCAACGCGATCCGGCGCTCGCATTTCCACTTCCGCGACGCGCGGCCACGCCCCGAGCTCCGCCGGGGCCGGCGGCACATGGTCTTCTACGCGGGCGTGATCGGCCCGGACGACGGTCTGGATCAGCTGGTCCTCGCCGTCCATCACATCGTCACCGAGCGAGGCCGGCGAGATATTCATTTTGCGGTCCTGGGGGATGGCGACTGTTTGCCGGAGATCAAGCAGATGAGCCGGCGCCTTGGTGTTCAGGACGATATCGAATTCACCGGCTGGGTCAAAGACGATCGTGTAATTGCCGAGTACCTGGCGACGGCCGATGTGGGGGTGGTCCCCGACCCCAAGAGTCCCGTCAACGACCTCTGCTCGATGAACAAGATGGTTGAGTACATGGCACTGGGCAAGCCGGTGGTCGCCTTCGACCTCACCGAGGCGCAGGAAACCGCCCAGGGCGCCGCGGTCTACGTTGCCACGAACGGCCGCAGTGATCCGGCAGCCTTCGGCGACCGGATTCTCGAGCTCCTGAGCTCGCCCGAAACGCGTGAGGTGATGGGACGGATTGGCCGGCAGCGCTTCGGCGACGTGCTGGCGTGGGAGCACCAGCAGGCGAATCTCCTGCGAGCGTACCAGACCCTGCTCGGACGCGCGGAGGCTGCGTCAGCGTCGCCGGCACCGGATCTCGTCAAGTCGACGACTACCTGATATTCACGTCAGCCGGGTGCGCTTGGGCAAAAGCCTGCATCTGACTCTTGCTACCGGGGTAGTTCGAGGGCCCGTCTCCCGCGTTGACGCTCCAGAACATGGCGCCCGCGTAGCCGTTGTTGTAGAGACCACTGATCAGCTGCGCGACGCTGTACTTGGAGTTGCCGGAGGGCAATTCGCCAAGCACGATCGGCTTATCCAGGTGCCAGCTCGACGCTTGCGTCGTCATCGGGCCGGGACTGGTGAGGCCGTACTGATCCATCCAGTCGTACCAGTGCGGGCTGTAGAAGTCGAAGCCCAATCCAGTCCAGTAGTGAGTGGTCGCGAGCGGACCGTTTTCGACGGTCGACATCTGCGACGAATAGGTGTGGACGTAGCTGTTGAAGGTGCGCATGTAGGTCTGCATGTTTGCGTACGGAATGGCCTGGAAACCCGCACCGGCGTTGACACCGGAGGTGAAGTAATCGGGTTCATTGACCGGGCTCCAGGCGAGAATCTGCCGGTTCGTGCCGTACCGCTGCAGAATCGGCTTCATCACATTGTCCATGTAGCTCTGCATCGCGGAGCTGTCAGTGAAGGTCAACTTGTCGCTCGCCGGTGCGCTGGTGTTGACGAAGGTGCCGTCGAGCATGTCGAGAACGAGGTAGACGTTGTTTGCCTGCGCGATGGCGAGCATCTGATCGAAGTCCTGGTAAAAGGCGGTGGGATTGTTGATTCCCGTGATCCAGCCCGAGCCATTGAACACGAGCGCCTGGCTCCCGTCGTTGAAGACATACCAGCGTGTCACGTGCGTTCCGTTGGCGGCCATGTCGGCGAACTGGGCGTTGATGGCCGAGTAATTCTGGGTGATATTGGCGCTCGTGCCGAAGTCGTACGAGTAGTCCTTCCACGGATAGTCATACCCGAGGACGAACCAGTTGCCGCTCAGGTAATGGACGCGTGAGAGCGTCGGCGGCGGGGTCGGTGTCGGCGCTGGTGTGGGAGTGGGTGTCGGCACGGCTGTGGGAGTCGGTGTGGGCACGGCTGTCGGCGTCGGTGTCGGCACCGCCGTCGGCGTCGGTGTGGGCGCCGCGGTGGGTGTTGGCGTCGGCTGCGCGGTGGGTGTCGGGGTCGGCCCGGCCGTGGGTGTGGGCGTCGGCCCGGCCGTGGGTGTCGGGGTGGGCGCCGGCGTCGGAGTCGGCGACGCCGTCGGGAAAATCGGTGGCAGAGTCGGCAGTGGCGGGATTGAAGCCGTGGGGGTGGGGGTCACCGTCGGGCCCGGAGTCGCGGTCGCCTTGGGGCCGGCCGGCCCGGTCGCCTTCGGTTTCGCAGCATGTGACGCCGCCGTCAGATGCGCTGTCCGCGACGGCGATGGCGCCAGCGCTACGGCGTTGTTCGTTGCGCTGGGCGATTTTAGCGCGGCTGCGCCGTTCGATAGTGCCTGCTGCGGGCCAAGCCAGAAGAAAAGCAGCAACATGAGTCCTAATAAAGCGGTAATGCCGAGACGGCTCAAAGTGAAATCCCTCCTCCGTCCAGTTAAGCCCCGCAGCGCCGTAATGCCGTTCGTAAGCCGCCACCAGTCGATGACAGGCGAGTGGCAAGCCCGAAACCGGACGAAAGACGAACGTGCTTTATTACGGCCCAGGGAGTGATGATGAGTGCCGAACACTCACATTGGCTCCCGGGTGAATGGCCGGAATCATTCGGATCGGGGCTCTGCCCCGACCCCGTTTTTAGTGACCGAAAACGGGCTTATCGGCGGGCGAATCGGCCGAATTCCGGCTTGAGGCGTTTACACCCGTTTGAGGCGTTTACAACGGTTGAAGGGTGACGAGTTCAGGCTCCGTCGGCCCGCCCGGCACCATGGGTTTAGGCAGCGGGAATCCGAGCGACCTCCATGCATTCCGCGACCGCTGACGCGACCCGCTGGACGTCGCCGTCGGTGAGCTCTGGATACATCGGGAGCGACAGAATGCTGGCGGCTGCCGCATCGGTCGCGCGCAGCGCGTCGCTAGCCGACCGCTCGACGAAGCGAGCGAAGGCAGGCTGCCGGTGAAGTGGGATCGGGTAATGGATGCCGGTCTGGATGCCGCGAACCTCGAGCGCTTGGCGAAAGGCGTCGCGCGCAAGCGTCCTGATGACGAATTGGTGGTAGACGGGCACGCTCGTCGGCGGGATCGCCACGGCGACCACGCCGGTCTCCGTCAGGGAGGCTCGATAGAGCGCCGCGATCTCGCGGCGCCTTGCGTTCCAGGCGTCCAGGTGCGCAAGCTTTACCCGCAGGATCGCCCCCTGGAGCCCATCCATCCGGCTGTTCCGCCCGACGGAGACGTGCTCGTATTTCTTCCCCGCCCGTCCATGGTCACGAGCCTCCCGCACGCGGCTCGCCAGTTCAGCGTCGGAGGTGATCACCGCGCCGGCATCGCCGCAAGCCCCCAGATTTTTGCCCGGGTAGAAGCTGAAGCATCCCAGATCGCCCGTCGCGCCGGCCTTCTTGCCGCGACTGGTTGCGCCCTGCGCCTGGGCCGAGTCCTCGATCACCGAAATGCCGTGGCGTCGGGCGATGCTCATCACGGCGGCCATGTCGACGCAGCTTCCGTAAAGATGCACCGGGATGATGGCCCGCGTATTGGTCGTGATCGCCTCTTCGAGCTTCGAGACATCCATCAATAGCGTTTGTGGATCAACGTCGACGAACCGCGGGACGGCCCCCGACCGGACAATCGCCTCCGCGGTCGCCGCAAAGGTGTGCGAGACGGTAATGACCTCGTCGCCTGGGCCGATCCCAAGTGCCCCCAGTGCGAGTTCGAGGGCGTCGGTCCCGTTCGCGCAACCCATCGCATACGTGGCTCCGCAATAGGCTGCAAACTCGGCCTCGAACTCCTGGACTTCCTTACCCAGAATGAAATCCGACGTGGCGAAGACCCGATCGATGGCTGCCCGCAGTTCTGCTCCGAGCCGCTGGTGCTGGGCCGTCAGATCAGCGAGCGGTATGGTACGGTCCGGCCTCGGCGCCTGCACCTGGTTGACCTGCATATACGAGTCCTCCTGCATCTTGAAGTTCGCTGACGCGACCGATTGGTCGCGCTGGATTTCCGACGACGACCGTATCGGGGGCCACGTCTTTCGTCACGATGGCTCCCGCACCGATCAGGGCGCCGCGCCCGATGACCACGCCGGGTAGCAGCGTCGCGTTGGCCCCGATCCTGGCAAAGCGGCCGATTCGCACCCCCTGCAGGGTGTCCTTGGTCCGCGAGCTGCCCGGATAGCGGGCGTTCGTGATGACGACGCGCGGCCCGAGCCAGCAGTCGTCCTCGAGTACGGAATACTCGGGGACGAAGCACTGCGAGTGGAGCCGAACCCGATCACCGATGACCACGGCGAACTCGACCACGGAGCCGCTCCCGATGGAGCAGTCGTCGCCCAGCTTCGTGTTCTCGCGGATCAACACTCCGTGGCCGGTCTGCGCTCGCGCCCCGATGCGGGTCCCGGCATAGATGACGGTGTGCGACCGAATCAGGCCGTCGGGTCCGATCGTGAGCGGGTCCTGCCCCGGCTCGCGCCCTTTGGCGGGCTGACCCAGGATGCAGAAGTCCTGCACGGCAGTCCCTGCGCCGATCAGGACGTTAGGAAACGAGCGAAAGTCTGGCTTGCTCAAGGTTCATCGCCTTGGTCAGGCGTTCGAGGATCCGGACGACTTCGAGCCCATCGCGCCCGTCGGTGAGCGGCTGGCGGTCCTCCTGGATGCTATCGGCGAACTCGGTCAGCTCCACGTCGAGTGGTTCCGAGCCGTTCACGCGCTGCATCAGTACGTCGCCGGCCCGGACGACGAGACGGTGCTTCGCATAGGTGTCGAAGGTCCCCAGGTTCGCCTCGATATTCTCGATGTCGATCCCCTTGTCGAAGATCTGGATCGGAGCGTCCTTCTCCATGTCATCGAAGACCAGCATCTTTCGGCTCCCCACGACGGTGACCTGCCGAACTTTGTTGGGATCCAACCAGCTCACGTGGATGTGACCCGCGACGTTCCCGGCGTAAGCGAGATGGGCAAAGACGACGTCCGCGATGTTCGGTTGCAGGAAGGCCTGGCCAACCGACGCGACGCTCTCGATGGGCCGGCCGACCCAGAAATTCATGATCGAGATGTCGTGCGGGGCAAGGTTCCAGAGCGCATCGACGTCCTGGCGGACGACTCCGAGCTGCAGCCGCCGGCTGAAGACGTAATAGATCTCGCCCAGCGATCCGGAATCGATGATGGACTTGACCCGGCGGACGGCCGCGTTGTACATGAACGTGTGTCCGACCATCAATCGCCGGTCGAGACGCTCGGCGCGCAGACACATCTGTTCTGCCTCGGCGGCGGACGACGCGAGCGGCTTCTCTACGAAGACATGCTTGCCGGCGTCGAGGGCCCGGAGTGCCACGGTCGCGTGGGAGGCGACCGGGGTGGCGACCACTACGGCGCTCACCGCGGGATCGGCGAGCGGTGCCCCCGGGTCGGTGGTCATCTGGGCCATCGGCGCCACCCGGCGCGCCCGCTCGAGTGTGGCCGGGTTGAGGTCGCTGACCCATTTCAGATTGAATCGCTTGCTCTGGGCCAGGACACGACACAGGTTTGACCCCCAGTAACCGGCACCGAGCAACGCCACGTTGACCATGCTGAAAACAGCCTCCTGATAGCTCTATCGACGTCACACCTAGCATCACGCTCAGTGATGGCAGTGGTCAATGAATCAGCACGGCCCTGTGGCGGGACTTCGCTCGGGCCGGACCGGGACAGGAGGCTCAGGTCACTCGGGACAAGCCGGTAGGGCCCAGCCCGCGCGGCCATTCTCGATGCCCGGGAGGGTGCCATACGATCCGTGGCGTATGGCCACGGGTGCCTTCGTTTCATGGCTGCCGTTCAGTGGGCGCAGCCAGGGATTCATCGATGCCCTCGAGCTGCAGCCCGTCTACAGCAGCTACCTGCGCGAGAGGGACATCATCTCCGCGCCGTTAAAGTACGGCCCCCAGTTCGTCCATACCCTGCGCCAGCTCTATCGAGAACGGCCGGAGGCGGTGTTCGTGATGAACCCTCCGGTGTTTGCCGTTGCCGCCGTCTATCTCTATTGCGTGCAGACCGGGGCAAAGTACGTCATGGATTGCCATTCCGGTGTCTTTGAAAGCCGCAAATGGCGGTGGAGCCTGCCGCTACAGCGCTGGTTCGGTCGCCGAGCCGCCTGTGTGATCGTCACCAACCCGATCCACCGAGCGACCGTCGACCGCTGGCCGGCGCGCTCGATGATCGTCGGCGATCCGCCCCCGCGGCTGCCGGTGGGGATTGGGCAGGCTCGGCCGGCTGGGACCGCGACGGATCGCGAGCGGTTCGTCTTCGTCATCGCAACGTTCGGCCCGGAAGAGGCCATCCCTGAGGTCCTGGAAGCCGCCCGTGCCCTCCCTCACGTGAGTTTTCGTATCTCCGGGGATACGCGTCGGGCACCTCGGCGCTGGCTCGACAACGCTCCTCCCAACGTGCGGTTCACGGGCTACCTGCCGCTGCAGGCGTTCTGGCAGCACGTGCAGGACGCGTCCGCGATCCTGACACTGACCAAGCAGGAAAACACGATTCTTCAAGGTGGTTGGGAGGCGATGTTCGTGGGCCGCCCACTCATAACCTCGGACACGGCGGCGCTGCGAGGTTACTTCGTCCAGGGCGCCCGCTTCGTCGATAACTCGGTCGCCGGGATCGCGGCTGGCATCGAGGATGTCCTGGCGAACCACGACGAGATCGAGGCGGAGATGGAGCGGCTGAGGCACGACAAATACCTGATCTGGCGTCGGCAGCGCGAGGAGCTCGAGGCGCTGCTGGGTGTCGACTTTGCCACGCCCGCGATCGCCGCGGGTCGTTGATTGACGGCACGGCGACGGCAGTCGTCGCGGAGGCGCGGGAGTGGCTATGGCCGCGCGTGCTGCCCGATGCAGCTTGAGTGCCAGATGGTAGTTTCGGCTACCAGCCTTCCATAGACGGCCAGCATCTCCTCAGTGGCCGTTGAAGACCGAACCGATGCAGTCGTCGATGTCTCGAGTCAAGAAATTGGCAGGGTCGGCGTGTGTCGGGTATTCAGCGCCTGGTCTCGTACCTGGTCAGGAGCACGCCGTCGGGAAACGTCCGGGTCTCCAGCAGGTTCAGGTTCACCCAGTTGTCCAGGGCCGTGAAGAACGGCGTTCCGCCGCCCAACAGGACCGGGTGGGTGACGATCGCGTACTCGTCGATCAGCCCGGCCCGCATGGCCGCCGCGGCGAGGGTGGCGCCGCCGACGTCCATGGGACC
>Ga0307479_10001390_pt1 | contig 22047 bp, 14 predicted proteins | sample atmos_gasesECM4C_FD_203743 | JGI IMG/M metagenome (GOLD analysis project Ga0307479, IMG submission 203743) | Hardwood forest soil microbial communities from Morgan-Monroe State Forest, Indiana, United States - atmos_gasesECM4C_515 | ecosystem: Environmental > Terrestrial > Soil > Temperate...
CAAAATAAATCCGCCGATGTGAGCCCACCAGGCGACGCCGCCTTGATTGATCTCCCCGAGCGTGCTCAGGCCGCTCAAGAATTGGATCACGAACCAATAACCCAGCATTAAGAGCGCGGGAAGCCGGATGGTAAAGAAAAAGAAGAGAAGCGGAACGAGCGTCAGAACCCGCGCGCTCGGGAAGAGTACGATGTAAGCGCCCATCACTCCGGAGATGGCTCCGCTTGCGCCAATAGAAGGAAGGCGCGAACCCCAGTTCACCGCGATTTGCGCCAGACCCGCGCCAATGCCGCATAAGAAGTAAAACCCGAGATATCGTAGATGCCCCAGCCGGTCTTCCACGTTTCCGCCAAACACCCATAGGAAAAGCATGTTGCCAAGGATGTGCAGAATGCCCCCATGCAGAAACATGCTGGTCACCAGCGGCACAAGCGCAGGACCCGACTGCGCTCCGGGATGAGCCAGCGCACGCTCCGCGCGCACGGGAATCAGGCCGAATTGCCGAACCAGCAAGTCGCCAGCGCGGGGCGGGAGAGAAAGCTGATAGGCGAACACGAGAATGTTCGCCACGATCAGAAGAACGTTGACGATCGGGAACGTGCGGCGCGGCGTTTCGCTGCGAAGAGGTATCATTCAGGCTTCACTTTTTACTTGAGGTATGCCGAGCGGCTCCTGCGGCACGCTCTCCGTGACGCAATTCCTCGTCTGTGTAGAGCCGTTCACGCAGAGCTCCCTCGCGGCGCAATTTTTCGATTTGGTCCACGGGGCGAATCCCTCCGCGAGCTCCCGGCGCGGTGCAATTCAGTCCCGCCGCCGCGCAGCTAAATTCAAGCATTTCTGGAAGTGTGTCGCCGCGCAACAGGGCATAGGCGAACCCGGCGTGGAAGACGTCGCCCGCTCCGGTGGTGTCCACCGTGTCCACCCGGAAAGCGGGGCAGTAATGGAATTGCGTTCCGTCCCATGCCAGGACACCATCGCGTCCGAGAGTCGCTCCGGCCACGCTGCAACCGAAACGGCGCGTGATCTCCGGCAAAGACTCCAACACGTCCGGAATGCCGAGCAGCCGTTCGGGGAAGTCGCGCGAGCTGATCATGAAATCGACGCCTTCAAGTAAAGCTTCAACTCCTGGATAGAGATTGTCGAGGTCCGCAGTCACTACCGCGCCGACCTCGCGAGCCCTGCGTGCCGCTGCTACCGCCGGGGTGCACGGATGCCCATCGACGTGCACGAGGCGTGCGCCGCGAATCCATTCGCGCGGCAACTCGTCGGGTTGCAGATCGAGCCGGTCGTCGCGTTGCCAGAGGATCGTGCGCTCGCCCGTGCACTCGTCCACGATGATGAACGCTAATTGGCTCGCGCAATTCGGCACCTCGATCAAGTGCGCTTCCACTCCTTCGCGCGCGAACTCTTCGCGTTGCAGTCGGCCCGCGGCATCATCCCCGATCTTGCCCACATAACGGCTACGCAATCCCCAACGCCGGCAAGCGACGGCTGCAGTCGCCGCTTGTCCTCCCGGAAGCAAAGCGGAGGAGAGGATCTTGGTTTTAGAGTCGAAGGCAGGGAAGCTGGGCACGCGGATGAGCGTGTCGGTCGCATTGAGCCCGATCGCGAGGACGTCGCACTGATTGGCGCTCGCGCAATCCGAAGCAGCACTGTGAGTCTTCGGTCGACGCACCAAGTTTTTCGCCGCGGACATGAGTCAAAGACTTTATGCGATTGCCGTTGATTTGCAAGGGTCGGGTGCGCCACGTTGCGCCGGTCGCTGCGCTATGATAATTACTTCGACTTGCGTTTTCCGGCGCAGCTCCGTCGCACTGCTGACAGTCAGCGGCGGTCGGCGCGCCGACACGCCGATGCCGGTTCGCGAATCCGAAGCGCTGATCCTCCGCAGCTTTCCCCTCGGCGAAGCCGACCGGCTGGTGAGTTTTCTCAGCCGCAGCGAAGGGCGCATACGCGGAGTAGCCAGTGGCGCGCGCCGCACCAAGAGCCGCTTCGGCTCGACGCTCGAGCCGTTTTCTTATGTGCGCATGTGGTTCTACGAACGTGAAACGCGGGAACTGGTGCGCATCAATCAGTGCGAGCTGATTGAGTCGTTCCTTGAAGTGCAGCGCGATTACGCCGTCAGCTTGGCCTTGGCCTTGATGAGCGAAGTGAGCGAAGCCGTGCTCGGCGAACATGAAGTCGCCGAGCCAAATTTTCGCCTGCTGCTTCTGATCGCGCGGGCCATCAAGGCCGGCGCGAAGTTGCCGATGGCGCTGGCATACTTCGCGTTTTGGACCGTGCGGCTCGGCGGTTGGATGCCGGCTCTCGATCGCTGCTCGCGTTGCGGAGCGGTCTTAACCGATCGGGCCTCGATGGCCAGGAGCGGACTTTTTTGCGCGAAGTGCACGCTGCCGGGCCAACGATCCATATCTAAAGAAACACTTGATATAGCGCGACGCATGGCAAACGGGAAGTTAGAGGATCTGATTAGAACGGGTTTCCACGCAGAGGCTATAAAAGAAGTAAAGGATCACATGTTGAACCTGATCGAGCAGCACATCGAGAAAAAGTTGAACACGCGAAAGATGATGGCTGATGAACCGGAGCCCCTCACGTGAAATCAGAAGGTGTCAAATCGCAAGTAAGACTTGAGAAAGCAAAATCGCGGAAGCCTACCGGACCTGCCTTTCAGGATCTTATTCTGGAACTTCAAAAATTCTGGGCCGGCCGCGACTGCGTTCTTCAACAACCATATGATGTCGAGGTCGGCGCCGGCACCATGCACCCGGAGACTTTCCTTCGCGTTCTAGGGCCCGAACCTTATCGCGTTGCGTACGTGCAGCCAAGCCGCCGTCCTGCCGATGGCCGCTATGGCCAAAATCCCAACCGGCTATACAAGCACCTCCAGCTTCAAGTAATACTTAAACCTCCACCGGCCGACATTCAGAATATCTATCTGGAGAGCATCCGCGCCATCGGCATTAAGCTCGCGGAGCACGACATTCGCTTCGAGGAAGACAACTGGGAATCACCTACGCTCGGCGCCTGGGGCATCGGATGGCAAGTGTTACTTGATGGTTTGGAGATTACTCAGTTCACCTATTTCCAGCAGTGCGGAGGCATCGACCTCGACCCCGTTTCTGTGGAGCTCACCTACGGACTTGATCGTATTGCCGCTTATCTGCAGAACGTCGACAACGTTTTCGATCTGCGCTGGTCAAGAGATCGTAGTTACGGGGAAGTGCGGCTCGCGGAAGAGCAGCAGTTCTCAGCCTACAGTTTCGATTACGCAGATCCTGAGATTACGCGCAAACTCTTCGATCTGCACGAGCGGGAAGCTAATGCATTACTTGAAGCCTTAGCGCACGCAGACAAGGAAGGGAAGCGCCGCTTTCCGGTCCTGGCTGCATACGATCAGTGCCTGAAGTGTTCGCACTTATTTAATGTCCTCGACTCGCGCGGCGTAATTTCGGTGACGGAGCGAGCCACGCTGATCGGCCGCGTGCGTCAGATCGCCTGCCGCATCGCGAAGGCTTACCTGATGCAACGCGAGCTAATGTCGGGAGCGTCACAGGCGAAGCCAGCCGAGGTGAGCGCATGAAGCCTGACGCGAAGGCTCAAATAAAGGATCAGGCAAAGACAGGCTTCGCCGAGCTATTCCTCGAGATCGGATGCGAAGAGATCCCCGCGGGCATGATTCCGGGCGCTGCGAAGGAACTTCAAGCAATCCTGAACAAGTATCTCGCGATCGAAAAGCTGGCCGATGGAGCTGAAGCTGTCGCCTTTGGTGCACCGCGGCGGCTTGTGGCTGCTTGCCTGCGCGTTCGCCTGAGGCAGGAAGATCTCCGTCGGGAAATCACAGGCCCGCCTAAATCCGCAGCTTTCGATGGGCAAAATGCTCCCACGCGTGTTGCCGAGGGCTTTGCCGCCAAGTATGGAGTTGGTGTAGAGAAGCTATTTATTGTGAATACGCCGCGCGGCGAATACGTTGCCCTTGAGCAGTTGGTGCCGGGGCGAGCGGCGGCGGAGCGGCTGGCCGAAATTATTCCCCGCGCGGTTGCGGAGATCCCTTGGCCCAAAACGATGTACTGGACAGGCGCTTCGGGCCTGCGTTTCATCCGGCCGATACGCTGGATCGTAGCCTTGCTCGGCGGTCGCACGGTGCGTCTCGAGATTGCCGGAGTAGCTGCAGCAGCGGCCACGTCCGGCCATCGCTTCCTGGGCAAATCCTCGATATCCGTCAGCGGTTATGACGACTACGTCGCGAAGTTGGAAAAAAATTATGTCCTGGCGCTGCCTGAGGCCCGCCGCGAGAAAGTGGAGCGCGAACTTTCCAAGCTTGCGACCGGGAAGGGCCTTCGCCTAAACGAGGATGGGGCGCTCTCTGATCTCGTCGTTTACCTGAACGAATATCCATCTGCGATTTTAGGGAGCTTCGATTCTGCTTATCTCGAGCTGCCGGAAGAAATCCTCATCACGGTGATGCGCGATCACCAGAAATATTTCGCGGCGCGGAAGCGCGACGGGAATCTGGCACCGCATTTCCTGGCGGTGATCAATTTGAATCGGGACGCGAAGGGGTTAGTGCGCGCCGGGCACGAGCGCGTCCTCCGAGCGCGTTTTGCCGACGCGAAATTTTTCTGGGAAGTGGACCAGAAATGTCGGCTCGCCGACTATCTTCCAAAACTCACGAGCGTCACGTTTCAAGCCAAGCTCGGTTCGTACACCGACAAGGTGGAAAGAATCCGCGCGCTCTCGCGCTGGTTCGCCGAGCAGTGGTTCGCGCGAGGAATTCACGAAGCACGCGTGGCCCATGCCGATCGCGCCGCCGAACTTGCCAAGTGCGATCTCGTCACCGGCATGGTTCGCGAGTTCACCGAGCTGCAGGGAATCGTGGGCGGCCTCTACGCAAAAGCTCAAGGAGAACCTGAAGAAGTTTATTGGGCTGTCTACGACCACTATCGGCCCACCGGACTCGACGAACCGACGCCGAGAAATCTTACCGGCGCCACGGTTTCCATCGCCGACAAGCTCGACACGCTCGTTGGCTGCTTTGCCGTAGGGCTCGCGCCCACGGGTTCAAGTGATCCTTTCGGTTTGCGCCGAGCTGGATTGGGCATCGTCAAGATCATTCTCGAGCGCAAGCTTCCAGTCTCGCTCTCGGAATCGATCTCCGCGGCTGCTCGCGGCCTTTTTGGTTATGCTCCTAAACTTAAAGTAACACCTGAAGCAGAAAAATCTATCTTCAATTTTCTCATCGACCGTGCACGATATATTTTTCTCGAACGCGAAGGTTTCGCCTACGACGAAATCAACGCGGTGATCGCGGCGGGCGCCGACGACCTGGTGGATGCGCGCGACCGCCTCACGGCAGTGCGCGAAATTCGTAAGACGCGGAACTTCGAGCCGCTAGCGGTTTCCTTCAAGCGCGTGCGCAAGATTCTGGAAAAAGCGGGAAGCGAAAAGAAGTGGCGCTTTCCCGCGGTGCGTCCGGAATTGTTTCAAGAAGAAGCTGAACGCCAGCTGCACGCCGCAGCGCGTCGCACGGCTCAGGAAGCCGAGGGCCACAAGAAAGTTCGAGGATACCGCGAAGCTTTGCAGGGAATTGCCAAGCTCCGGCCCGAGGTGGATGAATTCTTCGACCGCGTGATGGTCATGGCCGATCAGGAAGACATCCGCCGCAACCGCCTGACGCTGCTCGCGGAGTTGCTCAGCGAATTTTCCACCATCGCCGATTTTTCCGAGATCGTCACCGCCGAGAAATGACCATCCGACTAGGATGGTCATCCCGAGCGACAAACTGGAGCGAGGGATCTGCTTTTGCTTATGCGGTCTCAGATGGCGGGTTGAGAATTAGCAATAAAGAGCGCGCAAAAAGTAACTGCAGATTCTTTGTTTGCCGCGACTCTATTTCAGCCCGCAAGATGCGCGATCATGGACTCGCGCTGTAGGCGCGTGCGCTCCTCGGAGTGACAGTCGCGATGTTAGCTGGTGGTTGCCGAGAGTTCGAGCTTTGCGGCGAAATTAAAGTAATCCTCGATGATCCGTCGACGCGCCGACGACTTCTCAGGAAGGTCTTGAAGTGATGGCCAGTGGGCGACCCTTTAAGATGCCCGGGGTCGCGCGCCGCTCTAAGTCGGCATCCGCAGGAAAAAATACAAGCCGCAGAAGAGAAAAATAAAATCGGGAGACCACGCGCTCAGCACCGGAGGAAGCTGGCCAACTCCGCCGAGCGCTTCGAATAGCGCCGCCGTGGCCCAATAAATCACTGCCAAGCCAACGCCCAGCGCCAGTCCGCCCACAGCGCCACGGCTCCCCACCAGAATCGAAAACGGAATCGCCAGCACTATGATGACGGGCGCGATCAACGGAAACGCCAGCTTCTTGTGCAACTGCACGGAAAACCGCGCCACATCAAACCCCGAATGGCGCAGCCTGTCGATATAGCTGCGCAGCTCGAACCAATCCATCTCCGAGCTTTGCCGCAATTCCCGCGTGAAGTAGGAAGGTGGCTCATCGAGTTCGGGAAGCTCGATCACCTGGAACTCCGCATAACGCGTGATGCTGCCCGCCTGAAAATCGCGAATCCAGCCGGACTCGAGAATCCAGGCGCCTTGTCGCGGCTCCCAATAGGCGCGCTCGGCATACACACGGCGGTGCAACGAAAAATCCTGCGGGTTCAACTCGAAGACGCTTAGGCCTCCGAAGAGGACGCGATCCGGATCGAAGAGCTGATAGTTATAAATCTTTGAGTTGTTTCCGAAAATCCATCGATGCTGCGGCTCCAAATAGGTTGAAGGAGGCAATCCCTTGATGATGCTATGCAACAACTCGGCACGCCGATTTGCATCAGGCAGGTAGCTTTGGTCGAAAGCAACGAGCCCCGCAGTCATCATCCCGCCAGCCAGTAGCAACGGAAGCGCGATGCGATACAGACTAATGCCGGCTGCCTTGAAAGCCACCAGTTCGTTGTTCTTGGTCATGATGCCCAGCGTGATCAGAACGGAAACCAGGCAGGCCAGGGGCGCGAGCTGATAGATCAAGTCATAGCTTAAGTATCGGAAATAGTCCGCGACTTGGATGTAGGAAGCGCGGTGCTGCGCAAGATCATCCAGCAGATCAAAAAAGGTAAAGATCTCGAAGAGCAGGATGAAGCCAACGAGCAGCAGCAGAAAGTAGAAAACAAAATTGCGCAGGATGTAGTAATCGAGAACTTGAGGGAACCCGCCGACGAACCGTCTCCGCCTTGAGACCTCGACCGGCACGGCGAAATCGATCCGCCTTACCGCTACTTCATGTTTTGGTTTAGCTTGCCACTGTCGCCACCAATGGGTCACGGCGGCCAATGTTTCGCTGAGCCAAGTTTCGCCCCCCAATCTTTCTACCGAAGGCAGCAGAGCAATCCCCGCAGCTGCCATAAGAATGTTCGCGGTCCAGATTCCCAGCCATGTGGGCACCGAGCCATCCCGCGCCAATGACGCGCAGAACACAAACACGACGTAGTAGGCGCACACAAGAGCCGCCGCCAGAACAAATCCAGCAGCACGTCCTCCCCGGCGCGGCCGGGAACCTACCGGCAGCGCGACCAAAGCAAACACGAGGCACGCCGCAGGAAACGCAAACCGGCGGTGAAACTCAACGCGTGACTCGAGAGCCTTGGGCCCGTTATCAGCCAAAAGTTGGCGCAGGGATTGCTCTGTGCTGATTAGTGTGGACGCCTGTGTCGTGCCATTGTTGCCGATAGCGAGCGCCTGATCGCGCTGGCTGAAAACGGAAAGGCCGTAGTGCTCCGGTCCCTGGGTTTGCGACTGGTGTACAGTTCCTTTGCGAAGATGGAGCTGCAGCTTGCCCTGGTCACGGTCGGCCACTACAATGGCGTCCTCTGCCAGCGTCAGAGGCGAAACGTCCCCCCCGTCGGATTCGGCCAAAAAGACGCCATGCCAATTCATGGCAGCGGCCGAGATATCCTGCACATAGAGCACCAGGTGAGGGAACTGCTCGTTGAAGATGCGCGGTTGGACCTCGAACGAAACCTGGGTGCTGCGCAGGCGTTCTTCGAGCGAGCGCAGAGTGCGAAGCGAGATCGGGCCGAGCCACACGGTCATGCACAAGGTCACGCCGGTAGCCAGGAGCGCCAGTGCACCTACGGGAATCAGGATGCGTTTTAGCCCCATTCCCGCGGCGTTCATGGCGATCAACTCGCTATCGGCGGACATGCGGCCCAGGCCGATCAGCACGCCCACCAACACGCCAATGGGCACGCTGAAGGTGAGCACGCGCGGAAACGCGCTGAGGAAAAGAAGCGCGATCTGGTGCGCGTCGCCAGAATGGCGGGCGACTACGTTCATGATCTGCACGAGTTGCGGAACGAAAATGACAAACGTGAAAACGCCCAGCCCCAGCAATGCGTGGGAGAGAACTTCGCGGAAAATGTAGCGATCGATGATGCGCATCGCGCCAAAACCGAAAACGCGCTTACCGAGAATGCTCCTACGGAAAACGCCCGTACAAGCAGAAGACGGCCATTCTAGCACGCCCGCATCGCGTCAATTGGGAGCCGCAGGGACATGACGCGAATCCATCTCGTGCTGCTTTGGCACATGCATCAGCCGCAGTACCGCGATCCCGCTACGCGCCGCTACATTCTTCCCTGGACGCGCCTCCATGCGCTGAAGGACTACTGGGGCATGGTCCGCGTGCTCGAAGAATTTCCTGCCGTCCACGCTACCTTCAACGTGGCGCCTTCGCTCGCCGCGCAACTCGAGGAATATGCCAGCGGAAAATTCGACGAGCCTTGGTTCACGCTGGCCTTTTCGCCCGCCGAGAAATTAACTGACGAAGACAAAGCCGAAGTTTTAGTGCGTGCCTTTCAGGCCAATCTCGACCACCTGATTGGCCGCTGGCCTCGCTACAAGGAACTTTTCGACCGCGCACATTCTGGCGACGTGGCGTTGACCATGCGCACGTTTGCGCCCCGCGACTGGCGCGATTTGCAGCTGCTTTCGCAGCTCGCCTGGATGGATGAGGAATATCTCGCTACGGATGTCCAGGTGAGCGCGCTATCGAAGAAGGGAAGCGACTTCACGGAAGCGGACAAGCAAACGCTGCGCGCCAAGCAGCTCGAACTGCTCGCGCGCGTTTTGCCCGAATATCGCCGCGCGCGCGACTCCGGACAAATTGAAGTCTCCACAACGCCGTTTTATCATCCGATTCTGCCGCTGCTCTGCGATACGGACGTCGCTCGACAGGCGAATCCCGGAACGCCGCTGCCAAGCCCCGCGTTTCGCCATCCCGAAGACGCTCGCGAACAACTAGTTCGCGCGCGCGCCTATCACGAGCGGCTCTTCGGCGGGCTTCCTGTCGGCCTGTGGCCGTCGGAGGGCTCGGTCTCGAACGAAGCGCTTTCCATCGCCGCCGAACTGGGCTTCCGCTGGTTCGCCAGCGACGAAGGCGTGCTCGGCCGCACCTTAAACATCGGATTCGGCCGCGATGGTGACGGAGTTCCTTCAAACGCCGATCGCCTTTACGCGCCGCTTCGCGTGAATCTCGGCCAACGCGAAATCGCCGGCATCTTTCGCGATCATTATCTTTCCGATTTGGTCGGCTTCGTTTACAGCCGCATGGACGCGGCCTCCGCCGCCGGGGATCTCTACCGCCGCATCCGTATCGTCGCCGAACGCGTTCACGCGCGCGGCCCGCTGACGTTGCCGCTGATTCTCGATGGCGAAAATGCCTGGGAGTATTACTACGCCAACGGCCGCGAATTTCTGCGCCAGTTTTACGGACGAATTTCACACGATCCGGATATACGCGCGCTCACCGTCAGTGAAGCCTTGCGCGAGGCGAACGAAATCGCCACGGTGAAGGGAATCGCCCCCGGTTCCTGGATCAACGCCAATTTCGATGTCTGGATTGGCCACAAAGAAGATGTGACGGCCTGGGAATTATTGGCCCGTGCGCGCGAATTCTACGGCCAGCAACTGGCGCGCCGCGAACGTGGCGAGGCGAATGCGCCCACCAAAGATCAACTCGCAGCCGCCTTCGAGGCGCTGCTCATGGCCGAAGGCAGCGACTGGACCTGGTGGTTTGGCCCTGAGCACAGCTCGGCAAACGACACAGAATTCGACGCATTTTTCCGCCAACTGCTGAGCGAGTCTTATCAGAGTCTCGACAGCGACGCTCCCGACGAATTGGCCGAACCCATCAAGCGCAGACCCGCAACGGCCGAGGTCACCGCGCCGTCTGCGTTTCTCGATGTGCGAGTGGACGGGCGGGAATCCACTTATTTCGAATGGATGGGCGCGGGACTTTATTCGCCCGACCGCCGGGATAGCGCTATGCACGGCCGGGTTCATTGGCTGCAGCAGTTCCGTTACGGCTTCAGCAGCGAACGCTTTTTCATTCGCGTGGACTTTGCCGACGGAAAATCCGACGCGCTGAAAGAAGCGGAGTTTCGCATCACCCTGCGCGGCGACGAGGAATTGCGCATCGTCCTGCACGTGCGCGAAGGGAAACTTCACGAGCAGCGCGTCGAGACAAAAGATTCTTGCTTGCTCGGACCACAGGATATGGTCTTCGCCGCCTGTGATCGTATCCTCGAGGTTTCCGTCGCGCGCAAGCTCCTGCGCCTCGGGAAACGCAAATCGTTTTCTCTTGTAATCGCGCTCTGGGAAGGCGGCCTGCCCATCGATTTGCTTCCTGCCGAAGGCTCGTTCGAAATCCCTCTGGGCGAAGACCACTTCGCCTGGGCTTAACGCAGACTCATCCGTTTAAACAAGCCGCACACCTTTCGACCGGGCGCCTCGTGGTGGAGCGTATCCGAATTTTAAGTATCACACTCATTTTCTTCTTCGGTGACTGGCTTCAATGTCAAATTCGCTGAAGCATAGTTTTTCATTCGGCGATTCGGCGATTTGACTTGACATCATTTTTGGTTAGGTATATAGCCGCGCTCATAGGCTTGTTTGCACTGGTCCCTACCTAGTTCGTCGGAGGCGAGATATGCGAGCGAGATTCTGTTCAAAGAGAACCAGCGTTGTTCTCTCCGTGTTCGTCATTTCGATTGCCATCCTTTTTGCTGCTCAGGGCTATGCGCAGGTGACCGGAGCGACGCTCTCCGGGACAATCACAGACCCCACCGGCGCGGTGATACCGAATGCGCAGGTGTCTGCTAGGAATACGGAGACGGGCGTCATGCGAGAGGCGACCGCCGATACGGCCGGCTTTTACTCTCTCCCCAACCTTCTGCCTGGGAGCTATGAAGTCACCGTCATGTCGGCAGGATTCAGCACGGCGCGCCAATCGAACCTTACCCTTGCCGTGGGCCAGGAGCAACAGCTCAATTTTTCCTTGAAGGTCGGACAGACAAGTCAAACTGTCGAGGTGACCGAAGCTGCGCCGCAGATACAAACTACCTCCTCGACGCTCACGTCCGAGGTCGAATCAACGACGGTGCGTGAGCTACCCCTGAATGGCCGCGACTGGGCATCGCTGGCCACTCTTTCCCCCGGCGTCATCGGCCTCAATCAAGAAGTCCAATTGCCCTTCGAGAGCGGCGCGCTCCGCGGGAACCGGGGCTTTGGGTCACAATTGACCATCGCCGGCGGCCGGCCCACACAGAACAACTACCGGCTCGACGGGCTCAGCATCAGCGATTACACCAACGGCTCGGGCAGCGTGATCGGGGTCACCCTGGGCGTGGATGCCATTCAAGAATTCTCCGTGATCACCGGCAACTACTCGGCCGAGTATGGGAGGACCTCCGGCGGGATAATCAACGCCATCAGCAGGTCGGGGACCAACGCCTTCCATGGCGACGCCTACGAGTTCTGGCGCAACGATGCCCTGGACGCGAACGACTTCTTCTCCAATCGCGCTGGGGCGCCGTTACCGTTCTTGAGGCGCAACCAGTTCGGCGTCGCGGCCGGCGGCCCGATTATCAAGGACCGAACTTTCATCTTCGGCGATTACGAGGGGATACGCGATTCTGAGGGAGTCGCCAGCGGGAATAATAGCGTCCCGTCCGACAATGCGCGGCTGGGAATCCTCGCGGGCCAGGCCGGGTTGGGCTTTGCAGCTGGAACACCCTGCACGAACTCGTGGAATAAGACCGGGACACCCGATGGACACTATCTGTCTCCCCAGGCATCCGTTTGCGTGAATGATAACGCGTTGAAGTACGTAGCGCTCTTTCCTCACGCCAACGGGCCGGTCACCGGGGACGTAGCCTCCTTCGTCTTCGCACCGACACGAGTCGTGAGCGAAAATTTCGTCACCGTCCGAGGGGATCACAAGTTCAGTGACAAGGACAGCCTGTTCGTGACCTATAACCATGACAACTCGCCCTTCACTACGCCAGATGGCTTCGATACCACGTCGATCCAGAGCGGAGTCTTGCGCCAAGTCGCCGCCCTGGAATGGACGCACACTTTCACCCCGGCCCTGCTCAATACCGCGCGGCTGGGTTACAACCGGAACTTCACGACGAACAACCTGACGACGGGGGCCCTTCAGAGCGCCTATAGTGACCCTTCCCTGAGCATGATGCCAGGATATGATGCGCCCGGCATGATCGTGACTGGCGGCGGCTCGCGGACCAGTGCGGGCTTGCCCGGCGGATATACCTATTTCCGTTGGAATTCCATTCAGTTCTACGACGACGCCTTTTGGACCCGAGGAAAGCATTCTCTGAAGTTCGGCTTTGCCATGGAGAATATGCGTTACAATCCCCTTACTTTGTATCTCCCCAACGGGCTGCTGCGTATCGGCTCCCTGACGAATTTGCTCACCAACCAGCCCAACTCCCTCGAGGCAGGGCTTCCTAGCAAGGTTAGCCCGCGGGCCTACCGTGAAACTCTCTTCGGCGGATATGTTCAGGATGACTGGCACTGGCGCCACAACCTCACCCTGAACATCGGGCTGCGCTATGAGATGAGCACCGTGATCAGTGAGGCGTATGGCAAGCTCACCAGCCTCCGCGACCTCTCCGACCCGTTACCCTATTGCGGGACGACGGATATCGCCCTTACATCCGTGTTCGGAAAGCAGGGTTGCGCTGGCGTTAAACCTATCACCTCGAACCCCACCCTCCTTAATTTTGAGCCGCGCATCGGTTTTTCCTGGGATCCGCGCGGCGATGGGAAGATGGCCGTTCGCGGGGGCTTCGCCATCTTTGACGTGCTGCCGCTGCCGGGATACTATTTCAGTCAGGCTTGGACGCCGTTTTTCCTCGCGGAAAAGTTTGCCAATAAGGCGTTGCTCGCCGGGACGATGGGCATCCCACCCAACTCTCCAGGGAGCGCATTGTCGCTCTTCGGACCAGCGGCCTTCACCGCCTCGTATACCGAGCCTAATCCCAAGCGAAATTACGTCCAGCAGTGGAATATCAACCTCCAGCGCCAAATCACGCCCAACTTGACGGCGACGGTGGGTTATGTGGGCTCCCATGGCGTCCACCAGCTCATACGAGGCGATGATTTCGATATGGTCATCCCGTGCCCCCCTTCCTGTGGACCGGGATCCGTACAGATCCCCGGGAGAACTGTGTGGCCTTTTAACCCCGGCGGCGCCCTGGATTTGAGGATCAACCCGAACTTTGGGCTTATCCGGGGGCTCAGCTGGGGAACCGGCTCAACTTATGAGGCGCTTCAGCTTAATGTCCAGAAGAGGATGAGCCACGGCCTTCAATTCGGAGGTTCTTACACCTACGGCAAATCGAAGGACAGCGACTCCGGGACCATCCTGGGCGACGCCTTTTCCAATTCCATCACCACCTGGTTTTGGTTCGACCCTTCCCTCAGCCGCGCCCTCTCGGACTACAACATTACCCATGCCGCGGCCATCAACGTCATCTGGGATGTACCCGGGGCGAAGTCCCTCCACGGATTTGCGGGCGCTATCTCCAACGGATGGGAGATCGCCAGCATCCTCAAGCTGAATAGTGGGTTTCCGACGACTCCCCTCATCGCAAATGATCCTATGAACGTGGAAAATAGCGGTTCAGATACATTCGGCATTCCGGATCGCGTTCCGGGATGCGATCCCGTGAACCACAATTGGAAGAGCGATCCGAAGCTGGCTTACATCAACACCAGTTGCTTCACGCTGCCCACTGCGCCGGCTTCCTTTGCCTCCCAGTGCAATACTGGCAGCTTTCCCAAAGCCCCCACACCGCCCGCGGGAACGGTCTATTGCTCGAATGTCCTGGGCAATGCGGGCCGCAATAGCATTACCGGGCCAGGGCTCGGCAATCTCGACCTCTCGTTATACAAGAACTTCGCCGTCAGGAGCATTTCCGAGAGTGCCAGCGTGCAGTTCCGGGTGGAGTTTTTCAACGTCTTGAATCGCGCCAACTTTGGGGCGCCCTTGGCCTTTCAGGGCGGTAAAACTGCCCAGATATTCAGTGATAACGGGTCGCTGCTGAAAAACGCTGGAGTTTTGGCGAACCCGCTGGTCTTGAAACCGAGGGAGGGTCAGCTCGCGCTGAAGGTGATCTGGTAGTTAAAACAGCAGCGAGACGATATCGGTCGGGTGTGAGCCAACCGGCACCATCGTCAGCAGGCTCGAAGTGCGCAGGCGGATCACCGCCAGATCGTTCGACTGCTGATTCGCCACAAGCAGCAGCTCGCCGCTCGGGTCCATCCTGCAAGTTACTGGCTCGCGCCCCACCGGGATGGGCAGCGCCAAGTGCCGCGCGCCGATGGCGATGGGCAGCACGCGTCCAGCCGCGGAGTCGGAAAGATAGAGCGCGTCGGCATTCGCGTTGAGCACGCCGCTTTCCGGCGCCAGTCCCACCAGCATGGATTCGGCGATTTCCGTGGTCCAGGTGTTGATGATTTCGATGGCGTGCAGATCCGGCACCGTGACGTAAAGCTCGCCGCCGTCCGGCTTGAGGATCATGGCATGCGGCGCCCCGCCCAACTGTAGGTTCGTGAGCAGCACATTACGTTTCAAATCAACGACTGAAATTTCCTTTGCATCCGTGGCTGAAACAAATGCCGCCGAACTATCCGGCAGCACCGCGAGTTGCTCCGGGTGTTCGGCCACGCCGACGGTAGCGAGCGGCACGAGCGTCTGCGCGTCGAAAATCTGCAAAGTGGAATCGTCGCGGTTGGGCACAAGCAACAAGCGGCCGTTGGGCGTGGTGCGCGCGAGCCACGGTCGCCGCCCCGTGTGCGCGCGTCCGACAATTTGCTTTGTCGCCGTATCGATGCGTACGACTTGGTTCGATCCCGACGAGGCGAGGTAAGCGCCCTGCCCATCGGCGGAAAATTCCACCGCCGACGGAAGCGGCCCCACGGGGATGCGCGAAGTCACCCGACCCGGCTCTGCGCTGATCACCCAGGCGTAACCACTATCGCCGCCCGACGAGCTCGACGAACCGGCGACTCCCCAAATCTCCTTCCGCGGAGCCAACACGCGCAGCCCCGCGGGATTAGGCCCCACAGGAATGGTCGCAATGTCTTTGAGCGCCACCAGATCCACAACTGACACGGTTCCGTCGCCGGCATTGGCTATGTACGCGTAGAGCCGCGCGCCAGCCTTGAGCACCGGCGGCCGGTATTCGCGCTTGATCTGCCAGACCGCGATTCCCGCGAGCACAACAACCAGAACCAGCACGCGTAGATACTTGTTTTGCTTCATGTCAATTCAGATTGTGCCATGACGATGGCCACGCCAGTACGCCAACTGCGCGAAAAGCCAAGCGCCAAACCCTATTGGCTTTTCGGCAACCGCGAACAGCGCTTACTGTTTCAACCAGCCACGTCCATGGGCTATCGTGAAATTTACGGAGGACAGAATGAACAGGCTCACGAAGACCGCCTTGATCGTTGCCATGCTACTGGGCGGCGTATCTGCTTTGGCTGCACAGATTTCCATTGGCATCCAGATTGGCCCGCCCCCACCACCTCGCGTCGTTCACGTTCTGCCGCCAACCCCTGGTCCCGAATTCATATGGATCGAGGGCTATTGGTATCCTGTGGGAAACCACTATAAATGGCATCAGGGCTACTGGAGCCGGCCGCCATATGAAGGCGCTCGCTGGGTCGGGCCGCATCATGACGGCGAGCGGTTCTACAACGGCTATTGGGAAGGTGAACACGGCCGGGTGGAACACGATCACCGCTGGGACCATGACCACGACCGGGATTTCCGCGATCACGACCGCCACCGCGATGATGAGCACGACCGCGGTCGAAACCACGACGATCACGATCGGGGCGATCACGACCGCTAACTGACATTCAAGGGCGCTTCGCAACTATTTCTTGCATGAGCGCCCATCACCCCCGCCTTATCACGCCGCAAGAAACTACTTCATCGTCAGCACTACGCGGAACCGCGCCTTGCCGCTCATCATGCGCTCGTAAGCTTCCGCAGCGCGTTCCAGCGGGAAAATCTCGTTTCGCGAACGCACGCCAGTTTGCGCGCTGAAGTTGAGCGTGTCTTGCGAATCGATGCTCGTTCCCGAAGGCCACCCGGTCACCGAACGTCGGCCGCCAATCAATAGGTACGCGGGCACTTGAATCGGTTCGTCCGCCGCGCCGACTACGATCATTTTACCGTTTAGGCCGAGGCCGGCCACAGTCGCATTCATAGCCTTTCCGCTTGTTACGGTAGCCAAGATCACACGCGCTCCGCCTAATTTGGTGAGTTCTTCGGCGGGATCTTGCGTTTCGCTATCGATATAAACTTGTGCGCCCAATTGCTTGGCCAGGGCTGCTTTGCCTTTTCCGCGCGCGATGGCCACGGTGCGGAATCCCATCTTTGACGCGAATTGAACTCCCAAATGGCCGAGTCCGCCAATTCCCAGGATAGCCACGAGATCGCCATCTCGCGCCCCGCTGTTGCGGAGCGAGTTAAACGTGGTGACTCCCGCGCAGAAAAGAGGCCCCGCATCCGCCGCCGAAAGTTCGTCCGGTATCAGCGCGAGCGCCTCCGCCGCCGCGAGCATGTAGTCGGCGTAGCCTCCATCCTGGGTGATTGCGGTGACGCGCCGCGACACGGTGCAAAAAAGGAAATCGCCCCGCCGGCAGTTTTCGCAATATCCGCAACGGCCGCCGAACCAGCCGACTCCCACGCGCTGTCCCGGTTTCCATCCGGCCACGCCGCTTCCCACGGCGTCGATCACGCCGGCCACTTCGTGTCCGGGAACTCGCGGGTACTGAATGCCCGGCCAGAGTCCTTCTTTCACGTAGGAATCGGCGTGACAGATACCGCAGGCTTCCACTCGAATTCGCACCCAACCTGGACCGGGCTCAGGTACGTCTCGCTCGACCATCTGTAATGGCCCTTTCGCAGAAGGAACCTGCACAGCACGCATCTTTGCCATCATTCCTCCATTACGGGGGCTTATGTTGAGCGCACATCGTAGCAGGAAATCAAAGCGCGGTTATTTTGACTGTGCTGCGCAGCCCGAGGTGAGAAAAACGGCGCTACATGTCGAGGCGTGCTTTGGCGATCTGGAGAATCCGAGTGCAGACTGCGTAATCGGCGATCGCAGTTGGCTCAGCGGTGCATGACCACCTCTCGGCCATTTGGGAGGGTAATCCGGTCGAGCCAGATTTCATTGGTTCCTTCTTTGGTGGGATTACCGGTGATGGTGATCGGATCGCCGGGTTTCAGCGTGTCGCCTGTCCACCCATAGCGGCTCATCCGTGATGGCCCGCCGGTAATCGCGTGCCAATTCTGGACATGTCCACTCGAGTCAGTTACGTCGAAATAGATCAGGGCGTGGGGATTCATCCAGTCCACTTTTGTGACTGTAGCTTTAAAAGTTACAGTCTTGGATAGGTCGTATCCCGACCGCGCGTGATGCGCGAGCGCCGGCGCCGTCAGAACGACAAAGGCGGCCGCAAAGCCGACCATACGCAAAAGCCAGAATTTCATCGTGCATCTCGCACCGACGTGTTGAGATCAGCAAGATCCGCCCCAATTATGACCCAGGGATTGTGTAGCGGGTGACAGTTTATATCCAGAAGCTCCGCCCCCAAGACGTGTTCGCCTAATCGTGCCAGCGCATCACGCGTAGCAGATCGCAATAGTCGTCGGTCCAAGAGATGGGACGCGTCTTCGCCGGAAACGCTTCAGAGTGTGCCAGTATCTCTGCGCCGGACAGCGCAGTAGAATCGCGCGAAAGTAAGATCCAGTCGGATTGCGAGAAAGGACCCGTGGGGAGCAATGGCTCGACGCGGAGCGCGTGAAAGCCAAAATCGCGGCTAATTCCGGCGAGCACAGGCCGGAGATCGAGAGTTTGGTTGCTGATGTGCACGACGATCACCGAGGCCGGCCCACCAAGATGCTTGGCATAAACCTGAAAAGCTTCGTGCGTGAGGAGATGCATGGGGATGGCATCGCTCGAAAACGCATCCAGCACCAGAACATCAAAATTTTGCAACTCGCCGCGGTGAGCTTCGCGTTCGAGCGCGAGCCGCGCGTCGCCAAGTACGACTTCGATTCGGCCGGGCGAATCGCGCAAGTAAGTGAAGGACGGTTGTTCGCCGGTCGATAATTTATAGACGTCCGGGTTGATTTCGTAGAAGCGGAAGACGTCTCCGGATTGCGCCAACGCCGCGAGCGTGCCCACCCCCATTCCCACGAGTCCTACGCGCATGGGATGCTGCGGCCAATTGCGAATGACGATGTTGGCTCCGCTGGCCGGGCCATAGTAGCCCGTCGCGAGGCGCGCGCGCTGCGGATCACGATACTGGAATCCATGAACGGTGCTGCCATACCGCAACGCCAAATAGTTCCCGTCGACATCGATCACCGACAAGACTCCGTAGAAATTTCTGGAAGACGCAATAACGTGGTAGAGCGCCGCTTTCTGCGGAATCAGCAACCCGGCCGTGAGCAATGCCAGAACGACTCTAGCTGCGTTGCGGACCAGCATCGGCGCCGACGCAGTCTGCGGCGCTCGGCGTTCTAGGGCGTACAGGGAAATGGCCGCGCCGGTTAGAACTGCGGCTGCGAAAAGGCCAATGGATCGCGGCAACCGCACCACATCTTTCCATAGCGGGGTAAGCACAGCCGGCGCAAGCAATGCGGCGCCCGCGAAAAGCAGCAATGCCAGCGAAGCTCGCCCCCTGTACCACCACGATGAACGTTCCCGCACCGAGACAGACCAAATCACCGCAATGCACCCCCAGACACCTAGCGGATATTCCCAATAATTGGGAAAAATCCGCGGAGCTAGCAAGCTCACGGCAATGCCGCCCAAGGTTCCACCGATGGCGATTGACAAATAGAATGCAGTCAGCGATTCCGAGCGGGGGCGCGTGCGTGCCGCTTCTCCATGACACACCATGCATCCGGCGAAGAGCACCGCGGAATAGGCGGCGAGCTGGACGAGGAATGAATACGTTGCGTTGGGGAGCGATATTACGATGACGAACGCAACCGCCACAACGAATACCGGGTAAAAAATCTCTCGCCGATACCAGCGGTCGCTCTCAAAGCAAACGATGAACGAAAGCAGGTACAGACTTAATTGCAAAACTAATAGAAACGGGCTAACGGCGATGTCCTCGCAGACGAGATTGGTCGTTGCCAGCAACAGTACAGACGCACACGCCGCCAAGCCCACCCATTGCAGCCGAAGCGGCCAGTCAACCGGTGTTCCAAGCGAGCGCGAATCGGGAATAGCGTTTTGTTTCAGAGCGATGGGAGCGGCCGAACGCAACACGTTTCGAGCACTGAAAAAGTAACAAACCAAAAACAGCCCGTAGCCCGCAACCCAAGCCCAGCGTTGTGCGCCGAGCGCGACGCGTGGTTCGACCAAGGAGGGATAAGACAGTAATCCGAGGAGCGATCCCGCGTTTGAGAGTGCGTAAAGGCGATAGGGCGACCGCCTTGGCCCCGCCTCTGCGAACCAATGCTGCATCAATGGACTCGTGGCCGAGAGCAAAAAGAAAGGCAGACCTATCGCGCTCATGAGAAATTCCGTAATCGCCCAGGCGGGGTCAGCCCCGGGCCGCGGCTGCCAGTTCGCAGCGGAACCGATAGGAGCGGAGCGGATATATGCCTGAACGGCAATGAAAATAGCGGAAACGCCCAGAAGAAAACCATGCAGGATGACCTGCTTACGAAGGGGAAGCCACGTGGCAAGTCCATGCGAGTATCCGTACCCGGCGAGAAACAACAATTGGAAGACAAACACGCACACGGTCCATACCGCTGAGGCGCCACCAAAAAGGGGAAGAGCTTCCTTTCCCAGCAACAACTGAACCTGAAAGAGCAGAAAAGCACTGACGAAGATCGCCAGGGCAAAGGGCACTTGCCCACTTTTGCTGTCTTCTATCCGTGCTGGAAACTTCCCCGAAGCGATGATCGCGCGGTCCTGTTCAGTCCCAAGGGCAGTTTCGATAGTGGCACTCATGAGTAGCCAGTGTAAGCGGGCTACTGGAGAGAGTTCCCTTGCCACTCACGCTTCTGTGTTCAAAGCACTATGCGCGGAGAGTGCACTGCACTCAGGTCCCGATATGTTTGAGTGAATAAGTGAGGAGCGCTTGCTGGAGAAAAGCTGCGTATCGCAACAGATCGCAACAGGCAGACGCTAGCGGCCCGGCTTCAAGTGTGTGATCCTGCGGGAGTGATTCTCAGTCGGGACCAGGCATAGGCTGGGCCAATCTCCAGCTACCGCCATTTAGTCCCGGCTTTTTAACGGAAAGCGGAATGGCAATCTTTTACTTCGCCACCCGCTTTTTTGCGAATTTAGACGGAGTGAGGTCCCCGAAAAGCCTTCCTTCTATCTCCGCTTTGTGGGTGGTGCACACAAGCCTCACAATCACACCCTGTACCCACGATGCACGAAACGTAGCTGGGCTCGAGCAATTCAGAACTTCACAAATGCCTGCGCTGACCGGGTCGAGATATGGTTCCGGGTTATTCGCTGCCATCTAAGATTCTCCTTTTCATTTTGCTGCCTTAAGACCGGGCGGTTTTAGACAGTCAGGGCAGGTTTCGGCTATTGGTAAAACCGCCGACACTCTAGCGTCGTACCCGGTTTGCGGCCTTGCATGTCTTGTGGCACAGGAACCGTTGCCGCGGGCGCGGCGTAAGGCGTGTGACTGAACGTTTTGAGTATACACCCTTCCACCGACGGTACATTGTCTAGTCTTCATTCCAATAGACACGTGGTAACTCCGGATTTGCGGCCAAATCCCGAGACGCTCTCTCATCGGAACCGTTGGTCCGACCAAGAGTTACGTGCGTTTGGCTCGGCGGCCATAGGCGTGGTAACTTACTCGCAACCAAATTGGACAAGATCAGAACGAGGGCGCTCGGGTGCGGAATTTCTTTATTCTTTCAGCTATGGCCGTGGCGGCTCCGCTCGCGCTCTCACACACGGCGCTCGCTCAAGAAGCCGCGAAGCCTGGAGCGGCACCCGATGTTTCCGGCGTCTGGCTGGTAGAAAAGTTTGAGCCCAGGCTGTTCCCAAATGGAGGCGCGCCTTTCACGCCTTGGGCGGAAGCGAAATTTAGGGCTACCGACCCTAAGACAAACGATCCCAATCTGGCCTGTTTGCCGATGGGAGTGCCGCGGTTCATGATCGCTGTGCCTTACCCAATGGAAATTCTTCAAATGCCCACGCGCGTCATGATCATTCACGAGGGCCCGCAGGTGATGCGCCAAGTCTATATGAATCGCCAGCACCCCAAAGATTTGGACCCTACCTATTCGGGCGACGCGATTGGCAAATGGGAAGGGTACACGCTCGTCGTGGACACGATCGGCTTCAACGATAAGACCTGGCTGGATGGGGGAGGACTCCCTCATAGCGAGGCACTGCACGTGGTTGAGCGCATCCGCCGCGCCGATCATGACACGCTCGTGGACGACATAACGGTCGAGGACCCCATGGCGTACACAAAACCACTCACGAAGCGGCAAGTCTACAAACTGAAGCCGGGCTGGGAGATTCAGGAATACGTCTGCGAAGAGAATAACAAGTACACCTATCAGGGAAAATGACCGCGCAAGAAGACAAGAAGAGAAGAGAGGAGCGTTAGCGATGAGGACCTCAACCAGAAAAAGGCTGCTGGTTTGCCCCGCTCTCGCAGTCAA
>Ga0307479_10001391_pt1 | contig 22041 bp, 22 predicted proteins | sample atmos_gasesECM4C_FD_203743 | JGI IMG/M metagenome (GOLD analysis project Ga0307479, IMG submission 203743) | Hardwood forest soil microbial communities from Morgan-Monroe State Forest, Indiana, United States - atmos_gasesECM4C_515 | ecosystem: Environmental > Terrestrial > Soil > Temperate...
TCGGCGACGTGAGCTTTCACTTTGTTTTTTTCCTTCTCGGCGTCGCGCTTGCTGTTGCAGTCATCGTCCTTGCAGTCGGGATAAACGCCGGAGGTAAACGCGATGGTCTTGCCGTCCGGCGACCACTTCACAAGATCCGCCCCAGTGGACAATTTAGTGAGGCGCTGGGCTTCGCCGCCTTCGAGCGAAAGCAAATAAACCTGGGAATCGCCGCTACGCGAAGAAAGAAACGCGAGTGTTTTGCCGCCCGGCGACCAGACGGGAGAAGAGTCGTGGCCGCTTTGCGTAAGCTCTATGGGAGCACCCCCTGCGGTGGCAACGAGCCAAATGTTGCCGGCGTTGCGGTTGGCGTCCATCTCCGGGGTGGAAACTGTGTAGGCAACCCATTTTCCGTCCGGGGAGATTTGCGGCTCGGAGATGCGGTGCATTTTGATCATGTCGTCAAAGGTGATGGCGTGCTTGGGGGCTTGCTGAGCGGGAGCGGCGACGGCGAATTGCAAAATGACCGCAGCCAGGAATCCCATTCGCAGAACAATGCGTTTCATCTCTTTCTCCTGTGAGATACAGCGACACTACAAGACAATGTTTGGAACAGCGGATGATGGCACGTTTCGAGCGCGAAGCCAATAGCTCGCATTGACTCCAAACCTGAGATTGGACGGGGATCTTTCCCAGGGGAGTTCAGGGGATGGCTACGCCGACCGCCCAGACGTAGCCATCGGGATCTTCGAGCATGACGTCACGCCAGCCATGAGGGAAATCGGTGGGAGGCTGGAGGATTTTTGCCCCCGCAGCTTGCGCGCGATGGTGGGCGGCGTCGGGATCGATGCCGAGGACCCGCAATTCCGCGCCGGTACCGCGCGGACCAGCGGCTTTCAGGCGCGCAAACAAGGGGTGGTGGTCGTAAGCGTGATCGGCGTGAAGCATGAAATCAAAGCCCAGGAGATGGAGGGCAGCGAAATCGTTGTCGGCATGGCGGATGGTGGCGGCGAGAACATCGCGATAGAACGGAAGCGACTTCAGCACGTCGCGCACGAGCAGGTTCACGCTGAATTTTGGGAGCGCGCGGCCGTATTCATCCGCGGGCATCCATGCATCGCCCATTCTCGTTTTTGTCATGAACCGCTCTCCTGCAAAAGACCTGTGCAGAGAAAAAATCTACCGCGATTGGCCGGGCTTCAACCGCCAATATGGAAGCCGTTTCCCGGAGCATTCATCGGATTGCGCCGGCGCAGGGCGATGCTCCCGAGTCTGCTAGAATCCCTCCGTGGATTCACGATGCTGAAAAGCGGCGCGCTTTTCCCCCGAAATTTCAAGAAGACCTATCCTATCGCCGCTCGGGGCGAAGGCTGCTGGGTCACGGACCAGAGCGGCCGCCGCTTTCTCGATGCCGCGGGACAAGCCGCCGTGGTTAGCATCGGGCACGGCGTGGCGGAGATTGGCAGAGCGATGGCGGAGCAGGCTGCGCAGATCGCCTTCGCGCACACTTCGCAGTTTCATACTGCTCCGGCCGAGAAGCTGGCCGCGCGCCTGCTCGCACTAGCCCCGGCGAATTTCCGAAACGGCGGGCGCGTCTATTTTACCTCCGGCGGCTCGGAGGCCGCAGAAACTGCGATCAAGCTGGCGCGGCAGTACCACCTGGAAACGGGCCAGCCTGGGCGCTACCGGGTGGTCTCCCGGCGGCAGAGCTATCACGGGAGCACTCTGGGGGCGATGTCCGTAAGCGGAAACGTGGCGCGACGAGCGCCGTACGCGCCGCTGCTTCCGGAATGGGGGCACATTGCGCCCTGCTTCTGCTATCACTGCCCGTTCGAAAAGACGTTTCCGCAGTGCGGGGTGGCGTGCGCGGATGACCTCGAAAACTTCCTGCGGGAACGTGAGCCCGAAACGGCAGCGGCTTTTATTTTCGAGCCGGTAGTCGGCGCTACGCTCGGCGCTGCCGCGCCGCCCGAAGGTTATGTGGCGCGGATTGCCGAGATTTGCCGCAGGCACGGCATTTTGCTGATTGCGGACGAAGTGATGACGGGGATGGGCCGCACCGGGAAGCCTTTTGCGGTGCAGCACTGGGGCGTCGAGCCGGACATGATTCTGGTGGGGAAAGGAGTGGCCAGCGGATATGCGCCCCTCGGAGCGGTGCTCGCTTCGGCGCGCATCGTGGAAGCGTTTGAACGCGGGTCAGCCGCGTTTATGCACGGCTTCACGTATCAAGCGCATCCGGTATGCGCGGCTGCAGGGAACGCGGTGCTGGACTATGTGGAAACACACAAACTCTTTGAGCGGGTTGCTCCGATAGGAGAATTTCTGTGGGAGGCGCTTGCCCCCTTGGAGGATCATCCGCGTGTGGGAGACATCCGAGACGCCGGCCTCCTTCTCGGGATTGAGTTTGTCCAAGACAAAGCCACGCGCGAGCCTTTTCCGCGGGCAAACAACATTGCCGAGAAAGCTTGCCAAGCCGCAATGGCTGAGGGCGTGCTGACCTACCCGACACAAGGCTGCGTGGACGGCGAGCGCGGCGATCATATTTTTCTTGCGCCGCCATTCACAATATCGAAGGAAGAGTGCGGGGTGGTTGCGCAGGCGCTGCGAGTGGCGCTGGCGAAGGTTTTTCCAGCTTGAATCGACAGCAAAGATTCGTCTTTCCCCTTTAGTGTGTTCGTGGCGTTTGTGGAGAGCAAACTGCAGATGCGAAAATTTTCCCTGGCTGCGCCACTCGGTTGCCTCACGGCCCTAGTTCTTTCTGCCGCGCTTCTTGCCCGACAACAGAAAACTTTTTCCGTTTCGCCGCCCATCCAAGGCTTTACCGCCGCGCATGCGGCGCCGGAACGCCTGCTCGAATCTGATTTTCAGGCGATTCCTTCACCGGAGAAGGCTAGGGAGTGGCACCGGACTCTTACGGCAGAGCCGCACCCCGCTGCTTCCGAGCGTAACAATCAACTCGCCGCTTTTATTGCGGACGCCTGGCGCAAGCAGGGCTGGGAAGACGTGACGCTGCGGCGCTACGACGTCTGGCACTCGCGTCCTCGCAGCGTTGCGCTGGAGATGACCGCGCCGGTTCAATACACAGCCTCGCTCCGCGAGGATCCTTACGACGCGGATGCAGACACGAAGAATCCGTCGGTTTCCGGAGCTTACTTTGGATACTCGGCTTCCGGCGATGTTACCGCGGACGTGGTTTATGCGCACAGCGGCAATCCCGAAGACTACGATTTGCTGCGCAAGAGCGGAATCAGCGTTAAAGGGAAAATCGTTTTGGCGCGCTACTCGAACCCGTACAGCTACCGCGGGTTCAAGGCGCTGACGGCGGAGCGCGAAGGCGCGGCGGCGTTGCTGATTTATTCCGATCCGGCGGAAGACGGCTATGCGCGCGGAAAAGTATTTCCCGATGGGCCGTGGGGTCCGGAAAGCCACATTCAGCGCGGTGCGATTACGTACGATTACATCGTGCCCGGCGATCCGACGACGCCGGGATGGGCTTCGGTTCCCGGGGCGAAGCATATTGCGCCGGAAGAGGCGCGGTCGCTGCCGAAAATCCCGGCGCTGCCCCTTTCCTGGCGCGATGCCAAGCCGCTGCTTGAAAACATGAACGGCCCGGAGGCGCCGAAGGATTGGCAGGGTGCCCTCCCCATCAAGTACCGGCTGACTGGCGGCGTGACGGCGCACCTGAAGATCGATATGGAGACGAGCCTGCAGCCGTACACGGTCGTGGAAGCGCGCATTCACGGGAGTGAATTGCCTGACGAATGGGTGCTGTTCGGCAATCACCGCGACGCGTGGGTTTATGGCGGCGTGGATCCTTCGAGCGGCACGGCCTCAATGATGGAATTGACGCGCGCCCTCGGAGAACTAAAGCGGCGCGGATTGCGGCCGCGGCGCACGATCGTTGCTTGCAGCTGGGATGGCGAGGAATACGCTCTGACCGGCTCGACCGAATGGGGCGAGCAGTTCGCCGATGAGCTGAAGAAGAAGCTCGTGGCGTACTTAAACGTTGATGAGTCGGTTGCGGGAGCCGCGACGACTGCGGGCCCGGAAGGGCTGAGTTTTTCAGTGTCCGCCGTGGCTTCCCTGGCGCCCATGCTCGTGGAAGCTGCGAAGGACGTGCGCGCGCCTTCGGGGAAATCGCTGTACCAGGCGTGGCGGGCAACGAGCAAGCGCGACTCAAAAGGCAGCACGCCGCCGTTCGACAGCACACTGGTCGAAACGCGCATCGGCAGCGGCTCGGACCATACGGTATTCCTGAATCACCTGGGGCGGCCGGTCGTTAATTTAGGATTTACCGGCGATTACGGCGTGTACCACTCGATGTACGACGATCATTACTGGATGGAGCATATCGGCGATCCGGGTTTTGTGTACCATGCCGCGCTGACGCGAATGTGGGGAGTGGTGGCGCTGCGGCTTGCGAATGCAGACGTTTTGCCGTTTGACTTTGGGTTCAACGCATCCGCACTCGATGATTTTCTCGAGGAACTGGAGAACGGGAACAAAATCGACAGCCGCAAGCTCAAGCTGAAAAAGCTGCATGATCGAATCGCGGAATTCGAGAAAGCAGGAAATCAGCTTCGCGAAGCCGAAGAACGGAGCTTAACAACCGGCGAAGTGAACCCGGCGAAGCTGCAGCGCCTGAACGAGCGGCTTTTGCAAGTCGAGTCGAATTGGCTCGACCCCGCCGGGATTCCCGGGCGGCCGTGGTTCCAGCATTTGCTGTATGCTGCGCGGTACACGTACGCGCATCTGGAATTTCCGGGACTGACCGAAGCGGTGGAAAAGGGCGACTGGAAACTGGCCTCACAACAGGCCGACCTGATAGAGCGGGCACTTGCCTGGAACACCGCGTTGTTGAAAAGGGCCAGAGCCGATTGGGAGAAATAGGGAATGAGTCTTTTTCACAGGTTTCGGTATTTTGTAGCGATGCTCTTCATACTGTCCGTGTGTCTCCCCGCGGCCGCGCAAAGTCCGTCCGGCAAACCGCGGGCCCGCGATCTGGGCGTGCCTTTTGATGGCTCGCCGGGGCCAGTGAACGCCATTACGGATGTCGCAGGCGTGACCGTCGGGCACACAACGCTCATTTCCGGCGAAGGCAAACTTCAAGTCGGCAAAGGACCGGTGCGCACGGGCGTGACCGCCGTTCTTCCTCGCGGGAAAGATTCCATGATGAATCCGGTTTTTGCGGGCTGGTTTTCGCAAAATGGAAACGGCGAGATGACCGGCACGACCTGGGTGGAAGAGTCGGGCTTTCTCGAAGGGCCGGTGATGATCACCAACACGCACAGCGTCGGCGTAGTGCGCGACGCGGTCATTCAGTGGCGTGTGGCGCATGGACAGCCCGATCCCACCGGATATTGGTGGTCGCTGCCGGTGGTGGCGGAAACCTGGGACGGCTGGCTGAATGACATCAACGGCTTTCACGTCAAGTCCGAAGACGCTTTTCATGCCATCGATTCCGCGCACGGCGGAGCGGTCGAAGAAGGCAACGTGGGCGGCGGCACGGGAATGATTTGCAACGAGTTCAAAGGTGGCATCGGCACGGCTTCGCGCAAAGTGGATGAGAAATTCGGCGGTTACACCGTCGGAGTGCTGGTGCAATGCAACTATGGCGTTCGCCGGAATTTGCGAATCGCCGGAGTGCCGGTAGGGCTGGAAATTCCGGAGGATCCGGCGTACACCATGGGTGCGTTTGCGCCGGATGACTGGGGCTCCATCATTGTGGTCGTGGCTACGGACGCGCCGCTGGTGGCGCATCAATTGAAACGCCTGGCGCGACGCGTTTCGCTGGGGCTGGGTCGCAACGGAAGCATTTCCGGGAACGGCTCCGGAGATATTTTTATCGCGTTTTCGACGGCTAACTCTGGCGCGGCGAAGCCCGACGGGCCGGTGCAGCTCACCATGTTGCCAAACGACCGGATGGATCCGCTGTTCGCGGCGACCGTGCAGGCTACGGAAGAGGCCATCGTCAATGCCATGGTGGCCGCTGAGACCATGACGGGGATTAACGGCCACAAAGTGATTGCGCTGCCGCATGAAAAGCTGCGCGAAGTGCTAAAGAAATACAATCGGTTAGTCCAGTGAGCGGGTCAGAGTGGTGTTTAGGTTATTTCGATTCTTGAATTATCTTGCGAAAGAACATGCGGAAGCTAACGGTTGTACTCAAACCAGCCCAGAGACCTGGTTATCGGAGGTCTGCGATGTTCCGCAAACTACATCTTTGCTATGTTCCCCTATGCCTGAGCCTAGTGCTGATTATCGGCTGCAGTGCGCAGAAAGACATAGGCGCGGCTTCGGCGGCCGTAGTGCAATTCCATCAACGGCTTGACAACCAGGACTATCTTGCGATTTACAACGGAGCCGACCAGCGTTTTCGAGGCGCGAGCAAGCAAGACGATTTTGTGGCTCTTATGACCGCCATCCACAACAAACTGGGAACGGTTCAACAGGCTTCTCGGCAGGGCTTCTTCTTTAACTACAACACCTCAGGCTCGACCATCAAGCTGACCTATGCAACCAAGTTCAGTGGCGGGGACGCTGATGAGGAGTTTCTCTGGAGTAAGCGAGGCGATAATTTCCTATTACTAGGCTATCACATTAATTCGAATTCCCTCATCACAAAGTAGCGCCCCTGCGTGGGAGCTAGATTACGGGCACGGCGGTTTTGCGCGGGGGATTGAAAAAAGGAAGGGGCACGACTTTCGCCGAGACAGTGTGGCGTACCGCCTCCACCGTGAGTTCGATGCTCAGCGTCGTGCCGGGCGCGGCGTTTTCGCGGCTCACCGAAGCGAGCGCGATCATTTTTTTCAGCGTGGGAGACCACGTGGTGGAGGTAGCTTTGCCGACTTGGCGCCCGCGGCGATACACGGGCACGGCAACGCGCGAGGCCATACTCGGCACTTGCGGTGCCATCTTCAGCTTGTCGTAAAGCGCCTCGACTTCGTTCCAGTTGATTTCCAAACCCGCCAGGCCGCGCGCTGCGCCATTTTCTGCTTCCTGCGCCAGCGCTTCGCGTCCGATGAAATTCTCTTTTTTCAAATCGACCAGCTTGCCAAGCCCGATTTCGAAAGGTGAATATTTCTGGGATTCGATCAACGCTTTCTTGCTGGAGATGTAGTCGACTTCGATCAAGATGAGCCCGGCCTCGATGCGGGCAATATCCAGCGCGATCATCCCTGCGGGATGAATGTCGAAGGCTTCGCCTTTGGCGACGAGCGCGTCCCAAACCTTGAGCGCATCGATCCACGGCATCCAGATTTCGAAGCCAAGGTCACCGGTATAGCCGGTGCGCGAAATATCCACGGGGACACCGGCAATTTTCCCGCGGGTGACGCGGAAATATTTCAAGTTGTCGATGGGCGCATCGGTCACCGTGCGCAAAACCCGGCCCGACATGGGCCCCTGGAGCGCCAGCGCGGCCGTTTGCTCGGAAATGTCTTCGATGTTTACGTCCAGGCCCAACGCATTTTGCCGGAACCATCGCAAGCTGGGATCGGCGGCGGTCCAGCGGTACTCGTTTTCGCCCAGGCGCGTGATGGTGCCGTCGTCGACGACCTTGCCCTGGGGATCGCACCAGCAGCAGTAGATGACCTGATCCACCGCGACTTTGTGGATGTCGCGGGAGATGACGCGGTTCACGAACTTCGTGGCGTCGCGGCCGGTGACGCGGTACTTGAAGAGCGGCGAAATGTCGATGAGCGCGGCTGAATTGCGGATGGCGTTGTACTCGTGCTCGTGGTGCGTCTCGTAGACGCTGACGGTGTAGTAGCCCGACCATTCGCGATAACTCAGGCTTTCGCACAGAGCCAAAGTACGCTCGTGAAACGCAGTTCCAACTGGCACGATGCCTCCAAGAGTAAACGAGGCGCTGCTTAGGCCGCAGGGACAGGGAATTATAGGTGTGATTTCCGCGCGCTCGCAAGGCGCGGTCGGTAGCGGAATCAGTTCGTAGTTCTGGCACTCGGCAGCGCGTCAGGATGAGCGAGAATCGCGTTGACAGCGGCCGAGGGCTACTCTAAAATTAACGTTTGTCTCTAAAGGGAAGGGTGTGGCCGAGCGGCATGAGGACTTACGTAGCCAAAGGTGACAAGGCTGAGGCCCTGAAAACGGGCGCAAACTGGTATGTGGTGGACGCCACGAACGCCGTGCTGGGGCGGCTGGCCACCAGGGTCGCGCGAATGCTTATCGGCAAGGACAAGCCGAGTTTCACGCCTTATCTGGATTCCGGCGACCACGTCGTCGTCATTAACGCGGACAAGGTTCGCCTGACCGGCAACAAGCTCGAGCAGAAAGTCTATCACTCGCACAGCGGCTACCCGGGCGGACTGAAGACCGTGCCGATGAAGCGCGTGCGGGAAGACCGGCCCGAGTGGGTGGTGCGCGAAGCGGTTCTGGGGATGCTGCCGAAGAACAAGCTGCGCGCGCGCCGCGCGCGCAAGTTGCGCGTGTATCGCGATGCGGGTGGCTTGGCGAGGCACGCCGGGCAAAAACCGCAAGCCGTAACGGTTTAGTTTTTTGAACGAAGCGCATTCGCCGGGTGGTGGATGCGACTAAAGCGTTTTTCCGCACGTAGCTGTTCCTTTCTAAGTGGTGCCTTAGCAGGGAGCAAGTCGTCGTGGAGCTCAAGGCTTTAGGCCTGTCGGTGTCTTGAAATCCTGACTTTTAGGGTTCCAGGACTGAGCAGGACCAACGGAACAAGAGCGCAGGCTGAAGTCTGTGCCACGGATCAGGAGGAGAATTGAGTACAGCAGGCACGCCCGTAGCGGGTACACCAACATGGTTCATGGGGACAGGGCGGCGCAAGGAATCTGTCGCGCGCGTGTTCCTTCGCGCAGGATCGGGAAAGTTCACCGTGAACCACCGGACGGTGGACCAATACTTCCCTAATCATGCCTGGAAGCATGACGCGACCGAGCCGCTGAAGTTCACGAATATCGCCGATCAGGTGGACGTGATGGTGAGTGCCTATGGCGGCGGCGTGGGCGGTCAGGCAGGCGCTGTACGCATGGGATTGTCCCGTGCAATCGCGCGCTACAACGCCGAGTTGCGGCCATCGCTGCGCAAAAACGGGTTTTTGACGCGCGATTCCCGCATGAAGGAGCGCAAGAAGTACGGGCAGAAGGGCGCAAGAAAGAGATTCCAGTTCACCAAGCGCTAAAGGGTGATTGGTGATGGTGGTCGGTGACCGGCGAGGAAGGCGGCATAATGCCGCCACCGCAGCGAGGCCAGGAGCCGATGCAACGAGCTCCAGGGGGATGACGTAAGTCATCCTCCTGAGAACATGGCCGGCAAGCTGCCGGCAAAAGGCTGTTCTGCAGTTGTAGTGGCGGGTCTTTAGACCCGTTCAGTGCCCTGCCGCAAACAGCTATTTGATTAGGAGGGAACTTGGCAGTAGAAATTACCATGAAAGAATTGCTGGAGGCCGGAGTCCACTTCGGTCACCAGACCCGCCGCTGGAACCCAAAAATGAAGGAATACATTTTCGGCGAGCGCAACGGCATCCACATTATCGATCTCCAGAAAACGCTCAAGATGTTTCGCGAAGCCAGCCGCTTCGTAAGTGAACTTTCAGCGCAAGGCCGCAATGTTCTTTTTGTAGGCACCAAACGCCAGGCCCAAGAAGCCGTGGCCGAAGAGGCCAAGCGCTGCAGCGCGTTTTTCGTGAACCACCGCTGGCTGGGCGGTACGCTGACCAACTGGGCGACGCTGCAAAAATCCATCAAGCGCTTGAAGCTGCTGAAAGCCATGACCGAAGACGGCCGCATGGAGCAGCTCTCGAAGAAAGAGCGCGCCCGCCTGGACCGCGAAATGAAGCATCTCTATCAGAACCTGGAAGGCATCGAGAACATGACGCAATTGCCCGACGCCATGTTTGTAATCGACTCGAACGCCGAGGAAATTGCTGTGAAGGAAGCGCGCCGCATGGGCGTGCCAGTGGTTTCTGTCGTCGACACGAACTGCGACCCCGACGTTGTGGACTGGATCATTCCGGGCAATGACGACGCGCTGCGCGCCATTCGGCTGTTCACGACGAAGATTTCGGATTCCGTGGCCGAAGGCCGCAATGCCTACCAGCAATCGCAGGTGGCGGAGCAGAAGTCTGCGGAAGATCAAGCGCTGGTCGATGGCGTCGAGTACGTGGACACTAGCGCGTACGAGCAGTACGAAAAGCAAGAGGGCGACTTCGTGGAAGGCGCGGAACCCCTGGCGGGAGGCGCTGAAACCACTGTGCCTCCGGACGAGGAAAGCCACTAACAAGACTGCGCGGATGGGAGTATAACTGGCCCGTCCCGAGGCGCATCGGGGCGGGCCGTTCTGTAAAGAGCCGATGCGTGTAACACGATTTTAATGACCAAGGGAAAAGGATGAGTACACAACAGCCTGTCGTGCAAATTTCAGCTCAACTCGTAAAGGAATTGCGGGGCCGGACCAACGCTGGTTTCAGCGACTGCCGCGCCGCACTGGTGGAAACCAGTGGCGACATCGAGAAAGCCATTAGCGTGCTGCGCAAGAAGGGCCAGGCCGCGGCGGCGAAGAAGGCGCAACGTGAAGCCACCGAAGGGCTCGTGGGCCACTACATCCATGCTGGCGGAAAAATTGGCGTGCTGGTGGAGCTGAACTGCGAGTCGGATTTCGTGGCGCGAACCGAAGCCTTTCAACAGCTCTCGCACGACATCGCCATGCATATCGCGGCGCTCGATCCGCGCTATGTGCGCCGCGAGGAAGTCACCGCGGACATGCTTGAGAAAGAACGCGAGATCTATCGCGCCCAGGCTCTGGCTTCCGGCAAGCCTGAGCCAATCGTCGAGAAAATCGTCTCTGGCAAAATGGAGAAGTTTTACGAGGAGAATTGCCTCTACGAACAGCATTACATCAAAGACGAGAGCGTGACTATCGGTGAGATGATCACCCAGGCTATCGCCAAGCTCGGCGAGAACATCTCCATCCGCCGCTTTTCGCGGTTCAAAGTGGGCGAAGTGAGCGGCGGGCCTTCGGCCGGCCCGGAGCCCGCCCCGGTAAAATCCTGACGAAACGCAAATCCCAAGGTGACGTTGTACGGAGCGGCCCTATCGCATCGGGGCGCTCTTTTTGTTTTTCGAGCCTGATATAGCTTAATCAGTTGCAACGGCTGAGGGACAAGTCCGACTAACTAGACCGGCCGTGAGAGGGTCAAGGATCGAGACCGCGCGTACATCTTGCCCGCTAGCCAGACGCCAAACCAAGTGAGGAATGGGGCGGGAAGCGTTGCGTCGTACGTTGAAATTGACAACGTTGCAATCGGGAACCCCAAAGTTTCCACGGCCCAACCTGACAGAAGTTCTTGAGGAGTTGCGGAGGTGTTGCCATTGGGGAGGAGGGCCTGCAGAAGAAAGTATGTCGGGCCGCTGATGTAAATTCCTAACCAAACGCAGAACCCTAAGCTGACGCAATTAGCAAGGTTGGCGCCCCACAATCTCCAGCACAGAAAAGCTCCTGCGGAAATCGCAAAGGGAATGGCTAGATTGGCCAATAGAAGCAGCCGCGACTCCGGCATAAAGGCGTGCCACAACAGGTCAAGGCCCCAATAGGCCAGGGGTAGCAGGACCAGGCCCACTAGATTCCATGGATTGAAGTATCGTCTTAGCGAGGCTTCCACTTAGCAAGTGTGAGCGGCACATAAAAGTCTGTCAAGAAAAGTAACCATAACGCCAGGGCGTGATAGTGTTCTGAGCTGACCCCAGTTAAGTCTTACGGATTCCAGCAACACGCAGCGTGCCACAAGCCGGGCATCCTCAGGAGGAGCAAATGATTTCTGGCAGTCACGTAGTGCTCTACAGTAAGAACGCCGAGGCGGACCGCGCGTTTTTCCGCGACACTCTGGGATTCAAATCCGTGGATGCAGGTCATGGCTGGCTGATCTTCGCTCTGCCGCCAGCGGAAGCGGCATTCCACCCATCCGAGGACAATGGCGCCCACGAACTCTATTTCCTGTGCGATGACCTGAAAGCCGAAATGGCTTCTCTCACGAAGAAGAATGTGAAGTGCTCCAAAGTCGAGGAAGCGCGATGGGGTTCCGTCACGAAGATGACGCTCCCTGGAGGCGGCAAAGTCGGCCTCTATCAACCGAAGCATCATGTTGCCATTGGTATGAAATAGAACGGCCCTCGCAGACTCGGCCATTGCAGGGGCGCTGGGCGAAGTGCGGGTGTGGAGATAGTTTGTTACAATTCCGTGGCTTTCACAGGACTGCGATTCGGAGGCTCATGGCCGCCAAGAAAAAAGCCATCACCAAAGTTGCTAAAAAAGGCAAGCCGGCGTATCGCCGCATCCTGCTGAAGCTTTCGGGCGAGGCTTTTCAGGGGCCGCAGGGTTTCGGCATTCACGGCGAAACGATTCGGACCATTGCGCGCGAACTGAAAGAAGTGCACGCCCTGGGCGTCGAAACGGCCATCATGGTCGGCGGCGGCAATATTTTTCGCGGGGCGCGGCAAAAGGGATTCGAGATCGACCGCGCCACCGGCGACTACATGGGCATGCTGGCCACGGTGATCAACGCCATGGCTCTCCAGGACGCGCTCGAAAAAGAAGGCGTGTACACGCGCGTGCTGAGCGCCATCGAGATGAAGGAGGTCTCCGAGCCGTTCATCCGTCGCCGCGCCATGCGCCACCTGGAAAAGGGCCGCATGGTGATTTTTGGCGCCGGCACCGGGAACCCTTATTTCTCGACGGACACCGCCGCGGCGCTGCGCGCCATGGAGATCAAAGCGGACGTCATCCTAAAGGCCACGCGCGTCGAAGGAATCTATGATGCCGACCCCGAGCAGGTGCCGGACGCGCGCTTTTTCACCGCCATTTCTTATCGTGACGTGCTCAGCCAGAACCTGAAAGTGATGGATTCCACGGCGATTTCGCTGTGCATGGACAACGGCCTGCCCATCGTCGTATTTAATTTGAACCGGCCCGGCAACATCAAGCGCGTGGTGTTGGGCGAACGCGTGGGCTCGAAAGTAACTCCGGCATGACATAGATTTCAGTTATCAGGGGTCAGTTGTCGGTTTAAGATAAGAACCTGCTCGGAATGGAAAGATGATCTTTCATTAGGTCTGGATCGTTAGGATCGCTGACCCGGCTATCTCCTTATCCACAGTTTTTACTGAGAACTGAATACTGAAAACTGAGGACTTAAACGATGACGACGCTTGCAACACCGAAAGAGGCCATGTCCGCCGCGAGAACACGCATGGAAAAGGCTGTTGAAGATTTTCGCAAGGAGCTCGGCACGCTGCGCACTGGGCGTGCGAATGCCGCCATCCTGGACGCCATTCGCGTGGACTATCACGGCACGCCCATGCCGGTGAATCAACTGGGCACCGTTACGGTGCCCGAAGCCACGCTGCTGGTGATTGCTCCATGGGACACCAGTGTTGTGCCGCTCATCGACAAGGCCATCCGCGCTTCAGACCTGGGACTGAATCCCACGAACGACGGCAAGATCGTCCGCGTGCCCATGCCGTCTCCCACCGAAGAGCGCCGCAAGGAAATCGTCAAGCACCTGCACAAAGTGCTGGAGAACCACCGCACCGCGGTGCGCAATATCCGGCGCGACATCAAGGAAGCCATCGACAAAATGGAGAAGGACAAGAAGATCAGCCAGGACGAACACAAGCGCTCCAACGAAGAGTTGGAAAAGCTCACGCACTCGGAAACCAAGAAGGTCGAAGACCTCTCCGCCGCCAAAGAGAAAGAGATCCTGGAAATCAAATAGCAGCTGTCCGGCTAGCTCTCAGACTCCTGCCTGTCATTCTGAGTGCATCCGACGAGGATGCGCGAAGAATCTCAACGCCACTCAATCAAGGTTTGCTTGTATGGACTGCGGCATCGCGTTCCAGAGTGAAATCCTGAGCTTCGTCGCTCCGCACTGCGTGGAGGAAGGCGTTGTAGTCGGCAGCGCGTGCGCCGGCGATCTGCCGCAAGACAAATTTAATGTGGCGCGAAGCCGTGATTGTCGAACCGTTCACCGAATACTGTGACGAGTACGTGGCGTAGTCGCGCTCGACCGAAGTTCCGGTAGGTGCGCTAGCGTTCGTGCCTTGCGGTAGTTGCAGCGTCATGCGCGTCTCGACTTCGAGCGGCGTGCCAAGTTCAATGGGAGCCGGGGCCGGGGCCGACCCCGAAGCCGGTCTCGGCGGTGGGTCGGGCAAACCCAGCTGTGGCAGCAGCGCGGGAATTCGAACCGTTTTCTTCGACCAGTCCGCGAATTTGGGTTGCGTGATTTCGTATTCGACAGTGAAGGGATCATGCGTTTCGTAGGGATCGGATGCCGTGGTCTCGGTCACTCTCCCCCGGAAGCCATCGGAGAGAGCGAGGAGTTGCGCAACCTCCTTCCATTTTTCTTTGGGAGTTTGGTGAAACGCAACGCGCAGCAGCAGTTCGTGGTCCCCCCGCATCACGTAGCTAACTTTAGAGGTGAGAGAGCCATCAGCCTCCAACGACGCAGTGATACTTACGCGCTGAAACGCGGCAAAGGGCAGGCCATTCGGCAGGGGCATCCAGTTTGCGGCCATAAAATCACCGCCGTTATACAAAGTCAGGCTGAGCGCATGCCTCTCACGAAAACGCGAAGGAATAAACGCGTAAGGCGCGACTTCCAGACTTGGATCGAGAGCGAACCTCTTCTTGCCATCGGACAGGACTACGAGGGGTCGCTGAAGAACGGAAGGACGTGCGATTTGTTCTTCGGCTTGTGAGACAGCCAGGTAAACAATCTGGGCGTCCATTTTTTTGAATCGCGCAAAGCTGGCGAGTAGCAGGCACTTCTCCTCGGGCGTGGCGTAGCCGGAGTCGAGCGTGTCTTTCACAGAACGCAAACGAAACCCGGTGGCGCCTACTGGTAAATCCACAGTGATGAGCTTCTGCGAAACCAAGTCGTAAGCGGCCCGTAGCGCCGCTTCTCGCCCGTTCACGTTTGGCGTAATGGCGTGGAGACGGGTCTGCAGCTCGTGGTGGTCATCTTGCGTCGGCAACGGAGTTCCCAAACGCTGCACGAGCGCTCCCCAGCTAGAAAATGTGGAGACGATGACGTCCGCGGCAACGACTTGTTCATCTTCCGGTGCAGCTGGAAGCTTCGGCGATGAATCGATTTTCCAGTGATATACGGAGCGCACGGATTTGCCTTCCCCGCTGCGCTCGAAGGACGTGTACGGCACGGAGACATAGACAACCGGCCCGGGGCCGTTCCAAGTTCCTTGGAAAGGCATCGTGCCGGTCGAATTTGGCGAGCCGGGCAAATCGAGGTCGAACGCTTCCTGGGAAACCACGCCGCTGCGGTCGAAGGTATGATCCAGCCAAAAATCCGGCGCGAGCGGGTGGTGGGAAACCGTTTTGACGACGCGGTATTCGAGCGTGTCGCCGGGCTCAAGGCCAAGAATGCGCACCGATTTGACCCTCACATCCTGGTACGCGGGCGCGTTCACCACCGCGGGATTCGGCTGATCGGTGATGGCGCTTGGCAGGATGTCCGCGGTGCCGCCGCTCGCATGCGTGATGTGCACCAGCGGAATTTCGACCGCTTCGAACGAGCGGTTGAAGTCGAAGTTGAGCTGCGCGAACTGCCGTACTCCCAGTTCGTTGTTGATTTTCACCAGCGCATGAATTTCCTTCCGGCTGTCGCCGTTCGTTTCAAAGCGGACTTTCGTTTCCAGCAGCTCGATTTGCGCCGGATTCGCCGGCTTTTCCGGCTTCTCTGCTTTCCCCGGGCCCTTTGGCGCCTGCTCTGCAGTTGGTTTCTGCAAACTTTCCTGAGCAGACGCAGACGCCCTTGGCCATCCCAGCGCAAATACGGCAAATACGGCGCACAACGCCGCCGAAAAACCGCGACTTGAAATCTTTACCGGGAGCTCCATTTTGTCCTGAAAGAAGTCTATTGCCGTTGCAACTTCATCGAACAAATTATTTTGACAGCGTTGCTTCGCGCATTCTCACCCCCGCGACGGGCGCTTGGCTAAATCGTTGAGCCAGCGATAGACTCAGTGCCACAATCGCCACGAGCCCTGCGCTACAATTCTTTGGATGACCTCGCCCTATCATGCCGGCGCGCCCCTTGAGGCCGTGAATCCATTCACCTCGGCCGACGTTCTGGCGATCCTTCGTGAACACGGCTGGTTGACGACGGCTGCCACTCCCGAAATCGAAGCCTGGTCCACACACGCCACGGCCATTCTCGGTTCTCATGCCACCGATCGCGCGGCCCTCACCGAGTTGCTCGCACACATTTTTCACTACGACGCGCGGGAAATGTTCGCGCGCATTGAAACGCACGAAGTGCTGGCGCGCTACGCTGCGCGCGACGTGCTTCGCCACCTGGCGTTGCTCCTCCTCGACGGCGCGCCGCTCGATTCCGAGCGCTTCAAAGAAATCATCACCAAGCTGAAAGAAGAATTGGAAATGCCCGGCCGCGACCTGCTTTATCCCATGCGCCTGGCGCTCGCAGGCCGCCCGGGCGACGGCTCGCTCGACCGCGTCATCCTCCTGCTCGACGAAGCTGCGACGCTGCCCTTTGCTGTACCTGTGAAGTCCGCTCGCGCACGCATCGTCGAATTCTGCGCCGCCCTGACTTGATTCCAGCCTCCGCAGTCAAGCAGAAAACCCCGCCTCGACATTTTTGGTTTTTGACTGTGAACTGTTAACTGTCAACTGTAAACTGTCTTTCTCATGGACAAATTAACCGGCATCCACGCGGTGAAAGAAGCGCTCGAAGCCCAGCGCCCCATCGACCGCATTGCCATCGCCAAGGGCCGCCAGGACACGCGCATCGAAGAAATCGTGCAGCTCGCGCGAAAGCAAAGCATTCCCGTGCGCTTCGAGGACCGCGCGCAGCTCGACCGCCTGGCCAACTCGAAAGATCATCAGGGGGTCGTCGCCCTAGCCGCGGCGCGCGCCGCTGCAACGCTGCAGGACCTTCTGGCCGGCGGCAAACCGGCTCAGGGCCAGAAAGGGCTCATCGTTTTGCTCGATGGCGTCGAGGATCCGCACAACCTCGGTGCCATCGTGCGCACTGCGCTTGCCGCCGGCGCCCACGGCGTGGTGATTCCCGAACGCCGCGCCGCCGGCCTCACCGACACAGTCGCGCGCTCGTCCGCGGGCGCGCTCGCGCATCTGCCCGTTGCCAAAGTTACGAATCTTGTTCGCGCGATGGAAGAACTGAAGGAGGCGGGCTACTGGCTCGTGGGCCTCGACGAAAATGCGGACAAACCCTACACGAGTGTCGATTACACTTTAGCCGTCGGCATTGTTCTCGGCAGCGAGGGCCAGGGCCTCCACGAATTGACGCGCAAACGCTGCGACTTCCTCGTTTCCCTTCCCACCACCGGCCCGGTCAAATCCCTGAACGTCTCCGTCGCCGCCGGCGTCGTCCTCTTCGAAGCCCTCCGCCAGCGGCAACTTTCTCAGCAGCATTGAAGCGTTTATGAGCGAAGCAAAAATCACCGTGGGATCATTCTTGAACTGGTTGCTACTCCGGTGCGTCTCGCTTGGAATGCTCATAGCCGGTTCACTTCTTGTGGTTGCCAACCTGCGCCCGTTCCGTTTGGAATTTTGCTGTATGGGCATGCTGTTATCCCTCATCGGCGTCATGGGCTCGCATGACCTGATTTATGGCGTGGCCGACGAGGAGGGTATTCATTACCGCCAATACTTTGCTTCCAGATTCCTCAAGTGGGAAGAGGTTGCGGTTGTCAGTTGGGCCCACGCCGACCTGGTTTATTTTCACGTGAAAGGCCGAGGCCGCTCTTACAGAGTTCTTGCAGCGCAATCATTTAGCAGTAAGTCATGGGCCGAATTCTATTCAAAAGAGCCGGAGCTTGTTCGATGGCTCGGCTTGGTTAAGCCGGCAGCCGCCGGCGGAATCGAAATTCGGGACCCTGGGGCCTCAATGCCGGCGCTTCTTGGCAGCAATCCGCTCGCCGCCACTCGGATTTTGCAGTTCTTCCTCGTCTTAATTGTGGTGATACTAATTTTTTCGATGATTTACGCTCGTCGATGAAACCCGCGAAAGGCCGCAACGTTTTCTACTTGTCGTACTGAATCAGCGAAAACACGTCCACGCCATTCAGCTTCTTCCGCCCGCCGAGGAAAGTCAGCTCCACCGCAAACGCCGCGCCTTCCACCTTGCCCCCAAGCTTCTCCACAAGTTTCGCCGTCGCCGAAGCCGTTCCGCCTGTGGCCAGCAAGTCATCGCAAATAATCACGCGTTGTCCCGGCTTCACCGCATCTTCATGAATCTCCAGCGTGTCGGTCCCGTACTCCAGCGCATACGAAATGCTCGCCGTCTTGGCCGGAAGTTTCTTCGGCTTCCGCACCGGCACAAATCCCGCCCCCAGCCGGTACGCCAGCGCCGGCGCAAAAATAAATCCACGCGCCTCGATCCCCGCCACCACATCAATCGTATGACCGTTGTAGTGCTCGCACAGCCGGTCGATCAGCGTGTGAAATCCCTGCTTGTCTTTCAGCAGCGTCGTCAGGTCGTAAAACAGGATTCCCGGCTTCGGGTAGTCTGGCACTTCGCGGATCAATTTCTTCAAATCATTCATGCAACCTCTCCCCATACGTCACCCTGAGCGGAGCGAAGGATCTCAACCTAAACCCCTCCATTCACGCGCTCGGGTTAATCACAAACCCGCCGTCATACTGCGGCTCCTCCGCCGCAGCTTCTTCCCGCACTTCCCTCACGCTGGAGAATCGCGGCCCACGCTCGAGCTTCGCCCGCAACTCCGTGTGTTGCTCGGCCGTTCCCATGGCGAACACTTCCACACGCCCGTCCCGGAGATTCCGCACGAATCCGCTGACGCGCAGTTCTTCCGCGACATCCTGCGTGAAGTACCGGAAGCCTACGCCCTGCACCATCCCGGACACGAAATAACGTTTCGCTACGCGCGTTTCACTCACAAGCCTCGAAAATTGTAGCAGAGCCATGCTCTTTCTTCCTCACCCCTCCGGCAGGCCATTCCGCTGCTCTTGGACTTCTTCGGTTTGCGCTACACTGGGGGCGCAACATCGCGTGTTAGGCTGCCTCGATCCACCACGCGCGCATCTAAACGAATATGACTGCCGCCAAGCGAATTCATCTCCGTCCGCGCCGCTCCTTGCTGCTGCCTGCGCTTTTTCCCGCGATAGCCGTCGCCCTGGCCTTGCTCGCTTCGCCGCTCTTTGCTCAGGATGCGCCGCAGGGCCCGCTTGCCCCGCCGCCGGACCATCACGTCACCCGCATCGGCACTGATCCCGAACCGCCTGCGCCGCCTTCCCTTCCCGAGGCCGAAATCATCAGCCGCTTTGCCCGTAAGGAAGACCTGTATCTTGTTTCGCGCACGCATTTCACGTACAAGAAAACCATTCGCATCCAGGAGTTCGGCCTCGACGGCAAACCTGCTGGCGAGTATGTGCTGGTCCTCGAGCCCGCCCGCGACCCCGACGGTCAAATTTACGAAAAAGTTGTCCAGCGGCCGGAATCCACGCTCCAGCATTTCTTCCTTCGCTCCGAGGATCTGGATGGTTTGCAACGCATTCCCGCTTTTCCACTGACCACCGCCCAACTTGCGAAATACGACCTGAAGTACCTGGGCAAAGAGCAAGTCGACGAAGTCAACTGCTACATTTTTCAGGTCAAGCCGAAGGATCTCGAGCGTCAAAAGGCTTATTTCGACGGCGTGGTGTGGGTCGACGCGCAATACCTCGAAGTGGTGAAGACCTACGGCCAGTGGGTGACCGATCTCGGCCCTACGCACATGGTCGCGGATTTGCCCTTCAGCTTGTTTGAAACCTACCGCGACAATGTCCAGGGAAAATACTGGTTCCCGAGCTATTCGCGGTCCGATGATACGCTGGACTTGAAGAACGGGCAGCAAATCCCCGTGCGCATTGTCATCAAGTGGACCGATTTCAAACCCCTTACAGCTGCCCAAGCCACGGCTCCGGCCGCCAATCCCCCTGCGCCTCCAACTAAGAATTGAGAACTGAACACCGAAGACTGAGGACTGAGGACTGCGAACTGCGAACTGAAGACTTACAATTAGCTTGACCCGTCGCCCAGCCGCTTCAGCACCTCCGGCAACTCTTCCAGTGCCTCAATCAGAAATTCCGGCCGCGCCGCGCGCAACCGCTTCTCGGTCGGGAAAGGGCCCAAAACCCCGACCGCCCGCACTCCGGCGCGCCGCGCCATTTCCACGTCCTGCGGCGCGTCGCCGACATAAACACAACGCGCGGCCTCCAGCTTCATCTGCCGCAGCGCAAGCCGCAACGGCGCCGGGTGAGGCTTCTTTCTCACCGTGTCTCCGCTGCACACCCGCGCCGCGAAAAGCCGCGTCAGACGAAACTCCCGCAGTTGCCGCACCACGCGGTCGCGGTCACCGTTGGTCACCAGCCCTAGATCGTGCTTCCGGCCTACCGCCTCCAGCACGCGCCGCGCTCCAACAATCAACTTCGGCCGGTGTTTTGCATAATGCGCGCGCCATACGCGGTCCGCCTCGTCCCACAGTTTTCGGGGCAGCAGCGCCGCGCGATACACCTGATACCAGTTGGGGGAATAGTGCCTCTCGAGTTCCTTCAGTCCCCACGGGATGCCCATTTCTCGGAACATCGCCAGGTACGAGGAAGTGTCTGCATGGTAGGAATTAATCAGCGTGCCATCCCAATCAAAGAGCACGCCCTGCAAGTGCGGTTTTTCTTTTCCACGCATCGCGCTTCAGAGTAGCACACGCTTTAACGTAGGGAAGTAGCACAGGCTTTACAGTGTGGAAGTGGCACAGGCGTTAGCCTGTGCTTGCATGGAGTAAAGCCCACCCCAGCGATCTCATCGAAATCGCAAACTCTGTCTTTACCTAAGACTTACAACTGAAAACTTAAAACTTTCTATGCGGTGCGGGCAGGCCCTTCAGCAAAATTGGGAAAAACTTGAAGGCTTGACAAATCGTAAGGGTTGGCCGTCATCTCGGTCGAAGGCCACATCATCAAACGACGCCGCCACTCCATACCACCCCGGCATGGCCGCCGCTTCCGTGCGGCATACGTGCGCCAGCGTGCTTAACACTACGCTTCCGCAGCCCAGCGGCTTGCTCACCAGGACCACTTCCATCTCGATGGTCGCTCCCGCCGCCAAAGGCTTCGGGCAAAGAAAATAAATCCCCGTTGAACTGATGTTGCGCATGACCAGCGTAACGGGAAACTCCTCCGCCACGCCCCCAACCCCCCGTAGTCGCAGCGGCAGTTTCAGCTTGGCCCGTGGGTTTTCGCGATGCTCGGGATGCACGCCCACCGCATGCGTCGGTACGCGCACGAATTGCCGCGGCGGTGGAGTTCGCAAAAGGGGAACCACGCGGAGCGCGGGAGTCCGTAGCGATTCCGGCAGGAGCTGCGGTTCCGCGGCGGCTCCGCGAGCCTTCGCCTCGGCCCTGCCTAACCAGTTCTCGGCCGGTAGTGAGCGGTTTGTCGCGCTCATTTCGTCCCTCAGAGACGAAACTTCTCTCGTAATGCTGGCTATTGCCCCAACAAGCTACTTCGCCTTCTAACTTTCTGGAATGGCCCCGTCCGCCGTCAGCGGCGGGACTGACAAGATGCCACCGGCAATCGCCAAAGTCAACCTGTGAAAAACTAAAAAAGTGCCCTAACCTCAAATACTTGGTAATAGTACTTGGCCCCCTCCATACACCCTGTGGATTCCCTTGCCCCATCCCCCGGTGGCATCTTGCCGGCGTTTTGCCCTTTCCACTTTGCCGTCCCTTTCCGGATAGAATGATCTTTGCGCTTGCTCTATTGTAGGCTCATGAGCACAGCATTGAATATGGCACGCGCACAAACCAATCTCGCGCAGAACATCACCCCGCACGCGGCCGCGCGCTACTGGCGCGCCACGCAGGCTCGCGACCCCCGCGCTGACGGCACCTTTGTCCTCGCCGTGCGCTCCACGCGCATCTATTGCCGCCCGTCCTGCCCGGCGCGGCACGCCCTTCGCCGCAACGTCACTTTCTTTCACACCCGCGAGGAAGCGGAGCGCCACGGCTACCGCCCCTGTCGCCGCTGCCGCCCCAATGA
>Ga0307479_10001393_pt1 | contig 22018 bp, 17 predicted proteins | sample atmos_gasesECM4C_FD_203743 | JGI IMG/M metagenome (GOLD analysis project Ga0307479, IMG submission 203743) | Hardwood forest soil microbial communities from Morgan-Monroe State Forest, Indiana, United States - atmos_gasesECM4C_515 | ecosystem: Environmental > Terrestrial > Soil > Temperate...
GACAGGCTGGACATCGGCCAGATATCCGACAACTTTCTCGAGAAGTACAATCGTCCCGGCCCGCGCTACACCAGCTACCCGACTGCACCGGTGTGGAAGGACGATTTCGGCCCCGACGATTTCGAACGGTGTTGCGCAAAGGCGGAACAGCGGGCCACTCCCGTTTCGCTCTACATGCACTTGCCCTTCTGCGAAAGTCTCTGTCTGTTCTGCGCTTGTACTGTGTCCATCCAGAAAGACAAGCGCGTAGCAGTCCCCTACCTTGATACATTGAAGCGGGAAATTGACCACATGGCAAACCACGTCTCAAACAAACGACCGGTGATTCAGTTTCACTGGGGTGGAGGCACACCGACGTATCTTTCGCCCGTGCAGATGGAAGACCTCTTCAACCACACCCGCGAACGGTTTTCGTTCGCGCCCGACGCCGAAATCGGCATCGAAATAGACCCGCGCGTGACCAGCCGCGAACACCTCGAGACTCTGCGCCGCCTCGGCTTCAACCGCTTGAGCATGGGCATTCAGGATTTCGAACCCAAAGTGCAGCAAACGATTCATCGCGTGCAGCCATACGAGATGACGCGCGATTTGATCGTCGCCGCCCGCGAACTGGGTTTTGAGAGCCTCAACGTGGATCTGATTTACGGCCTGCCGTATCAGACGGCCTCCAGTTTCCGCGCGACGATTGATCGCACACTCACCCTCGCGCCGGACCGCGTCGCTATGTTCAGCTACGCTCATGTTCCATGGCTGAAAAAGCAGCAGGGATCATTCGCCGAACATTTGCCGGAAGGCATGGAGAAGTTTAGGATTTTCCGCGCGGGGCTGGAGCAATTTCTCGGCGCGGGCTATCTCTACATCGGCATGGACCATTTCGCGAAGCCCGGTGACGAATTGGCCGTCGCGCAACAGAATCGCACCCTTCACCGAAATTTTCAGGGCTACACAACGAAAGCAGGTGCAGACCTCTATGGAATGGGCGTGAGCGCCATCAGCTCGCTTGGCGAAGCCTACGCGCAGAATCCTCGCGAAGTGCCCACTTACCAAGCGGCCATAGCCGAGCGCGGCATCGCCACCATGCGGGGTCATCGGCTCACGTCCGATGATAAGATTCGTCGCGCTGTCATCGGCCGCCTGCTTTGCCACACCGTCATCCTTAAGAGAGAAGTCGAGAAGGAGTTCTCGATCTCGTTCGATGATTATTTCGCACCGGAAGTCCAGCGCCTCGAGGAATTCCGCGCGGAGGGCCTGGTCGCTCTTGCTCCGGGCGAAATTCGCGTCACATCTCTGGGCCGCATCTTCATTCGCAACGTGGCCATGACCTTCGACCGCTATCTCCACGAGCAGCAAATGGACCAGCGGCCGCTGTTCTCGAAAACTCTCTGACGGGCGCGCGCATGTCCGATCTCAAGCAGGCCGTCGTCGTTGGAGGCGGGATTTCCGGGCTTGCCTGCGCATTCCGATTGCAACGGCTGGACATCCCGGTAACGCTACTGGAAGCCGCAGACCGCGTTGGCGGAATGGTCGGCACCATCGAAAAGGACGGCCTAGTCCTCGAGTCCGGTCCTCAAAGCTTCCAGGGGACGGACTCAATACTCGAGTTGATTCGGCACGTCGGAATCGAAAGCGAACTTCTGAACGCCGATCCGCGGGCCCCTCGCTATGTCCTGATGCGCGGGAAACTGCATGAAATCCCGATGTCGCCCCAGGCGCTGCTCACTACTTCCCTGCTCACGCCCGGCTCGCGCTGGAAAATCGCCTTAGAGCCGTTTCGAAAGACGCGGCCGCCTTCGGAAGAGGAATCCGTGTCGGATTTCGTGCGGCGGAAATTCGGCCATGAAATTCTGGAGTATCTTGTAGCGCCCTTTGTTTCCGGCGTCTATGCAGGCGATCCGGAAAAGCTGAGCCTGCGCGCAGCGTTCCCTACACTCGAGGAATGGGAGCGGGAATACGGGAGCGTCCTGCGCGGCGCAATGAAATCACGTCCCGCAAAAGAGAAGCGAGCGGGGCCGCCGCCGCTCTGCTCTTTCCGCCATGGAGTCGCCACTCTGCCTCGTGTGCTCGGCGAACAACTGGGCGCTAATCTTCGAGCGGGCGCGCGTGCGCTCGCCATCCATCGGACCGGCGAAGCCTCCTCGACCAAATATGAAATCCGTGTCGCAAGTGGCGGGCGCGAAGACTCGATCTCGGCTCGGGCGATTGTGGTCGCTACGCCCGCCTACACTGCAGCACACCTAGCAAGCACACTTTCCTCGCCGCTCGCTCACATGCTCTCCGGAATCGCCTACGCGCCGGTGGCAGTGGTTGCCGCTGCGTATTATGCGCGGCAATTCGGCCACCCGACCGCTGGCTTCGGCTTTCTCGTCCCGCGGAGCGAAAAACTTCACACGCTCGGCACCGTCTGGAACTCATCACTTTTCGCTGGACGCGCCCACGATGGAACGATTGTGATGACCAGCTTTGCGGGCGGGGCCACGGAGCCTGAGATTGTCGAGAAATCCGAAGCAGAGATCGCGACTATCGTGCAAGATGAAAATGCACGCGTGCTCCAGATCACTGGACCGCCGGCCGTCAGCGCAGTCTGGCGCTATCCGAAGGCACTACCTCAATACAATCTCGGCCACGGCCACATCGTTGAAGCGATTCGTGACGGGGAGAACGCCAATCCCGGCCTTTTCTTTGCCGGAAATTATCTGGAAGGGCCTGCGCTGGGGAAGTGCGTCGACGTCGGCTACCAGACGGCGGAGGCGGTTCGCGCCTATCTACGGTCGGCCGACTAACACCAGCGGCAATGGCCTGAAAGTGACCGCACGCTACGAATCGGGAGCCAATTCCTTGTGACGCATGGCCAAGCGGTACCGACGGCGTTCTCCAGCCTCGCGAAAGCGGCGGTGGTCGTCCTCCGTCTCCAGGATGAGGGGTGGTACAGAGTGCGGCTCGCGGTTCTGGTCAATCGCTACAAAAGTGACGTAGGCGCTACTTGTGTGCTTGCGCTCGCCGGTCATGACATTTTCAGAAAACACTTTCACGCCCACTTCCATCGAGCTGCAGAACACGCGATTCACGCTCGACTTCAGCACGATCCACTCCCCCACGCGAATCGGGAAGCGAAAATCCAGGTAGTCCACCGACGCGGTCACCACATGACTGTTCGAATGCCTGTGCGCTGCGAGTGCTCCAGCAATGTCGATCAAAAACATCACCCGGCCGCCCAACATATTGCCAAGCGGGTTCGCGTCGTTCGGGAGCACCGCTTCGACCATCTCTGACCTCGAGGCGCTGACTGGCTTGCCAACGGCGCCCTGCGACGCCGTCGCTTTCAATGCAGGATGTGCTTTCTGCTTCTTCAGTTTCTTCTTCCGAATGGGTAAGCTCCCGGCGCGGCGGCATGTGGGCGCTTGGCGCGCATGCACAAGCCCGATATAATACGCGCTTTCAACCCATGGCCCAAACGCAGAAGTCGCGCCGTGAAACGCTCGAGCAATTTGTCGCCGAGAAACCTTCGGACGCGTTCGCCCGCTACGGTCTCGCGCTTGAATGCGTGAAGCTGGGCGACGACTCGTCCGCCGCGCAACACTTCGAGAAGCTCCTGGAAACCCATCCCGAATATGTCGCCGGCTACTACCAGTTTGGCCAGCTCCTCGCGCGACTGGGGCGCCTGGACGAAGCGCGCAAGCTCCTCTCCGACGGCATCATCGTCGCACAGAAATCGGGCGACATGCACGCGCGCGACGAGATGCAGGCAGCTCTGACGCTCCTGCGTTAAAATCCGCTCACCAAGAATTGAGCGAACGATGAAACCCGCCCGCATCCCGCTCTTCCCTCTCGATGTCGTACTCCTTCCCGGTATGGCTCTGCCGCTGCATATCTTCGAACCGCGCTACAAGATCATGATCGGCCGGTGCGTGAATGAAACAATCGAATTCGGCGTGATTCTTGCCGCAGACAAAGGCGTGGCGCGTGTCGGGTGCACAGCTGAAATCGCCCAAAAGCTGAAGGACTATCCCGACGGGCGGATGGACATCATCACAGAGGGGCGTAGCGTCTTTCACTTGTTGGAACTCCTGGAGGAGAAAGAATACTACGAAGCGCTTGTCGAGTACCTAGTCGACGATGCAGCGCGCCTTGATGCGCGAAGGGAAGCGCGCCTGACTCAAATGTTCCAGCAGGCCCATTTGCTTCTCGCGGGGCAAGAATGGGCCGTGGCCAATACCGACACGGATATTTCTCTCGCGTACCGCATGGCCGCGCGCCTGCCGCTGGAGCTTGCCGAAAAACAAGAACTGCTCGAAATGCGCGCCGAAGATTCTCGCCAGGATTTCCTCGTCCGGTGGTTGCTCACATTCCTCCCGCAACTCGAACGCCGTGTGCGCATTCGTCGGGTCGCGGGCGGCAATGGCCACGGCCTGAATTAGCGCATCGCAATCCCGGTATCGGCGCGCCCCCCGTTCCACTATAATAGTGTCGGCGCTCGCGGCAGCACGCGCCGCGCACCGGAAAAGGAATTGGGGCCCACATGAACTCACTCCCGAAAACCCTCGGCGACCTTCGCCGCAGCCAATGGTCGGAACAGAAAATTGCGCAGCGCACCACCCGCCAGGAGCTCCGCGAGAATCTCCTGCACAAAATGGAGAAGGGCGAACCGCTCTTCCCCGGCGTGCACGGATACGACGACACCGTCATCCCACAAATCATCAATGCCATTCTTTCGCGCCACCATTTCATACTTCTGGGCCTTCGCGGCCAGGCGAAGTCGCGCATTCTGCGCGGCATTGTTTCCTTCTTCGACGAGCACGTTCCCGTGATTGCGGGGTGCGAGATTAATGACAATCCTTACCGTCCGCTGTGCCGCCTTTGTCGCGAGCGGCTCACCGCAGACGGCGATGCCACGCCCATCGGCTGGATGTCGCGGGAGCAACGCTACGTCGAAAAACTTGCGACCCCGGATGTGACCATCGCCGACATCATCGGCGATGTGGACCCCATCAAAGCAGCTCGGGGCGGACGGAATCTCTCGGACGAGTTGACCATCCACTACGGCCTCCTGCCTCGCGCCAATCGGGGGATTTTCGCCATAAACGAACTCCCAGACCTTGCCGGAAAAATCCAGGTCGGGCTGTTCAATATCATGCAGGAAGGCGATATCCAGATTAAGGGCTATCCCGTGCGCATGGCGCTCGATGTGCTGCTGGTTTTCACGGCGAATCCGGAGGATTACACGGCGCGCGGAAAAATTGTCACCCCGCTGAAAGACCGCATCGGGTCCGAAATTCGCACGCATTATCCCGCGACTATCGCAGAGGGCATGTCCATCACCGCGCAGGAGTCCTGGACCAACCGCGACGGCAAGCGCCGTGTCGAAGTCCCGCAGTACGTCCGCGAGATTGTAGAAGAAGTGGCTTTTCAGGCGCGTGAAGACAAACGCGTGGATCGGCGCTCGGGCGTTAGCCAGCGGCTGCCCATCAGCACGCTCGAAAATGTCCTCAGCAGCTCCGAACAGCGATCCGTTCGCAGCCACGACTCAAGCGCCGTCGCGCGGGTCTCCGATGTTTATAGTGCCATCCCTGCTATGACCGGAAAATTCGAACTCGAGTACGAAGGCGAACTTCGCGGCGCCGAAAATGTGGCCCGCGAGCTGATTCGCGCGGCGGTCGGCAAGACATTTACGAAGTATTTCTCCGAAGCCAATTTCCAGCCAGTGGTGCAGTGGTTCGAGCTCGGCGGCGAACTTAAGGTCCCGGCGCATGCGTCGAGCACGGAGTTGCTTTCCCAACTTAAGAAGATTCAAGGGCTCTTCGATCAGCTCAGCGCTCTTGAAGTGAGCACGAAAGATGAACCGGCAATGGTCGCCAGCGCCGCAGAGTTCATTCTCGAGGGATTGTGGGCGCACAAGCGTATCAGCCGCAGCGAAGAGCGCGGCTATTTCGCCGACGCTCGCAAGACCCCCGAGCCGCGAGAACCTCGTGAGCCATCAGGCCGTCTCCCGCGCCGCCAATTCAACTGACGATGCGACAAGCATCATCATCCTGGAGGAGCATCGCGACTGAAGGATCTGCTGCCGACCCAAAACTGATCGAATCATGAAATACGTCCGCTATTCACGCTACGCACCCGATGCCGCGGAGGATATCGACCTCCAGGAGCTGATGAGCCGGCTCTCGGATTTTTTCCTTCAGAGCGGGTTTGAATCGCGGTACGGGATCTATGAGTTCGATCCACAAGGTTCCCGCGAGCAGCGCATGGACGAACTTCGCGAAGCCATCCTCCGCGCGCTCCAGGAAGGCGAATTGCTCCCCCCCGAGCTGATGGAAAAGTTGCTCGAGAATCCCGACCTTTCACAGAATCAGGATCTCCGAGACCTGATTGATCAAATTGTTCAGCGCATGGAAGAGGAAGGCATGATTTCGCGGCCGCAGCAGCCCGCGCAGGTCACGCCGCCTCCGTCCCAAACACCGGGAGGGCAGATCGGCGCGGACCAGCCCAACGTCGAGGCGCGCTTCGAAATCACAGATAAGGCGCTCGATTTTCTGGGATTCAAAACGTTGAAGGACCTGTTGGCATCGCTCGGCAAGAGCAGCTTTGGCCGCCATGATACGCGCGATCTGGCCACGGGCATCGAATCAGGCGGTGCATCCAAGGCCTACGAATTCGGTGACACCCTGAACATGGATATCAGCGGGACACTGTTTAACGCCGTCCAACGCAACGGCACCGGCATCCCCATAGAACTTGATTATCCCGACTTGATGGTCCACCAGTGCGAGTACCAAAGTTCCTGCGCCACCGTGCTGATGCTCGATTGCAGCCATAGCATGATCCTGTATGGCGAGGACCGCTTCACGCCGGCAAAGCGCGTGGCTCTGGCTCTTTCACATTTGATCCGCACGCAATACCCCGGCGATTCGCTCCACTGCGTGCTCTTCCATGACAGCGCCGAAGAAATTCCTCTCGGCAAGCTAGCGCGCGTGCAGGTGGGCCCGTACTACACGAACACGCGCGAGGGGCTGCGGCTCGCGCAGCGCATCTTGGCTCGCCAGAAAAAAGATATGCGCCAGATCGTCATGATCACGGATGGAAAGCCATCTGCGCTGACACTCGAAGACGGACGCATCTACAAGAACGCCTTCGGGCTCGACCCACTCGTCGTCACGCAGACGCTCGAGGAAGTCGCGAAATGCAAGCGCGCGGGGATCCTGATCAACACCTTCATGCTTGCCAGCGACTACAGCCTAGTCCATTTTGTGCAGAAAGTCACCGAGCTATGCCGCGGCAAGGCTTATTTCACAACACCCTACACCCTCGGGCAATATCTGCTGATGGATTACGTCGGCCGAAAAACACGGAATATCCACTGAGCCCTACGGACGGTGGCTGTTACGCTTCTGCATCCTCTTGTGATTCTGCTCATCAAATAGATGTGTCGTAAAATTGTGCCATGAGCCTGAAGAGCGCAGTTCGCAATATGTTCGGAGGAGGTCAGACGGGTGCGTCGCCCGCCGGAGGAATTGCTCCGGCATTTTCGCTCAAGAATCTGAATGGATCGCAGGTCTCGCTCGCCGAAGCCCTGAAGAAAGGGCCGGTGATCGCGGCCTTCTTCAAAGTGAACTGCCCCACATGCCAGTTCACGTTTCCATTTCTCGAGCGATTGTACGAATCCTACGGAGGTTCGAAATTCACACTCTGGGGAATCTCGCAGAACGACGCAGCGGACACGCGCGAGTTCTGCCAGGAATTCGGAATCAAGTTTCCCGTGCTGTTGGACAGCCACGGCTACCCGGCATCGAATGACTACGGCATCACAAATGTTCCGACACTATTTCTTGTTTCACCGGCAGGAAAAATCCAGCAGACCTCAGTTGGTTTTGTGAAAGCTGACCTGGAAGAGCTGGCCGCGGAGGCGGCCCGCGCTACTGGCAAGCCCTCGGTTCCCCTGTTCAAGCCCGGCGAAGTAATTCCGGAATCAAAGCCCGGTTGAGGCTCCAAGAACTAGGTTCCGTGCGAACCTGCTCTCTTCCCACAAATCAGACCTCATCCATTGGAAGTATTTTCTTCTTGTGTTTTGGAGGCTTGGTGCGTTTGTCAGCAATTGTGCGCGCAGGAGGCGGCATGCCAATTCCCAGACGGGCGCGCCGCCGTGCTTCCTTTTCCACGCGCAATCGCGGCTTTTTGTTTCGCGACATCGGAGGCAGATCAAAGAACCTAACACAACTTTCGACCCGTCGTCCTCGGCTATCCACTCCTAGACTGTCCGGCTTGCGAGCCTGTACTCACCGCCTATTTTCGTGCGTTTTCGTATGCCAGTAGCCAATTAGATTGCCCGTAATTGAGCATGCCTGCGGAAGCCACCAAACTCTGTGCCATCTTTCGGATCGCGCCATTCTCCATGCCAACCAGTTTATACCAGTCGCAAAAGCCATACCGTCTGCATAGTATGCGGGCAAGGGGAGTTTCGCGAATGCTTTGGCCAAGGGGTCGTCCTCGTGAAAATGTGGTCGTAGCGAGGCCGATTCCTGCATGTCTATCGCGGCCGCGGCATAAACGCCAGTGCTCATTAGTATGAATCTTCGGTCACTGCGGTCCTCCCGTGGCCGTTTCACTTTCAGCGGGGGAAGAGGTTTGATGAGTTGAATTGTTGTGGTGGGAACTCGAATTCCGGGCGTAAGATTTGAACTAACGGTTCCAATTGTCTCCTGGGCGCGAGCCATCGCGGAGAGCACCAGTAATATCACCACTGGCACGACTACATGGCCGACTCGATGAAAGGAGGACCTTGGCACTTTCCAGACGTGACAAAAGCACGTCGAACGCCCACCCCTGATTCATCTGTCGGTAGCATCGCCCCTTCATTCATCTGTCAGGATTGACTTTAGAGCCGTGGGCAATGCGATCCTATGCCACATGAAATCTTGGAGGAGACCATTCCGGAACGCGCGTCCCGTTACGGCCCGAATCCGCCTGCGCCATTGAAGAGCGCAACCTACTGGTGTGGTGAACGCGAAGCCTTGGCGGAAGCGTGTGGGAGTCGAACCCACCTTCGAAGCCCGCGAAGGGCTCGAACGGCAGCTTTGAAGGCTGCGAGGACCACCGGGCCCCTTGCGCCTCCGTCGCGCAATTATAGAGGCCGGAGGAGGTGCGTTCAACTTTTCGGGGCGGCCGTGGCGAATTTCTTGCGGGCTAGCTCCAGCAACTTTGGATCGGTGCACACTTCATAGTACGCCCTAGTTCCCTGCGTGCCGATTTTCGCGCCGGGCAGCAGTTGGTGGACGAAACCCTTGCGGATCACGATGGGCTCAAGCGACCCGCCCAGCGGCACTTCTCCAAAAAACAATTGCACGCGTTCTTTGCCCCATGGCAGCGGAAAATTGCCGCTGAGAGGCGCGAGTGAAATTTCCGCGCCCAGCTTCTGAAATCCTTCCTCGTTGAGTTCGATGCCATTCAAATTGTAGCGGACCAGTAATTCGTCGCCCTCGCCCTCCGCGGCATCCTCCATCAGCGTCTGCAGCAAAAAAACGTTGAACGGCGAGGGATTCTGCTGGAACAGGCGTTTGGCGATCTTGGAGCAGCTCGATAATCGGTCCGAAAGATTCAGAGCGCGCGAAATCATGATGCGCGAATCGCCGTCCATCCATAGCGATGGCGCAGAGTCCTGGAAGGCGACGCCTACCCCCAATTCGAGCGGGGGGAACGCGGTGGCTTTCGCGCGGGTATTGTAAGCCTGCGTGACGGCCAAAATTTCACGCGCCAGCACACAGGCGCGTGCGACCGCGCGCTGAGTGGCGCGTGTCGATTCCGTCTCGTAAATCGCCAGGATAATAGCGTCGCCCTCGATGAAGACTTTCGCAGCGCCGTAGCGCTCCAGCATGCGCTTCACCGGCTCGTGCAGATTCATGCTGAAATGCGAAGCGGGATTCATCCCTCGCGCCAGCAGGTCTTTGGTGATCCCGGTCGAGCCGCGGACATCCGCCTTGATCACCGCGTGCGAAATCACCGGATCATCGGCCGGGCGTCCCTCGTCGGGGTGCAGGAATTCATACAGGCTGTTATTGGCGCGCGACAGCTCTCTGGTACGTTCCGAGCGAACCAGATTGATCCGCTCCATCCATGACGCAACGCGCTGATAATTCCGCCGGTCGCGCCGCAGCCGCATCAAATCTTCGGCAAATTGACGCGCAACCCCAAGCGTCTCTTCGTGCGTGCGGCGGCGCACTGCGCGCGAACCATCGTCCAGCCGCTTCATTGAAATCTTGCGAGCTGGAAATTGTTCCAGTACCCGCTCCACCCGCTTCTGCTCGTCCCTGCTTACCAGCGCTTTCTTGAGCTGCTGGAGGTGGATTGGCGGGCAATAATCGGAATAAACCTTGCGCAGCTCGTACCCAGCGAGCACGTGGAACAGCAAGTCGCGCTCCTCCAGGCGGTGTACCCATTCTTCCAAGAGCTGCGCGCACGTCTCAGCCGATGTTTCGTCTTGATCGCTCCCGGAAGAAACGTCGAACATCCGGCGCGCGTTTTCAGGCTGGCACAAGAGGTCGCCCAGCCGGTTCCGGTATTCCTCGGTCAGGAAGTCCATGCGCTGTTTCGCGGCGTCAATCTGCGGGCCCAGCTCCTCCAAATCTGTCTCCACAGATTCATATTTTTGGCGGAGGTTCGATAGCTCCCCCTGCGCTTCGGCAGCGGCACCACCCTTGCGTTTGAAGAGCCACGGAAACAATTCGTCACCATTGCCCGAGCGGCCGGTCACTTCGGATTGCTCCTCCTCGATGCGTTCGAGTTCGGAGCGCAGCAATCGCGCCTGCTCCAGCAGCCGTTCGTGGGTTTTGCGTGCCTTGCTCAGCTCCTCGCTGTTGTCGCCGGCCAGAATGAAGTCGCGCACAAAATCGAGCAGCAGTACATCAAACACTTCAAAGCGATCTGGATCGTTAACGAAATTTCCGAGGAGCACATAGTGCTCAAGAAACAGGTGATCATCGTTGCCGTTTTCTACGAAGAGGAAGCGGTTTTGAAGCAACTCGTAGGTCTCACGGAAGTCATCGCCGAACAGGGCTCGCCGGGATTTCGCCAGTGTCCCTTCCTCCAGCTCGCTCCAGATGCGTTGCAGCGTATCGCCCACCTGCCGGTACACGTTTTTCTTGTCCGCTTGAATTTCGGCAATCCGGGCGCGCATCACGTGCGCCTGCTCGCTGTGCTCAAACAGTTCGCCGCGCGACCGAATCCAATCCTTGCACTCGACAAGCATGGTCGAAAACTGGCTGCCGACCTCCGTGGTGATGTATTTCAGCAGCGCCAGTTGGTTCAGGACGTCGGTCTCGATTGATTGCTGATACTTAGCCCGTGTCAGCGATTCTTGCAAAACCTCGCTCAACAGCTTGCGGAAGGCTGCATGCTCAGGCGTGCCGGATTGTTTTCGGTCCTTGCCGTAAAATAAATTGATGTTGGCGGTCTGGCGGACAAGATCGAGCAGGTATTTTCGGGTAAAATCAAGGCAGCGCGGGCTTAGGAAAACGTCGTAGTGAACGTTGTCCAGTCCGAGCGTCAATTTCGTGAGCCGAATCTCGGCGGAGTAAGGCTCCAGCTTCATCCGTGCCGGATGGGCGAGTGATGGCGCAATGGGCGTTTCCGGCATTCAGGACCTGCGACCGGGTGAGCTTTCAATGTAGCTGAGGAGAGATAGAGGGGCAATGGACTGGGACCTAAGCGTTAATGCTCCTCCCGCCACGGAGCCAACACAGGGCGATTCCGTCGTCGCGCCCGGCGAGGAAATCGCCGCCGCTGACCTCGGGCCCTGCCTGTACCTCGGCCCTGCGGGTCAACGTTGCACTAGCTGCGCCACCACGAGTGGCTTCTGTCGCCGGCATCAACTGAATCCGAATCTGCCCGGCACACCTGCCGACACACCCCTGCTGTCCCCACGCCGCGTCGGCGCGATTTTCACCATCCTGGCCCTGCTCTGGCCCTTGTTGGCCGATATTGTTCGCGCATTGATTCGGTACTTCCGCTGACACTGGAATTGTTCACCGAGCGGAGAATCTCCACACGGGCAACTAGCTGAGAAGTTGTTCGCAGCCCCGGATTTCGGGGTAAAATGCCGGGCCATGCCGAAACTGCTTGAAGGCAAGACCGCCCTTGTCCTGGGCGTTTGGAATAAGTGGAGTATCGCCTACGCGATCGCACAAGCCTTCATGCGTGAGGGCGCGACTCTGCTGCTGACCTACCAGAACGAACGAGCTAAGCCGCAGGTGGAGGAGCTCGGAAAAGAGCTCGGCGCGGCGGCGTTTTTCCCGTGCGATGTGCAGCAGCAGTCAGATATCGATAATCTCGCCGCTTCCCTGAAGGCCCAAGGCCGCAAACTTGACGCAGTGGTGCATTGCCTGGCGTTTGCAAACCATGAGGATCTGAACAACCCGTTCATCAACACCTCGCGCGCCGGTTTTCAATGTGCACTGGAGGTGAGCGCATTCTCGCTCGTGGCCGTGGCAAAGGCGCTGGCACCGTTGATGACCAATGGCGGCGCAATCATGACTCTCACATATTTGGGCTCGACCCGCGTGGTGACAAATTACAACGTGATGGGCGTTGCCAAAGCGGCTTTAGAAGCTTCTATGAAGTATCTGGCGGGGGAACTCGGGCAAAACAAGATCCGCGTCAATGCTATTTCCGCAGGCCCGATCAAGACGATTTCCGCGCGTGGCATCAAGGATTTCTCCAAAGTTCTCGACGCGGTTGCGCAGCACGCACCGCTCCGGCGAAACACGGATCCCGCTGAAGTTGCCGACACAGCCGTATTTCTCGCGAGCGACCTGGGGCGTGGAGTGACGGGGAACGTGATTTTTGTGGACGCTGGCTTTCAAATCATGGGCTTGTAGCCGTCCGTTGCGGCCCGTCCCCCGGCGCACTCAGGATTCCCGCTTCATCTCGGATCGTAATCCGGCGGGTATCGTCACCAGCGTGCTCGAGCTGAATTCGCAGCACAGGCCAATCAGTCCGCAGCGTGAGCTTCTCAGGCCACTCAACGATTATTATGGCCTGCTCGGTGAGAAAATCTTCCAGCCCCAGCGTTTCGAGGTCGTGAAAATCGCCCACACGGTAAAGGTCCACGTGGTACACAACAGCGCCGTGATCGTACTTGTGAACAAGCGTGAACGTGGGGCTGGTCACCTGATCTTCCTCTGCGGCGCCAAGCGCGCTGACGATTCCTTTTGTCAGCGTCGTCTTCCCCGCCCCCAGCTCGCCGGAAAGCAGCACCAGCGCCGGAGGCTTCAGTCGCGCACCAATTTCATGCCCGCGCGCCAGCGTTTCATCTGAGGAGTGGGTGAGGATCCCGCTGCTAGCCACGGCCGAGCTCATAGAAAAAGTGCTGGAAGGCATCAGGGATGGCGCGAATTAGGTCCGAGGCTATCAGCGGCGCCTGTCCCACGTCAGCCGCTGCCAGATCCCCGGCGAGGCCGTGAAGATAAACTCCAAATCCAAGCGTCCACCACCAGGATCTCGTACCATATTCCGCCGTCAGGCCGGCGAGCATGCCTGTCAACACATCGCCTGTCCCGCCTGTGCCCATGCCGGGATTGCCCGTGGAATTGATCCATGCCTGCCCGTTTGGCGCAGCGACAATTGTCTGGTGGCCCTTCAGAATTACATATGCGTCCCAGTCAGCAGCCGTCTTCTGTGCCACCTCCAGCCGCCGCGCCTGAATGCCGTTCGTCGTCGAGCCCAGCAGCCGCGCCATCTCACCTGGATGGGGCGTGAGAGCGATCATCTCCTTCGAGCCTTTCAATTCCTGTGCGTGCCCATCGAATGCGTTCAACCCATCCGCGTCGAGAACAATGGGAATAGGGGGCCTCTTTGCGATGACGGTGCGAACAAACTGCAAGGTCTCGCTGTGCGTTGAAAGGCCTGGACCAATCGCCAGCGCGCGCTTCCCTTTCAGCAGGGTGTCAAATCGCCCGGCCTCGAGACTGCCCAGAGAAACGCTTCCTGTTGCTGTTGCAGGCAGTGGCTCCGTCATGACTTCCGGTGTATGACTCGCGATTATCGGCAGCACAGGCTCAGGAGTGGCAACCGTAACAAGCCCCGCCCCAACCCGCAGCGCTGCCCAGGATGCAAGTACTGCTGCGCCACTCTTCCCCACCGACCCGGCGACAATTAGCGCGTGACCGTAGTCCCCTTTGTGCCCTTCCGGGCTGCGAGGGATTGCAAATTGAGTGAGCTCACGCGGCTCGAGCCAGCGCAGTTGGCCCTTACCAACCTCCTCGATTAATTCCGGGGGCGAGCCAATATCGCGAACGATCAGTTGCCCAACATGCTGTCCTGCAAATCCGAGGAAGAAACCAACCTTTGGTGCCGTGAACGTGACGGTATAATTCGACGCCACGGCTGCGCCCTGTACTTCCCCAGTGTCCGCAGAAAGTCCCGACGGTATGTCCACCGCCACGACGGCCGTTTCTGCTCGCCTTCGATTTATCTCTTCGATCGCCTCGCGGAGCAATCCCTCCACAGGCCTGCGCACGCCCGTACCCAGCAGCGCATCTACGATGATGTCTGCGGAAGCAAGCGCGGCTTTCGCTGTCTGCCACTCATTCCCATCTCGAACGATCCGCAATTCCCGCGCAGCATCCTGCCAGCGTTTCAAATTCACTGCCGCGTCCCCGCGCACCTCCGTCGGCTCGGCGAACAGGTGCACCCTGGCTCTTGCGCCCATTTCCAGCAGGTGTCGCGCAACAACGAATCCATCGCCGCCATTGTTCCCTTTTCCACAGAGGATCACGATGCGCCGCCGACCCAGCTTCGCAAACCGCTGCTTGATGAATGCCACGACACTTTTTCCCGCATTCTCCATCAGCGTGAGGCTGGGAATGCCGTGGCGCTCGGTCGTCAAGCGGTCCACTTCCCTGGTTTCCGCGGCTGTAAGAATTTTCATCGGCAGAGACTCATTGATTCCTGTGGCGCGAAGACGATTGGGCGAGCCACTACAACATCCATCCACCGCTTACATTCAACACCTGCCCGGTAATGTAATCGGCGGCATCGGAGGCGAAAAATTTCACCGCCGTCGAGACGTCTTCCGCTGACGGAGGCCTCCCGATCGGAAAGCGCGAGTCGTGAAGGCGGCGGGCCTCGTCGATGGTCAGTTCCTTTTCATCAATGTTCGAAGGGTTGATCACGTTGACGGTGATTCCGTGCTTCGCTTCCTCAATCGCCAGTGAGCGCGAGAACGAGACGACCGCGGCCTTTGCCGCTGCGTAAGACGAAATCGTGCCCTGCCCAAATGCGCGCTCCGCTCCCACGGCGCCGAGATTGATGATGCGCCCCCAGCGTTGGCGTCGCATGGCGGGCAGCGCGGCCTTGCTGGCGTAGAAAACGCTATACAGATTTGACTCGAAGACTGCTTTCCACTCCTCGAGTGCCGTCTCCGCCACCGGCTTCCAGTTGAATTCACCTACATTATTCACCAGGATGTCCAGCCGCCCGAAGCGCTCAAGGACTTTGTCCAACAGGTACTGAACCTTCTGAGGGTCCGTCGCGTCTGCTTCCACGGCGAAACATTCCGAGCCACTAGACTGAATCTGCCGCAAAGTATTTTGCGCGGCCGTCTTGTTCGACCGGTAGGAAATCGCCACGCGCACGCCTTCCCGCGCCAGTCCTAGCGCGATTCCTTTTCCGATTCCGCGGCTTCCGCCACTGATCAGTCCTGTCCGTTGCCGTAGCGACACGCTTGCACCCGTCTTGAAATGAGCTGTCAGTATATTGAAATCAGTGCTCCGGCTCTAGCAGCTTCCGGGCTATCTCATGCGCGCGACCACCACCGTGATGTCGTCCGCCTGTTCCGCCGCGCCAGCCCACTGTTCCGATGCCATGATCAGATCTTCCGCCATTCTTTGCGCAGGGGTGCTCCCTTGGCGCAGTATTTCATCCTGGAGCCGTCCCATCCCAAACTCTTCGCCATACGCGTTTTCCGGTTCGGTCAAGCCGTCGCTGAACGCCACCAGCACGCTTCCTGGCTGCACTTGCAATGTTTTCTGCTCATACACGCACTCTTCAAAAAGTCCCACAACCGTTCCACCCTCTTCCAGCCGCCGCACGTTTCCGTTGGTGACGAAGAAAGGCGCCAGGTGGCCGGCATTGGTGTATGTGAGCGTCTTTGCCCCGGCGTCATACACGCCGTAGAAGAAAGTGGCGTAGCGGTCATCGGAGGTGTTCTTAAACATGCCGGCGTTCAGCCGCGCCACCAACTCGGCCGGATCACTATGGCCGGCGATTTCCGCCTGGCTGCGCAATGCCGCCTGCAAGCTGGCCATCAGCAGCGCCGCAGAAATTCCCTTGCCGCTGATGTCCGCCAGCGCGATCGCCAGGCGCGATGGGCCGAGCGAGATGAAATCGTAGTAGTCACCGCTCACGGTTCGCGCCGGGCGGCAAATCGCGGCAAGCTCCAGGCCGGGCACAGACGGCAACGAGCGTGGAAAAAGCTGCTCTTGCACTTCACGCGCGATGGAGAGCTCGTTTTCCAGGCGCTGTCTGCGGCGCTGTTCTTCAATCAACTCCTGCACGGAACTCGTCATTTCGTTGAACGATTCACCCAGCGCCCCAAGCTGGTCTCGCTTCGGAACTCGCACGCGATAACTGAAATCACCCCGGCGGACGTGCAGGGTCGCTTCGTACAGGTCGCCTACAGCACGAGTAATTGTCCTTGTGAGCACCACTCCGGTGACGAGCGCAACCAGCTCCAAGACTAGAAACACGACTCCCACGATCACCAGCACTGCCACCAGCACCGGGCCAACGGCCCCCACAGAAGTAAGCAGTTTGTGATTGACCGCCGAGGGGCGCAGGGCAAACGAAGCCAGCACTGGCGCGGAGGACGCATCCTTCCCTGGTTCCGCCCGCGCAGCTTCCAGAGTGGAGGCTCCATTCACGCGCAGGTCCAGCCAATTGGCCTGTGGCGCAAGCACACGTTTCTTACTCACGATTTGTTGGCCAATAGCGTACGACCGGTCTTGAATTATGATCCCGCGTTCCCCGGTGCTGTTGGCGCCGGATGGTTCCAGTAGGACCAGATGGAGCGGCCCAAGATCCGAGGACAAACCATCGAGCACGGCCGGCGTCAGCGGCACGCCCACAAAAATATTGATTCGCCCGGCTGGCCCTGTGCGAGTTTCGGCGGAAGCAAGCCACAGGTTGCTATCAAACTCGACCAGACCGGCGAAATGCTGGCCGTTCCCTGTTTTCACCAGACGCTCTCCGCGATTGGGAAGTACACGAAGCTCAGGCCACTGCGCTCGCGCCGCCGTAATTACGCTCGCAACTCCTGGATGCGTCATCAGGGATTCTTCGCTCAAAGAGCCGGCTTTGCGGGGCACCTCCGCCTCGATAGCGCCCGCAATTACGTCAGCGTCCGCTGCGATCATGCTGATCCGCTCGTTTAAGCCGTCGTGCAGCAGATGCGCGCCAAGCTGCAAATACAGGCCGTATGCCGCAAGACCGGCCATGGTGAGCAGCAAGACCACTGGAACGACAGCGATGAAGACATACGCGACGATCAGCCGATTGCGCAGCCGCCAGAGGAGCTGGCCGCGCGCCCAGGGCATCAGTCGAAAGAGGAAATAGACGACGGCCGTAAAGGCAAGGTAGCCAACCACGTACGAAAGCGGCAGCGAAATCCCGCGCATTTCCGCCAGCCGCGCCAGTCCGTAGTAAGCCAAGAACGCAAACGCAATGCGATCCCGCAGCGTGGTCCGCCGCACGAACACCCATAAACGGGCAGGGGAAATTCGACTCACAGTGACTGGTGGCGAGGGGCGCCCTGCTTAAGCATCTGCACGTCTATATTGTCTGCAAACGCGATCTCAAAGATCAAGCTGCCAGTTTTTCCCCACCTGGCAGCTGAGAGAAATCTAAATCGCCGTCCTGTCGTTCTGCTGCACGCGGCTGTGCTTGCGGCTGTACGCGAAATAAATCACCAGACCAATGCCCAGCCAAATGAATAGCCGTGCCCAGTTGATCCAGCCAAGCTTGTACATCATGTACCCATTGAACAAGATGCCCAGCACGGGAACAACAGGTACCCAGGGTGTGCGGAAAGGCCGTGCCTGGTCTGGGTTAGATTTGCGCAGAAATAATATTGCCGCGCACACGATGACAAAAGCCAGCAGTGTGCCGATATTCACCATCCGTCCGATATCGGCGATCGGAACCGTGCTCCCAACCACCGCCGCCAGGACTCCCACGAGAATCGTGTTCTTGTATGGTGTTCGGAACCTTGGATGAATGGCCGCAAAGAATTTGCGCGGCAACAGGCCATCATTGGCCATCGAATAGAGCACCCGCGTCTGGCCCAGCAGCATCACCAGCATCACGCTTGTCAGCCCCGCCAGCGCACCTGCCGTAATCAGGTAGGAAGCTTTCGTCAATCCACGGTCAAGGAAAGCCACGGCCAGCGGTGCTTCGATGTTGATCTCTTTCCAGGGCACCATGCCGGTCAGCACGGCGGCGACTAAAATGTAAAGGATCGTGCAGACCACCAGCGAGGCAATGATGCCGATCGGCAGATCGCGCTGCGGATTCTTCGCCTCCTGGGCTGTGGTCGAGACGGCATCGAATCCTATGTAAGCGAAAAAAATGTAAGCTGCTCCAGCCCCTATGCCGGAGAAGCCCATGGGCGCGAAAGTGGACCAGTCGTGACCCCAGTTGTCGGGATTGACGTAGCGCATCCCCAGCAGAATTATGAATAGTACAACTCCTACTTTGATGGCGACAATCCCCGAGTTAAAGGTGGCACTTTCCTGTATCCCAATTACCAGAATTGTAGTGATCACCAATGCGATGCAGAATGCCGGCAGGTTGAATCCGACCTCCATCCCGAACAATTGTGGTGCACCCACCAGATCGTGTGCCCGCTGCAGCAGTTGTGGTGATTGCGCGCTAATGATGTCTCCGACCTTCGTCAAAAACGCATTCGTCCCTTCCAACAGGCTCGGGTCAGCAGCGTGTGCCATCTGGCGCGCAACGATATTCTCAGCCGTGCTCAGTGCCGTCCAATGGTCATACGCCAGCCACAGCGGCATCTTCAAATGGAAGCCATTCAAGAGCTCGATGAAGTGGTTCGACCATCCGGACGACACCGTGCTCGCGCCCATCGCGTATTCAAGCGTCAGGTCCCAGCCGATGATCCACGCAACGAATTCGCCCAGCGCCGCATACGCGTAGGTGTAAGCGCTGCCAGCCAGCGGAATCATGGCCGCGAATTCGGCATAGCAAAGTCCCGCAAACGCGCAGCCCATGCCCGAAATCACGAACGAAAGCATCAGACCCGGACCGGCATAGTGTGCGCCCAGACCGGACAGCACGAAGATGCCTGCGCCGATGATCGCGCCCACGCCCAGCGCAGTAAGCTGCAGCGGCCCAAGCGTGCGCTTCAGCGTGTGCTCGCCAGTGGTTTTCGCTTCGTTCAGCAGCCAGTCCATCGGCTTTTTTGCCATCAGATTGCCCATACGCAATCATCCTCCTCAGAATGAAGCATCTCGTTCGAACTTTATCGCCTACGCCGTTCCGGCGCGATTGGAAAAGACAAGCTCAGCGACCGAGAGATACTCCCGCACTCGCCGCACCGGATCCTCTGCGGAGATCAGATCCCGCACCACCGCGACGGAGTCAGCCCCCGCGCGGAAAGTCGCCTCGGCGGATTCTATGGTGATTCCACCAATCGCTACTAGCGGTTTCTGGGTCAGTTGACGCGCCGCGTGGAGTAGCTTTAACCCTACGATAGGGTCCGGGTTGTCTTTCGTCGCCGTCGGAAAGATTGGCCCCATGGCTATATAATCCGCCGAAGTAAGGTTCGCCTCGCGCAATTGCTCGAGGTTGTGTGTCGAAACTCCTACCCAGCACGAGCCTCCGCAAATTTTCCGCGCAGCTTCCACAGGCAGATCTTCCTGGCCCATGTGCACCCCGCCCGCCCCAATCATCGCAGCAATGTCAGGCCGGTCGTTAACGATGACGCGTACGCCGGCAGGGCCCAGCGCTTCCACCAGTCTCTTCGAGGCCTCAACAAGTTTGCGTGTGGAGGTTTTCTTGTCGCGGATTTGAATCAATTTGACGCCCGCGCCGGCCAAAATCCGCGCCAGCGAAGTGTCTGCCCCGCCTGCCTGGTCTGCATCGAGGATGGCATAGAGCGCTGGGAACAATCCCTGTCTCCGGGCTATTTCGCGGCTGCGACGGAAGGCCGTTCGAGAAAGTGTGTATCGTAAGTTCCAGTCACAAAATCCGAATCGGTTAAAATCCGCTTCTGCAAGGGGATCGTGGTCTTAATTCCTTCAACTACAAATCCGCCCAGCGCGCCACGCATCCGCGCGATGGCTTCCGTCCGGTCGCGCCCATGCGCGATAATCTTTGCAATCAGCGAATCGTAATACGGCGGAATCACCGCATCGGCATACGCCGCGGTGTCCACTCGGATCCCCGGACCACCCGGCACTCGAAAAGCGGTGATGCGCCCGGCCGAGGGAGTAAAAGTCACCGGGTCTTCGGCGTTGATGCGGCATTCAATGGCATGGCCGCGAAATTCCACTGCTCCGACCACATCCGCCAGATTTTCGCCCGCCGCCACTCGAATTTGCGACTTCACCAGATCTATGCCGGTCACCATTTCCGTCACGGGATGCTCCACCTGAATGCGCGCATTCATCTCGATGAAGAAAAGCTTGCCGGACTCTTCGCGCAGGAATTCCACCGTCCCGGCGCTGGAGTAACCGATTTTCTGCAGCGCCTTCACCACCTGGTCGCCAATCTTTCTCCTCGTCTTCGCATCCATAACTGTCGAAGGCGATTCCTCCAGTAACTTCTGATGGCGGCGCTGGATCGAGCATTCGCGCTCCCCTAAATGCATCACATTGCCATGCCGGTCCCCCAGCACTTGGAATTCGATGTGCCGCGGCCGCTCGATCAGTTTTTCGATGTAAACATTCGGGCTGCCGAAGGCCTGTTCCGCCTCGCTTCGCGCAGTCTGAAACGCGGAAATTAGTTCGTCCTGTTCCCTCACCACGCGCATGCCCCGCCCGCCACCGCCTTCCGCCGCTTTCACAATTAGCGGGTATCCAATTTCCGCGGCAACCTTCCGGGCCGCTTCTTCGTCCGGCACGATCCCTAAACTGCCGGGAATAATAGGAACGCCCGCCGCCGCCATTTCGTGCCGCGCTTTATCTTTCTCACCCATCAGGCGGATGGAATCGGGTGTCGGCCCGATGAAAGTGATGTGCGAGGCCTCGCACACCTCCGCGAAATTGGCGTTCTCGGAAAGGAAGCCATAGCCGGGATGGATCGCGTCCACGTTCGCGATTTCAGCGGCGCTGATCACCGAGGGGATGTTCAGGTAGCTCTCGCTGCTGCGCGGTGGGCCTATACAAATCGCTTCATCCGCAAATCGCACGTGCAGAGCGTTGCGGTCGGCCTCCGAATAGATGGCCACGGTGCGAACGCCAAGCTCTTTGCAAGCGGTCAGGATTCGCAGCGCAATTTCGCCGCGGTTGGCGATCAGAATTTTTCGGAACATTTCGCTCGGGGTAAGAGGATTTACTGCTTCCGGTGCGGGTGTATGCCAAACAGCGGCTCACCATATTCCACCGGCTGGCCATTCTCTACAAATATCCGCACCACTTCTCCCGCCACGTCCGATTCGATCTCGTTCATCAACTTCATGGCTTCGATGATGCAAAGCACCTGCCCGCTTTCCACGTGCGCTCCCACTGTCACAAACGGTTCGGACCCAGGACTCGCAGACGCGTAGTACGTTCCCACAATGGGAGATTTCACTACGTGCAGGTCTTCTGAACGCCCGGCATCCGCAACCGCTACCCGCGTGGCAGCAGGAGCGGTCCCGGCAGGCGCCGTCTGCTGCGTGGGGCCGCTACCAGCCACATGAATTTCGGGAGCTGAAAAGGCCCGGAATCCGCCGTGCGAATGCGTGGAAGGCTTTTTCAACCGAATGCGGAGACCGTCGCGTTCGTACTCGAATTCCTCCAGGCCATGCTTATCCATG
>Ga0307479_10001394_pt1 | contig 22016 bp, 17 predicted proteins | sample atmos_gasesECM4C_FD_203743 | JGI IMG/M metagenome (GOLD analysis project Ga0307479, IMG submission 203743) | Hardwood forest soil microbial communities from Morgan-Monroe State Forest, Indiana, United States - atmos_gasesECM4C_515 | ecosystem: Environmental > Terrestrial > Soil > Temperate...
CTACCCCAAACATCCGTTGGGCTTCGGAGAAACTGCCCTCCTGACTGCATACTATTTCCAATGTCCGAACAATAGCTTGCCACTGATATGGGCAGATGGACGAAACAATGCCAGCGACGACAGTTCGAAGCCTTATCCGTGGATGCCGCTGTTCAGGTACAATCCGAAGATAAAAAGAACAGCCGCAGAAGCTGATGAGCGGACGTGGCTGTTAAGGGAAATCGCAAACCTGAAGGCTGAGGCGTCTAAGAGCAGGGGAGAGAGATAGATGCCCACGATAAACGGTTGTCACGTTCCTGACAGATTTGCAGATACGCTCAAGCTCCATGTCGCACTCAACATGATTGGTGCTCGTGAGCTAGGCATACCTTTGATACTTGGAATACATGGTCCGTCCGGAGATGGGAAGACCTTCCAAACAGAACTTGTCCTCAAGGAAATGGGCATATCAATAGTGCGCGTCACCCCACATGAACTAGAGAGCGCGGAAGCCGGTGCGCCAGCGCGCATGATTTCTGAGCGCTACTGGGAAGCATCTCAGCTAGGGCAGGATGGAGCGGTCGGTGGAGCGGTGATGATTATCGAGGATTTGGACCTGGGCATTGGCTCTTGGCGCGATTTAACGCAGTATACTGTCAATACACAGCTTATCGTCAACTGTCTCATGGCAATCGCAGACGAACCGACCCAGGTCGCCTCCAGGGCAACGGTGCGTGTCCCGATCATCGCGACAGGGAATGACTTGACGAGACTTTATTTACCTCTCCTTAGAGAAGGAAGGACTCTGCTCTTTCGCTGGACGCCTACTCTTGAGGAGAAAATCGAGATTGTCAGAAAAAGCATTTTCCCGGAGGGATTCCTCTCAGACGGTGACCTTAACCTACTCGTCGATAGGTATAAGCATCGGCCGATTGCATTTTTCGCGCAGCTGCGGGCACAGGTGACGACGAGGATATTGGCAAATAAACTCGCCAACACCGAGCTTCCCGGCGTGTTGGCTCGCACCGCAGAGATCATCCATGAAGGAGGAGAAGCCAAGCGTCTGACGGCTGATGAACTCGTGGGCCTGGCGGAGGCTATCGACGCTAATCGACCGGCAGGTGCCTTGATTACTACAGAGAATAAACATGGCTGAGAGCCGTACGACGACGTCGTCTTCTACATTCTCGCGTGTCGAGCTCCTCGCGTTGCAGCTAGATTTCATAGTGTCGGCTACGGTGGCGGGTATCGACCTCGAACGCCTCTTGCGCATAGGGGTGATTGAGAACAAATGGATAGAATTGTTTTATGTGGACGCTGTCGATACGGATGGCAAAATATGCGCGCAGATAATAGTGCGTATCGACTGGGAACGGAACGCAATTCATGTTAGTCTTGGGCGGAACGAGATTGCTCTGGATGAGCGCCTCTCCAAGGGAAAGCGCTTGGACGCCAGGATTGACGCGTTAACTGCTAGCTTTAACCGGATAGTCGAGAGAAAGAAACTCAAGACAGTTTGGTCGCTGAGGTATCGATCGGACGTGGACAGGATCGAAGCAAACAGCGTCCTCGGGCTCGCGGCCGGGCCAAAGCGGGAGTGGGCAAATGGCGAACGCATGCACGCCTTGGGCATCGTCCCGCAAAAACTGGATGAACTATCCGTTGATCTCGAAATAGTAGTTCCGCTGAGCGAGGAAGGTGCCAGAAAGCGGCAACGTGGGAGAGTAAAATGGTTCAACGCTGAAAAGGGTTTCGGCTTCATAGTTCCCGACGAGCCGGGCGCTGACCTGTTCGTCCATTATAGTCAAATACAGGGTGAGGGGTTTCGCCAGTTGGAGATTGGCGATCGAGTAGAGTTCGAGCCGGAAGAGGGCGCTCGAGGTATGCGGGCTGTATCAGTAAGCAAAGTCGATTGATGATATTGAGAGGATCGAGTGAATATCGGCGCCGGGAAAGAGCAGTGCTTTCGCCGGCCGGTTCCGGGAAGCGCCTACGTAATCGGGCTCGAAGGAGGTGGCGGGTTGGGGGGTTGACAGCTGTGAAGAAATGGCGTATGGATAACGCTGGGGCGAGTTGTTGAGGGTGACGCGAGAGTGCCTCGGATTCTGCGAGCGGGCGCGGAGGACCCGATTCTGCAACCGCGGCTCTGCAGTCGCCAATGATCCCCATGCACTGCGGCCTGCGGAGCGCGAGAGAAGGCTCGTGACCAAGGCCGCGTCCGGAATCACGGTGGTGGAGCTGGAGCTCTCCCTGAGAGCCTGGTCTCCAAAGTAGAACGAAGTTGGAAGTCCAAGGTTGTTGGAGAGAACGAGTAGCTCAAGCCGTTGGACCGTTGAAGCACCGCCGAGCGGGATCCCAACCCAATCTCAGCAGCAGGATCCGGGAGGCCTCCCGGATCCTGCAGTTTGGGGTCTAATACCAGCATCGCTCCGTCTTGCTGAGTTCCCGAGCGAGTACCGCACTTTCTCGTCGCCTGGCCGACAAGGCTGCGGGCATATGCTGGCTGTGGAAACCGCAGTCCGACACGGCAGCCGTCGCAATCGTCCATCAGGGCATGGTGAGCAGATGCACCTCAGGTCTCAGTACCGAGCACGCGGATGGTACAGTACCGGGAAAGCGAACTCAGCTACGCTATTACCGCGGCAGAAGGCTATGCTAAGTGCTTGATTCTAATGGTGCGAAAGGGGGGACTCGAACCCCCACGACCTTGCGGCCACAAGATCCTGAATCTTGCGCGTCTACCAATTCCGCCACTTTCGCGCGGGTCAGATTCTAGGGAGTGTCCCAACAGGTGTCAAATGCGTCGCCGGAGGCCGCGGGTGGCCTGGCTGAGACCCTGGTGGGCACGCTCGAGGCGGGCCCCGCGGGGGTGCGCGGGCGCAGCCGGCGGCGCTGGCTGGTGCCGTTCGACCCGCGGCTCTCGGTGCCGATCCCGGTACGCGGCGCGGGCGAGGTGCCGGAGGGGCACTTTGCCGTGGTGGCGGTCGAGCGCGACCGCGGCGGCGAGCCGCGCGGCCGGCTGGTCGAGGTGCTCGGAGACGTCTCGACGCCGGGCGTCGACGTCGCCGTGGTGCTGCGGCACTACGACATTCCGGAGAGCTTCCCCGAGGAGGCGCTGGCCGCGGCCGGCGGCCTGCCCGCCGATCCGTCTCCCGCCGCCTGGCGCGGGCGCGACGACCTCAGGCAGCGCGTGGTGGTCACGATCGACGGCGAGACCGCCCGCGACTTCGACGACGCGGTGTCGATCGAGCGCCGCCCCGACGGCACCTACCGCCTCGGCGTGCACATCGCCGACGTCGCGCACTACGTCGCCGCGGACGGCGCCCTGGACGCCGAGGCGTACCGCCGCGGCACCAGCGTCTACTACCCGGAGCGCGTCGTCCCGATGCTGCCCGAGGCGCTGTCGAACGGCCTCTGCTCGCTGCGCCCCGGAGTGCCCCGCCTCACCCTCTCCGTCTTCCTCGACGTCGACCGCGACGGCAAGGTGCTGGCGCGGCGCTTCGCCGAGTCGGTCATCCGCAGCAGCCGGCGACTGACCTACGGCGAGGTGCGGCGCCTGCTCGAGGAGCCGCGCTCCGGCGACGACGCCCGCTACGGTCCGGTGCTGCCGGCGCTGCGCGACATGCGCGAGCTGATGGCGGTGCTGCACGAGGCCCGCACCCTGCGCGGCTCGCTCGACTTCGACCTGCCCGAGGGCAACGTCGAGCTCGACACCGACGGCACCGTGGTCGGCATCCTGCCGTACGAGCGCAACGTCGCGCACCGCCTGATCGAGGAGTTCATGATCGCCGCCAACGAGGCGGTCGCCTTCGAGCTGGTGCGGCACGACTGGCCGGCCCTGTTCCGCGTCCACGACCCTCCCTCCCGCGAGCGCCTGGAGGAGCTCGCCCTACTGCTGCGGCCGCTCGGCATCGAGCTCGCGGGCGATCTCGACGAGCTGCCGCCGGCCGCCCTGCAGCAGGTGCTCGCCCAGGTGGCGGGGCGCCCGGACGAGCCGTTCCTGTCGGCACTGGTGCTGCGCACCTTGCAGCGGGCCGTCTACAGCCCGGAATGCCGCGGCCACTACGCCCTGGCGTCGCCGTACTACACCCACTTCACCTCGCCGATCCGGCGCTATCCCGACCTCCTGGTGCACCGGCGCCTCAAGGCGCTGCTGCGGCTCCGGGCCGACGCCGCCGCCGACGGCGAGCGCGCGCGGCTGGTCGCGCTCCTCCCGGCGATCGCCGAGCAGGCGAGCTCGACCGAGCGGCGCGCCGAGCAGTCGGAGCGCGACCTGCTGCAGTGGAAGAAGGTGCGCTTCCTGGCCGATCGGGCCGGCGAGCGCTTCCGCGGCCGCATCACCGGCGTCCAGCCGTTCGGGCTGTTCGTGCAGCTCGAGGACTTCCACGTCGACGGCCTGGTGCCGATCCGCACCCTGGCCGACGACTACTACGTCTACGAGCCGGGGGCGCACCGCCTGGTCGGCGAGCGGCGCGGCCGGGTGTTCCAGCTCGCCGATGCGGTCGAGGTCGACCTCGCCGGCGCCGACCTGCGCCACCGCGGCCTCGACCTGCGGATCGCCGGCATGCCGGCGCCGGCGCCGCGCGGCGGCACCGGTGGGGCGGGCGCGCGCGGCAGGCGCCGGGCATGAGCCTGACCCCGACGGTGGCCATCGTCGGCCGCCCGAACGTCGGCAAGTCGACGCTGTTCAACCGCCTCCTGGGGCGCCGCCAGGCGATCGTGCACAACCTGCCGGGGGTCACCCGGGACCGCATCACCGGGCTCGCCGAGCTCGACGGCGACCGCCGCTTCCAGGTCGTGGACACCGGCGGCCTGGTGGTGGCGAGCGACGACCCGCTGGGCTTGTCGCGGCAGGTGTTCCTGGCGGTCGAGGAGAGCGATCTGCTGCTCTTCATGGTCGACGGCCGCGATGGCCTGGTGGCCGCCGACGAGGTGGTCTGGGAGCGGCTCCGCCGGACCGGCAAGCCGGCCCTGCTGGTGGTCAACAAGGGCGACACCCGCGAGGCGCGCGGCCGCTTCCCCGAGTTCTACCGCCTGGGCATCGATCGCCAGCTGCTGGTCTCGGCCGAGCACGGCCAGGGGGTCGAGGAGCTGCGCGAGGCGCTCGCCCTGGCGCTGCCCGAGACCCCTCCCGAGGTCCGCCCGGAGATGCCGGCGGTGGCCATCGTCGGCCGGCCGAACGTGGGCAAATCGTCGCTGCTCAACCGCATCGCCGGAGAGGAGCGGGCGCTGGTGTCGCCGGTGGCGGGGACGACGCGGGACCCGGTCGACACGGCGATCACCCGCGGCGGCCGCTCGTACCTGCTGATCGACACCGCCGGCATCCGCCGGCGCAGCCAGACCTCCGGGGCGCCCGAGGAGCTGGCGGTGATGATGGCGCGGCGCCAGATCGAGCGCGCCCAGCTGGCGGTGCTGGTGGTGGACGCCGCCCAGGGCGTGACCAGCGGCGACCTGGCCATCGCCGGCACCATCTGGGAGCTGGGGCGCGCCGCCGTCCTGGCGATCAACAAGTGGGACCTGCTCGACCGGGAGTCGCGCGCCAGCCTGGAGCTGACGCTCGAGCGGCTCGACGAGCACCTGGCCCACCCGCGGCGGGTGAACGTCTCGGCGCTGACCGGCCGCGGCGTCGAGAAGCTGTTCCCGGCCATCGATCCGACGCTCGCCGGTCATGCGCTGAAGCTGGGCACGGGCGAGGTCAACCGGCTCTTCGAGGCCGCCATCCGCCGGGTGAGCCCGCCGAGCCTCGGCGGCCATCCCTGGAAGCTCTACTACGCCACGCAGGTGTCGAGCGAGCCGCCCACCTTCATGTTGTTCGCCAACCGCACCCTGCCGCGCAACCACCACTACCGGCGCTACCTCGAGAACCGCCTGCGGGAGGATCTCGACCTGGTGGGAGTGCCGGTCAGGCTGGTGGTCAGGCGGCGGACGGAGGGCAGGCGGTGAGGGCGGCCAGGGCGGCGCTGGCGCCGATGGCGCCGCTGGCCCCGATGGCCGCGATGGCCGCCGCCGTCGGATGGGCGGCGCTGCTGCTGCTGGCGCTGCTGTTGGGGAGTGGCTGCCGGCGCCCCGACGACCGGGGGGCGCTCGGCGAGCGGGTGCGGGCGAAGGGCGCCGCGGAGGTGGTGCGCGAGGCCGCCGCGGCGCGTTACACGCCGCCGGCCGACGGCCGCCTGAGCGAGGCGCAGGTCCGCATGTACCTACTGGTGCGTGAACGCGAGAGCCGCATCCGCGAGGCCGCGGCGCTCGAGGCGCAGCGGCGCCGGGACGCCGCCGCAGCCGCCGGCGCCGCCGGTGCGGAGCGGCCCGAGCGGCCCGAGCGGACCGAGAAGGCGGAGAAGGCGGAGAAGGCGGAGCGCCGCGAGGCTCGGGAGGGGAGAGGCGGCCGCGGCGGGACCGCCAGCGCGGCGGCCGGCGCGTCCGACGAGGGGGCGCTGGCGGCGGCGGCGGACCTGCGCGCCGCCCAGGAGCTGAGGGTGAACCCCAAGGAGTATGCCTGGGTGCGGCAGCGGGTGCAGGAGGCGGAGGCGGCCGCCACCACCCAGGCCCTCTATCAGAAGATGGCGGCGGGCCGCGAGCAGCTGCTGGCGCGCATGCGGCGCGACCGGGAGGAGCTGACCGACGAGGCGCAGCGCGCCGCCGCGGAGCGGGAGATCGAGGAGTGGCAGCGCGGGCTCCAGGCCGCCGAGCCGGTGATGACGCCGGCGGTGCGCGCCAACGTCGCCTTGCTCGCCCGCTACCGCGAGCCCCTCGCTCGGCTGAGGGCGCTCGAGGAGCGCGCCCTGGCGGCGGCCGCCGGCCTCGAGGAGCCGGCCGGGAGCGTCGCGGCGGCCGGACGGTAGGAGCGAGCGAATGGACGACCAGGCGCACCATCGCCCCGTGGCCGAAGCGGCCGCCGGCAGTCGAGCGGGCAGTCACGGCAGCGCCGGCGGCAGCGTCGGCGAACCAGATGGCGCCGGCAGCGGCCCCGGCGGGCGCGGCGCCGCCGATCTCGGCCAACGTTGGGCGACGCGGCTCGTCTGTTCGCGCACCGGCGAGACCGCAGCGCTCGACGCGCCCGCCTTCCTGTCGCCGGCTGGCGCCCCGTGGCTGGTCGATTACGAGCTGGACCCGGCGCGCGGCGAGCGGCTGCGCCGCGCGCTGCCCGGACGGCCCTGGACGCTCTGGCGCTACCGCGAGCTGCTGCCGGTGGCGGATCACGCGCGGCGGATCGACCTCGGCGAGGGGGGGACGCCGCTGGTGCGCCTGCGGCGCACGCCGAGCGGCGGCGCCGAGGTGTGGGTCAAGGACGAGGCCGGGAACCCGACCGGCTCCTTCAAGGCCCGCGGCCTCTCGCTGGCGGTCAACCGCGCGCGCGAGCTGGGCGCGCCGGGAGTGCAGCTGGCGAGCGCCGGCAATGCGGCGCTGGCCCTGGCAGCCTATGCCGCCGCCGCCGGCCTGCCGGCGCGGGTGGCGATGCCCGCCGACACGCCGCCGGCGATCGCCGCGCGCTGCCGCGAGCACGGCGCCGAGGTGCTCTCGTCGCCCGGGACCCTGGTCGAGGCGGCGCGGCTGCTCGCCGGGGCCGCCGGCGCGGCTGGCGGCGAGGAGTTCTGGAACCTGTCGACGTTGCGCGAGCCCTACCGCGTCGAGGGCAAGAAGACGATGGGCCTCGAGCTCGCCGAGCAGCTGGGCTGGGAGCTGCCCGACTGGATCGTCTACCCGCTGGGCGGCGGCACCGGCATCGTCGGCATGCACAAGGCGTTCGCGGAGCTGCGGCGGCTCGGCCTGGTGGGGGAGAAGCGACCCCGCTTCGTGGCCGTGCAGATGGCCGGCTGCGCCCCGATCGTGCGCGCCTTCGCGCGCGGCGAGGAGAGCGCGGCGCCCTGGGAGGAGCCGCGGACGCGCGTCTGGGGGCTGCGGGTGCCGCGCGCCATCGGCGATTTCCTGGTGCTGCGCGCGCTGCGCGAGTCGGCGGGGCGGGCGGTGGCGGTGGACGAAGAGCGCCTGCCCGCGGTCGCCGCGCGCGCCGCGCGCGAGGAGGGGCTGCGCCTGGGGCCGGAGGGCGCTGCCGCCCTGGCCGCCACGCTCGACCTGGCGGCCGAGGGCGCTTTCGCCGAGGGCGAGCGCGTGATCGTCTTCCAGACCGGCGACCCGGCGAACTATCTCTGAGCGCCAGCCGCCGGCGTCTGCCGCAGGTTGGTTCTAGGCCCCGCCGGGGGGGTCGAAGAGCTTGCCGAGCGGGATCTCGAGGCCGGGCAGCAGAGGGGTGGCGAGCAACGGGCCGGCCGCGCCCGGCTCGCGGCGGAGCTCGATACGGGGATCGAGGCGCCCCGCTTCGAGACGGCACACCTGCACGGTCTCGGCGTCCGGATCGATGAGCCAGTACTCGCTCACGCCGTAGCGCTCGTAGAGCTGTCGCTTGAGGCCCCGATCGCGCCGCCGCGTCGAAGGCGAGAGCACCTCGACGACCAGGTCGGGAGGGCCTTTGAGGTTCTTGCTGGTCAACTGACGCTCCAGCCGCTCGCGCGACACGTAGAGGAGGTCGGGCTCAACGACGTTCACGTCCGAGAACCAGACGTCGACGGGCGCCACGTACACCTGCCCCAGGGGGTGCTCCTCGAGGTAGGCGCGCAAGAGCCACCCCAGGTTGACGACTACCCGTTGGTGCTTGGTGAAGGGTGCCGGGGTCACGATGTGCACGCCGTCGATCAGCTCATGGCGCAGGAGGTCGTCGGGCAGACGGAGCAGGTCCTGGTAGGTGAGCTTCATATTGGAAGACGGATTTTTCATGGCGCAACCCGCGTTCACCTTAGTTTCTAGGCGAAAACCTTGTCGAGGGGAATGGCAAATCCAGGCAAGAGCGGAGTCGAGAGCGCTGGTACCGAGGTACCCGCCTTGCGGGAGAGCTCTTCATGGAGATGCAGCAGGCGATCTTGCAAGCGGTAAATCTTGATCGTTTCCTTCTCTGGATCGACAATCCAGTACTCTTGTACCTCGAAGCGTTGGTACAAACGAAGCTTGGCCCCTTCGTCAACATGCCTGGTCGATGGCGACAGTACCTCGATCACAAGATCGGGTGCGCCTTCGAGGTTGTCCTCGGTCATCTGCCGCTCCTCGCGTTCGCGAGACAGGTACAGCAGATCGGGCTCGACGCAATCGATCTCGGTGAACACCACGTCGAGAGGCGCATGGTACACACGTCCGATGGGGTGCTCCTCGAGGTACATGAAGATCCGGGCATGGAGACTGCCGCTTACCCTCTGGTGCTTGGGTCTGGGCGCCGCGCTCACATAATGCTCCCCGTCGATCAGCTCGTGACGCAGGCCGTCGTCGGGCAGACGGCGCAGGTCCTGATAGGTGAGCCTCACTGACTTAGACGGATTTTCCATGCCGATCCTGCCTTTTGAAAGATGAAATGATCGTCGACGTCGTCGAGCATCGCACCATCGGGAATTGATCGTATCACGCGCCACCCCTCGATCAAGCTGACGATCGAGTTGCGACACGAGGCCAGCTTGGGCCTGAGCGACGTGCCTGATGCGGTGTTGCCGCCAGGTTTTCGCCCCCGCGCCAAGACAGGGGCGAAGCGGCGCCAACCCGACCCGGCGCGCCGCCGGGAGCAGGACGGAGGAACTTGATAGGATCGCCTCGCATGCCCCCGACCTCGAAGGCGCTGGAACGCGTCGAGCGCCTGGTCGACGCCCTGGTCGCTTCGGGAACCGCCTCGGCGGCGGTGGCGCTGGTCGGCGGGCCGCGAGGGATCGCCTGGCAACGCGCGGCAGGTTGGGCGCGCGGCGGCCCGGCGGCGGGGGCGGCGCCGGGTCCGGCGGCGGTGCCTGCGAGCACGGCAACCTGGTTCGATCTCGGCTCGCTCACCAAGCCTTTCGTCGCCACTCTCGCCCTCACCCTCGACCGCGCCGGCGAGCTGCCGCTCGCCACGCGCATCGGCGAGGTCTTCGGCGGCTCGGACCGGCGGCTGGCCCGGCGGCCGCTCGCGGACCTGCTGCGCCACCGCGCCGGCCTGCTAGGCTGGACGCCGCTCTACGCCCGCTGCCGCTCGCTCGCCGAGGTCGAGGCGCTGCTGCTGTCGGGCGCCCTGCTCAGCGCCCGCGCCGGCACCTACAGCGACCTCGACTACCTGCTCTGGGGCCTGGCGGCGGAGCGATCGCTCGGGCGCCCGCTCGCGGCGCTGGTCGGCGAGCGGGTGCTCGCGCCGCTCGGCCTGGAAGGCGCCGTCGCCGCCGTCCCCGGCGACCGGCCGCAGGTGGCGGAGTCGCGGCTTTCGACCGCGCGCGAGGTGGAGCTGGCGGCCGGGCAGGGCCTGGCGGTGCCGGCGCTGCCGCCGCCGCCCGCCGGCTGGCCGCAGGACGGCAACGCCCGCTTCCTGGCCGCCGCGCCCCGGGCCGCCGCGCCGGCGAGCGCCTCGCCGGGGGCCGCTGCGCCGGCGGCCGCCGCGCCACCGCCAGGCGTCCTGCTGGGGCACGCCGGCCTGTTCGGCACCGCCGCCGCGCTCTGGCGGCTGGGTGCGGAATGGCTGGAGCCGCGCCGCCTGTTGCACAATGATGACGCTGCCGCGGCCCTCGCGGGGGGCGGGCCGTTCGCCCTCGGCTGGTGGCGCCGCCGGACCGGCAGCGGCGGTGGGGGACCGGCGCTGTCGGCGGCCTCCTTCGGGCACACGGGATATGCGGGCGGCAGCCTGTGGATCGACCCGCGGCCATCGCGGGTCTTCGTGCTGCTCGCCCCGCGTGTCGACCCGGCAACCGACATGAACCGCTGGCGCAGGAGCTTCCACGCCATGGCCACAGCGGCCTTCCCGCCGGCGGGCTGACTGATCGATCTGGGAGGAACCTTCTTGATGAATATCCGTGATCTGGTCCTGGTCGACGGGGTGCGTACCCCGATGGCCGAGTACAACGGCTCCTTCGCCGACGTCTCGGCGATCGACCTCGCCGCCCACGCCGCCCGCGCGCTGCTGGACCGCCTCGGCGCCGAAGGTGGCGACATCGACCACGTGGTGGTCGGCAACGCGCTGCAGACCTCGCCTGACGCCATCTACGGCGCGCGCCACGTGGCGCTCGCGGCGGGCCTGCCCAAGGAGGTGCCGGCGCTCACCGTCAACCGCCTCTGCGGCTCCGGCATCCAGTCGGTGATCTCCGGCGCCCAGCTGGTGCTCACCGGCGACGCCACCACCTGCCTGGTCGGCGGCATGGAGAACATGTCGCAGACGCCGCACGTGATCTGGGGCGCCCGGCGCGGCTTCAAGCTCGGCCAGGGCAAGCTCGAAGACCTGCTGATGGTCGCGCTCTTCGACTCCTACTGCGGCTGCTACATGGCCCAGACCAGCAACAACCTGGCGAGGGACTACGGCATCACGCGGGCCGACCAGGACGAGTTCGCGCTGCTCTCGCAGCGGCGCGCCGGCGCCGCCTGGGCGAGCTGCAAGCTGTCCGAGGAGGTGGTGCCGGTCGAGGTCGGCAAGGGCAAGCGCGCCAAGCTCGTCGAGCGCGACGACCACATGCGGCCCGACAGCACCATGGAGGACCTCGCGGCCCTGCCGCCGGCCTTCGACAAGGACGGCTTCGTCACCGCCGGCAACGCCTCGGGCATCGTCGACGGCGCCGCCATGCTGCTGCTCACCACCGAAGAGCACGCCCGGGAACGGGGTTGGCAGCCCCTCGGCCGCATCCTCGGCTGGTCGGTGGTGGGGGTCGAGCCGTCGCGCATGGGCATCGGCCCGGCGCCGGCGATCCGCGCGGTGCTGGCGAAGAGCGGCATGCAGCTCGGCGACCTCGACCTGCTCGAGATCAACGAGGCGTTCGCCGGCCAGATCCTGGCGGTCGTCCGCGAGCTGCAGCTCGACGTCGACAAGCTCAACGTCAACGGCGGCGCCATCGCCCTGGGCCACCCCCTCGGCGCCTCCGGCACCCGCCTGCTCCTCACCCTGCTCAAGGAGCTCGGCCGGCGCGGCGGCGGCACCGGCGTCGCCTCGGCCTGCATCGGCGGCGGCCAGGGCATCGCCATGCTGGTCGAGACCGTCCATTGATCGAGCTCGGCGGCCGCCGGGTGCTGGTGACCGGCGGCAGCCGCGGCATCGGCGCCGCCTGCTGCCGCTTGTTCGCCCGCGCAGGCGCCGAGGTGCTGATCCACTACCAGGCCCGCGAGGACCTCGCCGCGGCGCTGCTCGCCGAGCTCAAAGGCCTGCCCGGCCCGGCGGACGCCGCTCCGCCCCGCCACCTGGTGCGCCGCTGCGACCTCCGCGACGCGGCGGCGGTCCGGGAGATGTTCGCCTTCGTCGCCGCCGAGTGGGGGACGCTCGACACCCTGGTCAACAACGCCGGCATCTGGGTGCCCAACCCGCTGGCCGACCTCGACGCCGTCGGCCTGGACGAGACGCTGGCGGTCAACGTCGTGGGCTCCTTCGTCTGCGCCGCGGCGGCGCTGCCGCTGCTCGAGGCCGCCGCCGACGGCAACATCGTCAACGTGACCTCGACTGCCGGCCAGCGCGGCGAGGCGGGCTACAGCCCCTACGCGGCGAGCAAGGGGGCGATGATCGCGGCCACCCGCTCGTGGGCCTGCGAGCTGGCGCCCAAGGTGCGCGTCAACTCGGTGGCCCCAGGCTGGGTGGACACCGACATGACCGCGGCGGCGCTGGCCGGTGCGGGGCGGCGCGAGGCGCTGGCCGGGATCCCGCTCGGCCGCATCGCGACGCCGGAGGACATCGCCGGCCCGGTGGTGTTCCTCGCCTCGCCGCTCGCCCGCCACATCACCGGCGAGGTGCTGAGCGTCAACGGCGGCAGCGTCCTCTCGGGGTGACCTGGCGAGTCCCTGCCCGGACGCCTGGCGTGTCCGGCGCGGTCCATCCGCTGGCGCGCTGTCGATCGGGCCGGGCCTCGTTCGACTAATGGATGAACCGGAGGAACGCACCCGAAAGGAGACCATGATGCGATACCTGCTTACCATCTACGCGACCGAGGGCGCCTGGGAGTCGCTGCCGGAGGCCGAGCGGCAGACGCACTTCAACGAGTACATGGCGCTGACCGCCGATCTGAAAAGCTCCGGCAAGCACCTCGGGGGCGCGCCGCTGCAGCCCGTCTCGACGGCCTCGACCGTCCGCGTGCGCAACGGCAAGACCGTGGTCACCGATGGCCCATTCGCCGAGACGCGCGAGCAGCTCGGTGGCTTTTACCTCATCGACGCCGAGGACCTCGACGAGGCGCTGGCAGTGGCGGCGCGCGTCCCGGGCAGCCGCACCGGCTGCGTCGAGGTCCGGCCGGTGATGGAGATCCCCGGCGCCTGAGTCCCGCCCAACTCCGGGCAGGCGCGAGGAAGGCGGGGTGACGGCGGCGTCCAGGCTGTCACCCGCCGCCCTCGCCGCCGGCGCCGCCTGGAAGGAGCCCGCGTGATCCAGCCCGCCGCCGCCGAGCCGCACGCCGTCCTCGAGCGCACCGTGCGCGAGGAATCGGGCCGGACGCTGGCCACGCTGATCGGCCTCTTCGGCGGCGACTTCGATCTCGCCGAGGAGGTCTTCCAGGAAGCCTGCGCGGCGGCGCTCGAGAGCTGGCCGCGCCAGGGCACGCCGGCGAACCCGCGCGCCTGGCTGGTGTCGACGGCGCGCTTCAAGGCGATCGACCGGCTGCGCCGCGCTCGCCTCTTCGCGGCAAAGCGCCAGCTCTTGACCGCCTCGACGCCGGCCGCGGCCTCGCCCGAGCCGCCCGAGAAGGCGCAGGTGTTCCCGGACGAGCGGCTGCGGCTGCTCTTCACCTGCTGCCACCCGGCGATCGCCCTCGAGGCGAGGATTGCGCTCACCCTGCGGACGCTCTGCGGCCTCTCGATCGAGGAGCTCGCCCGCGCCTTCCTGACCTCGGTGCCCACCGTTCAGCAGCGCATCGTGCGCGCCAAGGCCAAGATCCGCGACGCCCAGATCCCCTATCGCGTGCCCGACACGGAAGAGGAGCTGGCGGAGCGCCTCGAAGGTGTCTTGCGCGTGCTCTACCTGGTCTTCAACGAAGGGTACGCCGCGACCAGCGGTGCCCAGCTCGTGCGGGCCGACCTCTGCGCCGAGGCGATCCGCCTGGCGCGCCTGCTCGACGCCATGCTCCCCAACCGCGCCGAGGTGGTGGGCCTGCTGGCCCTCTTCCTGCTCCAGGACTCGCGGCGCCTGGCGCGCGTCGACAGCCGGGGCCTGGTGCGGCTCGCCGACCAGGACCGCGGCCTCTGGGACCTAGGCCGGATCGGCGAAGGGCTGGCCCAGGTTGGGCGCGCGCTGCGCCTGGCCCCTCCCGGCCCGTACGTGCTGCAGGCGGCCATCGCCGCCGAGCACGCCCGCGCCGCCACCGCCGAGGCGACCGACTGGGCACGTATCGCCATGCTCTACGACGCGCTCCACGCGCTGGAGCCCACCCCGGTCGTAGCGCTCAACCGGGCGGTGGCCCGCGCCGAGGCGTTCGGGCCCCAGGCCGCGCTTGCCGAGGTCGAGGCGCTGGCCGCCGGCGCGCTCGCCGAGCACCACCTCGCCCACGCGACGCGCGCCGAGCTGCTGGCGCGGCTCGGCCGCGACGCCGAGGCGCTCGCCGCCTACGACCGTTCCCTCGCCCTGGTGACCCACGACGCCGAGCGCAGCTTCCTCGTCGCGCGGCGCGCGCGCCTCGTTACTGGCTGAAAGGCATTCCCGAGGGATGGGAAGGGCGTCCCCATTCCCCCCTTCTCCGCGGATCGCCGGCTGGGATTCGGCGATCAGGCGCGTAGCCGGCCGCCGGCCGCCACCGGCGCCGGCGCCGCCGCGTCGAGCGCCCGGAGGTACTGGCGGTCGAAAGCCGCGAGCTGGCTCTCGAGCTCGGAGTAGGGGCCGGGCTGCCAGGCGGCGGAGACGACCCCCCGGTAGGCGTTGGCGCAGAGCTCCCAGTCCTGCCGGTTGGTGAGGTCCCAGAAGGCGATCGCGGGCTGCGGGTCGAAGCCGGGAGCGGCGATCGCCTCGGGGTGGAAGAACCACTCGCAGACGATGCGCGTCCGGTCGATGGCCAGGGGCTGCAGGCGGTGCAGCAGGACGTAATCCGGAAGCAGGGAGAGGAACGCGCTCGGGAAAAGGGTGTAGTAGTAGACCCGGCCGCGCTCCTCGGGCGAGAGGCCGGCGAAGGGCAGCGCACAGCGCCCGCCATGCATGGTCATGCTGCCCTCGGGATTGCTCATCCACATCGGTCCGCCGAGGACCGGACCGTCGTCGAGGTCGTTCTCGGTGTTGCGGTAGGGCGTCAGCTTGTTGAGGTGCGGGTGCACGGTGGGGCAGTGGTAGCACTCGCTGAAGTTGTGGAAGAAAAGCTTCCAGTTCGCCGCCACCTCATAGACCGCGCGGTGGACGCAGGCGAGCTCCGGCAGCCGCCACGGCCCGAACTTGCCGATCAGCGCCGGCAGCGCCGCGGCGAACGGCGCCGGCCGCGGCGCCAGGTTCAGGAAGAGGAAGCCCTGCCAGCTCTCGAGCCCCACGCGGTGCAGCGGATACGCCGCCGGGTCGAAGCCCGGCACCTCTTTCATCGTCGGCGCGGCACGGAGCGCGCCGTCCAGGCCGTACGTCCAGGCGTGGTACGGGCACTGGATGGCACGCCCGAGGGAGGTGGTCTCCTCCTGGCAGAGGCGGCTCCCCCGGTGCCGGCAGTGGTTATGGAAGGCGCGGATCTCGCCCGCGGTGCCCTCAGGGGCCTCCGGCGTCTCCGGCCCCTCGGGATGTCCGCGCACGACGATCACGCTCTCCCGCCCGAGCTCGAAGAGGAAGCAGCTGCCGGGAGCGGCGAGCTGCGACACGTGGCCCGCGAGCAGCCACGACTGCGAGAAGATCCGCACGTGCTCGGCGCGGAAGATGTCCTCGGAGACGAAGTACTCGCGGGCGAGAGTGTGCTGGCCAAACGCGCTGCGCGGCTTCATGATCGGTCTCCGAGAAGGGTGCGTGCGCCGCGCCGCCCGTTGGCGCGCATGCGGATCGCGCCGATCAGCCGGCGCGCACCCGAGTCGCGCCGGTCAGGGGCGCGCATGTAGGTCGCGCCGGTCAGCTGGCGCGCACGCGGACAACCGAGGAATCTGGACGTTCGCGCCCGGCTTGTCAAGGGCCGGCATCTGTCGACGGCGCCGTCCGCGCCGTGATAGCGTCGGCCGGCCCTTTGGGGCCACCCATCGCACCCGTGCCGATCCCAACGCCCTTCCACGAGCGCACCTCGAAGCTCTGCACCAGCTACCGCTGGAAGGACTGGTCCGGCTACGCCGCCGTGTCGAGCTACGACACCACGCACGATCGCGAGTACTTCGCCTTCCGCGAGTCGGCGGGCCTGCTCGACGTCTCGCCGCTGTTCAAGTACGAGGTCTACGGTCCGGACGCGACCGCCCTGCTCTCGCGCATGATGGTGCGCGACGTCTCGAAGCTCAAGGTTGGCCGCGTCGGCTACAGCTGCTGGTGCGACGACCACGGCAAGGTGATCGACGACGGCACGGTCACGCGCCTCGACGAGGACTATTACCGGGTCACCGCCGCCGACCCGACGCTCCACTGGCTGCAAGCGGTCGGCCGCGGCCTGCGGGTCACCGTCGAGGACTCGACCGCGAGGTTGGCGGCGGTGGCGCTGCAGGGGCCGCGCTCGCGCGAGATCCTGCGCGCCGCCTCGGACGCCGACGTCGACCGGCTCAAGTTCTTCGGCGCCACGCGCGCGAAGCTCGCCGGCCTCGACGTGTGGATCACCCGCACCGGCTACACCGGGGACCTGGGCTACGAGGTGTGGACCGAGAAGGCCGGCGCCCTCGCCCTGTGGGACGCTCTCCTCGACGCCGGCCGGCCGCACGGCATCGCGCCCGCCGGCCTCGACGCGCTCGACGTGTCGCGCATCGAGGCCGGCTTCATCCTGCTCGGCATCGACTACTTCAGCGCCCCCAAGGTCATCCTCGAAGCGCGGAAGTCGACGCCGTTCGAGATCGGCCTCGGCTGGGCCGTGGACTTCGAGCGCGCCCGCTTCCCGAGCTTCATCGGCCGCGACGCCTTGGAGGCGGAGCGGCGGCGCGGCTCCGCCTGGGCGCTGGTCGGCCTCGAGGTCGCCTGGGAGGCGCTCGAGGCGCTCTACGAGAGCTTCTCGCTGCCGCCCAGCCTGCCGGCGACCGCGCGCCGCGACGGCCTCCCGGTCTACGACGAGGAGGGGCGCCAGGTGGGCAAGGTGACCAGCCACACCTGGTCGCCGATCCTGAAGAAGTACATCGCGCTCACCTCGGTCGAGGCGCGCTACGCCTCGCCGGGCACGGTGCTGCAGATGGAGCACACCGTCGAGTTCGAGCGCCGCAAGGTGCCCGCGACGGTGGTCAAGACGCCATTCTTCGATCCGCCGCGAAAGAGGCAGCCGTGAGCGCCGCGGGCGGCCGCTACGATGCCGTCGTCGTCGGCGCCGGGCACAACGGCCTGATCTGCGCCGCCTACCTGGCGCGCGCGGGCCGCAAGGTGCTGGTGGTCGAGCGCCGGCACCAGGTCGGCGGCGCGACGACAACCGAGGAGATCCATCCGGGCTTCAAGTTCTCGTGCTGCTCCTACGTGGTGTCGCTGCTGCGTCCATGGATCATCCGCGACCTCGACCTGCCGCGGCACGGCTATGAGGTGCTGCCGCTCGAGGAGACCTTCACCCCCTTCGAGGACGGGCGCTATCTCTTGCGCGACGCGGACCCCGAGCGGACGAAGCGCGCCATCGCCCGCTTCTCGCCGCGCGACGCCGAGGTCTACAAGCAGTTCGGCCAGAAGATGGCCGAGCTGGGACGGCTGGTGAAGCCGATGATCGACGGCCCGGCGCCGGACCCGGCGTCGCGCAACCCGTTCGAGCTCCTGCGTCTCGCGAAGTTCGCCAGGCACGTGCGCGGCCAGGGCGAGGAGTGGCTGATCGGCAATCTCAAGATGATGACGATGTCGGCCATCGATTTCCTCGCCGAGTGGTTCGACTGCGAGCAGCTGATCGCGCCGATGTCGGTCTCGGGGATCATCGGCACCTTCCTCGGCGTGCGCTCGCCGGGCACCGCCTACGTCCTCCTGCACCACTACATGGGCGAGATCGACGGCTCCTACCGCGCCTGGGGGCTGCCCAAGGGCGGCACCGGCGCGATCGCCGCGGCGATCGCCGGCGCCGCGCGCGCCCTCGGGGTCGAGATCCGCCTGCAGGCGCCGGTCGCCGGCCTCCTCTGGAAGCGCGGCCGGGCCGCCGGCGTGGTGCTCGAAAACGGCGATGAGATCGCGGCGAAGGCGGTCGTCTCCGGCGTCGATCCGCACCGCACCTTCCTCGGCCTGGTGGGGGAGGAGCGCCTCGATCCCGAGTTCGCCCGGCAGGTCAAGCGCTTCAAGATGCGCGGCTCGTCGGGCAAGGTCAACCTCGCGCTCGACGCGCTGCCGGAGTTCGCCTGCCTGCCGGGCAACGGGCCGCAGCTGCGCGGCGACATCACCATCGCGCCCTCGATCGCCTACCTCGAGCGCGCCTACGACGACGCCAAGTACGGCGCCTTCTCGCGGCGGCCCTTCATGGACATCGTGATCCCGTCGCTCACCGACCCGACGGTCGCGCCGCCCGGCAAGCACACGATGTCGATCTTCGTCCAGTACGCGCCGTACAAGCTGCGTGAGGGTGCGGCCGACTGGCCCAACCAGCGCGAAAAGTTCGGCGATGCGGTGATCGCGACCCTCGCGGAGTACATGCCGAAGCTGCCGGAGCTCATCCTCCATCGCCAGGTGCTCTCGCCCTGGGACCTCGAGCAGACCTACGGCTTGACCGAGGGCAACATCTTCCACGGCGAGCTGTCGCTCGAGCAGCTCGCCTTCCTGCGCCCGGTCGCCGGCTGGAGCCGCTACCGCACGCCGATCGACGACCTCTGGATGTGCGCCTCCGGGACCCACCCCGGTGGCGGCATCATGGGCGCCCCCGGCGCCCTCTGCGCGCGGACCATGCTCGCGGCGCGGGCGGTCTAGCGATGCAGGCGATCGTCATCGGCGCCGGGCAGAACGGCCTCGCCGCCGCCGCCCGCCTCGCCGGCGCGGGGCGCCAGGTCGTGGTCCTCGAGCGCCGCGACGCGGTCGGCGGGCTCGCCGGCGCGGTCGAGATCCACCCCGGCTACCGGCTGCCCGGCATCCTCCACGACGAGGGCCTGGTCTCGCCCCGCACCGTCGCGGCGCTCGGCCTCGACCGCCACGGCCTCGCCTTCCGCGACGCCCCGCCGACCTTCCTGGCGGAAGCGAACGGCCGGGGCCTGCTGCTCGCCCGCGACGCCGGCGCGGCCGCGGAGGAGCTCGGTGCCCGCTCGCGCCACGACGCCGGGTCGTACGCGCGCTATCGCGCCTTCCTCGCCAGGCTCCGCCCGCTGCTCGACTTCGTGATGACGACGCCGCCCCCGCCGCTCTCGCCCAGCGGGCCCGGCGACTTCTGGGAGATCGCGCGTAAGGGCCTGAGGCTCTGGCGTCACGGCCGCAAGGAGACGCTCGAGCTGATGCGGGTGGCGCCGATGTGCGTCGCCGACTTCCTCGACGAGCAGTTCGAGACGCCGCTCCTCGTCGAGGGCCTCGCCGCCCGGGCGGTGATCGGCACCTGGGCCGGCCCCTGGTCGGCGGGCACCAACGCCAACCTCCTGCTCGCCGAGGCCGCCCCGGGCCGCCACCTGGCCGGCGGCCCGGCGGCGCTCGTCGCCGCCCTCGAGCGCGCCGCCCTGGCGGCCGGCGCCGCGATCCGCACCGGCGCCGAGGTCGCCCGCCTGCGTATCGAGCACGGCCGCGTCGCCGGGGTCGTCCTCGCCTCCGGCGAGACGCTGGACGCGGCGACCGTCGTCGCCACCTGCGACCCCAAGCGCGCCTTTCTGGAGCTGATCGCTCCCGGCACCCTGCCGATCCGCATCGAGGACGAGTACCGGCGCATCCGCGCCCGCGGCACCGCGGCGAAGCTCCACCTCGCCCTCTCCGGCCCGCTCGAGCTGGCGGCCCGCCCCGGCGAGGCCTTCGAGTCCATCCGCATCGGCGGCGGCCACGTCGACGACCTCGAGCGCGCCTTCGACGCGGTCAAGTACCGCGAGGTCTCGGCCCGCCCGCATCTCGAGATCCGCGTCCCCTCGGTGGCGGACCCGGGCCTCGCCCCGCCGGGCCACCACGTCGTCTCGGTCCTCGCCAGCTATGCGCCGCACGACGTCGCCGGCGGCTGGACCGAGGAGCGCCGCGCCGACCTGCTCGAAACCGTCCTCGCGACCCTCGAGCGCCACGCTCCGGATGTCCGCCGGCGCCTCGTCGCCCACGAGCTGCTGACGCCCGCCGATCTCGAGGCGCGCTACGGGCTCACCGGCGGTCAGCTCCATCACGGGGAGCCGGCGCTCGACCAGCTGCTGGTGCTGCGGCCGACCCCGTCGGCGGCGCGCTACGCCACCTCGGTGCCGGGCCTCTACCTCGGCGGCAGCGGCAGCCATGGCGGCGGCGGCGTCACCTTCGCCGCCGGGCTGCTGGCGGCAAACGCCGCGCTCGCCCGCTGAGGCGCGCCGGCTCTCTGGGCTTGCTGGCGGCGGAAGCCACTCTCGCCCGCTGAGGCGCCATCGCGCCCGGCTCCAGCGCGCGTGCCGGCACGCTGCCGCGCGACGGCGAGCGGTACGAGCGCATGTCTTCACCGGACCGTGCAGCTCGACGTCAAAACTTCCGTACCGCATTGCGCGTAGTCCTGTTGGAGGGCACCCCATGACCGGATTCCTCGAGGACCTGCGCCTCGCCCTGCGGACGCTGGCGCGCCGGCCCGGCTTCTCGGCGGCGATCGTGGCCACGCTGGGCCTGGCGATCGGCGCCAATGCCGCGGTCTTCAGCTTCGTCGACGCCATCCTGCTGCGGCCCCTGCCGGTCGTGGCGCAGGAGCGCCTGGTGCGGATCTACTCGCGCTTCGCCTCCGGCCTGGACTGGGCCTCCGTGTCGTACCCCAACTTCCTCGACTATCAGCGCGCCAACCGCGTCTTCTCGTCGCTCGCCGCGGAAGCCAACCAGGCCTTCGTGGTCGGCGACAGCGCCGGCGGCGAGCTGGTCGCCGGCGAGCTGGTGTCGGCGAACTGGTTTCAGACCCTGGGCGTGAGGCCGACCCTGGGGCGCGCCTTCGCGCCGGAGGAGGGGCGGGTGGCGAGCCCGGTGGCGGTGATCGGCGACGGCCTCTGGCGGCGGCGGTTCGCCGCCGACCCGCAAGCGCTGGGCAGGACCGTGACCTTGAACGGCACCGCCTACCGGATCGTCGGCGTGGCTCCCGCGGGGTTCGCCGGCACCAACACCGGCCTGTTGGCGGAGGTCTGGGTGCCCCTGTCGATGCAGGCGGCGGCAAACCCGGGAGCCGACCTCCTGAAGGCCCGCGACGCCTTCTGGCTGCAGATGACCGGCCGCCTCCTGCCGGAGGTGACCCTCGATCAGGCGGCTGCCGCCATGAATGCCCTCGCGGCGCGGCTGCGGCAGCTCTATCCGCGGGACAACGAGGGCGTCAGCCTGAGCCTGCTGCCGGAGTCGCAGGCCAGGATCTATCCGGCATTCCGCGGCGGCCTGGTCGCCCTGTCGGCGCTGCTGCAGGCGGTCGTCGGGCTGGTGCTGGCGGTGGCGTGCGCCAACGCCGCCGGCCTGTTCCTGGCGCGCGGCGCGGCGCGGCGCCGCGAGATCGGCATCCGGCTGGCGCTCGGCGCCAGCACCGCACGGATGGTCCGCATGCTGGTCTGCGAGAGCCTGGTGCTCGGGCTCGCGGGCGGCGCGGTGGGGCTGGCGCTGGCCTTTCAGGCGAGCCGCCTGCTCGGCGCCTGGCGCCTGCCGATGCAGCTGCCGATCGGCTTCCAGGTCGATTTCGACTCGCGGGTGCTCGTCCTCACGCTGGGCGTGGCGCTCTCGACCGGCGTGCTCTTCGGCCTCGTCCCCGCCTTGCAGCTCGCGCGTCCGCGGCTGGCGATGGCGATGCGGGAGGGCAGCGCCGACGCGGGCCCGCGGCGGACACGCCTGCGCGGCGCCCTGGTCACCGGCCAGATCGCCGCGACCTTCGTGCTGCTGGTCGGCGCCGGCCTCTTCTTCCGCAGCT
>Ga0307479_10001395_pt1 | contig 21967 bp, 21 predicted proteins | sample atmos_gasesECM4C_FD_203743 | JGI IMG/M metagenome (GOLD analysis project Ga0307479, IMG submission 203743) | Hardwood forest soil microbial communities from Morgan-Monroe State Forest, Indiana, United States - atmos_gasesECM4C_515 | ecosystem: Environmental > Terrestrial > Soil > Temperate...
AGAAGCGCAGAAAGAATACGAGAACTATTTGAAAATCCTGCCTTACGGGCCTCAAGCCGCAGATGCGAAGAAGGCGATCGATCGCTTGAAGGGGCCGGCTGCGAGCGCGAAACCGGCGAAATAAGAACTCAACCTTCTTCGTACCCAAAATGTCTTTCGAGTTGCTGTGCCTGGCTCAGCCTGTGTTGTCATCCTGAGGCGGGCGCTGTTTGCCCGCCGAATGACCTGTGCAACTGGCGGGCAGTGCACGGGTCCTTCGGCGCCAAAGAACGGCGCCGCAGGATGACAAGACTTATGACAAGACTTTGCCATGGCAGAAGTGTGGGGACCGGCCAGGCGCAGTTTTTACTTCTTGGGGGACTTGGGGCGGGCTTCGCGGTGACCATTGCCCGCCCGACTCTTCTTGCCTTCGCCGAGGACCAGATTCGCGGGCCACTTGGGGCCGGACTGAGCCAGTCGCCTTGATCGGGCCGCGTCGACGATGGCATCGCAGGTATCGACGCAAACGTGAACCGTCTGGACGCGGAGGGCGCCCTCGAAACGGCCACGTATAATCAGCATCACGGCGCCGTGCATCAGCGACCATAGACCCATCATTACGCGCGTGTGTTGCCGCGGTGTTCCTCCCAGATGTTTAGTGAGGCGGTCGCGCAGGAGGTTGAACGAAGGCCAAGACTCGTGCAGGGAAGGCGGCTTGCCTACTCCATCGAACAGCACTTCGTATGCGTAGGTGTGATCCAGGGCGAACTGGATGTAGCGCTCGACGGATTCGCGCAGGGTGCGGGCGCGGCTGACGGCGGCAAACAATTCGCGCCTGGTCTCCATGCGCAGGGAGCGCAAGATGTCATCCCGGTCGCGGTAACGCTCGTAGACGGTGGGCGTGGTCGTGCCTGCCGCCTTGGCGACGGCGCGCATGGTGAGCGCCTTCTCGCCGCCACGAGACCACAGCCGCGAGGCCGCCTCGAGAATGCGCTGCTCCAAATCAGGATCGGGTTGACGGGGCACGCCTCCTCCAGCACTGCCGTGATGCACTGCGTTTCGTTAACGCTGCTTGCACTTACTGCGCCGTTGACGAATTGGGGCCGATATTTTCCGCAGGAAATTCCCTTAGGCGAGCCCCACGCGCTTAATCAATTGATTACATCGGCCGAGTTCTATTGAATTTCTTCCAGATCAGGGCCCAGATCACGTAGAAAGAAGACGCACCGAGGGAACAAATGAGCGCGTTCGGCGGCAGCTTCTTCCCTACGACGCAAGCGGCGAACGCTGCAGAAACTATTTTTCTACCCGGATGAACTCACCTGAGGAAGCGTTCACCGCGACCGCCAGTTTGGAATTGTCGCGTCCGGTTCCGAAGATGACGTGCCACACGAGTTCGTTGGTGTTGTGGTTCCAATCGCAAACGTATACGACCGGAGTGTCGGGCTCCTTCTCCAGAATCTTGTCCCCGCCGTGTTTCTGCGCCGCGGCGAGAGCCTGGTCGGAATCGATTTTGAGGAAAGCCATGTCAAAGACCTGAGTGGAAGCGTTGGAAGCGCTGTAGCTGTCTTCGATCCCGGGATTGACTCCGCGCTCGGGCGCGCCCTCGGCTGTGCTGCCCGACCAGGTATAGGACTTTTCCGAGCGCATGCCGGGGGAGGCGAAGCTGCCGCGCCAGATCGCCGACTTGCCGTCATGTCCCTTGGCATCGCTGGTGGGAGTGGACTCGAGGCGATACGGCCTGGCGTCTTGGTTCCACCCGCGCGCCGCGACGTAAAGCTTTTGGAAGGCCGAGCGCGCCGTGATTAACTCAGGCTTCTTGACTTCGGGTTTGGTCTCAGCGGGCTTGCTGGGCTCCGAACTGCATGCGGTGAGAGCGACAAGAGTCACGATGAGTAGTGCTGAAAACCCCACTCGTAAGGTTCTGAGCGGAGTTGAGAGTGGGGCTCCGGGCCCGGGCGCTCGATTCCCGAGCTTCGTGCGGGCAAGGCTAGACGTCTTCATGACATCCTTCCTGTTATAACGTTGTTGGGTTTTATCGCCGCGAAACATTCTACCCGAAGCGGCGGAAAAGGTAAGTGACTGACATGGACCGTCGTATCAAAAGGCTGCAGGAGGAGATTGCCTCGGCCATTGCGGGGTTGTCGCCAGAGCAGTTGAGTTGGCATCCGCCGGGAAAGTGGTGCACCGGTGAGGTGCTGGAGCATCTGTATTTAACCCATACCGGAACGATTAAAGGATTCAGCCGCGTGCTAGAGGCGCAGAAGGTGAAGGTCACGCCCCCGACGTGGAAGCTGCGCAGGAATAAGCTCGTTGTGTTGAGCTTCGGTTACCTGCCGCCCGGCAGAGAAGCGCCGCCGTTCGCCCGTCCGCGCGGGCTGCCGGTCGAGAAAGTTCTGGCTGAGATTGGACCGAAGATCGGGGAGATGGACGATATCATCGCGCGCTGCGAACAGTGCCTGGGCAAGGGCAACTTGCTAGATCATCCAATTCTGGGGCCGCTCACGGGCGCGCAGTGGAGAAAGTTTCATCTGGTGCACGGTCTGCATCATTTGGCGCAGATTCGACGGCTGCGAGAGGGGCGGGGTCGCCAATCGTCAGAGTTGACGGGCTAGGTAGCGCGGCGGCCAACGCATAGAGACGGCCCTCTTTTTTTAGAGAATCCCCGCGCGTCCGGCCCATCTGGCGATGTAACTCTTCAGGAACCAGGTGAAATCTTCCGTACCCGGTGGCAGTTTTCTGCCTCGATCGCTGATCTGATAGAAGTCCAGGTTGACGACGGGGTTGGTGAGGCGACTCATCACCACTTTTCTATTGCGGCACGCAGCCAGCGCCCACGAGGGAACAATTCCGCTGCCCTCGCCCGCTTCTACCATCGCGAGGAGCGTATCGACATAGTGGATAACGCCGGCGGGCTGAGGAGCGATGCCCGCTTGCGCCAGGTTCTTGTTTACCACTTGCTGAATCTCGTTCGTGGGACCAGAGAAATCAGCTTCTCTCCTTTCAGTGCGGACCATGTGGTCGAAACGCGGCGGAAGGCGGGATCGTTGTCGGCACGGACCACCATCAAGCAGAAGCGAAACAACGGGGTACGCCGGAGGCCCGAGATGGACTTGTACAGGACGCGTAAGCCGATGTCGATTTTTCCCGACTCGACCATCGGAATGATCGTAGCGGGCTCGCAATCAGATAATCGAATCCCGAGATCCGGCCGATGGGTGCGGAATTCTTTGATCGCTTGAGGCAGGACATTGGCTGCGATCAATGGCGACGCGCCTACCGATAGCGACTGGCTACTCTCGGTCGCGGAACGTCCAATGCGCGATACCGCGCGGTCCAGTTCCGACAGACTCTTCTGCGCAATGGGCAGCAATTCGTGACCGTGGGGGGTCAGGACCACATGGCGCGTGGTTCTATCGAACAAACGGAAGCCTACTTGGGATTCCAACTCTTTTATCAGAACGCTCAACCCCGAGGGGGTGATGAAGAGGGTTTCGGCCGCACGAGAAAAATTTCGATGTTGTGCTACCAAGGAGAAAGCCTGAAGCTGTCGGGAGGTAGTTCATCATTGAGTTTATCTCAACAATTATCAAATTATTTAAACTTGTATCACAACCTGCCTTGGTCTTAAATAGCCCTCCATTGGGGATCGTGGTCGGGGAGTTCCGAAGCGAGGTAGAAGAGCCGGTAGAGGAGATACCGTGGCACAGCTAATACATAAAGTGCGTATGTCAGCGGACGGAGTAGCGATCCCCCGTTCGCCTCAAAACCGGACCGGCTGACAGCCGCTCCAGTGGTTAATCTGTGGGATCGCTGCTCTGGGCTTTGCGTTCGACCTTTATGAAATGGTGGTGCTGGCGGCAGTGGTACGGCCGGCGCTGGTTGCGGTCGGCCATTTGAAGCCAGGCACCGCGGCGTTCAACCTTTGGCTAGGGCTGCTGTTCTCGGTTCCTGCGGTGGCTGGGGGTACCTTTGGCCTGTTGGGTGGCTATCTGACCGACATGTTCGGTCGCCGGCGTGTGCTGGTCTGGAGCATCCTTCTGTATGCCTTTTCGGCATGCGCTGCGAGTTATTCCGGTTCTCTCGCGCAGCTCTTGATCTTCCGCTGTGCCACCTCGATCGGGGTGTGTGTGGAATACGTGCCTGCGATTGCGTGGCTGGCGGAGCTCTTCTCCAATCCGAAACAACGGGAATCGGTCCTGGGCTATACCCAGAGTGCAGTCGGCCTTGGGCGGCCTGCTGGCTACGGGCGCCTACTACGTCGCAGTAACGTATGCCGAGCGGTTGCCGGTGATCCACTCCGGCCACGAAGCCTGGCGCTATGCGCTGCTTGGCGGACTGCTGCCGGCCATTCCACTCATGCTGGTTCGGCCGTTCCTGCCCGAATCGCCGATCTGGCAGGAGAAAGAGTCCAAAGGCATCCTGAAACGGCCGAGTATTGCGGCGCTCTTCAGCCCACCTCTAAGAAAGACCACTCTCGTGACCACGTTGCTGGCGGCGTGTTTCTACGCGGTGCCCTACGGTGTACTGCAGCAGACACCCCACGTGGTCCCCGGGCTTCCTGAATTACACGGCGCGGGGGCGCGGCAGGTCGAACAGACGGTAGGGAGTGTGCAATCGATCGGGGAACTGGGTACGATTGTCGGATGGCTGTTGTTCCCTGTCTTGGTCATCCGGATCGCAACCCCAAGACGTCTCTTGCGCCTTGGGCTCGTTCCCGGCCTGGCCGTGTTCGCCTGGGTGTATTTTTCCGCGGCCACACGTACTCTTTTTCTACTGAAGTGCGGCGTTTTCCTCGCGGCGGTTTGTATGAATGGCTCGTTCAGCTTCCTATGGAACTACTTGCCGTGGGTTTATCCGACGCATTTGCGGGGTACGGGCGAAAGCTTTGCGTCCAACTTCGGAGGGAGGGTCTTTGGCGCGTCTGCCGCCTTGCTGACTACGCAGCTCGCCAATATCATCCCTGCTGCCGGATCGGCTTCACGAATGGCGTACGCGGCGGGTACGGTTGCGGTCTTGGCGTATACCACTTCGCTGGTCGCGAGTTGCTGGCTCCCCGAACCGGAACAGGCTCAACTTCCTGATTGAGGCACCGAATGCGAGTGCCCAGCGACGGAATGGCACGTACGGCCGCGAAGGAGATCAGACATGGGAACAGGACTGACAATCGGTTCCGTTTCTCCAGATTACATCTTCGACAATGCAGCCCAACAAGCCGGCGCGCGCCTTAGCGCGCTCTCGGAAATCTTCGATCATGGCACGATCCGCCACCTTAGCGCGCGCGGCGTCGATCAGGGTTGGCAGTGTCTGGAGGTTGGAGGCGGTAATGGATCGGTCGCCAGTTGGTTGAGCCGCCGCGTGGGTCCGACCGGGCGCGTCGTCGTTACTGACATTGATACACGATTTCTCGAAACCGTGAGGCTGCCGAATGTGGAAGTTTTGCGCCACAATATTGTCACAGATGCGCTGCCTGCGGGCGTCTTTTATCTGGTCCATAGTCGCCTGGTCCTGTTGCACTTGCCGGAACGCGACCAAGCGCTGCGCCGAATGGTCGCTGCTCTTAAACCCTGAGGATGGCTGGTGGATGAAGAATTCGATTCCACGTCACTGATCGCGGATCCGGCCAACCCTGCAGAAGTTTCTCTCAAGACTCACCGTGCCATAGTGCGTCTGATGCAAGATCATGGGGTCGAAATACGTTACGGCCGCCTCTTACCAGGACGGCTGAGAGCTCACGGGCTGGTCGCCGTTAGCGCAGAGGCCCGAACGTTTGTGTGGCAAGGCGGCTCTCCGGGAACATCTCTCTTGCGAGCTAATTTCCAGCAGCTTCGCGGAGACATGATCGAGGCTGGCTACATTACTGAAAGAAAGTTCGAGCGAGATCTCATTCGATTGGAATCAGCTGATTTCCTAACGGTTTCTCCCGCAATGTGGACCGCCTGGGGAAGCCGACCGCGACGGGGACCAGATTCCGCTAACACCAATCCCTTCGCCTGTCCCGAACTGATCTGAAATGAATTGAGCGCCGGGGGATGACCCCCGACGCTCGAGTCGTCGGTTTGTGAATTGTCCGTGCTACTCGCGGGCCGAAGCTGGGACTCCCGCTTTGCGGGCGTCTTCCTGCATGTCATCGAGCTTCTGTTTGGCGTCGTCGAGGGCTTTTTGCTTGTCGGCTATTTGCTGCTTGTATTCGGCGTCCTGTTTGTCCCAGTCGGCCTGATTGCGGATGCGGTTGCCGGCATCAGCGTACATGGCGGCGGCGCGAATCTGGTATTCGCGCTGCAGCACGTTGAGTTCGCGGCCCAACAGATCGATTTGTTCCTTCTGGGCAGTGAGCTTGTCTTCCCACTGTTTGATCGCTGCTTGCCTGGCGGCTTCCTTCTCGGCTTCTTCGTCTGCAGGGGTCTTGGCCGTGCTCTTGAGCGGAGCCTTATCATCGCCGGGCTTCGCCTCGCTCTTCAGAGGAGCTTTCTCTTCAGTCGCGGATTTGGAGTCTGCCGCCTTAGTGTCGGCTGCGGACTTGGCGTCAGCGGGCGCCTTGGAGTCGCCTGACGGCGCAGCCTTGTTCTCGCCTGCAGCGGAACTTGCATTGGTCAACTCGGCGGAATTTTCGGCCGGAGTTCCCTCCGCTGCCGCAGCCGGGCCAATGATCGAGAGCTTTGTGTCCTTGGGCAGATTGTCATTGTCAAAAACCTTCTGCTTAGGCGCGGGAGCCTTCCGAACCTGGCGGGCGTAGTCTCCGAGCGACGATTCGCCCGATTGCGACTGATTCTGCGCGAGGACCGGGAGGCCAAGCAGGCCGATTGACAGCACGAACGCCATTCCATTGCATGCAATACGCTTCATAATTCCCACCTTTTCCCTTGTCGGTTTCTCTGGAGCGGCCAACCGTGCCGACCAGCCCCGTCACTTCTTGTCTAGAACTTGTTGTCCAAAACCTCTAGCCGTTCGTGGTCATACTCTGATCCGGTACTTCAGCGCCTAAAGGCGCTGCTATTAATGTATTACGGCAGGCCCTTCGGCTACGCTCAGGGCGGGCTCTGAAGGCATGCCCTGATACGAACCTGACTGCACCACGGGCTGCCAGTTTAAAACACCACCGTTTCAGTCCACTGAGCCTCCGGCCGCTACGCCCGCGCGCCTTTGGGTCAAGAATCCTCCCAGGCTGCGATCTAGATCCGCGGCCTCGTGTGCGATGTCTGCGGCGAGCTGCCGGGCCTCGGCCGGATCGCCCGCGGCGGCGGCGAGTTCCTGAGCGTAGCTGGAAATGGTGGTCAGCGAAGTGCGCAGCCGCAGCGCCATCTCGGCTGAGATCTCGCCACGCTGCGCCTGCTGGCGACGAATGTGCTCCAATTCGCTGACGTCGTTGATCAGACAGGCGACGCCCAGCAGACTGCCATCGGCTGCGGGCACGGGAGAGACGGTGACCGAGAGGAAACGCTTCAGGCCCGCCGGCGTTTCGTATTCGGCTTCCACCTTGCGCCGGTCGCCCCCTTCGTGAAGGACAATGTCGACCTCGTCCGCCAGCCGGATTTCATCGAGTGCTTCGTCGCCTGTTCCGTCGGGGAAGACGCCCGATGCGGCTGGGTTGCTGACCACGGCGCCGCGGAAGATATCCTCCGCACTCATTCCGGTGGTCGAGGCGAAGCCCAGGATTTCTTTGGCGGCGGGATTGCTGGTCTTCACCAAGCCGCTCATCCCGAACACAAGCACACCTGAGGACAGGTTGGAGAGCACGGCTTGGCTGAGAGTCTCGGTGGTACGGGCACGATTTTGCTCCGCCTGCGATTGCACCTGCAACTCATGTTTCTGCTGTTTGAGTTGCTGGATCACGGTGTTGTAGACGTACAAGGGAAGCGCCTCTGACGGAGGCGCCGAGTCCGAAGAAATGTCGGCTTCTTCAGCAATGCTCTTGCGCAGCAGGCGGATGAAAATCAGGCCCAGAAGAAAAGCAAAGCTGGCGCAAAATAACACTACGGCCGCGCGCAAGACCACCGGGTTGGCCAGGGCTCTCACCAGAGCCTCCCGTACCAGCGCAGAAATTGATTGCCAAAGAAGAAAGCGAACAGGGCCGTACTGCCGAGAAAGACGCCGAACGGCATCTGGTAGTAGCGATAGACGATCTGCGCCGACTGCCATCCGCGGCGGCGCGCGGCCTGCGCATTTGCCAGCCGTTTCATGAAGCGATGTGTGCGCTTGAGCCACACCACCATCACCGTGGCCAAGCCGAAGAGGGAGCCCGCAATCGAAGCCGTGAAGATGGTGAAGACGGTCAGCTTCATGCCCAGGAACGCCCCTACCATCGCCATCAGCTTGACGTCGCCAAAACCCATGCCTTCGGCGCCGCGCCAGCGCAGGTAGATTGCGCCCGCGCCGTAGATGAATGACGCCCCTAAAGCCGCGCCCAGCAGGGAATCGACGAGCGACACCATCCGCATGGACAACTGGCCACTGAAAGGCAGATTCACCATTCCGGGAAGAAACTGCGAAGCAAGGTCATTCACCGGAACGAGCAGGCTGAAGACCAGGCCGAGAGCGAGGCCGGGGAGCGTCATTTTGTCGGGGAGCAGCTTGGTCTCGGCGTCGGTGAAGATGAGGCCCAGCAGGAGAAACGCAAAGGTGCAAAACTTCAGCGTGGAAAGCGTGGGACCGAAGAACCAGTAACCGGCGAGAAACAGCGCTCCAGTCAGCAGTTCGATCGTGAGGTAACGAGGCGAGATGCGCGCCTTGCAGTGGCGGCAGCGGCCGCCAAGAATCAGCCAGCTCAGGACCGGAATGTTGTCATAGAGGGCAATGGGATGCTTGCACTGCGGGCAGGCCGAGCGCGGCGTCACCACGGAGAGGCCCAGCGGCAGGCGATGGATACACACGTTCAGGAAGCTGCCAAAGGCCAGCCCAAGGACAAAAATCGCCGATGCGATGACCGGATCCACCTGGCTCTGTTGCCCCCTTCCGGGAGCCGCACACCGGTTAGGCGTGAGCGTCCGTCGGGAGAACGCAGAAATCTCCTGATCTTGAGCTGCGAAAATCTGCTTTCGAATCTGATATTAGATTCTGATTGGATTATAAGGGGATGATCGGGGTGGGGACTAAGGTACCGAAGTCACTGGCCAACCGGCCAGTGGGCGGTACGATATTGACGGTGGGAGAGGTGCGCCGGGAACGCGAAAAGAGGGCAAAACCTTCCAGCTTCGCAGAACCCTGCTTGTGGCTCGGAATAACTCCGGTTGGCCATCCACCAGACAGCGATTTGATCGTTTCGCCGGGACCGGCGCAAGTTATGGAAGGAGTGGCGGAACAACAGGACCCGAACCCGCGGCCTCTGCCGACGTCATTAGTTTCCAACCTATAAACTAAATCGAGCGTGAATGAACATTCCAAGCGCCAGGAGCGTACCTGCCAAAGCCGGAAGTGGGAGGATGAATACCAACAGGACGCCACAGAGAAAACTGTGTATTGAAACAAGGCGATCCTTGAGGCGGTTGACCACATAGCAGTGATAGGACGATGCATACAACAAGCAGAAAATATGGCGCAAGGAGGAAAAGACTGGCGACCCGTTTCCTGGGTCCCATCTTTTGCCAGGATAGATAGGCGACAAACACAACCCCGCAGAACGCCACAACAGTCCCACCAAGCAAGAGCAACCAAAACCGTTGCATTTCGGCACTATATGAAGGCTTATATAATTACCCGCAACGTTACCATACGAAAGGTGTACCCGTGATAAGGCCGATAGCCATCAACCTGCGTAACTAATCGTGAGTTATCGCGTCGCTCGTCGGCCGGTCCGTGCTAGTGAGCCCCACGCTCTAGTAGCAACTGCGAGACTTCATCCTTGCGACAACTGATTGCGCGTTGTAGAGGCGTGTCCCCTTTGTGGTTCCGCGCATTCACTGCCGCACCGGAATCGAGCAGCGCTCGCGCGATCTCCACATGTCCCCGCCGCGCCGCCATATGAAGCGCTGTAGCCTGCGTTACGCCGCTACAGGCGTTGACGTCCGCACCGCCTCGTGCCAGCGCACGGACAACCTCGGGTCCCGTCTCCGACGCGCATTCGTTCGCGAGGCAATAGAGTGCAGTACGGCCGCGACCCTTGATGTTCGGGTCCACACCAAGCCGCAGTAGTAATGCCACCACTTCCAGGCAACCTGCGCCGGCCGCGAAATGCAAGAGGGTCGTGTCGGCAAAACGCCGCGTCGCGAGTGAGGGGTCGCTCTCCGCGGCATCGATGACCTGCTTCCTACTCCACCTGCTGCCACGCGGCTTCGTGCGTATCCGCAACTTCGGCTTCCTCGCTAACCGACGGCGAGCCGAGCTCCTTCCACTCTGCTTCCGCTTGCTCCAGGACGCACTGGAGATACCAGCTTCGACGAAATCGCCTGCAGCGGACCATCCTCCCTCACTCTGGAACTGCCCGGTTTGCGGCGGAACCATGCATCTCATCGAACGGTTTTCTGCTGCGCAACTCTGGCTTCGCTCTCCGCCTCACCCAGACCGGTGCACAACATGAACCTCTATCCCCATCCTCCGGTTCTGATCGTGCTCTGCCACGCACGGGGAGAGCTCTTGTCTCATCGGGCCACGAACCTGCCATCAAGGTGGCGTGGGAAGCAGTCGCGGCGAGTCTCAGGCTCTTGAGTTCACTGTACTCCTCCGAATCGTACCAACGGCGCGCCTGGTCCATATCGGGGAACTGGATCATCACAGGGAACACCGGGGAGGAGGAACCCTCGAGCACTGCGAAAGGGCCACCGATCACCAGGTAGCGGCCACCAAATTTTACAACCGGGGTAACGCGGGCCTTGTAGTCCTCCACCTTGGCCGCATCTTTGATTTCGCGAATGTCGACCAGGAAATATGGAGGCATGGGCAAAACCTTTCCGAGCGCGGAAATCCTGCAGGCTGGAGTGCAGCAGCCTGTCCCGTCTCCTGCCGGTCCAGTGAGCATACAGGATGTAAGTCGGACCGCGGTTTCACGGAAACGCAAAGCGCAGGAGTTCTCCCTGCAGGGCCAGGGCGAATCGATTCGTGACAGGAAGCCGTCCTTCCCAGCGGGTCCAATCGGCCGAAATCAGACGGGTCTGGGCGGTGGGGATTTCGATCCAGCCCTCGGCGGTTTCTTCGCGGAGGAAAACCGAGAATGCGCAAGCTGCCGGTGCCTGCGATTTCCATTCATACAGGGTTGCCGCCAGGCTCTCGGTCAAAGACTCGTGCGGATCGAGGCAGAGAATCCATGCCGGGGAACTGGTAGCGAGATATCGCTCAGGAGAGCTGCCGGTGCGGGCGTCGACGACTCGAGCGCCGTACTCGCGGGCGAGTCGAACGGTGCCGTCGCGAGAACCGTGGTCGACGATGAGGATGTCGTCGCAGGGATAGAGGGTTTCGAGCGCGCGGCCCAGGCGCAGGGCGTCGTTTTCGGTGTGGAGTAGTGCCGTGATCGCGGGCATGAGTGTAGTGTGCGTCAGAGAGTGTACGCGAAAAACTAGGGCGTGACTGAGAAGGCGATGTGGAGCGGGCACTCTTGTCCGATTCTTCTGCACCGGCGGCAGTAGCGGGCAAGAGTGCCCGCTCCACACTTGAGGGCGAGGGCAGGCGAGCTTCGCTCGACCGGACAGCGGGCGGCTGTCCACACATTGGATTGTGGAACGGTCCTCCCATTGGATTGTAGAAACGAAATGCGGGGTGAGTTCCGGGTAAGGGGCCACCGCATTCCGATGGAGTGGTTACAAACTTCGGAGGAAGTTCAGAAGGTCCTGTTGTTGCGAACTCGTCAGCGCATTGTAGCTGTTAACGACCGCGTTGGCTTCGGAGTTGCAGAAACTGGTCTGCACTTGAGGTTCGTAGACGCTGTTGGTGGTCAGCACATAGAACAGCTCCGCTGAGGAGACCTGTTCGCAATTTTGGTTGGTGGAAAAAAAGTGAGCCTTGATGGCCTGCACGAGATCGCTCGTGCGCCCATCATGCAGGAAGAACAGTCGCTGGCCGAGGCCCCAAAGGGGAGCGGTGCGGAACTGGTCGACACCGGCCCCGCCCTGGTGGATGCCGTCGGCAAGGCCCGCACCCATGTGGTGCAGGGCGAAGTCGGAGTAAGGGTGATAGGTGACGCTCGACATCCCCGTGAAGGGCGAGGCTGCGGTCGTGAGGCTGGTGGAGTGGCAGAGGTTGCATCCGATCTGGTTGAAGAGGTTCGAACCGTTGGTCGTCGACTGGGTTGGCGCGGCGGGTGTGGGCGGCGCGAGCAAACGCATGAAAGCGGCGAAGTTTACCAAGTCTGAAGACATTTCTGAGAGCGTGCCGATGGTAGTGCCGAAGTTGGGACTGTTCGGGTTGCTATTTAGCAGGTTGCTTCGATCTTCCGGCGTTGCGTTGAAGACGCATCCGGTGGTGGTGTTGCGCTCATTGGGAAAGCCCTCGTTGGTGACGCCCTGCTCGACGTTGTAGGCTTCAGCGGCGAAGATCAACAGGGATTTGTTCTGAGCTTTCCACCCGAACCGGGTGATCGTGCCGTCGTTACCGCTGGTGTTAAGGACGCCGCCGATGCCGAGGCTTTTTCTCGCGCTGGCCGTGGAGTTCAGGTTTGCGACCAGGGTGGCGTCGGGGGTGTTTTCCACTAGGCCGAGGCCGAACGTCGGCGTCGGGATGCGGAAGATCACATTGCCCAGGGAGAGTTGTTGTGCGAAGTTGGGCTGGGCCAGCGTGCAGCCGGGAGCGTCGGCGCGGCCCTGGATGGTGTAGAGGTCGTGTACGCCGCCATCGAGCGGTGAGGTCAGGCTATTGGCATTGGTGGCAACGAATCGCGCCTCGCGCACCGGACCGGTGGTGGTGATGAACGAGGGCACCGTGTTGGTGGCGCCGTCGAGCGTAGCGAGCCCGACCTGCGGGTTAGGCACGGGATTCTGCGGGCTTTTTAAACCCGGGCTGCTGCCGCCGATCGCCGGTTCGGCATGACACATGGCGCAGCTATTGCCATTGAATGTGGGTCCGAGGCCGGATCCGGCTTCGATCGTTCCGGTGACGGAATCGACTTCCGCAAATCGGCCCATCGCCTGGTTGAAGAGAAGTTGTTCGGTGGAGTTCAGAGTAGGGAAGAAGCTTCCGGCTCCGGCCGCCCCAGCGCGCGGGCCCGGATCCTTGGCTTGTGCGGTCGCGAGTGGAGAGAGGGCGAGTATCAGCAGAGCGACTGACACCGTCAGGACGAAGTGAAGACAAGTATATGCGGCTGTCCCCGCATGGGGGAGAGAGATGCGTGAGCGGAGCATGGCTCCTCCTTCCGAGATTTGAATTGAGGACTACAGATCGGAATGGCGCGACTTTGCTTCGTCCTGACAGTGCGGGTGCAGGGGAGTCAGGATGAAGAAAGATCAGCGTTTCTATCCCGGATCGTGAAATGTGAAACAGGAAAATTTGGAAGTTACGGAGTCAGAACAGGGCGGCGGCGGATGTTTCGCAGATCATCCTAATTTTGTTGTGGATGGATCGGGCTCGTCGGCTGCCCTACGAACTTGCACCGAAGGCCAAATCGCGCGCGGGTTGTTCTGAAATCCGAAAACACAGAAGTGCCGAGGGGGCAGAACAACGCCGGGACGCGGAGAACCGCATCCCGGCGCACGGTTCGTTATTGCCTTATTGCGCGCCGGTCAGCTTCTGGCGATTTGCATCCGGGCTGGAGGCTTGCACTACCGTGAGCGGCGCCTGCAGGGTGAAGTTCAGCACGGTTTCTGATGGCAGTTTGATCTGCTGGCCCTTGGTCGCAGCCTGCACGCCTCCGCCGACGCCCGCGCCTGCGGCGGCGCCAATGGCCGCGCCTTTTCCCCCTCCGGCAATGGCGCCGATAATGGTCCCAATGACGGCGCCTCCGCCAACTTTTTCGGCGGTGTTTTTGCCGCGGGAGCTACCCTCTTTCTTGTATTGGTCAGTCTGGAGGTTGTAAGTCTTGCCGCCGGAAGAGAGGCTGTCGAGTTGCATGGCCACCAGCGACTGCCCGGCAAACTTACCTGCGCTCTTTACTTCCACAAGATGCCCAGTGAGTTCGACGCCCGCAGGTACGGCTTGCTCTCCGTCAGAGGTTAGCGGTGCGTTCAGAGTGGCGTGGAAGGTGTCGCCAGTCTGATTTTTTTCGCTGTCGATGGGATCGATGAGGCGAACCGTCAGCTGGGTGCCCTGGTCGATGATCAGCTTCTTTGGAGCTGGAGGCGGCGGAGGCGGGGCCGTGGCTGCGTTGTTTGGCAGAAGCGCAGCCATCTGCGAGGCCGCTTCCGGAGCGGACCGGTTGCCGGCCGTCGCCTGATCGTTGTTGGTGTCATTAGCAGAATTCGAGCCGGAGTCGTCAGAAGCACGGGACTTGTGCGACTTCTTGCCGGCAGAGGACTTGCCTTTGTCGGTCGGTGAGGCTGTCGACGACGCTGCTCTCCTATGCGTGGCGGTCGACGATGCCAGGGCGGGAGCGCTTCCCACCTGAAGGTTGTTGACGACTTCTTTCACACCGGGTGTCGAGGCCGCCTGGCGGCTGGCCGCTTCCCGCTGAGCGTCGTTGTCTACGTTACCGCTGAGCGTGACCACGCCATTCGCGGACTGTACGGAGAGCTGCTTGGTCGAAAGGCCAGAATCCTGGCTGAACTTGGTTTGAATGTCGCTGGAAATCTTGGCATCATCGGCCTTCCTGGCACAGCCCGACCCGAGAATGAGAATGGCGGCTAAAAGAAATGAAAACGCGAACAGCGTAGTTCTTTTCATACTTCGACTCCAATCATGGCCCTAACGGGCCGTCCCCAACGTCGACATAATTTTAGATGCTTCGGAGAGCCGTTGTAGATGTAAATGGTGATTCCAGAAGGATACTGCCAGGCGGATTGACTTTTCGACCCATTTTGGCACCGGCCGCTCGCGCTGTACTACGGCGGCTGATGATTGAGGGACTGCTGGCAGCGCTTCAGTGGATGAATTTGTAATCCACAATCGAAGCGGCCAGACTGGTTTTGCCCTCCTCGGGTTGTGGTCCGTCGTTGAAGCGCATGACGCGGCCTTGGCACACGACGTTGCTGTTTTTCTGGCCGGAGATTTCCTCGGGCATTTCGAAGACCATCTCGATGAGGGCGTTCACCGGAAGCTGCTGCGGTCCGGCGAAGAGCACTCCGCTCTGGCTGATGTTTTCGATGATGCCTTCAAACCAGGTGCTGGTGCGGTTGACGCGGTAGCGTAAAGGGATGTCGAGCTTGAGACGGCGCGCACGCGGCACCCATGTCGGCCTCTTCGTCCGCGGATGGCTGCGGCGAATGCCGGTTTCGGGCTTGTGCTCCAGGCGCTCGGTACGGCGCATGGTGGCCCAATCGTACTTGTATTCCGCGGCGCACAATAGGCAGACTTGGTAATAGTCCCCGTCGGCACCACGGCGCGGCCAGGAGAATTCGTGGGAGCAGCGCCCAAGCATAAGAACATCCATGAATTTCTGCGGCATGATGTATTACTTTCGGGTCAATCGCGCCTCGGACGCAGGCACATCATCGCGCGAAGGCGGAACCTTGGGAAGGTTACTTTCGTGCACGTGGAGGTGGCTTGCCGCGGCAAATCGCGTAGATGCAAACGGTTAGCCTGTGGAAGATCGGCGGGAAGAAAGTGCCAACGTAAGGATTAATACCATCCTTAGCCAACAATTCAGTCCGTGTATCATCGTCCCATGGACGGTACGGTGCCCGATGCGGCGATTTTTATCATGGCTGGGGGCAAGAGCACCCGCATGGGGACGGACAAAGCCTTCGTTACCCTCGACGGAAAGACGCTGTTGGTGCGAGCCCTCGAAGTGGCGAGGGCACTCACTCCCGAGGTGCGGATCGTCGGCGATGTGGCGAAGTTTGGGGCGTTCGCCTCGGTGGTGGAGGATGTTTTTCGCGAGTGCGGGCCGTTGGGAGGGATTCACGCGGCGCTGCGGGCCTCTGCGGCGGACTTGAATTTGATGGTCGCGGTAGATTTGCCATTTGTGTCACGGGTGCTACTCGAGTATTTGATCGCACGGGCGCGAAGCTCTGATGCCATAGTGACGGTTGCGCGCGCAGGCGGGGGATGGCAGCCGCTGTGCGCCGTATATCGGCGGGAGTTTGCCGAAGTGGCGGAGAAAGCTCTGCGGCAGGGGAAATACAAGATTGATACGCTGTTCGAAACGCAGCGGACGCAGGCAATAGGGGAGGACGAGTTGAAGGGCCGTGGTTTTTCTGTGGAAATGTTTCGCAATTTGAATACGCCGGAGGAGTTGTCGGAGGCCCGCGGCGGCTGTTCAGCGTTTTGGGAGAAAGTCCCTTTTTAAGGGCGCTGCTGCCGGCAAGCACGAGGTCCCGCGACTTCGCTTGGGATGACAGTCTTGGGCAACGGTGGGAGCTGGGAGGTGGGAGCTAGGAGGTAGAAGCTGGAAGCTGATTTATGGCTGACGATCCCAAACCCGCGACTTACATCGAGTTCCGCGACGTCTCCAAGGCGTTTGGCGATAACGTTGTGCTCGATCACGTCAGCTTCGAAGTGCTGACCGGCGAAACGGTCTGCATTTTGGGGCGCAGCGGCGTGGGTAAGTCGGTATCGCTGCATCACATCATGGGATTTCTCAAGCCGGATTCCGGGAGCGTGGTCGTGGCGGGAGAGGACATCACGGATTACAGTGAACTGCAACTGGAAAAGATTCGCAAGAAGGTCACGATGGTTTTTCAGAATGGGGCGCTGTTCGATTCCCTCACCGTCGGCGAGAACGTGGCTTTTCCACTGCGCGAGACGCGGGACCTGACGGAAGAGCAGATTTACCAGATCGTCGACGGCTTGCTGCAGATGGTGGGCGTGCAGGAGATGCGCGACCTGCTGCCTTCCGATTTATCGACCGGGATGAAGCGTTCGGTGGCGATTGCGCGGGCGCTGGCGGCGCGGCCGGAATGTGTGCTATTCGACGAGCCGACTACGATGGTCGATCCGCTGATGGCGCAACTGCTCGGCGACCTCATCAAGCGGCTCAAGATTCAGCTCAACCTGACCAGCATCGTCGTGACCCACGACATGCGCCTGGCCAAGAAGCTGGCCGAGCGCGTCGTGTTCCTGCACGAAGGCAAGGCAATTTTCTTCGGCACGTATGCCGAGATGGAGAAATCGACGGCGCCGATCGTGCAAGAATTTCTGGAGCTCGATGAATTGAAGATAGAGGCTTAAGAACCTCTGCAGCTAAAGCCCGCGTCCTCAGGTGCGTCTCCAGCGGCACGGCTAAAGCCGTGACCCTCCCAAAATCAGCACTGACGACTGACGCCTGGCAAATAAACGCTCCTTCAAATCCCCTGGCTTCAAAACCCTTGCTGCACCAACTCTTCCACCGTCAGCGGGTTTTCTGACGATTCGCCTTTCATCATTTTCTCGACGTACTTCGCGATCAGATCGGCTTCGAGGTTCACGGGATCGCCGGGCTTCAGCGAATGCAGGTTTGTCATCTCGACTGTGTGAGGAATGACGGCGACGGTGCAGCGGTTCTTTTCCAGCTTGGCTACAGTGAGGCTGATGCCCTCGATGGAGAGCGAGCCTTTGAAGACGGTGTATTTTTCCACATCGTCGGGCAATTCGATATCCAGCCACCAGTTTTCCGAGTCGGCGATGCGCTCGAAGCCGATCAGCGTGCCGACGCCATCGACGTGTCCCTGGACGATGTGGCCGCCGAATCGGCCGTCGGCCTTCATGGGCAGTTCCAGGTTGACGAGGGCGCCTTCGTGAATGCGGGAGAACGAGGTACGCTCCCAGGTTTCCGGCGCGAGGGCGGCGCAGAATGAGCCGGGCTTGATGTCGAGCGCGGTCAGGCAGACTCCGCTGACTGCGACGCTGTGGCCGGTGCCCAGTTCTTGGGGTGTGTGTTCGGCGGTGACGGTGATGCGGCGGTTTTCGCCGCGTTGTTCGATGCCAGTGATGCGGCCGACTTCTTCTACGATGCCAGTAAACATGAGGACCTCCGGGATGAACGAAACATTCTAAACCTGCGAGGCTAATTCACCACAGAGGCACAGAGCCACAGAGAAATCATTTCTTGATTTGTTCTTCTCTGTGGCTCGGTGCCTCTTTGGTGAAATTTCACTCGTTATAAGGATCGCGCAGGTATCCCTCGACTGCGAAGTCTTCGCCGAAGCGATGCAGGTGGACGTCCTTCACTTGCGCGGCCTGGCTTATATGGCGGAATCCAGTACCCGCGGCGAAGGGGATGGAGCCGGTGCCGGCGAGGATCTTGGGCGCGTAGTACAGGAAGACTTTGTCGACCGCGTTGGCGGCGAGCGCGGCCCAATTCACGGCAGCGCCGCCCTCGATTATGGCGGAGGCAATTTCCAATTCCCCGAGGCGGCGCAGGATTGAGGGCAGGTCGGGGCGGCCATCGGGCTCGGATGCAGGAAGAGTCTCGATCTGGATGCCCAGCTGCTCCAGTTGCTCGCGCTTCTCGTTGTTCTGTTTCTGCTGCGGGAATGAGGAGCAGAAGAGCAGCACATCATTCTTCCGCTCCGCCGCAACGCTTTGCACAAGTCGACATTCGACCGGCAGGCGGAGACGCGAGTCGAGAATCACGCGGAGCAGGGGACGTCGCCGCGGGCGGCCGCTGCGATCGGTGAGCTGGGGGTTGTCCGAAAGAATCGTCCCTACCCCGACGAGCAGTGCGTCATGCTGGTGACGTAGTTCGTGCACGTGGGCGCGAGCGATCTCGCTGGTAAGCCAGTTGCCGGAGAATCCGTCTGCGGCGAGGCTCTCGTCACCTTGATTCGCCGCGTCTTGACTTGGCGAATTGGCCGGCGGCGGGGCTATCTTGCCATCGAGCGTCATGGCAGCCTTCAGGGTCACCAGGGGAACGCCGTGGCGGATGTAGCGCGCGAATGCTTCATTCAGGCGGCGGGCTTGTACCTCCAGGGGTCCGACTTCGACGTGCACACCCGCGGCGCGCAGCTTTTCGAATCCACGGCCGCTTACTTTCGGGTTGGGGTCGGGCATGGAGGCCACGACGCGATGAATTCCGGCGGCGATCAAAGCGTTCGTGCAGGGCGGAGTCCGGCCTTGATGCGCATGCGGTTCGAGATTGATATAGAGCGTGCCGCCGCGAGCTTTTGCGCCCGCAGCCTCCAGGGCGAGGATCTCGGCGTGCTTGAGGCCAGCGTAGGTGTAGTTTCCGGTGCCAACGACGTTGCCGCGAGAATCGGTGATGACGGCGCCGACATAGGGATTGGGAGATGCGAGGCCGACGCCCTCGCGGGCCAGATCCAGCGCGCGGTGTAGATGCTGTTCGTCGGCGGAGTGCGTTGGCATTGAGGGAGAATCTATCACGGAAGATCAAGATGCACTTGTCATCCTGAGCGGCGTTCTTTGCCGCGAAGGACCCATGTAGTCGCTTGCGGTCTCAATCAACCTAGGAGTGCACAGATCCTTCACTTCGCTCAGGACGACAACGTCGTACTTGGCAGATTCACCGCGGAGTGAAGCTCCTATACGAGTCGTCTTCTATCTCGGCGACGGCTGCGCCGCTTCGGCCCTTTGGTCCGCGGCGCAAAGGAGCTGGCACGTAGGCGTACGGGTCACCGGGCGGAGCCGGCTTCTTGCCGAACATGCGGCGTAAGAGATCCAGTAGGAGTTGGAATCGCGAACGTTTGTCGCCAGCATCTGGCATAAGCACTCCTATTCGAGCCTGCTCATTCAAATAGGGAATCCACGAACTCTTTCGGATCGAAGGGAAGCAGGTCGCCCGCTTTCTCGCCCACGCCTACAAAGCGCACGGGCAGGCCGAGTTCGCGCGAGATCGCGACCACAACACCGCCTTTGGCCGTGCCATCGAGCTTGGTGAGAACGATTCCGGTCACGCCCGCCGATTCGGTGAACATGCGCGCCTGCTGCAGGCCATTTTGCCCGGTGGTGGCGTCCATAACGAGCAGAGTTTCGTGGGGCGCTCCGGGAATGATGCGCTGCGCCGTGCGACGCATCTTGTCGAGTTCGGCCATCAAGCTGGACTTGGTGTGCAGGCGTCCGGCGGTGTCGACGATGACGTAGTCGGACTTGCGGGCGGTGGCGGCCTGCAGAGCGTCGAACATGACGGCTGCGGGATCGCCCCCGGGCTTGGTCTTGATCACTTCGGTGCCGGTGCGCTGTCCCCAGATTTCGAGTTGTTCGATCGCGGCGGCACGGAACGTGTCGGCGGCACAGAGCAGGACAGTCCTCCCCTGGGAGCGGAAGACCTGCGACAATTTGCCGATGGTCGTGGTTTTGCCCGTACCGTTGACGCCGACGACCAGGATGACTTCCGTCGCGCCGTCGACTTTCTGAACCGGCCGCGCATTGGCCGAACTTAGAATGGCGAGAAGCTCCTCTTTCAGGAGTCGCTTCAGTTCCTGCACGTCTTTGATCTGCTTGCGGTCGGCTTTATCGCGAAGTTTGGCGAGGACTTCCTGCGTGGTCGTATTGCCAAGATCGGCGCTGATGAGCGTGGCTTCGAGGTCGTCGAGCGTGTTGCGGTCGATCTCCTTGCCGATGGAGGCGACCTGGTCGATGCGGTCCGCCAGGTTTTCGCGGGTGCGCGTGACCGCCTGCTTCATGCGGTCGAAGAAGCCGGTTTTCTTCTCTTCCTCGAGGCTGCCGAAAAGAGTTTGAATCATAGGGGTGACGAACTTTAATTATACGGGCTGTAAGCGTGTGGCGGAGGCAGGGACTCGACCACAGGGACACAGATTTGGGGCGGACCAGTCTGCTTTATGTCGCGCACGAGATCCTTCGCTCCGCCTGAAAAGCGGCTCCGCTCAGGATGACCCCACGATGGGAAGGATCCTTTTCGATTAGACGCGGGTGCGTTCCAGGGCCGTTGCGTCGGCGGCAATTGCGGCTGGGGTCGCTGCCGCTGAGGTCTCTTCGGGGATGGTTGGGACCTCCGCCGGAACGGGCGCTGCGATCGGACGCTTGATGGTGAAGCGCTGAATGCGGATCTCGCCGCGAGCGTACACCGCCAGCAGAGCGGCGACCGCAACCGGATCGAGGCGTTTGCCGGCAAGGTTCTGGATGATCTGCAGAGCCTGGTCCGGAGTGTGCGCCTGCTGATACGGGCGATTCGTGGTGAGCGCGTCGAACGTATCTGCTACGGCAATGACGCGCGCTAGCAGGGGAATCTGGTCGCCCTGCAGGCCGTAAGGGTATCCGCGGCCGTCGAGGGCCTCGTGGTGCAACTCGATGCCAGGGAGCATTTCAGCGAGTTGCGTGACCGGGCGCAGGATGTTGGCTCCCTTGGTCGTGTGCGTCTTCATCACTTCGAATTCTTCGGCGGTGAGAGCGCCGGGCTTTTTGAGGATGTGATCTTCGATGCCGATCTTGCCCACGTCGTGCAGCTGGGCGGAAATCTGCAGCGTCTCCATGAACGTGGCATCCAGGTTCATCTCTTTGGCGATGAGCAGGGAATAGCGCGTAACGCGGTCGGAGTGGCCGCGCGTGTAAGGGTCCTTTTCGTCGACGGCTCCGGCGAGCATTTGGATGGAGCCCATGAACAGGGCGCGGTTCTCTTCGGCGGCGCGCTTCAGGTCTTCGACGAAACGCTCGAGTTCTTCCGACATGCTGTTGAAGGTCTGGGCCAGTTCGCCAATTTCGGTGCGGCTCAAAAGGTGGACACGCTGCGAGAAATCGCCCTTCGCTAGGGCGCGGCTGGACTGGGTGAGTACTTGGAGAGGATTGGTAATGCGGCGCGCGGCGAAGATGCTGACGAATATGCTCAGCAGCACGGCCGCTAGTGCCAGCAGGCGAGCAGTGCGTTGCATCTCGTAGACGCCCTGATAGGCTTCACGCTGAGGTTTTTGCACGACCACGGCCCAGTTCAGGGACGTGACCGGGCTATAGGTGCCGAGCATATCGATATGATCAGAGCCGGCGTTGATGGTGAATTCCTCGGTCGGGACTAACTGTGCGCGGTTGCCACCATCGACGAAATTGCGCACGATCTCGAGGTTCTTCATGTCCTGGCCGGTGGCGAACT
>Ga0307479_10001396_pt1 | contig 21966 bp, 19 predicted proteins | sample atmos_gasesECM4C_FD_203743 | JGI IMG/M metagenome (GOLD analysis project Ga0307479, IMG submission 203743) | Hardwood forest soil microbial communities from Morgan-Monroe State Forest, Indiana, United States - atmos_gasesECM4C_515 | ecosystem: Environmental > Terrestrial > Soil > Temperate...
GTTGTATCCGTCGCTCTGGTGAAACCAATAGCCGTCGCCATGGAAGCTGTTTGTGCCGCCTTTACTGATCAGCGCGATTTGCCCTCCCGAAGAGCGCACAAACTCCGCGTTGGAATTGGTGACGCCGACCTTGAATTCGTCAAGACTCTCCACGCCCGTGGGAATAAAGTTGACCGCCGTTGCGCCGCCGCCAACGGTGTTCCCAGTGATGTCGATCCCATCCAAGGTGATGGTGTTTTGATCGCTTCGCGCCCCGGCAATGCCTCCTCCTCGATTTCCAAATCCGCCGTTTGCCGGTGTGTCATACGGCGTCGTGCTAGCTTGCAGCGTCAACAGTTCCGAAGCGTTGCGCTGTAAGGTGGGCAACCGAATCAGTGTTGTGCCCCCGACCACGTCGCCTACCTGTGCGTCCGTCGTTTGCAATTCCACCCTGGCTTCTGTTGACACCGTGATCGCTTCGGTGACTTGGCCCACCTCGAGTTGCACGTCCACCGTGGAACTCTTCTCCACATCTACCTTGAATGCGCTGACTTCCGTCGTGCGAAATCCAGATTTCCGGGCGGAAATCTGGTAGTCACCGGGAGCCACATTCACGAACGTGTACTGCCCCGCCGCGTTCGTTTTCTGGATTGCCTCCGCGTTCGTTCCCTTATTTTTCAAAACGACTTCCGCGTCTCCAACGGCCGCGCCGCTAGCATCCGTGACCGTCCCTACCACTACGCCTGTCGTAGCCGTCTGCGCGCGAACTCCTTCTCCTGCCCAAAAGGGCAGAATCATCAGAGCCGCCAACGCGACACGAGTGAACAGCTTCATAACACCCCCACCTAGGTGAGTTCTTTTTATGCGAAGTAGTTAGTTTGGGAGGACTTGTCGCATGCGTCCGGCGGCCAGTTGTTCCACAACCTGGTTTCTGCGTCCCGCATTGCGGAACTCGTAGTTGAGAAGAGGGCTGCCGTTTGCAACGCTACACCTGCCATAGATAACCACCCACAGGGCCCCACCTAAAAGATGGGGAATTCGTACACCAAGCCTTTGGGGCTGTCAACACGTGATACATCGAATTTACATTTTGACTCCACCCGTAAGCGGCCGAGCACGATAATCATTGGCTAAACGAGATTTAGCCAGGCGGCCTTTGTCATCTCATCTTTTCGATTGACAGATGCTAGCTCTAGTGTTACAGTCTTTTCTAGCTAATACTGCGCGACCACTCAAATCTACGCAAACCCTGCAGAATCAGCGGAATTCTTCAACTGGCCGCAACTCCTTTATCAAGATATTGTTGCAAGCCCAGACTTTAAGTCTTTAAGAATGTGATTGTTCCACAAAACGTAACCCACTGGCCCCGGGGGCTGCACTCGAAGACTCAGTTGGCCACGAACGCTGCCAAGCCAGCCCAGTACCATTCCTCGCGGACCTCTATGTTTCCCGCTGAACTGAATCACGCTAGAATGAAGAGGAATGCTCACCCAAATTGCCGGTTTTGATCAGGCGGCCACACGTCACCCGCGCCGTAAGACCTACGGTGTCAATATCGGCCACGTCCGCGTTGGCGGCGGCGCCCCCGTCGTCGTGCAGTCCATGACCAACACGGATACCGCCGATGCCGCGGGCACCGCGCAACAATGCCTGGAGCTCGCTGAAGCCGGTTCCGAACTGGTGCGCGTCACCGTAAACGTTCCGGAAGCCGCCGCAGCTGTGCCTGAAATCAAAAGGCGCCTGCTCGCCGCCGGGTGCAACGCGCCCATCATTGGTGATTTTCATTACAACGGACACGTCCTGCTCACAAAATATCCCGCCTGCGCCGTAGCTCTCGACAAATACCGCATCAATCCCGGCAACGTCGGAGCGGGCCAGCGCCGCGATGAACAATTCGCCACGATCTGCAAAATCGCCCGCGACAACGGCAAGCCCGTGCGCATCGGAGTCAATGGCGGCTCCCTCAATCAAGAGCTGGTCATGCGCAAGATGCAGGAGAACACCGACAAAAACCTCGGCAAAGACTCCGAAGAAATCATCAACGACTGCATGGTGCTCTCCGCGCTCGAGTCTACCGAACTGGCGCTGGAATCCGGTTTGCGCCATGACCAAATCATTATTTCCTGCAAAACTTCGCGCCCGCGCGACCTGATCACCGTTTATCGCGATCTCAGCGCCAAAACCGAGCAGCCTCTCCACCTAGGCCTCACCGAAGCGGGTATGGGTATGAAGGGTCAAATCTGGTCCGCTGCTTCCCTAGGTGTGCTCCTTTACGAGGGCGTCGGCGACACCATCCGCATCTCGCTGACCCCACGTCCCGGAGGCGATCGCCGCGAGGAAGTTTACGCCGCTTGCGAACTTCTCCAGGCCCTTGGCCTGCGTTCGTTTTCACCCAGCGTAACGGCCTGCCCCGGCTGCGGCCGCACCACCAGCAGCACTTTTCAGGAGTTAGCCGAGCGCATCCAGAACTACATCCGCGACATGATGCCCATCTGGAAGACGCAATACGACGGCGTCGAGACCATGACGCTAGCGGTAATGGGCTGCATCGTGAACGGTCCCGGCGAATCCAAGGCTGCCAACATTGGCATCAGCCTGCCTGGAACCGGCGAAGCCCCGCGCTGCCCCGTTTACATCGACGGCAAAAAGGATGTCACCCTGGAAGGCACCTACGACGAGCTAGCCGCCGCCTTTCAGTCCCTGGTCGACAACTACATCGCCAAAAAATACCCCCGCAAAACCGCGGAGGTCGCGGCAAGCTAGGTAGGACGCGAGAAACATTATGAAAATTAGTCGCGAAGATGTGTTGCGGGTTGCCGATTTGGCTTATCTCGATCTGAGCGACGCCGAACTGGAAACCTACCGCAAGCAGATCGACGAAATTCTCGAGTACATCGGCAAATTAAACGAGCTGGATACCAACTCGGTTCACCCGATGGCGCAAGTCTTGGCTGACGATCAGGCTGCGGATGCAACTCTACGGGACGACCTAGTCGTCCCGTGCGATGTCGCGCAAGAAATTCTGAAGCAAGCGCCCGATCCCGAGCCGCCCTATTTTCGCGTCCCCAAGGTAATCGAGCGCTAGCAGCACATCCACTCGTGGCTGTGCACCACGATTGCGGATCGACTTTGCTTGTAGGGGCGCAGCACTGCTGCGCTCCAGTTAGCAAGATCAGAGCCGATTAGCAACGAACCGGTTTTTTTGCAGTGGCGCAGCATGCTGCGCACGTGGACCATGATGCAAACCAACTGGACCATCGACGCCGTCAGAACCGCCCTAACGCAAAAGCAGCTCTCCGCCCGCGAGCTCGCCACCGAATTTTACAAGCGCATCGAGGCCCGGAACTCCGAACTGAACGCCTATCTCACCCTGTCGCAGGAACGCGCCTACGCCCAAGCGGGTCATGTCGACGCACTTATCGCCGGCAACAAACCACTACCGCCGCTCGCAGGGGTGCCAATTGCCATAAAAGACGTCATCAGCGCGCGCGGCGTTCGCACCACGTGCGGGTCGAAGATTCTCGAGAACTATATTCCCCCGTACGATGCCACGGCAGTCCAACGCCTCGAAGCAGCCGGGGCGGTTATCCTAGGCAAAACGAACTGCGACGAATTTGCCATGGGCAGCTCCAATGAAAATTCCGCCTATGGACCAGTGCGAAACCCCAAGGCGCTCGACCGCATCCCGGGCGGCTCGAGCGGCGGCTCAGCCGCAGCCGTGGCAGCCGGCTTGGCCGTCGCCTCACTCGGCACAGACACCGGCGGCTCCATCCGCCAGCCCGGCGCCATGTGCGGCATTCCCGCCGTGATGCCCAGTTACGGACGCGTCTCACGTTACGGCCTGATCGCCTTCGCCTCTTCCCTGGATCGCATTGGGCCCTTCGGCAACACCGTCCGCGACGTTGCCACCGTCCTGCAAATCATCGCTGGCCGCGACCCCAACGACTCCACCTCCACGACGGCACCCGTCGCTAACTATGCGTCTGAGATCGAGAAGCCGGTGAAGGGCCTGCGCATCGGCATCCCCAAAGAGTATTTTGCCGAAGGTATGGACACGGGTGTCAGGGAGAAGATCACATCCGGAATCGAAGTGTTACGAAAACTGGAGTGCCAAATTGTTGACATTCGCATGCCCCACACAGACTACGCCATCGCCACCTACTACATTATTGCCACGGCTGAGGCCAGCTCCAACCTGGCCCGCTACGATGGCGTACGCTACGGCCTTCGCGTCGAGGGTGACTCCTTGATCTCCATGTACCGGAAAACGCGGGGCGCGGGCTTCGGTGCTGAGGTAAAGCGCCGCATCGTCCTGGGCACCTACGTTCTTTCAGCGGGGTATTACGACGCTTACTATCTGAAGGGCCAGAAGGTTCGCTCATTGATTGCGCAGGACTTCCGCGATGCGTTTACCAAGGTGGATGCCATAGTGACACCCACCTCGCCAGTGCCAGCTTTCAAACTGGGGGAGCGCACGCAGGACCCGCTCCAGATGTATCTCGCTGATATTTATACAGTTACAGGATCACTAGCAGGCGTACCCGGCATTTCCGTCCCTTGCGGATTGGTTTGCGGCAAGCTCCCCGTCGGTTTACAGATCTTCGGCCCACCCTTCGGCGAGGAGCGTGTCCTGCAGCTAGCTCACGCCTTCGAGCAAGCCGGTGGTGCCTCAGTTTAGTAAACTTCGGGTCAGCGGACTGGTTCCTACCCTGGTCCACGAGCCTGATTCCTGGAGGTTTATGCTCCCCTTCGTTTCGTAAAGAACCCCTCGATGCGAAAGAGTTCGGTTTTTCTTAGGGTCATCTACACCTGTTTACGAATGGCAAGCGTTCCCATTGCTCTCTATTGGTGTTTGTCCGATATCCGGTTCCGTTCTGGGTTGTTATTGGGGTTATGGTGTTGGCAACCGTGGCGACGCTATTCATCTTCAGTAGAAACCTCGAACCATGTTCGACTGATTGTTAGCCAACCGGACATGGCCTCTGTTCCGGAACTCTACCGAAAGTCATAGCAAGTTTGCAAAAATAGGACGTATTTACCGCATTTCGGAAGAATCCTTCAACCAAGTACTATCGCGAAACCAAACTGTCGCAAATGGGAATCGGCCCATTTCTTGAGGCATTTCAGGGCTCAGTACTAGCCAGTCCGTTTTTCGCGCCGGGAACGGAACGACTATTGCTCTTACCTAAATGCAGCCGTTAGCATGCTCCAGGCATCTAAGGGCTAGGCGGAGAGATAGAGAGGGCCAAGGCCGTGGTTACCGTCAAAGCGAGCCAGAAGATTTTCACGGATTCCGAGGTTGCCAGCCTGACCGGTATTTGCATCGAGCACCTCCGGAATTTTGCCAAGAGCCGTCATCTGGGCTTCATCGCGCGTGCCGCAGAAGCCGCGGGAATTCAGGCCGACCAGTGGCTGTTCACGCTATCTGACTTGATGGTGCTGGTTACGCTGTTTCCGCGCTGCACCCACTAAGCGCAGCGAAGCCAAATCACGAGAGGTATTCGCTCTCCGGGTATACCGGAGAGCTTTTTTATTTTAGGTTTGGTAGTTTCGCTACTTCCTGTGGCGGACGAAGAGTTTCCTAAACCCGAAGCCCTGTGCCTCGCGATACGCGTCACGAGCCGATCGCGGCTTATTGGCACAGTCAAGGGCCTCGCAGTGGGCAATTATTGCCTTGGCTCCGAGTTTAGCGTTCGCGCTCTTCCGGCACGCCCTCTTGTACCCATCACCGTAAGAACCAACTAGAGGCGTTATTACTGCACGCCGGCACAGCAAAAGTGGCAGCGGTTGGGTTACGGCTTGTTGGATTGTGTCGCGGCGTTTGTAGCTGGTGTTTGCGCTAGCTGCGCAAGCCAGCGCGCTGCGACTTGTTTCTTCGTGGCGCCTGGCACTGCCAAATAGTCTCGCAGCTCCTGTTCCGTTTCCTCTATGGCACCACGGCGAAATAAGATCTGGGCCAGTAGCAGCCGCGCATCGGGAAAATCGAGCTTCGTCGGACGCAACATTTCTATCGCTTCAGTGGGGTTGCGTTTCTCCGTGGCTAGGATGCAGCCAAGCATGTAGCGTGGCGTGACATTGTGTGGATCGAGATCAAGCGCGCGGCGCGCCGCAGCCTCCGCCTCCGGATAGCGCTCCTGAAGGAAAAAAGCCACGCTGAGATTGTTGACGGGCTGCACGACGCGCGGGTCGATATCGATCGCTTTCTGAAACTCTACAGCCGCTTTGGCATATTCACGAAGTTCGATATAGCGGGCGCCCAGACTGTTGTGCCCCTCCAAATAATCGGGATAAATGTGGAGAGCGAGTTCCAGGTGGCGGGCGGACGCGCGAGTATCACCCGACAGCAGCGCGCTCTGTGAGCGTTCAAGTTCCTTGAGGACCTTGGCCGGGAGGCCCAGGTCGTGCACTGAGATGGTCTCTCCAACTCTTGGTAAATGAGATTGGTCGCGAGGAACCACCGACAAGGGAGTTTGTTCGGTCTGTGCGCGAACGGTTGAAGTCAGAATCAGCAGCAGAACGCATACGCTTGCTTTCATTGGGATCCTCCAGCCGTGACGCAGAGGCGAGGTGCGTTCGCGGTTGCATCTGAAAATCAAAGCCAACTAAGATGGAGGAGGGGTTAAATGAAAAGCGGCAGCCCGCAGGGCTGGCTACTTCTCCTCGGGATCGCGTCGCTCCGGCCGCCAAACCAGAAGCGAAGTGATCTGTTTAACCCCTTCTCGATTTCCGCTACTTCAAATCAAACACGCGGCGCGGCTCACGTTTAGCCGCCAGCGTTTTCTGTCGATTTTGTCAAGCATTCCTTCCTTCGCCGATTTCGTACCCTTGAAGATACGTTGAAAGCGGCAAAAGGTTTCTAAGGAACCGACGTCTGTGATAAAAAAACGCCAGAGTTCTCGTTTTTCGCTTGACACATAGCGGTTCTATGGATATAAGCATAGATGATCTAGGGATTGTATGGAACAAGAAAAGACAGAAGTCCTCAAAGGCACGCTGGACATGTTGATTCTCAAGGTGGTGGCCATCGGCCCCATCCACGGGTACGCTATCACTCAGAGAATCCAGCAGATTTCTCGAGATTTCTTTCAAGTGCCGGAAGGCTCGCTATACCCGGCCTTGCACCGCCTCGAAGATCGCGGATGGCTGCAGGCCAAGTGGGAAGAGACCGAAACAGGAAGGGACGCCAAGTTCTATTCGCTTACGCGCGCGGGGCGGAAGCGCCTCAGCACGGAGATGGACAATTGGGAGCGGCTGTCGGAAGCGGTCGCGCTGATTCTCAGCACGGCAGAGTAGGAGTCGCGGCAATGGGTTGGCTCCGTCGTCTGTTCCACAAACGGCTCACGGAAAAGCGGCTGGACGCAGAGTTACGTTTTCATCTGGAGCAGCGGATCCGCGACTTCGTTGCTTCAGGTGTGCCCCTGGAAGAGGCGCGGCGTCGCGCCAACCTTGCTTTCGGCGGGTTGGAACAAGTGAAGCAAGACTGCCGTGACGCACGCGTTGAGAACCACATTGAGGATTTGCTTCGCGATTTTCGCTATGCGTTCCGCAGCCTGGCAAAGGACCGGCGTTTCGCACTGATCGCCGTTTTTGCGCTGGCTCTGGGCATCGGCGCGACGACGGTGATGTTCAGCGTTCTCTATAACGTGATATTCGATCCCTTCCCGTATCGCGACTTCCAACATTCCGTCGTCATTGACATGCACGACTTGAGTGACGACATTTGGCGCTACCACTACACCATTCCCGAATTTGTGGCGATTCGCGAGCAAAACCACGTTTTTGAAGACATGGTTGGAAACTATCAGCTCGACGTGCTGTACCGCGACGGAAAAGGCACTCGCCGCTTCCTGGGCGGTTACGTGACCACGAACGGCTTCGCGTTCCTTGGCGTTCCGACATTGCTCGGGCGCTTTTTTTCTTCCGGTGATGGCAAGCCGGGCACGCCGTTTGTGTTCATGATGAGCTACCGCCTGTGGCAAACGGAGTTCAACGGCGATCCAAAAATTCTGGGCACCACGTTTTTTCTAAACGGCAAGCCACGAACACTCATCGGCATCATGCCTCAGCGCTTCAACGGGTATGGCTCCAGCCTGTGGTTTCCCTTGGATTTGAGTCCGGGCGCTGAGGGCACGGTGTTCCCGGTGAAGGACACGGAGGTAATCTGGCCACTCGCGCGCCTGAAAAAGGGTGTCAGCCTGCCAGCGGCCGCTGCCGATGTCGACGCAATCCTGCATCGTCTCGCGGAAGCTAATCCCGGCGAGCTGTACCCAAAGGGATTCAAGATCGTTACACGCACCCTTTTGGACTTCGTCGTCGGGGATTTCAAGAAAACGCTCTACGCCTTGCTCGCGGCTGTATCCATGTTGCTGCTGATCGCCTGCGGCAACGTCGGGAACCTGCTGCTGGCCAGGGCAACCGTGCGGGAGAGGGAGATTGCTGTGCGGGCTTCCATGGGCGCCAGCCGGGGACGATTAATTCGCCAGCTTCTGGTGGAAAGTTTTGTGCTAGCCGCGGCGGCGTGTTTTGCGGGCTGCTTGCTTGCCTATTTTGGGCTGAAAGGCGTAGTGGCCATCATTCCGCGCGGTCCCATTCCAGAGGAAACGGTAATAGGTTTGAATCCGATTGTGCTTGTGTTCGCGCTCGGGGTCGCCGTTTTAGTGACGCTCGTTTGCGGACTGGCGCCCGCGCTCCACGCCGTTCGTGGCCGCCTGCACCCGGCCATGGCCGGCAGCGGGAAAAGCACTGGCGGCGTTCGCCATGGCAAACTTCGCGCCGCTCTGGTGATTGCTGAAATTGCCCTTTCGATCGCCTTGTTGACAGGCGCCGGCTTGATGATGCGAAGTTTCTTCGCGCTCACGCACGTCGACATGGGTTTCAACCCTGCGCAGATGCTCTACGCGCGCGTGGCGCGTGCGGAAGACCAACATTATGACGCTGCCGCGAAGAAAGCTCAATTCTTCAAGCAAGTCTTGCAACGCGTCCAGGCGTTGCCTGGGGTGCTCAGCGCCACGATATCGCTAGGCTTTCCTCCACTAGGCGGAGCGGGCGGCGAAATCACCGTATCGGGAAAGCCCCCTTCTCAACATTGGCATTCCATGGTCGAGTTGTGCGGTGAAACTTACCTTCAGACTCTAGGCCTTCGCCTGTTGCGCGGCCGATTCCTTTCTGAAGCCGATGTCGATTCGATGCGGCACGTGGCCGTGGTCAACCAAGCTTTTGCACGCGCTTACTTTGGAAGCGAAGATCCGCTTGGCCAAAGGATCAAGTTCAACGTTTTCGATGAATTGCCGGAGACTCCGCGCGATGCGTATTTCGAGATCGTTGGCGTCGTCACCGACTTCAGGAATCGCGGCCTGTTGGAGCCGCCATCCCCCGAGGCCTTCCTGCCTCACTCCATCACGGGATTTGGCGAACGCAACATCTTTGCCACCACGGCTGCGGATCCGAAATCGCTGCTGGCCAGCGTTCAGCGGGAGATTTGGGCGGTGGACTCGAACGCGGCGATGGTCCAAAGTGGATCGATCAAGGATCTACTAACGGAAGTGGCCTACATCCAGCCACAGTTTGGGCTGATCACCATAAGCGCGTTCGCGGGTATCGGCCTAGTGCTGGTGCTCGTCGGCATTTTTAGCGTGATGGCCTATGCGGTCGCGCTGCGCACGCACGAGATTGGCGTTCGCATGGCGCTCGGCGCACAGCACGGCGACGTTCTGAGCATGGTGCTTTGGCAGGGGCTGCGGCTCATTTCCTTTGGCATTGTCATCGGCGTGCTGGCGAGCCTGGGCCTGACTCGCCTGTTGGCGGGCCAGATCTCCGGTGTTTCGGTCAGCGACCCGCTGACCTTCTGTGCTGTGGTAATTGTATTTTTTGCGGTCGGCTTGATGGCGTGTCTCCTACCCGCCCGCCGCGCCGCCCGCTTCGATCCACTTGTCGCCCTGCACTACGAATGAGTTGCCGGGAGCATCCGAAGTTGCAATCATGGGTGTAACCATGTATCGTAGACGGGTATGAATTGTGGTCGCCAGAACGGCGCAGCCTTGGTTTGTTGTACTTGTTGTGCGGAGGTGTGTTCTGGCGCCGGGAGGCTCGTAACCTAGGAATTTTGTACTAGCCGAGTCCTACTCAACCCACCGCCAGACATGCCTGGCAGGTGGGTTTTTTGTTTTTGGGCGCATTTCTTAGCAGATCCAGAGGGAAACAGATGCCACACGCAAGTTCGCTCCAGATTCACGAATCCGCCGCGCCGCGCCGGCCCGATGCGGCCGCGTTTTCATCCTCTCAAACCCTAAACCACCTCCAGGCGCTGGAGTCGGAGAGCATTTACATCCTGCGCGAGGCTGCCGCCGAATTTGCACGCCCGGTGATGCTCTATTCCATTGGCAAGGATTCTTCGGTAATGCTGCGGCTGGCGCAGAAGGCCTTCTTTCCCGGCAAGATTCCGTTCCCGCTTTTGCACATCGATACCAGCTACAAATTCCCCGAGATGATCGAGTTTCGCGATCGCTACACCAAAGAGATTGGGGCCGAGTTGATTGTGCACCAGAACCGCGAGGCTCTGGCGCAAGGAGCGAATCCGTTTGCCCTAGGCACGCAGAAGTGCTGTGGCTTGCTCAAAACCAAGTCGCTATTAGACGCTCTCGGCGAGGGCGGTTTCGACGCGGCCTTTGGAGGTGCGCGGAGAGATGAGGAAAAATCGCGGGCCAAAGAACGGATTTATTCCTTCCGTGATTCGTTCGGACAATGGGACCCCAAAAACCAGCGGCCGGAGTTGTGGGGGCTATTCAACTCGCGAATCAATAAGGGCGAAAGCATCCGCGTTTTTCCCTTGTCCAATTGGACGGAACTGGACATCTGGCTGTACATCCACTCAGAGAAGATTCCCATCGTGCCGCTGTATTACGCCCGCGAGCGTGAGGTTGTTGTGCGAGGCGGGTCGCTCGTTTTGATTTACTCGCGAGAGCAACTGCTTCCGGGTGAAAAAACGCATTTCGTGAAATGCCGCATGCGCTCGCTGGGTTGCGTGCCTTGCACCGGCGCGATCCGCTCGGAGGCGGACACCGTTCCCAAAATCATCGAGGAGATGATTTCCTTTCGCCGGTCGGAACGTGAGAACCGCGCCATCGATCACGACGAGGAAGGCTCGATGGAAATCAAGAAGCGGGAGGGCTACTTCTGATGTTCTCGGCGCCGGAACTCGAACTGCGCGAGGGCATCGAGAGTTTCCTCGAGCAGAATCTGAACAAAGAACTGCTGCGGTTCACAACCGCGGGAAGCGTGGACGATGGAAAGTCCACCTTGATCGGCAGGCTGCTACACGACTCCAAAGCGGTCTACGAAGATCAGCTTGCTTCGGTGAAGAAAAGCCGTATCAACCGCTCGGGAGGGCCGATCGATTTCTCGCTGTTGACCGACGGGCTCCGCGCTGAGCGCGAGCAGGGAATCACCATTGACGTGGCTTACCGTTACTTCAGCACCTCGCGGCGCAAGTTCATCATTGCGGATACGCCGGGTCACGAGCAGTACACCAGGAACATGGCCACCGGCGCTTCGACCGCCGACCTGGCCGTGATTTTGGTCGACGCCACACGAGGGCTTCTACCGCAAACCAGGCGCCACGCTTTCATCGCTTCCTTGTTGGGAATTCAAAATGTAGTCGCGGCCATAAACAAGATGGACCTCGTCAACTACCGCGAAGAAGTTTTCCTGCGGTTGGAGGAAGACTTCGCCACTCTCGCCGGACGCCTGGGAATTCCGTTTGTGCAAGGCATTCCGATCAGCGCGCTCGAAGGGGACAACGTCGTGGCGCGCAGCGAACGAATGCCGTGGTATGAGGGCCCTATGCTGTTAGAGCACCTGGAAACCGTGCCGATTGGCGCGCGAACTGAAGCCCAAACTCTACGGTTTCCGATTCAGTCGGTCATTCGCCCCGATGCGAATTTTCGCGGCTTTGCCGGGCGCATTGCCAGTGGAACGGTTCGTCCAGGTGATGCGGTTCTCGCTTTGCCATCCGGGCAGCAAACCAGAGTGCAAGCTGTGGTGACCTACGATGGCGAGCGCGAGACCGCAACTCCTTCCCAATCCGTGGTGCTGAAGCTGCTGGACGAAATTGACTTGAGCCGCGGCGACATGCTGGTCTCTCCCGAGTTTCCTCCGCAGGTATCACGTCGTTTTGCAGCTATGGTTGTCTGGCTTCACGCAACGCCGCTCGATCTCCATCGAGAGTATCTTGCGAAACATGCGGGACGTCTGGTGAAGGCCCGCACGATGGGAATTCGCTACCGGGTGGACGTGAACACTCTCACCGAGCTCGCCACAGCTCGCCTGGAGATGAACGAAATCGGTTTGGCGGAATTCCAGACGAGCCACCCTCTCTTTTTTGACCCCTACGAGGCCAACAGGATCACCGGAAGCTTCATTCTCGTTGATCCCATCTCGAACGCCACCGTGGGCGCAGGCATGATTCGCGAGGATCTCAGCGACGCCAACGAGAGCATCGCCTTACTAGAGCCCGAACGAAGCGGCGTTACCTGGGAAGAGCGGTTTCAGCGAAATGGGCATCGTTCCGCAATTTTTGTCGTCGGGCGTGACGATGCGTTTGCGGAGTTGCTGGAACGCTCGCTCTTCGAGTGTGGGTTCGCGGCAATTCTTGTGCGCGGCGAAAGCGTACTTGCCGGTGACTCCGCTGCGGTGCTTTCCGCACTGTGGGAAATGGGTGCCCTGATTGTCTACGTCGCCAACACCGGTTTGGCACAGCCGGAACCTCTCCTGAAAGCGATTGCCGGTGAGTTTCTATTCAATGTGCCGGCGGCGGAATCTGAGAGTGATCAAGGGGAGAGTCTCCGTCTAACTCTAGCGTTAGCAGAGGGGCTACGAATCAGCGGCTGGGCGCCAGGCCGTGAGGAGGACGGACATGCCCGAACTTGATGCTTCGGAAAGCACCGAGCGTCTCAGCGCCGAACAGATACTGGACTCGGTTCTGGCCCAGGAAAAAGAGCCGCGCGCATGTTTCACGTGTAGTTTTCAGGCCGAAGACATCGTCGTTCTGAACTTACTACGAACACGCCTGCCTAATACTCCGGTGCTGTTTTTGGAGACTGGATACCACTTTGCCGAAACCTACAAATTTCGTGACGAACTGGCGCGAGATTGGAACCTCAATCTGGTGAATGTTCTACCGGCAAGGCCGGTTCAAGAGCAGGAGTCTGAACTGGGTATCCTGTATCGAGACAAACCCACCGAATGCTGCCGTTTGCGCAAAGTCGAACCCCTGATGGCGGCCTTGCAGCCATTTGAGATCTGGTTTACAGGGCTGCGGCGCGAACAGTCTCCCACGCGAAAGAATCTGAAGAAAATCGAGGAACACCGCTTGCCGGGCGGCAAGGTCTTGCAGAAAGTGAGCCCGCTGGCCGACTGGACGTGGGCACAAGTTTGGAATTACACCGGCCAGCATCGCCTGAAGTATCTGCCGCAATACGATCAGGGCTATTTCAGCATTGGCTGCGAGCCCTGCACCGCAATTCCCGATGATCCGAACAATCCAAGGTCTGGCCGCTGGAGCGGCAAGAAATTGGAGTGTGGAATCCATACCTTCTCGGAGCACTCGCGATGACGCACGTCCTGGTGGGCCTTTTCATTGCCTTTGCTGTGGGTCTTACGGGTATTGGAGGAGGGAGTTTCACCGTTCCGGCGCTCTTGCTGATTGTCGGATTGCCGGCCGGGGAAGCTGTGGGCACGGCATTTGTTTTTGCGGGGGTCCTGCGCTTGATCGCCGCCCCGTTCTACGTGCTCGGACGCCACGTTCATTCCCGCTATTTCCGTCTCTTGTTACAGGGAGCAGTGCCAGGTCTGGTGCTAGGGACGCTCGCTTTGCGCGCGATGACCAGCCACGACAGCAATCCCGCGGTGATTATCGTGCTCGGTATAGTGCTGGCCGTTTCTTCGAGTATCACCTTCCTTCCACGGGTGCAAAATCAGGGCTTCGCGGTGAAAAACTCACGTTGGCTGCCGTGGCTCGCGTTTCCAATTGGAATTGAGTCCGGGTTTTCCTCGGCGGGGGCAGGGGCTCTTGGCACTGTGCTGCTACTCAACTACTCGGAGATGACACCCACGCAAGTGGTCGGCACGGATATCGTATTCGGGCTGGTCTTGGCCATCATCGGCAGCGCCGTACATTGGACATTCGGCTCGATCAGTGCGCCGGTGTTACTACAGCTTCTCGCCGGCGGTATACCCGGAGTGATCCTGGGATGCCTGGCGGCCCGCAAAGTGCCCGCGCAGAAGCTGAAAACGGCGGTTGCCCTCATCGCCATCTGCGCGGGGCTGCAACTCATCTGGTCCGGAGCCCGCATGGCCGCAAGTAAACCTGCCGTGAATGGAACGAGACTCGCGGCGCAGGTCTCAGGCGCAGCGCGGCACTGACGTCAGTACCCAAGATTTGAGACTCAGACCTCCAACGCCCATTTGCGTCCCCATCCATTCTCTCGGCCTATCGTTATAAACCGGTTGGTCTCTCCGATGGAAGGCCCCTTCGGCGCGGCCGCATTCCTGGTTGCCGCGTGATTGGCATGGAGTTATCCTCGAAACTTGACGGAAAACCGCTGCCGCTCGCGGCGCATCGCACTTCATAGAACCATGAATCGCAGCGTCATACTCAGTCTTCTTGCATCGGCACTGGCATTCAGTGCCTCTGGTGTTTATGGCCAAGCGCCGAGTCATCAGACGTCGCGCAGCTCCGCTACGGACCAGGGCACAGAAAAGGCAAAGTCTGACGCGGCGCCGTCCCACGGCAAAAAGCTGGTCTTGAAGGATGGCAACTTTCAATTGGTTCGCGAGTACCATCGCAATGGCGAGCGCGTCCGCTACTTCAGCGCGGAGCGCCACGCCTGGGAAGAAATACCCGCAGCCATGGTGGATTGGGACGCCACAGCCAAAGCGGAAGCTGACTCGCAGAAAGTCTCAGAGGCTCTGGTCAGCAAGGTTCACACCCAGGAAGAAGCCAGCCGCACAGAAACGGTGCTGGATGTCGACGCCAGCCTGACGGTCGCGCCCGGTGTGTTTTTGCCGCCTGGCGAAGGCATGTTCGTGATTGAAGGGAAATCGGTGACGCCGATGACGCAGGTCGGCTCAGAAACCAAAACCGACAAAAAGACCTTTCTCAAACAGGTACTCTCGCCGATTCCCATCGTTCCCGGGAAGCGAAACGTGGAGATTCCCGGCCCCAAGGCGAAGATACGGATCACCGCCTCGATGACTCCGGAATTTTATTTGCGCGAAGCGCCGCCCGATCCGGACCGCGTCACCAGCGTGCAACGAAGCAGCCGGCCCGGCGAATCAGGACCAGAGGTGGAATTGGTGCGCGCTGCCGTGAAAGGAAATCGCCGCCGGCTGGAGTCCATTCGCAGCATCTTTGGCCAGGAACTCGGGACGGAGCGGAGCACCATGTCGCTGCAACGCTGGGAAGTCGCCGCGACCGTTTACCGCTTCACCTTGGGGGAGCCACTTCCTCCAGGTGAATATGCGCTGACGGAAATTTTGTCTGACGGGATGAATCTGTTCGTGTGGGACTTTGGCGTGGACGGAACTGGCTCATCCGTCAAGCCATCTACGAGCAAACAAGCGAAATAAGTCCTACAGACAATTAGCAGTTTCTCGCCGATCTGATTGACCGTTTTTTTGCATCGGAAGAACCGGGAGGAGATAACCATGGCACAGGCGACCAGCAAGACGGCTCCTGAAGCAAACAAAGGGATCATCGACAAGCCGAGCAATCATTCCGTCGAGCAAACCGTGGAAAAACTTAAGAACATTTTGCAATCCAAGGGAGTCACGCTGTTTACGCTGGTCGATCATAGCCGAGAAGCGGAAAAAGTGGGAATGAAAATGCGTCCCACCAAATTGCTCATTTTTGGCAGTCCAAAAGGGGGAACGCCATTGATGCTGGCTGCGCCAAGCGTGGCCATTGACCTGCCGCTAAAAATTCTGGTTTGGGAAGATACCCAGAACAAGGTGTGGGTGTCTTACAACAGCCCCGACTACCTGAGAGAGCGGCACGGCTTGCCGCAGGAACTTCTCCAAAATATCGCCGTGGTGGAAGCTTTGGCGGCCAAGGCTGCCGAGTAACGCCGATTTTGCGGCGCGCTAAACGGTGTCACGGGATTTCTTAAGGCGAGCTCGAGTTTAGGGTGTCCCTTCGCTCGGGTTCGTCAGCCGCTCTCTTAATGTTTTTTTGTTCTTGTCTGACAATTGCGTATACAAAGACAGGATCACCTCTAAAGCCTCGAGTTCACTTTTGCTGGGGGATGTTACGGTCTGAGTGTTGCGGTGAGAGAGGCGTGTGTGCGCACGAAGGTAGCGCTGATTGTAGACTCCCCCACATACTTCGCACCGGACGATTTGCGACATTTGTGATCTCCTTTCACTTCGCGCCTGCATTGCCCGCGTAAGAGTGACCCAATCAATTTGATCCGCCTAAGTGGATCGTCTCTTTCGCAGAGGCAGTCGTGCTAAGCGAGGAGCGAGGGGGGAGAGCGATGTTGGAGGGAAACCGTTAAACCGATCTGTCGAAACGCAAGCTTCTCGGACTTTTGCAGGAAGATTGTCCAAAGGTCGGGTTGCGTCGACAGAACGTCCGGAAAGACGTATGTCGACGGGGGGATACACACCGGCGGAGGAGCGACTTTCATTTTGGCGGCAGTGTAGAGGAAGTGAGCGGGATCAGAGTCCGGCTGGTAGCGACCGTGTGTGGCGATGACGGACAACGCCACGACGGCCACGATCAGCAGCACGGTCGAGGTGACGGTGAGGATGCGTTTGGAATTGTTGGATCGCATCAACTGGCTCTTTCCAAGCCAAAGGCCAAGGCTCAAACAAAGATCCGGTGATTAGTCTCGGTAAACGTCCCTGCGAGCCGGAGCTGTTGTCCTTTTCTTCAAACTACCATCGATCCTATGTCGCTTCAATGAAGGCGCGCCTAAAAGTAAATGGCGCTCGCGGAAGGTGCAGGCCTTGCTTCTCTTTTTTTTAGCGTACCTATGTACCATGGTACACTAACCCAAGGAGACGCCGTGGCGCATAACAGAACCTTCGTAGTCGAGCGGGTGCAGACCGGTGTGCGCATGGAAAAACGCATCCTGAAAGTGCTAAAAGCGCTCGCGGAATACCACGATTTGACTCTGGGGGACTTGCTGGAGGGCATCGTGCTGCACGCGTTTGACGGCAAGTGCGCTTTCAGCACCGTGAATTTGCAACGAATCAAGGACTTGAAGAAGTTTTACGGCCTCGACCTGGACTCGCGAGCTAGCCACAGGCTGGCAGAGTCCAAAAAACCGGCGGCACATGCGGCTCAGGAGGAATCCCGTGAGCGACGCTGAACTATTGGAAGCTTTTGAGCAATGTACGTTGTCGAATTCGGCCTTTCATCACGAAGACCACATCCGTGTGGCGTTTCTGTATCTCTCCAGGCTTCCTGCGCTGCAGGCGCTGCAACGCTTTAGGGATTCGCTGGTAAGGTTCGCAGAAACTCATGGAAAGGCTGGTCTGTACAACGAGACGGTGACGTGGGCCTACATTCTGATCATTCGAGAGCGCATGGCGCGCGCGGGACGGGCGCAGGATTGGTCTGAGTTCAAGGCCGCCAATCCAGACCTTTTCGATCGCGGGCGGGATCTCCTCCGGCGATACTATCGTTCCGAGACGCTGACGTCGGCGCTCGCGAAGAGCACGTTTCTATTTCCGGACAATCTTTGATCATCGCGTACCACCCAGACCAACACGCTAGTCAATGACCTAGTTAAACTGTCAGAGCGACGGCTCAGGGTAACACCCGTGTGTGCGAACGGGAATGCAGGTTTGAACACACGCGGCGCACATCGGTACTCCCGGCCTATGGCTCTTCGCGATTTTGAACCTTAACCTTCCGCAAGGCGAGAGTCGGGCTTAGGTCGGTGTTCTCATCAAGTTGAGCAGAACCAGCAGGTTACGTGACCGAAGGCCCCTTACTGCAAGGAAGCCTCGCTAAAAACCGGAATTCCCACGGAGATGCGAAATGATGTCCCTGAAGCTTTCGGTGGCCGCCGCGCTCATCGTCATCGGTGTTTCTGCCGCGCACGCCCAAGACTCAGATGATCTTGGCTTATTACGATCGGCAGCCATTGCTGGCGATGCCAGGGCGCAATTCACGTTGGCGAGCCGGTATTACCGCGGCTTGGGAGTGCAGCAGGATTATGAGCAGGCCGTGGAGCTGTATCGCCAGGGAGCGGACCAAGGATTCGCGCCGGCGCAGGTGCGGCTGGGACAAATGTATGAGCACGGGTTGGGTCTGGCGCAGTCATACGGGCGGGCCATGACGTTGTACCGCATGGCGGCAGTCCAGGGTGACCCGCAGGCACAATATGATTTGGCTATGCTGTACGAGACGGGAAAAGGCGGCCGTGAAGACTACGCCCAAGCGTTGGAATGGTTTCGCAAAGCGGCGGAACAAGGCGAGCCGGATGCCGAAGAAGAAGTAGGCTACTTTTACCAGCGGGGATTCCTCGGTGCCCGCGATTACCAGCAAGCTCAGGCGTGGTACAAAAGAGCCGCCGAGCATGACTGCGCCAATGCCCAGAATCAACTCGGCTATATGGTGCAATTAGGTCTAGGCGTTTCGCAGGATTACGTGCAGGCGCTGGATTGGTATTACAAAGCGGCGGCGCAAGGGAATCCTAACGCGCAGGAAAACATAGGCTACATGTACCAGCATGGACTGGGCGTCGAGGTCGATTATCTAGAGGCGCAGAACTGGTTTTACAAGGCGGCCGGGCAGGGAAATTCCAACGCGGAAAATCAGCTTGGATACTTGTATCAATACGGTTTGGGAGTCCCACAGGATTTCGTCCAGGCGCTGGCTTGGTATCGAATGGCGGCGGACCAGGACAACAAAACGGCGATGGACAACCTCGCGACAGTTTCTGCGATATTGAAAAGCGGTGAACCGGGCGTCTGGGACAGCGCGAATGCCGCGGTTCAACGGGCCGCGGAGATGCAAGCTGCTCGACGCGTACGAATCGCCAATCTCCAGAGACAAATCATCGACCTGGAATCCGATGCGCAACGCGAGGAGAGCCTCGCTGCAGACCTGAGCGAGTCCAATCCTCAAGCGGTGAAGGGCACAAACGCGCTGGGGCCGCTCGGCGCGCTGCAGCTGCGTAAAGAAGCCAATCATTTTCGCGCGGAAGCGGCACGCTTGCGCGGCGAGTTGGCCGGCCTGAACGTTCTCTCCGCTGCTGCCGGCTCGGCACAATAATCAATTCTTTAGCGCGACCCGGAGAATCCTGCCACAGGCAGGGAAGAGGCGGCTGCAGGTCAGCTGTGCAGCTTTCCGGCGGGGCTGGCGGCAAAAACTTCACGGAGCAGGGCCAAAACATCGGAAACGCGAAAGGGCTTCTGTAATTGGCGTGGATCAATCGATTTGCCGTCGACAGAATCGACGAGATCGCCGGTCATAAACAGCACCTCGGGTTTGGTTCCATGGGAGGCATCGGCGATTTGCCTTGCGGCTTCGCGTCCCCCGCCTGTAAATCCGGTCGCGGCCAGGTTCAAGTCGCAGAGCAGAACGTCATAGGCATGGCGGCCAGCGAATTTCAAAGCCTCTTGGACGGTGGCCGCGCAGTCGACGCGCATACCCTGCGGAGTCAAGCCTTCGTGAAGGAGGGCGCGAATACTCTCCTCGTCATCAAGAACTAAGACGGAGCGGCCCTTGCAGATATCTGAGCTGGAGCGCAGTGATTCGGAAGGTACGCCGAGGGAATCAGCGGCCACGGATTCCTGACTTCCCGCCAAAGGAAGATAAACCGTGAACGCCGATCCGCCGGCTGGGAGCGTTTCCACGTCAATCGAGCCGCCGTGCTCACGGATGATCGAAAGGCAAATGCTCAGGCCTAAACCGGTTCCACCACCGGGTCGCTTGGTGGTGTAAAACGGATCGAAAAGGCGGGGCAGCGCCTCCGGAAGAATCCCGGCGCCGTCATCCTGGACGGTGCACGATATATGCATGCCAATGCGGCCGATGCGGATTTGAATCCGGCCTTTTTCCCTGACTTCACGGATGGCGTATTCGGCGTTAGTAATCAGATTCAAAAAGACCTGGACAAGCTGGTTGGCGTCACCGATCACGGTTGGAATTCCTGGCTGAGGCTGAAAATCAACTTCAATATTGTTGCGGCGAAGCGAATGCTCGTGAAGCTGCAAGGTGCGCTCGATCAGGCCATTCAACTCTACGGCTTTCTTTAGTGGAGCCGCGGGTCGCGAAAATTCCAGAAGGTTCTGAACGATGCGAGCGGCCCGGCGGGCCTGGCGGTGGGTCAAATCAAGCTGACGCTTGGTATCCACGTCGACACCGCCACGTTCCCCCAGAAGCTCGGTGACTCCAAGGATCGCCGTCAAAGGATTATTGAGTTCGTGCGCCACGCCTGCCAGCATCTGGCCCATGGCGGCGAGCTTTTCGGCTTGGATCAACTGTTCTTCCAGGCGCTTCAGGTCGGTGACGTCGCGGCCGGAGACGATTACGCCTTCAATGTTGGCGCTCTCATCAAAGAACGGGCTGAAGTGACAGCGCAGACGGCGCCACTCCCCCTGTTTGTTGCGCTCGCGGATTTCCAGCGAAGCAAAGTTCTGGCGGCCCGCAAGAATCTCCCCGAACAGGGAGAGCACGCCGGGACGATCTTCGAGATGCGTGCGGTCGCCCAGCTCTTGGCCTTGAACTTCTTCCGGCTCGTAGCCTAGAACATCTATTACGCGCGGGCTGACGAAGGTGTAGCGTCCGCGCGTATCCAAGACGAGAATCAGATCGGGGAAACTGTCGACCAAGCGGCGCGCAAACTCCTGCTGCTGATGCAGGCGCCGTTCCATTTCGCGGCGTTCGGTGATGTCCACCAGCGAGCCGTGATAGCGAACTACGTGTCCGCCGGCATCGCGTACCGCTCCGGCGGTATTCAAGCAAACCACGGTGCTGCCGTCCTTCCGGGTTAAGGCAATCTCGCGGCCTTGCGGTTTAGCTTGTGTGTCCACCTGGTCGCGCAGAAGCTGCCGTTGTGCAACATCGGGGAGAATATCCGCGAAGCTTCGCGACAGCAGCTCCTCCTTGGTGCCATATCCCAACATGCGTACCAGCGCGGGGTTCACGTCGATGATGCGGTCCTCAGCAGTGACAATGTAGATGCCTTCCTGGAGGGACTCGAACAGCTCCGTGAATCTCGCTTCGTTCTTACGCAGGGCGGTGATATCGCGAGCCAAAACGGTCAGGCCGTGGACTTGGTTGTCGCGCAGCATGGCATGGGCAACACAATCAAAATAGTGAACGGCCTGGTTTTTGAGGCGAATCTGGACGATGCCGCTCCAAAGCCGGCGTTCGAGAAAGTGGGGCATCGCTTGCTTGAGCAGCTCGCGGTCCTCACCGCCACCTGCCTCAACGAAATCCGTCAAAGGCCGGCCGATGATCTGCTGAAAAGGCGCGCCAACTAGATCGGCGAAGCTGCGGTTAGCCGCGCGAATTTCGCCTTCGAGAGTGAGGGCGAGAAGGATATCGTCAAAAGAATCGATCAGGTCGCGATAGCCCTGTTGGGAGCGCGAGATGACCTCGAACAGCTGGTCGAGTTGCTTTTCGCTGGGAGGCGCCGTCTCGCGTTGCTCGATTCCGCGCACAAGGCCGCGCAGTTCGGAGATTTCCTGGGTGCGCTTCCAGGCATAGATGCCAAACAGCGCGACCAGCACCACCAAGCCGATGGGAAGCGCCTCAAACCGACCGGCCAAGGAGCGGACGGTACCCCAAGAAACTGCGGCAAAGACTACAGCCAGAACAAAGAGCAACAGAAACGTGAGCCGCCAAAGATCACTCTGGCGCTTCTCGAATTGCGCCAGGCGCTCGGAAACCGGCGGGCGATTCACATCGCTCGGCGGAGGGCTCTTGGTCGCGCTTTGGGGATTGTTCGTGCTATCGGCCATTACGATCCG
>Ga0307479_10001397_pt1 | contig 21955 bp, 24 predicted proteins | sample atmos_gasesECM4C_FD_203743 | JGI IMG/M metagenome (GOLD analysis project Ga0307479, IMG submission 203743) | Hardwood forest soil microbial communities from Morgan-Monroe State Forest, Indiana, United States - atmos_gasesECM4C_515 | ecosystem: Environmental > Terrestrial > Soil > Temperate...
CGAGTGAAAACGCTACTGCGCTGAATGCTCGTTCACTCCCAATCCGCAGAGAGCACTTCGAGCCGAACCCCAGGCTCACAATTTCCCAAAATAATGAAAAGCAGATCCCAAGAGGAGGAATAGAAATGGCAACAGCCACCCACGCAGTTCAGCTCGACGATAAAGTCACATCATTCGTAGGCAAGAAGCAGAAGATGCTCATCAACGGCAAGTGGGTCGAAGCCGCTTCCGGCAAAACTTTCCCCACATACAATCCCGCCACGGGAGAAGTTCTTTCGCACGTCGCCGAGGGCGACCGCGAAGATATCGACCGTGCCGTAAAAGCCGCCCGCGCAGCATTCGAAAAAGGGCCCTGGGCGAAGATTTCACCATCCGAGCGCGGTCGCATGATGTGGCGCCTGGCCGATCTGATCGAAAAGCACACCGAGGAATTCGCGCAGCTCGAATCGCTCGACAACGGTAAGCCGCTCAAGATCGCTCGCATCGCCGACCTCCCGCTCGCCGTCGATCATTTCCGCTACTACGCCGGCTGGGCCACCAAGATTGAAGGCAACACGATTCCCATGGGACTTGCGCGCCAGGGCAGCTATCACGCCTACACCGTTCGCGAACCCGTCGGCGTCGTCGGCCAGATCATCCCGTGGAATTTCCCGCTGTTGATGGCCGCTTGGAAACTCGGTCCCGCGCTCGCCACTGGCTGCTGCGTCGTGCTTAAGCCGGCCGAACAGACCCCGCTCACCGCGTTGCGCCTCGGCGAACTGATTGCCGAAGCCGGCTTCCCGGATGGCGTTGTCAACATCGTTCCCGGCTTCGGCGAAACTGCTGGTGCAGCACTCGCCGCGCACATGGACGTCGACAAAATCGCCTTCACCGGCTCGACCGAAGTCGGCAAACTCATCGTTCACGCCGCGACCGGCAATCTGAAGAAGGTCTCTCTCGAACTCGGCGGCAAGTCGCCCAACATCGTCATGGACGACGCCGACCTCGAAACCGCCATCCCCGGCGCCTCTATGGCCATCTTCTTCAATCAGGGCCAGTGCTGCTGCGCCGGCTCGCGCCTCTTCGTCGAAAAGAAAATTTTCGACAAGGTCGTCGACGGCATCTCCCAAGCCGCCTCGAAAATCCGCGTGCGTCCTGGACTCGACCCCGAAAGCGACCTCGGTCCGCTCGTTTCCGAAGAGCAGCTGAATCGCGTCTGCGGCTATCTCGAATCGGGCATCAAAGAAGGCGCCAAAGCCACTACCGGCGGTTCGCGCGAAGGCGACAAGGGTTACTTCGTTAAGCCCACCGTCCTCGTGAATACCAACGACAACATGAAGGTGGTGAAGGAAGAAATCTTTGGGCCCGTCGTCACCGCCACTCCGTTCAGCGACATGAACGAAATCGTCACGCGCGCTAACGACACAGTCTATGGCCTGGCCGCAGGCGTCTGGACCCGCGACGTGAAGAAAGCGCACGCGGTCGCGTCAAAGCTGAAGGCCGGCACAGTCTGGATCAATTGCTACAACGTCTTCGACGCCGCGCTCCCGTTCGGCGGCTACAAGCAATCCGGCTGGGGCCGCGAAATGGGCCACGAAGTCCTGAAGAACTACACCGAAGTGAAATCTGTCTGTAGCGCGCTATAAGCTGCTCGCAGTAGGGGCGGGTCTAAGACCCGCCCGCGCAGCAACAAGCAAGAAGCTCAATTCACCAAGGGGCCGAGCCAATCCGACTCGGCCCTTTTCTATTCCAAGCAGGTCAGGTTGATGCTAATCGAAGCTGCATTGAACGGCGGACGCAATCGCAGCCAGCATCCGGCGATCCCACAATCACCCGACGAGTTAGCGCAAGCGGCACGCGAATCGGTCGCCGCAGGCGCTGGCGCGATTCACTTTCATGTCCGCGGACCCGACGGCCGCGAAAGTCTAGCGCCGTCAGACGTCGCCGCCGGAGTGCGCGCCGTGCGCGGGGCGATTCCGGGAACGCCTTTCGGCGTCAGCACAGGCGCGTGGATCCTCAAAGATGCCGCGCTGCGCCACAAAATGGTCTCAGAGTGGAAGGTGCTGCCAGACTTCGCCTCAGTAAATTTCAAGGAAGAGGGCGCCGTCGAGTTGGCTTCGCTGCTGGCCTCGCGCGGTCTCGGAATTGAAGCAGGTCTCAGCGATGCGCTTGGGGCGGAAATTCTTGTAACCAGCGGCTTGGCACCAAGCTTCCTGCGGATCCTGCTCGAGCCACAAGAAAACTCAGCCGATAGCGCGCTCGCAAATGTGAGCGCCATCGAAGCGGCCCTGAAGGCTGGCGGAGTGAAACTTCCATTGCTGCTCCACGGCCTCGACTCAACAGCATGGGAACTGCTCGACGCAGCCGCGGCGCGTGGCTACGATACACGCGTCGGATTCGAAGACATCCTCACGCTCCCAAACGGCCCCCTGGCCGCGAGCAATGCCGAACTGATAGCCGAAGCCGCGCGTCGCACCGCTCTCGCGCCGCACCGTTGAAACGCTTTACTTCGCGCCGCTGAAAGCTCACTTCGCCCCGCCCTTCGCCTTCTGCTCCCGCAACTCTTTCTTCCAACCCAGCACGCGCGCCTTGTTCCCAGCCTCCTCCGCCTCCGGCACCATCCCCTTGCGCTGATACGCGCGCGACACCGTCGTCCACGCCAGAATATCCTCCGGCTCGATCTCCAGAATCCGCCGCGCCGCCTCGATCGTCCGGTCAAAATCTTCCTTCGCGTAGTATGCTTGCGCCAGACCATGCAGCGCGTCCGCAAATTTCGGATCAAGCGCAATCGCGCGCTGATACTCCGCAATTGCCTCGTCCAGCTTCCCCTCGCCGAAAAAATCAATCCCGGCGTAATAATGATCTTCAGCGCTCGTCGCTTCCGTCATCGTTCGATCGCTCCAGCGCCGATTCTATCATTCACCGCCCCGGCCACATGCTGAACGCCCTCCGCTACTACTGGATCATCTCCAAAGGCTACCGCTTCCGCCCCTGGGCCTCCCCTTACATTCAATGGCGCATGGAAACATTCTTCGGCCACGAAGCCGCCAATCTCGACGCCCGCAAATTCTTCGCCCTGATGTGGCGCGAACGCGCTCGCATGGAGCGCTTTCTCGAATGGGTCGCCACCCGCCGCCGCGCCCAGCAGTCCACAACCCGCGATTCGTAAAGTCTTCCGCGTCGTGAGAAAATAAATTCTCCCGCGACATCTCGCGCGGAGGGTAAATGGCCCTGATTACAAGCATCCTCTTCCCGGTGGACTTCTCGCCTTCCTGCATCGCCATGGCCGCGTACGTGAAGCGCGCCTCCATTCTATTCGGCGCCAAGGTTTCGCTGGTGCACGCCTTCGACCCGTCCAGCTACAATGCTTTCGAACTCTACGTCAGGCCGGCTTCCGATCTCGCGCCAGAGCACGAGGGCATCGCGCGCGACAGACTCAACTCCTTCCTCGCTGCCGAATTCCCCCCAGCCGGGCACCCGAGAATCCTGGTTTCGGGTGACGCCGCCGCGGCGATCGCCGAGGTCGCCAGGAAAAATGCCATCGACTTCATCATCATGCCCACGCATGCCGGCACCTTTCGGCGGATGCTCCTCGGTTCCACTGCCGCCAAGGTGTTGAATGACGTGGATTGCCCAGTCTTGACCAGCAAACACGCCGAGACAATTGCTCCGCGTCCGCTCGAGCATCGCGAATGGATATGCGCCATCGGCCTCGACGAGACTTCCGAACGGGTGCTCCGCTTTTGCCATCAGGCAGCGGCCGAAGCGCGAGGCAATCTCACCATCATTCACGCTGTTCAGTCCACCGATCCCAAATTGCCCGTTCAAGTGGACATCGAGGAGAAAGTTCAATCGGAAGAAACGCGACAGGCGCGCGAACGCATTGCCGAATTTCAGCGAAAAATTGGCTCCCAGGCGCCTCTTCGCATCGCGATCGGGCCCATTAAGGACGCGCTTCTGGAAGCCGCCAGCCGCTTCGACGCCGACGTGCTCATCATCGGAAGAGCCCCACAATCCGACCCGCACGGCCGCGTCCGCGATCTCACCTACGCCATCGTTCGCGACTCGCCGTTTCCCGTCTTGAGCATCTAAGCGCACTGCCAGCAACTCGCCGCGATACCCTTGCCTAAAGCCTGAGCTTCTGGGGAAGGAATCCGGGCGGCAATCGGGATAAAAAACCGCGAAATATTTGCGATTAGAAATTTTTAGTGGGCTGAGTTTTCTATGAGTTAGCCTAAATTCTAATTCCAGATTTGCGATTAGGATTTGAGGGGTAGCGATGCGGTGGCATTGCGTTATCCGTCGAGCGCTCGGCCCGACGAAGACGCACAGGCAAGAGTGCCTGTGCCACTGACAACCGAAAAGAGCGGTTTTGTTGCTATTAGGAATTTGGGCGGGTTGGAGTGGCGGCCGCGAATCGCGGTCGAGTGCGCCTGCCGTCCGATAGTGTCGTCTTCGTCATCATATAAAAACGGGCAGTGGTAGCGTGGATTCGGGCGGCTGTATATCCGTATAACTACGCAGTCCCGAGGAAAATCGGGATCGGGAAGACGAAAAGTGGATGAACGGGAGAGTTCAAATCTTTTTTCTAGATCGCAGCGAACCAATCCCACCCTTCGCAAAGCGAGCGAAGGGTGGTGCACCGGCATGTCATTCTACGGCGTTGCGGAGATTGTAGAGGGCACGTGTGTAAGTCCACGTATTTTGAATGAGGTATAGCGGCGTTACCACTAACGAAATCATTCCCCAAGGTCCAAGCAGGACATTCTTTCCAGCGAACTCCCAATATAGCTTGTGAATGCACGGTCGGCACAAGTCGCCTTTAGCCGTGATTGTTCTGCGTGCGAAGAGCATTCCGACATTCCGGAAGTACATTACGAACTGAAGCTGTCGCATGTTCTTGCAAAGTTGGCAGGGTCCCATGATGTCCAGCGGATTTGATGTCGGTGCAGAACTCATCAGCATATCCTTCCCCTATCGAAATTCGTTGACGCGTTACATATTGTGCGATCAGGGTTTCCGTGTGGTGTGACTTACGCCTTCTAACGCGAAGTATGGCATTCGCTCGGTGTTTTAGTGCGGTGTAATTGCTATGTCCGTACACAATGACTAACGGTCCGTCGGAAACATCGAGTCGATACAGGCGGGATCTGATGTAACTGCAGGGAGTTGAGGGGTGGCGCGCTCAATCCCTTTTCGAGATCGCAAGTCAATCCCACCCTTCGCAGACTCAGCGAAGGATGGGGCACCCGGCAGAAGTGAAAGGAGGGTTCCGGCGCGGTCTGTTACGGCTTATCATTTGCCGCGTGGGAAGCGGAAGGCTTCTTAGGATGCTTCCGCTTCTCGGCATCCAACTGATTCTTTATTTCTGAGCGAGGAACAGACAGGACGTGCTTCAAGGCGTTTTCGAAATTCCGGTAGCTACCAGATTCGATCTTGGCGGATGGCTTCTGACGGCTCACGCGGACTCCATGGAAATGGAGCTCGCGCTGGTGTCTGTCAAAAGTCAACTATCGCCCATAGGGTGTTCTCTATGTAAAGAAGCGTGTGAATCGTGGGAATACGCTGTCGGCGATGAATTTGTATATTTGCCAGAGTCCCCGGATATGCTCCGAGATTCCAGACTGGTCGCCGCCGAAGAATACCTCGAAGGCTTGGGGATAATAATTGTCGAGCTTGTGCTTAAAGGCGAGCGAAGTGGTCACTATAAAGCCGTCGTCCGTGCTATCGCTAGCCACAATGCGACTTGCAATCTCTTCGGGTGTGACGTTCGGAAAACGCAAAACCTGCACGCTTCCGTTCGCGGGAATCCTTCGGTGCTTGTCGAGGTTACATATCTCGTCGAGCCGCCACAGCGGATGAGTTTTGTAGGATGCCCCTCTGTGATATGGCTGAAGAAAGTCGATTTCGCGGACCGCCTCGTCGGGAACTCCGACGAGACTCCGCTTGAATGAACTCAGTTTGTCCTTGGTCAAGACAGAGCCATGGACAACCGGGAACGCCGTGTGTTGTGGAATGCCATTCAATCTAGCCAAACCCCAAACCAATTGGTCGAGGGACGCACGCATGTTGTAGATCATGTCACCCGCGATGAGGCAGATGTGCGTCGGGACGTCCAGGAGCTCAAGGCGCAGGATGTGCCTTCTGTTTTCAAGGTCATCCTCGCGGGTAACGGCATAGGGATTCGCGGCGAAATTGGTTATCTCGGCGTGGAGAGTCTTAAGGTGTCCTCCCGCCCAAAGAAGTTTGGCATAGGAATCGTCCATTCCCGGCATGGCATGAGCATATGAAGGGAGTCTTGGTGACTCAAGTATATTATCGCCCGCTTTTTACTCGGTCCAAAAGTGGCCGTATTTTAACCGCCGATACCGGTTACCAAACTCCAGGTTCCAGCCTCAAGCCTCCAGGAAGCGTATAATGGCAACAAAGGTTGAGGCTTCCATGCAAGATCTGAAAATTCTGCAAAAATCCGAGGCGCTGCACGAGGCTCGCTGGTGGGAAGCTGAGCCTGGGGGCAAAGTGCACTGCTATCTTTGTCCGCGGCATTGCCATATAGGCGAGGGGCAGGCTGGGTTCTGCTACATACGCGCGAATGAGGGCAGGAAGCTTTACAGCCTGGGGTATGCGCATCCTGCTGCGTTGCAGATTGATCCCATTGAGAAGAAGCCGCTCAATCATTTTATGCCCGGGACGAAAATATTTTCGATGGGGACGGCTGGGTGCAACATGGGCTGCTTCTTCTGCCAGAACTGGGACATTTCGAAGTCGCGGTCGGACCAGGTGAACTCGTCGTACATTCCACCCGAGGACGTGGTGCTGCTGGCGATTCGCAACGGGTGCCCTTCGATCGCGTTCACGTACAACGAGCCGACGATCTGGGGCGAGTATGTGATCGACATCTGCCAGGCCGCGAAGGAATACGGGCTGAACACGGTGATGGTGTCGAACGGTTACATCACCTACGAAGCGTTTCACGATATTTACGATCACATTGACGCGGCGAATATCGACCTGAAAGCGTTCACCGAGAATTTCTATGGCAAGATCACGCTGACGCATTTGCAGCCGGTGCTTGATACGCTGAAGTGGCTGAAGAACGAGACGAATGTGTGGTTCGAGATTACGAACCTGATTATTCCCACGCTGAATGACGCACCGGCGGAATCGCGCGCGCTGGCGGAATGGATTCTCGAGAATCTGGGGCCGGATGTGCCGCTGCACTTCACCGCGTTTCATCCCGATTTCAAATTGCAGGATAAGCCGCGGACGCCGGCGGAGACGTTGCACGGGGCGCGGCGGATCGCGCTCGAGGCGGGACTGCATTACGTGTATGAGGGCAATATTTACAGCGATGGCGCGAATACGGTGTGTCCTTCGTGCAAGGCGGTGCTGGTGGAGCGGTCGTGGCACAGCGTGATGAAGAATCGGCTGACGGGCGATGGGCGGTGCTCGAAGTGCGGGTGGGCGGTGGCTGGGCGGTGGGTGAATCCTCGTGGGCAGACTCCGGCGAAGATTGCGGCGCGCGCGCAAGGCGTTGCTGATGCGAAGTATTCGGATTTGAATCTGTAGGGCAAGCAAGCAAAAGAACGATTCGACGGCGCGGCTGTGCTGGGGGCGCAGTCGGGCACGGCATGCCGTGCCCCTACTGCGGAGAAGTTCGAAAGAACGAGATTTGTGTGGGTGCCAAGCACCGGCGAGTTGCGATGCTTGCTTACGGTGACGCAGGCTGAAGCCTACGCTACTTTAAGGCAACGGCACAGGTAGAATGGCGGCGCGTCGGCCAAGACTGGCGCGAAGGATACGTCACTGGAGGTGACTATGAGCGCGTTCCGCTCGCAGGATGCTGAAGATATGTTGCATCGATACGGTTCGGGGTTGCCGCAGAAGATTAGGTTTCTGCTGCTTGGGATTTTGATTCTGATCCTGGTGTGGGCGTCTGTGGCGTACGTGCCGTCGGGGCACGTCGGGGTGCTGACGCTTTTCGGGCGCGTGACGGGTGATGTTCTGCAAGAGGGCACGCATTTTGTGAATCCGTTCAAAGTGAACAACACGATGTCGATTCGCACGCAGGAGTTGAAGGAAACGGCTAGCGTGCCGTCGGACGAAGGCCTGGTGATGACGCTCGATACTTCGCTGCTATTCCGCTTGAGCCCGGAGAAGGCGGCCGACGTATTCCGGACGATCGGGCCGAACTACGTGGAAGTGGTGGTCGAGCCAAACTTGCGTTCGACGATTCGGGCGGTTACTTCGCAGCACAGCGCGAACGCGCTTTACACCGGCGCGCGGGAAGAAGTTGCCCAACAGATTACCAAGGAACTCGTAGGGCAGTTGGGAGCGCGCGGCGTGGAAGTGCAGAGCGTCCTGCTGCGGGATATTCAGTTGCCGCAGATGCTGAAGGGATCGATCGAAGCGAAGCAGCAGGCGGAGCAGGATTCGCTGCGCATGGCGTTCATTCTGCAGAAAGAAAAGCAGGAGGCGGATCGCAAGCGAATCGAGGCGCAGGGAATCCGCGATTTCCAGACTACCGTGGCGCAAGGCATCAGCCAGCAGTTGCTTGAATGGAAGGGAATTGAAGCGACGGAGCGGCTGGCGGCGAGCACGAACGCGAAAGTGGTGATTATCGGCAATCCGAAAAATGGATTGCCGCTGGTGCTGGAGCCGAAGTAGGCGGCGGGCGTGCGCACAGGCGTTGCTACTGGAACCTGTGCGAAGGGACAGTGCGTCGTACAGTAACGCATACGGAGATGAGGGCGGCGGGGAGTGACTGCGGCGGCCGGAGTCGGTTATCGTAGGAGCAGGCTGATATTTTCGCGATTACTGGAGCCGCGGTGAGCCGCATCTGGAATGCGTTGAAGCAGGCGGAGAATGAACGCTCGCGCGCGAAAGGGCGCAAGCAGGCGGGACATTCTCCGACGATGCCGGTCCCTGAGGAATCGGCGCTTGTGGTGCCGGCGCATCCGAACTCGGATGGGGCGGATCGGCGTCGCAGCGAGCGATGGGGGCAGCCGGTGCCGGTGCTTATTTACGGCTCGGATTCGGAGAAGCAGCCGTTTCATGAAGAGACGGAGACGGCGGACATCAACGATGATGGATGTTCGTTTGCAATTGGAACCGCGGTGGCAAAGGGCCAGCGGTTATTTCTGGTGAACATGCTGAACGACGCCGAGCGCGAATGCCGGGTGGTGCAGGCGAGCCGTCGCGGGCGCGGCAAGGCGCAAATCGCAGTGGAATTTTCCGCGCCTGATATGGACTTCTGGCTTCCTCGCGGTAACAACTGACCTGAAATTTATCTCCGACCCGAGCCGCATTTTCGTTTTGCGTCGCTCGCCCACCCTCGCGCATCTATTATCGGGATCGCTGTAGCCTCAGTTTTACCGCTCTGCCGCGGCCGCGACGGAATGCTGTATTGAATCGCGGGGCGGATAACTCTACAGTTCAAGTTGCGGATTGCGCTCGCTCATGGCCAACGAATCCACTCCTCCTCCTTTCGTCCAAACAAATCCATGGTTTATTGCCGCCGCGGTGATGCTGGCGACGTTTATGGAAGTGCTGGATACGTCGATTGCGGCGGTGGCGCTGCCGTACATCGCGGGGAGCGTCTCGGCGACGAACGACGAAGCCACGTGGGTGCTGACAAGTTATCTGGTGGCGAATGCGATCGTGCTACCGGCGAGCGGATGGTTCGCGCGGAAATTTGGGCGCAGGAATTTCCTGGTGATCTGCATCATTATTTTCACGATTTCGTCGTTTGCGTGCGGGGCGGCGACCAGTCTGCCGATGCTTCTGGTTGCGCGGGCGGTTCAGGGAGCAGGCGGAGGCGCGCTGCAGCCGCTTTCGCAGGCGATTCTGCTGGAGAGTTTTCCGGCGGAGAAACGCGGGCAGGCGATGGCGGCGTTTGGATTCGGCGTGGTGGTGGCGCCGGTGCTGGGGCCGACGTTGGGTGGATGGATCACGGTGAACTACAGCTGGCGGTGGGCGTTCTACATCAATATTCCGATTGGGATTCTGGCGGTGATTCTGATTTCGCGGCTGGTGGTGGACCCGAAATATATTCGCGAGGCGGTGGCGGGGAAACTCGATGCGATCGGGCTTGGTTTGCTGGCGGTGTGGCTGGGCGCGCTGCAGATAATTTTGGATAAGGGGCAGGAAGACGATTGGTTTGGCGCCATTTGGATTCGCTGGGCGACGGCGATTCTGATTCTGGCGTTTATTGCGTTCTTATGGCGCGAACTGAATATAAAGAAACCGCTAGTGGATTTACGAATCATGCTGAATCGGAATTTCGCAGTGGGGTGCCTGCAGATCGCGATTTTTGGAGCGGTAGTGTACGGGATGATCACGATCCTGCCGCTTTTCTATCAGACGCTGCTGGGATATACGGCGCTGGCGGCGGGGTTGGCAGTGGCGCCGCGTGGGATCGGCGCTATTTTTGCCATGCCAATCGTCGGATTTCTGCTTTCTAAATTTGACGGACGGAAGCTTATTGCGATTGGATTCGCGGGAGTGGCGGTGGCGAATTTATGGCTCGGACACATGACGCTCGACGTGGGGCAGTGGTCGATGTTCTGGGCTGTGGCAGTCAGCGGATTCTTTATCGGGTTCGTGTTTGTGCCGCTTGCGACGCTGGCGATGGGAGCGCTGCCTGACACCCAGATTGGAAACGCGAGCGGCGTTTACAATTTGTTTCGCAACGTAGGCGGCAGCGTGGGGATTTCGATCGTCAATACGATCGTCTCGCGCCATGAGCAACTGCATCGCACGGAACTCTCGCACTCGTTCTCTCCGCAGAATCCGGTGCTGCAGCGCGCGATTGACGGATTTCACGGGCTGATGAACCAGCACACCGATCCGGTGGATGCGCTGCATCGAACTTATAAGTTGCTTGAGGGCGCGATCGATACGCAGGCGTCGCTGTGGTCGTACATCGACGATTTCCGGTATCTGGCGCTACTGTGTTTTGCGACGGTGCCGATTGCGTTTGGGTTGAAAAAGGTTTCGTCAAGAAAAGCGGTGGCGGCCCACTAGAGTGGCCATGCAGAGTAGTAACCGGGACCGACGCGCAGATGGTGATGCCAGGCCAGGGGGAAGGCCCAGAAAATCAACGAGCCTAGAATCGCTTGTCCGATGGCGAGTGGGATGATGTTGCGTTGGCGGCCAAACATCCAGGCCATGGCGGTGCCGCCAATCAGCGTCAACGGCACAAGCACTGGATTCGGCCAGTGGCACGCTGCGAAGATCAGTCCCGTCAGCATAGCTGCGATCCATTTTCGCCGGACAAGTGAAAGCATGCGATTGTGCACCAATGAATTCAGAAGCACCTGCTGGAGCACGCAGAACGCGAAGTAACTCCAGAGGCGGTGCCAGGAGATCAAGTTTGGCGGCAAGCGCAAAGGCGTTCCCAGCGACGCGCCAATCGCGAGTAGGCCGACAATCATCACCCCAAAAAACAGCAGGGCCTGCTGCGTTGCGGGCCACAGGTTGTCTGCTCTCCAACCGAGCGTCTTCGGCGTGTCGCGATGCAGCACGAAACTGAAAACCATCCAGCCGACGAACACAATCCACGTCCATCGAGCAGTGAATTGCAATTGCCAAATGAACCACAGAATAAAAGCGGGCAGCAGGGTTACGTCGGCGATTGTGAAGCAGCGGAGGATGCGCGGGTTCATTTCCGGTGTGCAAGGTCAGGGCCGGCTGCCAGCAAAGCATTTGCGAGCCCGACGATTTCAGCTTTCGTTAGAGCGCAGGGATTGAAAAATGGATCGACTTCGATATCTGGAAAGCCGAGGCGCGTGATTTCCGAGACGACGTGTTCGCGCAGGGCTGGTGATTCGCGCTGGCGCGAACGCCGCAAGGCTTCATAAATCACGCGATGGTCCGGATAAATCCAGTTGTAATCGGCGATGCTACGAAGAATGTCCCCGCGATCTTCAGGGGATAGTGGGCCCGCGCACAAAGCGCCGAGGAGCAGGCGTTCAACTTCCTCGGTGTTGCGGGATTTCGTTGACATCGGAACAGGATTCAGCTCGACGAGCGATTGTATCCGGGATGCAGGATTGTAGAAGGGAAGAATCCGAAGAAAATTGAGGGAATTCCGGGACCGGCTCAGCAATCTCGAACGAGCTTATGCAGCCGACGAAACGACCGGCCGGACGAAATCGAGGCGGTCGATTGTAGCGGCCACGCCGTAGAGCGGAGAGATTTCGCCAGGCAGCGCGTTCACGCGAAGTGCTTTGGCGCTGGCTCGGACGAGGACGGCCGTGCCGCGCTCTTTTTCGCCAGGAAGAGAGAAGGTTAGTTCAACGTGCGTCCCCGGATCGAGCGGAACGTGTGAATGGAAGAAGATACCGCTACGGGAGACGTCGCGAAGCTGGCCCGTATGGAAGTCGGCGGGACGGTGCCGCGCCAGGCAAACCTGGACCGGTAGGTAGACCTCGTAACGCCTAGCCTTTCTTCGCTCTCCCATTTTCACCTCGTGCTCTCCATGAGATGCAATAGTATCGCCGTTGGTCGTCTGATTTCTCCTAAGCTGATATTGTTTAGTTTAAACCAGTTACGAGGCCTTCAAAAATCCAGCCCTACTGCAAAATTTTCCTAAACAGGGAAATAGATACATACCGTTGCCTAGTTCGCTAGTCCTATTACCAGCTCGCCAATCCATAGTGGCGATTAGACTTCGCGGGTTCCGCACCCAATACGGCCCCGTTTCGGGGCGTATTCCCGATAGAGGCTGGGGTCAAACAGCCATTTCGCTCCACGCTAGAGAACGGGGTCAATCAGGACTGAGGCGCCTTCGGCCTCAGTCAGGATGCCTTTACCGATCATTAATTGGACCAGGCGAACGAGCGAGGTATTCGCGCTACCCCCGCGCTGCGGCGACGAACTCAAAGTGGCGCGCGTTTCGTAGGTTACAACGTCATGCGATTGGCGCTCGCCGGTCAATTCCGCGAGCCACGATTCCAGGGCGGAGCGGCGCTCCGGAGCCAGATCGCTGAAAGCAATTCCCATGCCCAGACCGTTCTGCGAGTAGACGACGATGCCGGCGGTCTCGAAGCTAGTCTTGCCCTTGTGCAGTCTTACGTGGAGCTTCGAACCGACCGGAAAGGGATTCGTGGTGTCGACAAAGCAACCGCCCGGTCCCAAGTCAGTGGTACGGGTGGAAAAGCGAGCCCCCGAGGAGATTTCGACAACGTCCGCCGCAGCAGTAAAAATATGGCGGCTTCCATCGCGTCGCTCCGAGTCAGTGACGACCGCTCCAGCGGAGTGCTCCGAGTGTTTCGAGTGGTCGTGGTGATGAACTTTATGCCGCTCATGTGACATCGATTTTTCCTGGTTGCCCGCGTGAAAGAGCGCTCTCAAACTCATACTGAGCGACGGGCAATGCGATTTGCTCTACGGGTATTTTCGCCGGGCATCGTGCAAGTGACAAGCCGGAAGACGGGCTGGCTTGCCCAAAGGCAAACGACGGTGGAAATACGGCTGAGAGAATTAGAGCTACAGAAGAAACCGAACAGCGACCCCGCGGTTCCCGTCGTCGCGGTCTTCCATGCGAACGATGGTGGCGAGGAAGCGCTTGTGGGCGGACGCTTGGTCGCCAAAAGGGAATGTAACGATGAGCCGCATCCCCATGAAATAATGGGGCATACAGGTGCTGAAATAGAGGCCGTCGCGGGTAAAGTCGCTTACTTCCCCCACGTCGATAATGTCGATAAATCGGGCGTCGAATGGCTGAACTTGCACGGGGAGAGAGACTTTGAGGCGTTCCCGTCGCCGGCCATGGCTGGGGCCATGCCGCGCAACGTCCGGGGACTCCTGAATTTGGACAGCGGTTGCCATCTCGTCGCCTCCTGGTGCTCAGTGCCCATTAAATCTACTGAATCCACTGGAGATAGGCTATAGGACGGGCGTACTAGCGAATACCAACCAAAGTTGAAGATTTTCATCCCTCCAAGCGTGACCTTTTAGCCCCTGAGCTGTTTATGTTATGAGAAGGCGATCGTTTAAGCGGAGCGCGCGTTGAAAGACGTCAGCAACGAAACTGACGAGCGGATCCTCATCGAAGAGGCGAAGATGGATCGTCGCCGCTTTGGGGACCTTTACGAGCAGCATTTCGAGCGCGTGTACGCGTTCATCGGGCGACGGGTGCAGGATCGAGCCGCGGTGCAGGATCTGACGGCGGATGTATTTCGCAAGGCGCTCGAAGGGCTCGATCGTTTCGAGTGGCGAGGTGTCCCGTTCGCGGTATGGCTTTTCCGGATTGCGAGAAACGCGATCGCAAACCACCGGCAGCGGACAGCGAGAGAAACGACTGGCGCTGAGCTGGAGACGAAGGAAGCATCGGAATCGACGGCCGCGGTGTCAGGTCCCGTCGAGGACCACGCCGCGGTTTACCGGTTCGTGCGGGAATTGCCTGACGACCAGCGTCGCGTGATTCAGATGCGATTTGCGGAAGAGAAGGGAATTCGCGAAATCGCGGAATCGATGGGACGCACGGAAGGCGCTGTGAAGCAGCTGCAATATCGGGCGATGCAAAGTCTGCGCGAGCGAATGGGTGTAAGAAATGGCTGAGCGAACCCAATTTGAAATGCTCGACGAGTTGGTGAGCGCGGTTTTATCCGGCAAGGAATTTGCGCCCGGACGAGACCAGGCAGATCTCTCCGCGCTCGCTCGCGTTGCGGCTGCTTTGCGCGGGTTACCCAGCGAAGATTTCAGGGCAGAACTAAGAATGGACCTTGAAAGGAGAGCGGAGATGGCTACAAGCGCAGTGAAACCGGTTCGAGAGGGATTTCATACGATTACGCAGTACCTCATTGTTTCCGATGCAAATCGCTTGATCGAATTCTTGAAGAGCGTGTTTGGAGGGGTCGAAAGATTTCGAGCGCAAAGGCCCGGGAGCAGCGCCGTGATGCACGCGGAGGTGCGGATCGGCGATTCGGTGATTGAAATGGCGGATGCAAATGAGAAGGTTCCGCCCAGACCGGCGGCGTTGCACATTTATGTAGCCGACGTGGATGCGGTGTACGCGAAGGCTCTGGAGAAGGGCGCGAGATCCATTAGCGCGCCGACTGACCAGGAATATGGCGAGCGCGGTGCGTCGGTTGTGGACGAATTTGGAAACCACTGGTACGTCGCAACTCCGTTAAAGGGCGAAAAGATTCCAGAAGGACTTCGAGCGGTGACGCCCTATCTCGCGCTCGAAAATACAGGGCGCTTCATTCAGTTCGTCAAGGAGGCATTCGGAGCCCAGGAAAAATTGGTGGTGCCATCTCCCGAGGGTGGTATTGCGCACGCGAAAATCGCGATTGGGGATTCGATTCTGGAGATGAGTGATGCGCACGGAGTCTATAAGCCGATGCCGTGCGGACTTCATTTGTATGTTCCGGATACGGATGCGGTCTACGAACAGGCGCTGCGGGCGGGCGCAAAATCGATAACGGCGCCAGCGGATCAGCCGTACGGAGATCGCAGCGCGGGCGTAGTAGATCCATTCGGGAATCAGTGGTTTATTGCGACGCACATCAAGGACGTGGGTTTCTAGCGCGCGTCGGGTGTTGAGCTGAGTGCGGGCAAGGCCTGAAACCGCGACCAATGCGGCTATGGCTTGGGCGCAAAATTGTCGGCGGCTTCTGCGGCAGTGGGGTAGATGTCCAGCACCTGATAGAGCTGCGTCATTTTTAGAACGCCCTCGACCATGCCGTGCACCCCGGAAAGATGCAAGGCTCCTCCGGATCGTTTGAGCCGGCTGAGGCATTTGACGATCTGCCCGATCACGGCGCTATCAACGTGGTTCACGCCGGCCAAATCGAAGATTACGCGATTTTCATTCTTCTGGATGTGGCGTTCGACTTCGCTGTCAAGCAGGGTGCAGTCGTCGCCCATGGAGACTCTCCCCGCGATTTCGAGCAGGACGATGCCCGGCTTGATTTGCCGCGTGGATAGCTTCATTGGCATCGGCGGATCGCTACTCCTCTTCGTAAGGGAAATCGCGAATCATTCGCAGGCACCCGGCGAGCGCTTTTAGAACCGAGTCGCCCCATCCGAAGGGAAGTAGAGCGACCGATTTCTGATTCACTTTCTTATCCGCTTCGGCGAAGAAGCGCGTGTGCTGGCCCGGCGGAGGCGAGACGAATTCTTTGAGCGTGATTTTGAATTCAATCTCGCGGCCATTCTCGTGTTTCTTCGCGGAATAATGGGAAATTTGCGCGAGTTGCTCGGAGCGATCGGATTGCGCGTACTGCCAGTCGGCCACCAGTAAGCTCCTGTGCTGAAAAACCAAAACCGAGCGGTGCCAAGAATGGCGGAATCTTAGGACGTGCGGAAAGCCAAGTCAATCGCACGCCGGACATTTAGACCCAATTCGGTGATGAAGCGCTCGGCGGTGCGATCTATTCGGAGCGAACCAATCCGCGTTTCAGCGCGATGCGCGCTGCTTCCGTACGACCGTTGGCGCCGAGTTTGGCGAGAATGTGGTTCACATGGCCTTTCACGGTGCCTTCGCTGACGAATAGTGCGCTGGCAATTTCTTTGTTGCTCTTTCCGACCGCCATGAGTCGCAAAACTTCCAACTCCCGAGTGCTGAGTTCAGGGCCTTTCATTCGTTCAGCCAGCTTGGCGCCGATCATCGGAGGGATGTAATTCTTGCCATCGTGCACGATGCGAATGCAGTGAATCAAGTCTTCGAGGCGAGTGTCCTTCAGGAGATAAGCGCGAGCGCCCGCGCGCAAGGCCCGGTAAATATCCTCATCGCCTTCGAACGTGGTGAGAATGATGATGCGCGCATTGCCGAAGCGTTCGCAGATCGCTTCGATGGCCTCGACGCCATCCATCTCCGGCATACGAAGATCGACGAGCGCGACGTCCGGAACATGGCGCGAGAAAAGGTCCAACGCCTCTTGCCCTGTGGCAGCTTCGCAGACCACGGTCATATCGGGAACACGATTGAGTGAAGCGACAAGCCCTTCGCGCACGACGGGGTGATCGTCGGCGATCATGATACGAATTGATTCGCCCTTGGTCATCGACATGAAAGCCTGACTAGAAAACCTGATATGAAAACCCGCCGCTAGAAACTACGGCGGCGAATGGCCGCTCCCCCGGGTACGGTCCTCTCCAAGTTTTGTCGTGCGCAGAATTGGCAGCAGTAAATGAATCTTCGTTCCGGCGCCGGGTTTGGTGAGGATGGTCAAATCGCCACCAATACGATCCGCCCGTTCCTGCATACTAATCAATCCGAAGCCGCGACTCAATGAGTTAACGTGGGGATCGAAGCCGGCGCCATTGTCTTCGATGGCGAGCTGGACGGCTTCCGGTCCCGCTGAAAGCCGCACATTGATCTGGTTTGCTCCCGAATGCTTCATGGCGTTGGTAATCGCTTCCTGAGAGATGCGCAGCAGATTGCTCTCGATGTCCGGCGACATGAGGCGCTGCGCGTCGCCGTCCGCAGAGAAATTGATGCGAACGAGCGAATCAGTACCGAGCTGGCGTACTAGTTGATCAAGCGCCGTGGTGATATTGCCGTCGCGCAGGAGCTGCGGCCTGAGCCCCCGCACGGAGCGACGCGCCTCGGTGAGACCAACTCGCGCCAGCGCGATCGCAGATTCCAGATGCTGAGTTGCCTCGAGATTGACGCCGTCGAGAACCTGCCTGGCCGCTTGCAACTGAATCAGAACCCCGGTGAAACTTTGTGCCAGGGTATCGTGAATCTCGCGCGCCATTCTGTTTCGTTCTTCGGTAATGGCGGCTTTGCGTGCTTGCTCTGCAAGACGGGTGAGTTGCAGAGCCAGAGTTGCTTGCTGCGCCAGTCCTTGCGCGAGTTCCAATTCCACAGAGCCGAACTGGCGCAACTCAGGAAAGCGGACGACGATCGCGCCGATTGCTTTGTCCGCCAGAATCAGCGGAATACCCAGCAGAGCCTTGACGCCTTGTTCGCGCAGATAGGTCTTGGCTGCCTCATCGAGTGCTTCGCTTATAGCCACTTCGTGCCACACGGGGCGTCCGCGGCGAAATACGGCGAAGGCAAATAAATCCTGGCGGGACAGATCCAAGGTCTGGCCGGCGAGGCGATGGCCGGACTTCGCTCCGCTTACCAGGCGGCCATCTCTGAAAACAAGATGCAACTTGGCGGTCTCGGTATCGCGATCCCGCAGCCAGAGAGTTGAAACGCTGCCTTCGAGCACCTGCGTGACTACGGTCAGGACGTGGCCCAAGACTTCATTGATCTCGGGATCGTTGGCTAGGACGTCGAGCGTTTGCTTCAGGGCCTGGTTGGCGCGGGCAAGTTCTGCGGCGCGACCGGTAGCGGCAAGGTTTCGTTCTTCGAGAATAGCAACCTGCCGTGAACGCTCAGCAAGATGCGTGAGATGGACGGCGAGGCTGGCCTGCTGGGCGAGAGCCTGTGCCAGTTCAATCTCGGCTGCGCGAAGCGCGCGACGTTCTTTAATGCGGATGCTGAGCGTGCCGACCAACCGATTGTGGACGAGCAATGGAACCAGGAGGAGGGTATGGATTTTGTTCGCCAGCAGATGTGCGCGCCGTTGATCGTCAAATTCAGACGACGTAGCCACATCGAGAATCACCGGTTTAGGAAAGCCTTCTTTTTGAGCCTTCCACCTCTCGGTTATCAGGGCCACGTGGCGCGGGTGCACAGCGGACGGATCGCTGATATCCTCGCCGCGCGTAATTTGCCCATCGTCGTAATTCATGTGTAGAAGCGTATCGCTTGGGTTCAGGTCTGCCAGGTGAAGACCCGAAGAAGTGACGCTTAGCTGTTCGCTGATTGCTTTCAGGACGTGACTGAGAGCGGTATCGAGCGAGGGCTCGGTCGCAAGCAGCGTCAATGTCCTGTTCAGTGCGGCTGTCTGGCCATTCGCAAGCGACTCTGCGTGTTGGCGCATCGCTTGTTCGGCGTGCTTATGCTCGGTGATATCGACCACGAATGTTATCGCTTCGGCAGTCGAGCCTTCGAGCAGGGCTGAAGTCACGAGGACAGGAACGCGGGAGCCGTCCTTGCGGATGTACTCCTTTTCGACCGGCTTGAATATTCCGGTCGCCCGCAGCTGCTCGGCGTTCGATTCCGCTTGAGCCTTGTATTCGGGAGGCGTTATATCCATCCAACGCAACCGCCCTGCTTTGATATCGCTCGCCGAATAGCCAACCATTTCGATAAATTTTTCGTTGGCATCGAGAATTCCGCCGCTGACGCTCGTGTACATGGCGCCAATCAGATTCGAATCGAAGAGTTGCCGGTAGCGTGTTTCGCTGTGGAAAAATGCTTCTGTCGTTCTCTTGAAGCTCGATATGTCAGCCGAGTAGCCAACGCAGCCGGAAATGCGGCCCGAGCCGTCGTATCGAGGGGCCAGCGTGCAAAGAAACCAGCGATAGTCGCCGGCGCTGCTTCGCATTCGGAATTCAATCTGTCGTGGTGAAGAGGAGTGAGCCAGACTCGCCAGTTGATCCGTTAGGTTCGCAATATCATCAGGATGGACAAACCCGGCCCAATCTTCTGTGATTATATCCTCTTGCGTCTTACCTAGAAATGCTAAGCACGCCTGGTTGTGGAAAGTACAACTTCCGTGCCTGTTGGCGGCCCATACCGGAAACGGAAGAGAATTGAGGGAGGCGAAATACATTTCCTCGCCTCCACCACCGGTCCACGCTGTTTTAGGACCTACTCCGGACAATGTGCACCCCTGAATGTGCCCGGGAGCGGTGTTGTCTGTCAAAATTACGTGTTTGGATTCGCGCCATTTCGAGGTTTGGAGCGCCCCCGCATCCTACCTCTCCGGCTAACTGACAAATTCTCTCACACATTTCAGGAATGCGCAGTAAGACCGGCATTGAAACGTGGCCGCGGGTTGTTTCGGGTACATATCGAAAGATATATTTCGTAGATATCCTTCGACGTGTCGGGACGTACACCATCCTGCACCAGAAAAAGATACCCTAAGAAGAATTGCAACCTTCTGATTCCAAGGTATTTTCGAGCTGAGTATGAAGGCCTTGCTCGCCTTTCCACAATTGATTCTTGTCCTTCGGGGCGAAGTGTCTTCGCTTCGCTCGCCTAATTTTTTCCCGCTCGTGGCCCATTCGCGCGAGGGCTTCAAAATCAGGAGGCACGGATGAATTCTCATTTGCCGTCGAAGATGGTCGATCGAATTGTCGCGACTGTTCCGGCACTCATATTACTTGCAGCCGTTCTGCTGCCTGCGCCGAAGCCGGCTAACGCGATTCCGGCGTTCGCGCGAAAGTATGGGCTGCCGTGTTCGGCCTGTCACATCGGTTGGCCGGAGCTCAACAACTTCGGCCAAGTGTTCCGCGACAACGGCTATCAGATGATGAACGAGCGCGATTCTCCGATTACGCGCGATCCGTCTTATTTCCCGATCACCGTGCGAATCACGCCGCAGTGGCATCGAGAAAGCGCAAACAATCAAATCGTGGACGATAATGCGGGCCATCCGGAGGACGGTTCGCACCCCGGGACCTTGACGACATCTGGCTTTGACCTCTCTGGGTTGGACCTGTGGTTCGCAGGAACGCTGTACAAGAACGTTTCATTTAGCGTGCTGCCGTCATCGAATTCAACCGCTTCGTTCCACTTCGAAAATGCCTTTGTACGATTCGACAACCTCCTTCACTCTCCGTGGCTGAACTTTAAGGTTGGAAAATTTGAGCTCGATCTGCCTGTTTCCGAGAAACGCCTGCTCACACTATCGGGGGATGGTGGCTTCTATTACATCTATCATTTCACGCCATTGAACGATGCAAACCCCTTTGGCGGTATCGGTGACAATCAACTGGGTGTGGAGCTGGCGGGCCACAACGCCAATAGCTATACGCGCTACACCTTTGCAGCCTTGAGTAGCGTCGACGGTAACGTTGGTTTGACTTATAGCAACGGTCAAGTTGCCGGACGAACGTTCGATTATTACGGCCACTTCGAGCAGGGGTTCAACACATTTGGGAATGGATTCATGAAGGTCGGTGCGTATGCCTACTTCGGATTTGCACCAACCTTCTTTGAAACCTCCGCCGGAACGGCATTCTACGGCAGGGGCAATAAGTCTTTCACCCGGGCTGGCGCCGAATGGAAGTGGTATTTTAACAAGTTTCTCGTAAAGGGCGTCTACTTACATGGATCCGATAATGCTTTCTTGGCAAATGGCCTCGATCCCCGCACGGGCACGTTAAGCCCCACACAGCGTGCGCCTAAGTGGAACGGTGGTTTCCTCGAGGGCCAGTACATTATTTCGCCTCAGTGGATCATCATCGCTCGCTGGGAGACGGTTCACATGGCCCAACAAGCGGATGTTTCGATCACGCCGGGTGATACCGGCAATTTGAACGCGTTTACGATTGCGAATCGTTGGTATCCGTTCATGTTCAGCCGCGCCGGCCTCGCACTGCAGCAGGAGTATTCATTCGTCCGATCGAACGGCGTCACGAACCAGGGCGGCGCGTTTGGAAGTTTGTGCACGGACGCGGGACGAGCATTCAACTGCACCATCAGCAGCAGCAGCTTGCTATTCGGTTTCGACTTCGACTTCTAAAGGAGCGAGGCGCCCATGGCACTATCAAAGAAAATCACGCGCATTTTGTTGCTCGCCGCTTTCGGTGTGGCCCTCGCGACTCCCAGCGTCGCCCTAGCTCAGGACACCGGAGCCAGCGTGAAAGGCTTGACGGGAAACGCCGCCGCGGGCAAACAAGATTACCGCCGCTGGTGCGTTGGATGCCACGGAACAGAAGGCAACGGCGAAGGCGAAAACGCTCCCTATGTCGATCCCAGGCCGAGAGACTTCACCGAAGCCCTGTTTCGCTGGAGATCCACTCCCACCGGAACGCTGCCGACCGATCAGGATTTGTACGACACGATTACGCGCGGCGTAGTTGACACGCTCATGCCCACCTGGCGTCCGCTCACTCCACAAACGCGCGTCGATCTAGTGGCCTATATCAAAACCTTCTCGCCGAAATGGCAAAC
>Ga0307479_10001398_pt1 | contig 21946 bp, 17 predicted proteins | sample atmos_gasesECM4C_FD_203743 | JGI IMG/M metagenome (GOLD analysis project Ga0307479, IMG submission 203743) | Hardwood forest soil microbial communities from Morgan-Monroe State Forest, Indiana, United States - atmos_gasesECM4C_515 | ecosystem: Environmental > Terrestrial > Soil > Temperate...
ACCGCGAGGGTCACACCCGTTCCCATCCCGAACACGGAAGTTAAGCCTCGCAGGGCCGATGATACTGCACGGGTAACTGTGTGGGAACGTAGGTCACCGCCAGGATTAAATTAGAAGGCCGTTCTGGTCGAACCAGAACGGCCTTTTTTGTTTTCCAGGCAGTTACGCATGAACATTTGTCCGGGCGGCCCAGTCAGCATGGCGCCTTGCTGCAGGCGCACCTGATAATCCATGCGGCACTCAGGCTTCCTGCAACAAAGAATCTTTTTCTTCGGATGCTACACTGTCGCAGTATCGCGTCGCAAAACGCTCCGGGGAAGCTCCCATGCGCCTTACACCTAAAGCAAATTTTTGGTTGTTTGCGGTGGCCGGACTGACGGTAGGTCTTCTTTACTCAACACATTTGATTTTCTGTCAACGTTCCACTTTGCAATTTCTGGACTCCGTTTTCATGAACTCCGACATGCACGCCAATCTGCTGTGGGCGAGAGGCATCCGGGAACAAGGTTGGCTGGATCCTCTCCCGTATCATCCCTGGACTAATTGGATGCAAGCCTTTGCGCCGTATCCACAATGGGTCGAATGGTGGGGTGGCGAGCAAATCTTTCAGCAGTCACCTCTTTACGCGTACGTGTTGAGCCTATTCGTAAAAAAACTTGCCCTCATGCGCGCCCTGCAAGCTTTAATGAGTATTGGAACGTGCGTTTTCCTCGGCCTCCTTACCGCGCGCATTTGCGGGCGCCTCGCCGGCTGGATTGCCTTTTGGCTGGCGGCTCTTTATGCCCCGTTTTACGCATGCTCATGGCCCCTTTTGCGTGATGGGCTTGCCTGGTTCATCACGGCGGCGCTGTTGTGGGCTCTTTCCGAATTAACCTATTCTGCGTGGCCATCCGGCCGCGCCCTGCGATTTGGCTGGTTGGCTGGCGTGCTGTTGGGGCTGGGTTATTTGGCGCGGGAAACCTATCTCTTGTTGATTCCGGTAGTGCTGATAGCGCTTGCGGGTTTTGCGTGGCGGCGCCAGCACTGGGCTATGGTTGTGCGCGTCACGATTGCGACTTTCTTGACCTTGTCCCCGCTCATGATTCGGAACTGGTGTGTGAAGGCGCCGCTGCTATCCAGTTCCAATCGATTGGCGGAGACTATCGTTGTCGGAAATGCAGGCACTTCACACCCTTATGAGCTAGTGTTCCCAAAGGAAACGGGACGGATTCTATACGAAACTCACGCGCGACCGCTCCCCGTCCTCCTCGCGAGCATAGCCTCTCACTCCAACGGAGTGCTGGGCTGGATGAGGCTGCAACTTTTGAAATTTCTTTCGTTGTTTGATCCATACGAATCGCCGGACAATCTTAGCTTTTATTTCGTGGCGGATATTTCGCCCGTAGTGCGCCTGGGATTGCGTTACTGGATGATTTTGCCGCTTGGTCTGGCGGGGCTTTTCCTGAGCATCCGGTGGGGAGAGCAGGCGCACTTCTGGATCTGGGTTTTCCTACCGGTATTCCTTCTTAGCCTGTTTCTCGGCATTCCCGTTTCGCGCTACAGGCAATCACTGATGCTGTTTTTCATTCCATTGGCCGCGCACTTTTTAGCGTTCCTGCGCGCTTTAATTGAGCGTCGCGAATTTCCTAAAGTCGCCGCCTATGGAGCTGCTTTGCTAGCAGGCTGGGCTTTTATCTTGGGACCCCTGTCCAGGCAACCGCGCGAACTCTACGAAAGGCCAGCGGAATATCTGATATCAGCACAGATTTTTCACGAGCTTGGTCAAGAACAAAAAGCGCAAGCTATGCTGGCCTTGGTTCGCCACAGATTCCCCGGTGCTCTGCCCTGATTCGGCGACAGGGGCGATATGTCGTACAGGGGGTTTAGCGTTGGGTCTCGTCTTCCAGGGGCCGACGCATTTAATGCCCGGCCGCTGCGAGATCCATTGGGATGAGGTCACTTATATTCAACTTCGCGATGTTCCCTGGCGGGCGCTAACGATCTCGCGGCAAAGTTTTTCCTTCAGCGAAACTGAGGCCGATCTGAGAAATCAGAGCGGCCCTTTTGTTTTCCGGCATTCCGGCGGAAACATACGGCGTGCTAAGCTAGAAGCAAGGAAATAGTATGAAAACCAAGCGCAAGTTTACCGTGCTGATTGAAAGGGATGAAGCAGGCTACTACGTAGCTTCCGTTCCCGCGCTGCGAGGTTGTCACACTCAGGCAAAAAATCTCGATATTCTGATGAAACGCGTCCGCGAGGTTATTGAGCTCTGTCTGGAAGACGGCGACAGCGAAGTAGATTCCCTCGAACTGGTTGGGATCCAGCAGATCAGCGTATGACGCGGCTTCCCCGGCTCAGGGGAAAGGAAATTGTGCGCGTGCTCCAGCGGTTGTGCTTCGTAGTGGACCGCGTGCGAGGCAGTCACGTTTTCTAAAACATCCGGATGGGAGAGCTACAGCGGTTCCAGTGCATTCGGGAGAGACGATTGGTCCGGGACTCTTCCGTTCAATCCTGCGCGACGTTGAAATGACGATCGAGGAATTCGCCAGGCATAGTTGATCCACGGCCTCTTGCTTCGGTTTGGCGGATTAGTCATCGCGAGGCGTTGCGGGGGGGCCGGCGAGATCGGCTTCGACCTTGGGGACGGAGATTTGCTGCCTCTCGTCGACCGCGAATAGCATGTAATCGCGGAAGTGATGGCGGCGATGCATTCGGCGGTTGCCGTAATCAAAGTAAATCTCGGCGCTTTCCGGGAGCCACAACTCCTGATGGTGCGACTTGAAGGTTACCGGCATATACTCGACGGCAATGTGCTCGGCGCGCAGTTGGATTTGCGGAACCGGTGAGACGAGGTCGGTTTCGAGGCTGACGATCTGGAAATTGTCCGCCGAAATCCAGGCCCGCCCGCGCAATGAAATCGAGAACGACCGGGAGTTCACGCGGTAGCTGCGCAAGCGAGCGGGCTTATCTGGCTTCTGACGAAAGTGCACTTGCCACGCTAGGCCGCCGTGCCAACGGCTCAGGCCCTCGCAGGCTAGCTCATAATCCCCCATATAGGCGGGATGGAAGACCATCACCAGAGCGGTCAAGCCTAGAGTGGCAATGCGCTCTGGAAACTGGTCGATATCCATGGTGCCGTTGCGGTATTCCTCCATAATGTACATGCTAGGACGCACTTGGCGCACGGACGCCACGTAGGAGTAGTTTTGGGAGGCGCGCCTGATGGGAAGTCCGGAGTGGTCGATTACCTCGTTATCCAGCGACTCCGTGGCAGCGATACGGTTCACCGCATCGACGAAATCGCTGACGCGGCTGCCCGCTTCTTCTTGGATCTTCTGCAATGGGCAGCCGGCCGTGGATTCGACCACGGGCATGCTGTCGTCCACGTCGGGAGGCATCCACTTGGGCGGGGGCATCAGGTCGGCAACAAGGGAAGGCGCGGGGGGCTGGCTCGAGCTCGCAGGTACTGGGGCGCTCCCGGTTGGAGTGGTAGCGGCCAACTCCGGTTTTTGCAGGTTGTCCAGGAGTTTCTGAGCTTCGACGGCACGAGGGCCAGAAGGCTGAGATTTCAAGAAGGCGGTAAGCGCTTTCATCGCCGCGTGGGAATCATTGTTGTGTAAGAAAGTTTGCGCCAACACGAACTGAGCCCCTGCGGCGCGCTCTTTGCCCAGCTCCAGGGCGCGCCGCGCCTGCTTCTGCGCTTCCTCATATTGCCTCTGGTTGAAATATATATCCGCGAGGCGTTCGTGGTAACGCCAAGCGGAGGGAGCGGCCTCCGAAGCGCGAAGCAGATAGTCGGTGGCGGCCGGGTAGTCTGAATTTTGCGAGGCGAGCTGCGCAAGAGCGGCGAGCGAGAAGACATGGCGGGGCGAGATCTGCACGGCTTTTTCCCAATACGCCTTGGCTTGCGCAAAATCTTTTATCTGCGCGTAGTACATCCCCCACAGATAGCTGACGTCCGGATGAGAAGGCGCCATGTGCGAGGCTTTTTCCAGATGCTTGCGGGCGTCGTCGGATTTATTTGCGCGGAGATCCTCGAGCGCTTTCGTTACTTCCTTCTCTGCGTTGGGCGCAAGAATGGGCGAGCCGGGGGGAGGGGAAATAGCGGACGGCGTAGATTCCGGAGTCAAAGAGATGGAGAGCTGTTGGCGCTCCCCCCAATTCATGATCAGCACGTTCTCGGTCACACGCTGATATCCGGCGGCAATGATCTCCAGGGTGTAGCTCGCGGGAGTGAGATTCGTAAACTCGGCGGTGCCGCTACGGAAAACACCAATGCCTGCGGAGCCACCCGAAAAGGTGTTGAGATTGACGACCGCGGGCGTGTCCAGAGGCGAACCATCCGGCATTCGCACGCTGACCACCAGGCTCGCCGGCCGCTCCGGGCCTTGCATTTGCTGATTGGCTTGGTGACTGGAAGCTAAGGGAACTAACAGGGCGCCGGCCGCGGCGAGAGACAGAAGGCCCTGGATGATGCGGTTCGGATGGACAGACATCTCGTACTCCCCGGCGGTGCCAGGTTATCTGAAGAGGCGAGCAATGGCCATACACGCTATAGACCTGATGCGCTGGGCGCCGTCTTGATGGCAGTGATTCTACTCCTTCGGAGCTTTTTTTCTAACGCAAAAGAAGGGCAGGGCAGGATCTGTGCCCTGACGCCTTCTAACATCTGAGATAAATCCGGAAGGGTAAATTGGGCTGGCATTTAGCTCCCGAGGCCCGCGGTGGAAAAGTGAAAAAGTACTATTGACCCGGATATCCGGCCGCAGTAACTTTAAGGCTCCTTCCCCGGGCCCCGGTAAACCCTCGTGAGCGAGGTCAAGATGGCTCCTAATTTCGCCCCCAATATCGTCGCCAAGTCCGTGCAGGAGCGCTGGGCGCAGTTGCGCAGCCACAAGCGCATTATTTCCAAGGTGAAATTGCTCGTGGAATGGGACGAAGGCGCGGCGCCGCAGACAGCGCACGCCGTAACCGTGGATGTTAGCCATTCCGGATGTATGGCCGTCGTAGGGGCGGATTTACCGTTGCACCGAAAAGTGCGCCTGATTCATCCGGAGAGTGGCCGCAAGGCGGAAGCCGAAGTGGTGTGGCGCGACCACGAAGCGTGGGATGTGGGGCTTGAGTTGGTGAAGCCAGACGCATCCTTTTGGGGCTTGAAGATTTAGCGTCCGCGACGCTAGTCTGCTAGACTGTCTAGAGAGGTGCGCGTCCATTGCGCCTTCGTGAAAATTGCCACTTCAGTTTTGCCCTTCTGAGATAAACTGCTTTCCAGGTATCACGCGTGTCAGGTTTAGCCAGGGCAACCAACAAAGGCTGCTGCGATTCTTATTGCCAGCAGGCCGGCTAGGCAGAAGACAGCAATCGGCGAAGCAGGGGTTTTTCGCCAAGACGGAGTAAGGTCACTTGTGCGGCATAACCGGGTTTACGCATCGAGACGGTGTGTACGACCGCGCGCGCATTTGCGCGGCCACCGACTCGTTGGTTCATCGCGGTCCTGACCAGCAGGGCACGTATGAATCGGCGATTGTTTCGCTAGGCGCCGTGCGCCTAAAGATTATCGACCTCCAAGCGGGCGACCAGCCCATGATCAGCGAGGACGGAAACACCGTTCTGGTCTTCAACGGCGAGATCTACAACCACCGGGAATTGCGCGCGGAACTCGAATCGCGTGGAGAAAAATTCAGAACCGGCAGCGACACTGAAGTAGTCTTGCGCGCTTTTCTGCAATGGGACAAGGACTGCTTCGCGCGCCTGCGCGGTATGTTTGCGATCGCGATTTGGTCGCAAGATGCAAGGCGATTGGTCATCGCGCGGGATCGCCTCGGGATCAAGCCGTTATATTTCCATCTGCGTGGCGGAGAACTGTATTTCGGCTCCGAACTGAAGACCATTTTTGCCCATCCGGAATTTAAGCGAGAGCTGGACTTCACCGGGCTGCAATACTACCTCTCGCTGAACTATGTTCCTTGCCCGCACACGCTCGTGCGCGGCATCGAGAAGCTCCCTCCGGGACATCTATTGGAATGGCAGGACGGGGACGTCGAGATGGAAGCGTACTGGCGGTTGCGCTTCGACCCTCAGAGGCAGAAGTCCCTGGAAGGCGCGCAGGAAGAGCTCGATAGTTTGCTGCGCGAGTCCGTTCGCGATCACTTGATTGCCGATGTGCCTCTGGGAATTTGGCTGAGCGGCGGGATCGATTCCTCGACCATTCTTCATTACACCCGGGAATTGTGCGGTTCTCGCGTTAAGACGTTCTCGATCTCCTTTGCTGGACGCAGTTTCGACGAAACGCCATACATCCGCGATATTGCCGCCAGGTACGACACTGAACACCACGAACTGGACGTCAGCCCCTCTCTGGATTTGCCGGCAGCGATCGAGGAACTGGCCTACTACTCCGACGAGCCGTTCGCCGACGCTGGCGCTGTTCCGGTTTGGTTTCTTTCCGCGCTCAGCCGAAAACATGTCACCGTCGCGCTGAGCGGTGAAGGCGCGGACGAACTCTTCGGCGGGTACATTACTTATGCCGCGGACCGCTATGCGGCTATGGCGCAAAACGTCGCGCCTCCGATTCGCCGCGGGCTGCTGGGCTTATTGCAACATTGGCCGGTATCGAACGACAAGATCAGCCTCGAATATAAAGTGAAGCGGTTCTTGGAAGGCACGCTGTTGCCGCGCGATGAAGCGCACGCTTATTGGAACGGAACGTTTTCGGCGGCGCAGCAAGATCAATTCGTGATGCATCGCAACCGCACCTCCGTCAAGGACTTATTCGATAGCGATTTGCCTGCCGCCGACGAACGCGGCTCGCTGAACCGTTATCTGGCCTTCGATCAGCGCTACTACCTCGCCGACGACATCCTGCAAAAGGTCGATCGCATGAGCATGGCGCATTCCCTGGAAGTCCGCCCGCCGTTTCTTGATCATCGAATCGTGGAGTTTGCGGCGCGCTTGCCAGAACACATGAAGATTGACGGCAGGCAGCACAAAGTCGTGCTGAAGCGGCTGATGCGCGATAAATTGCCAGCGTCCGTGCTGCGGCGCGCGAAGACCGGCTTGGACATCCCTGCCCATGACTGGCTCCGCGGAGCGTTGCGGCCTCTGCTGATGGACACGCTCAGCGCCGCCGCCATCGACGACACGAATCTCTTCCGGCGCGAGGGGATCGAGTTCTTCATCCAGGAGCACATGGAGCGCCGCGCCAATCTCGGCTATCACCTCTGGGGTTTGCTCATTTTGTTCCTGTGGATCAGGCAGTGGAACATCCAAACCGCGTCAGTGCCACGCGTGGCGGAGAAGATCGTCGCCCGGGCCTTCACTCGCGCTTAGTCGTAGTCCCGCCGGGCCTCACGATCATGATTCAGCTCGTTTGCGAATGCAGGCGTTCCAGGCGCGGCGATACCGAGTCGCAGAACGCCGCTACCCACAGGCCCGCCATCGCGCCGGCGAAGACATCCATCGTGTAGTGCGCGCGAAGAATCAGCACCGCGGCAATTTCAAAGAACACAATTAACACTGCAAGGGCCGTTAGCCAATTTCTGCGAAAACGTGCCAGCTCCACGGCCCCGAAAACCGCGATGGCCGTGTGACCCGAGAAAAAATAATCGTTGCCCACGTTGTAAGTGACGAACAACGAAGGAAATCCCGGATAATGCCAAATCATGTGCGGCGGTGGCGGCAGCGCGCAGAGCGTTTGTATCACCTGGCGCAATCCCAGCAGGAGAACCAGACCCAGAAACGGGCGCACCCGGCCGATGAAGGTCCACTCCGCGACTAGAAACAATCCAAGCGCATCGATGAACCCCGAACTGACGATCAGCAGTGCATTCGCCGCGGCAGGATGTTGCCCGAAATACGAATTCAGCCCGCCAAACAAATTCTGCAACGCGTCGCCGATTTCTGGCGATGGTGCGCGTGCGCCGATCAGCGACTGCGTCCAGAACCATAATGCCAGCGCGGCCAGCGTGGCGACAATCCGCAGCACGAGACCACGGCGCTGCGCCAGCGCTCCTGCCTCGCTAGACACGGGCGGAAGTCTCCAGCGCCAATTCGCGGGCTCTCCGCAGGTCCAGCTTGCCAGTTCCGAGATACGGCAATTTTTCAATGCGCACGAATTGATCAGGCCGAGGCCGCCACAGGGCGGGCAAATCGCTCTTGGCCAGGCCGGTAAGGCATTCCTCAAGCTGCTCTTCCGATAGCGTGTGCAAGACGATCAGGCGCTCCCCCTTTTTTTCATCCGGCACCGCTGTAACCACAAACATTTGCTCCGAAGCGCCAGCAAGCTCCTGCAACTTTTCTTCGACTTTGATGTGCGGCACCATCTCGCCACCGATTTTGCTGAAGCGGCTGAGCCGGTCGGTCACGCGCAAGAAACCATCTTCATCAAGTGTGGCGATGTCGCCTGTGTTGTACCAGCCGTCGCGCAACACTTCCGCCGTTTTCTCCGGGCGATTGAGATATCCCTGCATCACGTTCGGCCCGCGTACTAGCAGCAAGCCCGGCGCGTCCACGCCCAGCGGCTCGTGCGTCTCTGGATCGATGATCTTCACCGTAATTCCCGGCAAAGGATGGCCGATGCTGCCGCGCTTCGCGCCCACCTGCCGAAACGATGCCGCGCGAAAATCGATGGTGTTCACCGTGACCACCGGCGAGCATTCCGTGCAGCCATACCCTTCGAGCGGCCGGATGCCGAAATGATCCTCAAACGCCACCGCAATGCGCTCCGGCAGTTTCTCTGCCCCGGCCATCACGAAACGCAGGCTGCCGAATTCCTCCGGAGTGCAGCGCCGCAAATACGCATTCAGAAAAGTCGGCGTGGCCAAGAGCATAGTTACCGCATATTTGTTGATGAGCGCGCCGATCACGCGCGAATCCAGCGGATTCGGGTGAAACACCACTCCGGTGCCGACGGCCGCCGGCAGGCACAGAGTTGCCGTGAAGCCGAAGGAATGAAAAAACGGCAGGATGCCCATGATGCGATCGTCGGGCCGCAGAAAGAAGACTTGGTCGAGTTGCTCGACGTTCGACGCCACGTTGTACTGCGTGAGCATCACGCCTTTAGGATCGCCGGTCGACCCGCTCGAGAATATGATCGTCGCCAGGTCATCGAGGCCGGGAGTTCGTTCGCCTCCCGCAAATCGCGTGAGCGCGCGCACCGGCAGCAAAAGCGCCGCCAAGGCGGCTGCCACTCTTTCCATCAGCTTTGGCTCCCGCGCGACATCCTCGACAAAAATCGCCGACACCGGCGGCTCGATGTGCACGCGCTCCAGAAACGCGCGCGCCGTGACAATCGTTTTTAGATCGCATTGCTTCGCGCATGACGCCAGCGTTTCATTCGACACCGTATAGTTCAAATTCACCGGCACCTTGCCCATCAACATCGCCGCCAGATTCACCAGCGCTGCCGGAATCGACGGCGGCAGCAGAATGCCCACCATCTCCTGGCCCTTCCAATGCCTTCGCAAGCGCCGCGTCAGAAACAGCGTGCGCGCCAGCACCGCAAAGAAATTCAGCCGCGGCGTTTGCCCGTCCGCCATCGCAAAGCGCAACGGATGTCGGCGCGCCGCGTGCACGAACGAGTGTGGCAGTGTACGCATGCGCTTCTTGCGTCGCGCGAAAGCCTCCGCGCCCAGGTCTTGCACCGCTTGCCGTGCTTGGGTGGAGGTTGCCGTGGCCGGCAACGCCTCGCCGAACGTCACCCGCACCGGATACGGCACGCGCCGCGGAAACTTCCACAGAAACTTCCCTCCCGCAAAACTGAAGATCGATCCCCACACCCCGTCCAGGTGTACTGGGATAATCGGCACGTCGACGCCCTTGATGACGCGCTCCATGCCGCGCCGGAAAGGCAGCATCTGGCCAATCCGCGTCATCTGTCCTTCGGGGAAAATGCACACCAGCTCGCCGTTTTGCAGCGCCTGCGTGGCTTCGCGCAGCGAGTGAATCATCTCGCGCGGGCCTTGATCCGAAGCGATAGGAATCACCCGCAGCATCTTCGCGAACGGCTTGACTAACGGATGCTCGTACGATCCCTTGAACATCAGGAACCGCACGGGCCGGTCGAGCGATGCAATTAGAAACGCTGCGTCCGCCATCGAAACATGGTTCGGCACCAGCAGCGCCCCGCCCTTCGCCGGAACCCGCTCACGCCCCACAATATCAAGCCGATACAGCGTATGCGTCGCGGTCCACAGCAGCAGCCGAATGAGCGAATCTGGCAACAAGTACAACACATACCCAGTGGCTGCCAGTGTCGCAATCGACTCCCAAAGAAAAATTGCTCCGGGACTCAGGCGCAGCCAGTGCGACACGGCGTAATATGCTCCGGAGGCCACGCCCACACCGACGAAGGAAAGCCAGTTTGCTGCGCCGAGAACGCCGCCCCTGTGCTCCTCCTCCGGAATGTGCTGAATCAACGCGCTGACCGGTACGATAAAGAATCCGCCGGCAAAACCCAGCCCCGCGAGCAGCAACAGCACCACTTCAAATGTCAGTCCCGGAATTGCCAGACAGAGCCCCAGCAGCGTCATGCCTAGCGCGCCCAGGGGAATCAGTCCGTATTCGATCTTTCCGCCGGAAAGAAAACCGGCCGCGAGGCTGCCAACGCCAATCCCAATGGCCACCGCCGCCTGAAGAAATCCGCCGTGAGTCGAATCCAGATGCAGAACATCCTGGCCATAAAGAAAAATGTTGAACTGCAGCAGCGCCGCCACAAAGAAAAAGTACGTATTCCCCAGCACCGCGAGCCACAAGACGCGATCGCTGCGAATCAGTTTCAGCGGCGACCACACATCGATCAGCGAGCGCGCGCTGAACTTTTTGGCAGAGTCGGCGGCCGGAACGCTGCTGATACCCAGGCTGCACAACAGGCCCACGACGGTAAATGCAAACAGCAGCGCCCCGGAATAGATTTGGTGTCCTTTGAACGCGTCGGCCAAGAGCGCACCGCAGACGCTTCCCGCGATTATTCCGAGAAACGTTCCCAATTCGAGAACGCCATTGCCCCAGGAGAGTTTCTCCGCGGGCAAGAGCTCAGGGAGCAGACCGTATTTGGACGGCCCGAAAAGCGCGCCTTGCGTGCAAACCAAAAAAATCGCTGCCAGCGCCAGCGGAAAATTAGGGCCTGCAAGCGCCAGTACCGCCAGGAACATCACCGCAATCTCGAACAATTTCGTCCAAATGGTGACCCTGCGTTTGCTGAACCGGTCCGCCAGGTAACCGCCGCTCAACGAGAAAAGAATGAATGGCGCAGCGAAGAGCACCCCAACCAGGAATTCGAGCTGATCGCGCTGCGCTTTGTCCCTCACCAGCGCCAGGACCAGGTAGATTGTCAGAAATTTCAGGGCATTTTCATTGAAGGCGCCCTGAAACTGCGTGGCGATTAGGCTCCAGAAACCGCGCCGCCAATTCGGCTTGCTTTCGGACATGGCAAGGTTTCCGTCTGGAGGCATACTGGTGCACCCAAGCTGTTAGTGGAACCAAGAGATGCACGATTCTAGCAGGCCGCGCAGCAGATTCAGTCTTCGGCTGCGGCGTACTGTGACGAAAACGTTTCCTTTGCGGCCCGCCGGCCCCTTCGTCCCCGTGACCGCCTTGCAAAGTCGGGTTAGGATAATGCCCCGCGGCAAGGAGCAAACATGAAAAACGGCGATACCCAGCCGAAGTCCGTTCTAATCACTGGAGCCACCGACGGTTTGGGCAAAGCGCTGGCCTTGCTACTGGCCGAGCGCGGCTACTGCGTGTTTGCCGCGGGCCGGTCGCCAGGAAAGCTCGCGCAGCTCGACGGCATCGCGCGCGAGAAGAAATTAGCGCTGGAGAGCATTACTCTCGATGTTTGCGGCGACAATTCCGTGCAATCGGCCGTCCAGACCGTGCTCGCCAAGGCGGGCGCGATCGACGTGCTGGTCAACAACGCCGGCGTGAATTATACCGCCGCGGTGGAAGATCTCAGCATGGAGGACTGGCGCGCGCAGTTCGAGACTAACGTCTTTGGCGTGCTGCGCGTCACGCGCGCGGTCCTGCCCCACATGCGCGAGCGCCGCAGCGGCCGCATCCTGATGATGAGTTCGCTCTCCGGCCTGGTAACTCCCCCCACGCAAGGCGCGTACAGCAGCAGCAAGCACGCGCTGGAAGGCCTGAGCAACGCGCTGCGCATGGAGCTGTATCCGTTTGGAATCGATGTCGTGCTGATCGAGCCGGGCTACATCATCACTGGCATACAAAAGGCAGCCGCGGAGCTCTCGAAGCCCTACCTGGAAAAAGGCGGACCGTACGCTCCGCTCTACGCCAAATTCTTCACCAGCGTCAACAATATGCGCACCAAATCCAAGTACACGCCTCAGGATTGCGCGCGCGTGCTGCTCCATGCAATAGAAACACCACGGCCGAAGGCGCGCTACGGCGTCACCTCCCTGGCGCCCTTTGTAAAGTGGAGCAAGCGGCTGCTCACCGACAGTGCAATCGACGCTATGCTGCGGCGGCGCTACGGAATTACGCGCGAAAACCGGAAGTGATTCGCGCATTCCCGTCTACGGGTTGGAAACCTGAAACGACAAGCTGTTTTCGCGCAGTTCTTCCCATCGTTTGCGCCAAGCTTCGTGTAGCGGACTCTCCGCATAATCGGCCGCCGCCTCCGCGCTGGTAAACTCGATGGCGTACACGCCGTCAAAATCGCGAATCTGGTTGCGCTGCGTCTTCAGCCAGATATTCTTGACGCCGGGAATCTTCGCCGCCATCGTCTTGATTCCGGCCAGCGCTTGGTCTTTGTCATTTTGCGAAGCGGTGCTCTTCCATTTATAAACCACAAAGTGGACCACAGTTTTTGGCTGGCCAAACCTGTTCTGCGCCGCCACGCTCTGCGCGTGCCAGTTTCCAGCCGCCACACCGCCCGCAAAAAGAGCAGCCGACGCTGCAATCTTGGCAACACGCCGTCCCACGAATCCCATAATCTTCCTCCTCTGTTTACGCGCCAACAGTTTATGTACACGCAGCAAGAGAAGCAACGCGGCACAGCGGCGTAGAACTCAATTTCGTCCTCCCGTTGATTCATAGATCAAAAAAGCCCGGTGAACTTGCGCTCACCGGGCCAAAAACTTCGGATTGATTTATCTCAGGGTTTTTCGGGAACTGTGGGTTTCGCGGGATCGGCCGGCTTTGCAGGATCGGCCGCCTTCGCATCACTCAGCGGGTTCGATGCAGTTTCCGCCGGTTTGCTATCCGCGGAGCCTGCGCTGGCCTGCTTGGTGGTATCAACGACGCCGTAACGCGTGAGGTATGGCATAAATGGGGTGACCTCAAACGGCATCTTCTCGCGTTCCGCCACTGTTCCCACCGGCTTGCTCTTGATCAGATCCAGTCGGTCTAACCACACATCGAGCTTCACGCGCCCGCCGATGGGCAGTGCCGCGATCATCTGCGGATTGTTCTTCGGAGCGGCGTCCACTGCAACCTTGCCCTTTAGATCCACGATCGTGGCAACACGATCTCCCAAGTGCGCGCTGATGAGGTTGGGAATTTCCTTTTGCCGCGTCTGCAAAGCGCTCAGGAAAAGCGCGGCATTGGCCAACTGGTTCTTGTAAGGGGAATTGGTCAGCAATTCCAATCCTTTGGCGCTGGCGGCTTGCTCTTCGGCCTGCGTGCGCGCAAAGCCGAAGTGCCGGAAGGTCTGTTTGTCATCGACGAGTAGTTGGTCGAAGAAGGCATAGCTCGTGTCCATGCGATGGGCGAGCACAACGTGGCCCAACTCGTGCGCGATTACCGTGGCCAAGCTGGCCTCATCCGGCAACACGTCGATCAGCCCGCGGCTGAGCACGATCGTGTGGCCGAGCGTGAAAGACTCCAGCGTCGTGGTCATCAGCACGCGGCATTTCACTTCCGGCTCGATGTCCAGGTTATTGGTGACCTCCAGGTTATTGACCACCGTCTCCAGGATTTTGTCGACCTCGCCCTTCGGCGCCATCAGGCCGATGCGCTGCAGCCGGTCGGCAACGTTCTCTTCCGCCTGGCGGTCCCAAGTACGCTGCGCCTGCACGGGGTTCAGATCGTTCGCCGTTTTAGTGTCGTCCTGCACCGCGCTCTCGACCAGAATCTTGCTTAGCTCTTGTTCCTGTGCCGCGTGGCCCAGGTTATATCCCCACAGACGCGTTTGCGCTTTGAAGTCCAGCTTCTTAGTCAGTGCGTAGTGCAAATCTTTCTCTTCGCTATAGACGAACGAAGGCACCCACAGGCCCGCCTGCGCATTCGTCCGCCAGCTATCGAAATGGAAGTACCAACTGGTGTGCCCGCCGCCGCCGTACGCTCCGTTGAAGCGCACGATGTTAAAGCCCTGGTCCTCCACCCAAATGCGGCCCAGAAACCGGCCTTTGCCTGCCTTGTCTTGCGGAGTGACGTCAAAGACCAGGCAGCGCACTTCGCCCAGGAACTCGCGGCGCACGTAGTCAAATTTATAGTGCTGTTTGTCGAAGCCGTTCGTGTCGATGAAAATCATCTGCAAGAAGCCGTCCGGCAGATATTGCATCGCGAAGGAAAAGAAATTTCCGATGCCGGAGAAAATCTTTTTGCCCTTGGTGTCCGCGTCCGTCAGCGAAACCAGGTTCACGCCCTTGGAGAAATCCGCGCGGCCCAGAAAGTACCTGTCGCCGGCGGGCACAAATCCAAGATTGTTGTCCGGTTTCTGGTTTTGGATGTAGGTTTCGACCAGCGGAGTATACTTGCGGATTTCCTGGTCGAGGTGATTCTCGTTGACGATGACGCGGTCGACCACCTCTTCCATGGTCCGTGGCTGGTCCGCCGGGCGGGGTGCTGCTGCGGCCATGCTCCCCATCCCGCTCGACACCAGCACCAGGATTGTTATTGCTAGCTTGCGCATTTCTCTGCTCTCCCCTCAGTAGGACTCAGTACGCCCTTGCCCTTAGTAAGCCAGCCGGAACTCAATGCGCACGCGCGCAGGGAAATCCACTGGCTGGCCATCTCGCTTCGCAGGTTTGAACTTTATTTGTTTCGCCGCTTGCACCGCAGCCTCATCGAGGCCGTGGCCAAGCCCGCTGATGACTCGGTTCACCCGGACCGTGCCGTCGGCCTGGAAAACCAAGTCGAGCACCACATCACCCTCAAGTCTCAGAGTACGCCCCTCCGCGCTGTACTGCGGGTGGGGCTTGTCCAGAATGTCAACCATGGTTGTCGGCGCATCTCCGGACGCGGCTCTTTTCTTTGGCGCGTTGTCCGCCACGGTGGCGTCGGCGAAGCCGCCGCTTTGCACCGTTCCATGTTTGCCGCTCGGCGGAGGAGTTGCCACGCCATTTCCGAATCCGGTGCTCGCAACCGTGCCGCGCACTCCCTTGTCGCCGCCGGTACCGTTTCCATACCCAGGGCCGCCCGGCAATGCCGGCGAGCCCAGCCGATTGATATTCGTCGTCTTGTTAGGATTGCCCTTGCCCGGAAGCCCGTTGGGATCCCCAAAGCCTCCGGTTTGTACCTTGTTCAGCGGCAGATTCACCGTGGCCGGTACGGCGCTTCCGGTGCTCAGGTTGTTGACCTTCACTTCGTCTTTCGGCCGCTTCGGTCCGTTGATCGGTGTATTCAACTTCGCTTCAAACACGGTCTCCTTCGTCAGCTCCGGCGCCCTAACGTCCAGCCGCCTTATCTGCGGCTGAAACGCCTTCTGCTGCACGAAAATGTGCTGCTGTTTGGGATTGAGCTTCGGCTCCTCGATCAGTTTGGGCTCAGGAGCTTTTACCCTGGCTACTTTGGGCGGCGGTGGGGGTGGCGGCGCAACCGGTACTTCGGTCACGATCCACTGTAGCGGAACAACTTGATATTTCAGGGCGCTCATCCGCTCCGGAAAAAAGATGGGCATGGCCACGAAAAAAGTGAGGGCCAGAATTTGCATGATCGCGCTTGCGCCGATGCGGTCCCAGCGCTTTCTGCCTTCCGGCAGCAACGCCAACCGCGCTGGCACGGGCTTGGTTCCTATGGCAGCCCTCCACGCCTCATTTCGCGTGCGAGGCCGGTTCGCGTCGAAGCCTACGCCGAGGCGCGTACCGGTGGTTGGTGCATCTGCGATCATCACAGCCATTCGCGTTCTACCTTCGGGTTGAGTTGATTCCCCCGGTGAGCACTGGTCTCTGGGCAGACCTAGCTTTCTCGAGTTCGCCAGCCAGCAATAGGAATGCGCTAGCGGAGAGCAGAGTACTAGTGGGCTTTGAGCGATCCGAATAGGACCGTCGTACTATCGTCGCGAAGTCGCCAACGCTGGCCTGGCGGCCAGCTACTGATGCGTTACGATGAAACATCCGGCGAAGGATCGAAGTTGCGGGTTGGGATGCAATCAGTCTTAAAATCGCAAGATGCCTGCCGGCAGCAGTCGTTTTGCCGCGACGGTTCCCACCGACCGGGGTTATCTTTGTAAGATGTAAGGGATCGGAAGGGTCTGCGCGCACCGTATGAACCGCACTCCAGAAAATAGACTGGACCGGGCGAGCACCGGACGCATCGGCTGGCTCGCGCGCCTGCAACCATTGGTAGACCAGCTCTTTGCAGCTTCCGGCGCCACCACCTGGCGACTGCCGCGCGATTTGTTTGCCGACGCCCTCCAACACAGCGCCAGCAAGCGCTTCGGCGAAGAATCGCCGGCCGCCGGCAGGATCGAGGAATACCTTTCCGCGCTGCACCTCCAGGACCTGGCCCTCGCTTGCGCCTGTGCCGAAGGCCGCTCCGATGCGTGGGATCATTTCGTCGCCACGTTTCGCGGGTACATGCGTTCCGCTGCGGGCGCTATTCTGCGCTGTCCGCCGGACTCGCCTGCCGCGTGCGAACTGGCGGATTCTCTCTTCGCAGAGCTGTACGGTCTGGGCGAAGGTGCCAACCGCCGCTCCTTGTTCCGTTATTTCCACGGGCGAAGCTCTCTCAAAACGTGGCTGCGCGCCGTTCTCGCCCAGCGCCATGTCGACGCCATCCGCGCGCACCGCCGCTTCACCGATTACGACGGCGCAGATGGCCACGCCGTGCTGCCCGCCGCACAGCTCGCTGCGCCGCGCCACATAAGCAGCGCCGGCGCGGAGCCTCCCCGCGATCCGCATCGAGCCGAACTAGTGGCTTTCTTTCGCCGTACGCTGGAAGTCGCCCTCGGCCTTCTCGACCCGCGCGACAAAGAGCGCCTGCGTTTGTACTATGCCGCGGAGCAGACCCTGGCGGAGATCGGCCGCAAATTGGGCGAACACGAGTCCAGCGTTTCCCGCAATCTCGAGCGCACCCGTCGCGAGCTGCGCCAGCAAGTGGTGCAAGCCCTGCGCAAAGGCGGCAGTGTCGATGGAGCCAGCCCCGCAGCAGGCCTCAGCGACGCGCAGATCGCGCTGTGTTTCGAATATGCCGCCGAAGAGTCGCCCATCGATCTGGACAAGCTGCTCCCCGAGAGCCAAGTGAGCGTGCGCAAAGCGGAGAGCAAGAAGCCATGAGCGCCCTGCGCAAGAAAAGCGAATCCCTGCGTTCTAAGGAAGGAGGGGCGAATGCCGTCTGACGACCGCGAACGAAGCTTTGAAAATGCGCTCGCGAGTCATCTGCGCGCGGGCAGCTCCGCGGGCGGCCCGCAGAGTGCATGCTCCGACGCGGAAGCCCTCGCCGCGTATCACGAGCGCTCGCTCGGCCCGGAACAAATGGCGTCTCTGAAAGCGCATGTAGCGGATTGCGAGCGCTGTAGGCAGATACTCGCGCATCTGGAAGCCACGGACGAAATTCCCATTGCCGCACTGGAATCCACCCGCCAGCCAACTGTCACTGCAAACTCCAGCGTCCGTGTTCTCCCTGCTCGCAGGCCCACGCTCTGGCGCTGGGTCGCGCCTGCAGGCGCTCTGGCCGCAGCGCTATTGGTCTGGGTCGCTGTTCATGAAGACAAGTCAGTACGAATCCCAGTGCAAGCGACAAGAGTCGATATAAAGCAAGCCGAGACGGTAAAAAATCTGCCCACTTCTTCAACCCCATTGACGCCGCCCCCGTCCTTCGATGCCAAAAAAGAAACTCGTCCGGCCGATTCGCTGGGCGCTTTGCATGCTTCGCCGTCGTCACAAACCGAGGGCACTCCAAAATCACGCCCTCAATTGCCCTTAAAGCAAAAAGATTCCTCAAGCGTGGGAAGCGCAGGGAAAAAATCCTGGGTCGCCGATGATTCCGCGCAAATGGCCGACAACGCCCTGAATCGTGAGGTGTCACCTGCGCCCGAAGAGGCCTTACAGTCCCGCGCCGAGGCGCTGGAGAGAATGGAGACCGCCAAGACCGACGCAGCTAAAATCGAGGCGGAAAATAAAGCCGCCAACGCTAGACGCGATGCGCTCTTGCCGGGATCTCGTCAGCAACCCGCACCCGCAGCTGCACCATCGCATAGCGCGGCTGCGGGCGCTGCGCCAGCAGTTCCCTCCTCGCGCGCGCAAGCCTCTTCCGAACCAGCCGGAGTGTCCGGTAGCGTCACTCAGCAGCAAGAGATCGCGGGCATGTCCAAGTTCAGCGAGAAGGCGAAAATGCGCCTCGCCACCAGCATCGGCGAAGTCACTATTGCAGCGCCCGGCGGGCGCGTGTCTTGGCAAGTCGGGCAAGCCGGCGTCATCGAATTTTCCTCCGACGCCGGAAAAACTTGGACCTTGCAATCCAGCGGCGTAACCACCGACCTGCTCGCCGGCTCGGCGCCTTCGGGGAAAATCTGTTGGGTTGTTGGCCGCGCAGGAACAATCCTGCGCACCACCGACAGTGGCGTGAATTGGCAAAAAGTCCGTCCGCCCGTTCAGGATGACATCCGCACAGTCGTTGCTGAGGACGCCCGACGGGCCACCGTGTCGCTGACCAACGGCTCGTATCAAACAACCGATGGCGGCGCCACGTGGAACAAATTGGCTCCCGAGTGAGATCCCCGTATGCAAGAAATTCCACCGGCGTCGTTCTAACCGTGGAAGCAAATTTGAGGAGAGGTCAACGACATGAAGATTCCCAGCCAGAAATTCCGCGCGCGCCTGCCGTGGTTTGCCGCGGCCACGCTCGGCGCATTGCTCAGCGCAGGCGTGCTCTATTCCGCTACGCGCAACCACCACCCCGGCGCGCAAGACAAAGAAGCGCGTCCGTCGTCCCCCGACCAGGCTTCTAATCTGGGCGACCAGACCGACCTCGCCGTAACGGTCTACAACTCCAACATCGCCCTGGTGCGCGACGTGCGCCAGCTAATCCTGCCCACCGGCTCGTTCCGCCTCAAATTCATGGACATCGCCGCCACCGTCAATCCAGCGACCGTGCATTTCCGTTCGCTCACCGAGCCGGACAAGCTCGGCGTGATCGAGCAGAACTACGAGTACGATCTCCTCGAACCCGCCAAGCTTCTGCACAAATACGTCGGCAAGGAAGTCACCCTCGTCCGCACTTATCAGGACAGCGGCACCACCAAACACGAAGAAATCAAGGCCGCCCTGCTCTCCGACAATAACGGGCCGGTCTGGAAAATTGGCAACGACATCGTCACCGGCATGTTTGCGGAGAGCTATCGCTTTCCCGAAGTCCCCGCGAATCTTTACGATCGCCCCACGCTCTTGATGTCCCTCGACAACACCGGCGCGCGCAAGCATCAAATTGAAGCCTCCTACCTCGCCACCAATCTTTCCTGGAACTCCGACTACGTCCTCACCGTCGCCCGCGACGACAAAGCCGCCGATCTCGACGGCTGGGTCACCCTGGCCAACAACAGCGGCACCGCCTTCCGCAACGCGCGCCTTCAATTAGTTGCCGGAGAATTGAATCGCGTTCCGGCGTCCGCGCCCATGGCTATGCGGGCTGATGCAATAAATGGAAGAGTGGCCAAGGAGCAGCAATTCCAGCAAGAAAGCTTCTCCGAATACCATCTCTATTCGCTCGGCCGCCGCACCTCCGTCGAAGACAAGGAAACCAAGCAGATCAGTCTCTTGCAAGGCACCGGAGTTCCCGTCGAAAAGGTTTTCGTCGTCAACGGCCAAAATTTCTACTACCACAACCTATACAATCCCGGCTCGCCGCAAAAAGATCCGGTCATGGTCTTTTACAAATTCAAGAACGAAGAAAAGGCCGGACTAGGCATGCCCTTGCCCGCGGGCAACCTGCGCGTCTATCAGAAAGACTCAAAAGGCGGCATCCTCTTCATCGGCGAAGACCACATCGACCACACCCCCAAAGACGAAACCGTCACCGTGCACATCGGCAACGCCTTCGACGTCGTCGCCGAGCGCAAGCAGACCGATTACAAGCGCATCGACACGCATGTCTGGGAGATGGAGTTCGAGATCACCCTGCGCAACCACAAGGACGCGCCTATCACCGTCGAGGTCAACGAACCCATCGGCGGCGACTGGGAGATGCTCTCCTCCACCTACAAATTCACCAAGACCGCCGCCTGGGCCGCCCAATTCAAAGTCCCGGTCGCCAAGGATGGCACCTCCGTCCTCAAATACCGCATCCGCGCCAAGTGGTAGCCACCCGTTTTTATGGTAGCGGTCCAGTTTCTGACTTGCGTGCTGTAGTTTTGCTAGGGTTATTCTGCGGGAAGCAGTGCCGACGCTTTACCCGTCGCCGCAATGTGATTCGCGTAAAAAAGCGGGCTTGTCGCGCCCGTGGTGCCAATGGCCACCGCAAGCTCCCTGCTTACATGACAGCCACCTCGGGACAAAAACTGCGAGGGTTTGCCGGTCGAATTCGGAGACCGACGATTTTCCCCTTGACAATTTTCAGGAATGTGCTACGCTTGTCCTCGTAGAAAATTGCGCCTCCGATCCTTCGGAGGCGTTTTTGTTTTTGCGCCGATTGCTCTTTTGGAATCAATGACTTGAGGACTCCTTTTTCACCGCAGTCCTTCGCCTTAGCGGCTAAGTCCTTTAGAATGCGCAGTTCCGAGTACCCCTAAATTTTGCACTATTTTGGTGCAAATAAGTCCTTTAGAATCCGCACTTACAGACAGTCACGTCGTAACTCCTTTAGAATGCGCAGTTACAAAAAATGGGGGGAGGGGGTACAGACCGGGCACCTGACAGAATAGACCGGAAGCATCCCTGACACGCGGGCGGCGCGTCACTCTCCGACGACCGCGTCCGCCTCAATCTCCACCAGCATCTCGGGCGAAATCAGGCTGCTCACTTGCACCATGCTCGTCGCGGGCCGGATCGCGCCGAAGAATTCGCCGTGCGCCCGCCCGACCTTCTCCCACTCCGCAATGTTCGTCACGTAGATCCGCGTACGCACCACGTCGTTCAGCGTCGCGCCCGCCTTGGCCAGCGCCGCCTCAATATTCCGAATCGTTTGCACCGTCTGCGCGTAGACGTCCCCGACGCCAACAATTTTTCCGTCCGGCCCAGTAGCCGTCGTGCCCGACACGCTGATTACGTTGCCCACCCGCACCGCCCGTGAATACCCCACAATGGGCTCCCACGGCGCTCCGCTAGAAATATTCTGACGCGACACGCATATCTCCTTCGCCGCGCTCGGCTACGTCGCTGCGCGAGCGCATGCTAGACTGTACAAATTATGGCACAGCCGCCGCGCGCGCCTGCCGCGCCGCCTGGCCAAATGAAACCGCATGAAATGTAACAACATTCTGGAAGCTGTCGGCCGCACGCCGCTGGTGCGACTCAATCGCATCAACCAAGGGCTGAAGCCACAGATCTACGTCAAGGCCGATTACATTAATCCCGGCGGCTCCGTGAAAGACCGCATCGGCATCACCATGATCGATGATGCCGAGAAAAAAGGCCTGCTGAAGCCCGGCGGCACGATCATCGAAGGCACTTCCGGGAATACGGGAATGGGACTCGCGCTGGTTGCGGCGGTGCGCGGCTACAAGATGGTTTTCACCATCACCGACAAACAGTCCAAGGAAAAAGTGGACTTGCTCAAGGCGCTGGGCGCGGAAGTGATCGTTTGCCCCACCGCCGTCGAGCCGGAAGATCCGCGCAGCTACTATTCCGTGGCGAAAAA